>Ga0169931_10002451_pt1 | contig 30249 bp, 23 predicted proteins | sample Kivu_15m_20L_FD_129675 | JGI IMG/M metagenome (GOLD analysis project Ga0169931, IMG submission 129675) | Freshwater microbial communities from Lake Kivu, Western Province, Rwanda to study Microbial Dark Matter (Phase II) - Kivu_15m_20L... | ecosystem: Environmental > Aquatic > Freshwater > Lake...
CTCGGCCCGGAATGCAAGGTTCCGATTGGAAGGTTTTTCGGAGTTTGACCCGGTCGTGCGGTCCGGGTCGAGCTCGAAGTTCTTCCGAATCTCCGGGCACGAAGCGTGGCGCCGGGGCTATAATCGGCGAAGTTCCGCCCCGGTCGCCCTTATCGGCATTATTCGCGGAGATCTCCGCGGTCCATCATTTTCTTGTGCGGCGGGTGCGGTATCGAGGGTCGCTCATGAGCATCGTCTGTCCGCATTGTCGGTCCGCTCTCAACCCGAAAGGGTTGAAGCCGGGCAAGTTCCAGCCGAAGTGTCCGAAATGTCAGAAGCAGTTTCAGATCACGATCGTGGCGGATGAGTCCGGGGAAGGTGACGGCGCTTCCCGCGGCCGCGCCGGGTCAGCCGGCGGCAAAGCCGCCCGCGCCTTCTCCACCGCCCGCGAAGACCACTCCGAAGCCGCCGCCAGAGCCGGTGCAGGATCCCGGCAACGTGACCGGCGACTTCACCGAAGCGGAAGAACCCCAACCGCACCGCCGTGCCGCGGATCCGAACGTCACGGGCGAATTCTCGGATGTCGACGAACCGCCTCCTCCCCCGAAGAAGAAGTCTCCAGGGGCTGACGCTCCCGGCTCGAAGGATCCTTACGCCACCGGCGACTTCACCGAGGCGGACGACGGCCGCCCGCCCGTCGGCATGGCCACTGGCGATTACACCGAAGCGGAAGCGGCCCCGCCCGCCTCGCCGGACGAAACCCAGGCCTCCGACGCGGACGACGATTTCTCCGTGGACGAGAAGCCGGCACCGAAGGCGAAGGTGAAGAAACAGCGCACCGAGCCCGCGGCCGAACCGCTTGGCGACGACATCCCCGAACGACTCGGCGGGTACGAGGTGCTCAAGGTGCTCGGCAAGGGCGGCATGGGCGCCGTGCTTCTCGGCCGCCAAGTGTCCCTCGATCGCAAAGTCGCTTTGAAGGTGATGCACCCCCGCATCGCGAAGAACCCCGGCTTCGTGGCCCGATTCACCCGCGAGGCCTACGCCGCCGCCCAACTCACGCACCACAACGTCATTCAGATTTACGACATCGGCGAGGAACGCGGGCAGCACTTCTTCAGCATGGAGTTCGTGCCCGGCCAATCGCTCATGGATCTGGTCAAGAAGGACGGCAAACTCGCGCCCGAAGCCGCCGTCGGATACATCCTGCAGGCCGCCCGCGGGCTGCGCTACGGCCACAATCAAGGGATGGTGCATCGCGACATCAAGCCGGACAACTTGATGTTGAACACGGAAGGCATCGTGAAAGTGGCGGACCTCGGGCTCGTGAAGTTGCCGAGCGGGGATCTCCCGCAGCAGGCCGGCGCCCTTCCGCCATCGGACGACGACACCGAGGGCAACACCGAACTGACCCGCGTCGGCGCCGCCATGGGCACCCCGGCGTACATGCCGCCGGAGCAGGCGAGGAACTCCGCCGCCGTCGATCAGCGAGCGGACATCTACTCGCTCGGCTGCACCCTCTAAGTGATGATCACCGGCCGCCCGCCCTTCGACGGCAAGACCGCGCTCGAGATCATCACCAAGCATCAGAACCAACCGCTCACGCCGCCCGAAGCGGTCGTGAAACGCGTGCCGAAGGGCCTCTCCGACATCCTCATGAAGATGATGGCGAAGAAGCCCGAGGACCGTTATCAGAACATGGACGAGGTGATCGTCGCACTCGAAGGCTTCCTCGGAGTCGAACGCGCGGGCGGCCCCTTCAATCCGTCGGATCAGGAGTCGGACGAACTCGAGAAGTTCGCTCACCAGTTCAACTACCGCTCGAAAGGGAAGTTGAAGAGCCTGCTCGCGTTGATCTTCGTCCTGGTGTGCATCGTCGGCGTGGTCGGCTCCGCGCTCGCCGGCTCGCCCGCGATCGCGGGTGGATTTCTCGGCCTGCTCGTCATGACTCCGCTCGCCTACTTCACGATCCACGGCGTCATGAGCGGCGGGGTCGTCTTCCCGCGCGTCCGGGCTCTTGTCTTCGGGATGCGCATCTTCGACTGGCTGATGTGGGTCGGCGGCGGCGTTCTGTTCCTGGCCACGCTCTACCTCTTCGGCCTGCTCTGGTCCTGGCTCGGCTTCGCGGTCCTTGCCGTCGGTCTCGGATTCCTCCTGTGGTTCCTCACGGATCGCGCTCAGGAGAAGGCGCAGGAGGCGTCCCTCGAAGGGGCCCGCTCGCTGTTCCGGGCGTTGCGCAAGGCCGGCCTCGAGGAAGATGCGCTTCGGCAGTTCGTCTGCAAGTTCAGCGGCACGAATTGGGAGCCGTTCTACGAAGCCCTCTTCGGCTACGAGGCGAAATTGGCCGCCCGCACCTACCGCAAGGGGAACACGGGAGAGGCGTGGAAGAAGTCCGGCACGTGGCGAGAACCGGCGATCGGCTGGCTCGAAGCCCGGCTCGAAGCCCGCCGCCTCGCTAAGGAACGGAAGTTCCTTCAGAAGGTGGAAGCGAAGGCGCTCGAAGCCGAAGGCGTGAGCGCGAAGGACGCTCAACAACAGGCCGAGGCCATGGCCGCCGAACTCGTCGAGCAGAAAGCCGAGGTCGCGACCGCTCGCAAAGAAGGGAAGGAAGCGGACATCGTGAAGGCGATGTTCGCCAAGGCGCGGGCCAACAAACGCCCCAAACCCGGCTACAATCTCGCGGGCGTGAAGTTGCAGAACACGCACACGAAGGACTTCTTCAACGAGTGGTTCGGCCGCCGCCTTCGCTTCGCGCTCGGGGCCGTGCTCTTCGCCGCGGGGCTGCTCTGGATGCAGCAGAACAACCTGCTCAAACGCGAGAACAACATCATCGAGCATCTCGTGAATCTGGACTTCACGGGAGCCAAGGCGTGGCTCGAGGCCAAGGACGCGAAGCCGCTGTCGGTCGCGTCCGTCACGGTCGAACAGGTGAACACATTCGCCGTCCCGGCCACGGGCTTCCTGTTGATGCTGGCCGGGGCGTGCTACTTCGGCTGGAAATCGAGCGCGACGGCGATCCCCGGCGCAGCCATCGCTCTGCTTGGCCCCGCGCTCGGGATTCCCGAACTCGGCCCACTCTCGGCGCAGATGGTCAGCCTCGTCATCGGGGCCGTCCTGATCGTAGGCGTCTCGTGGCTCGTGAGGAAGTAGCGCTTCACGCCACGGTCGCGGTGAGGTTCACGGTTCGCAGTTCGGCGCGGGGTCGCAGCGACTCCGCGAGCCGCCCCGCCATCGCCCTCACGTCGTCGGGGCGCGTGGCCGATCGGCCCTGCGCTTTCACCCAGGCCAGCACGGCGGGCGGGCCTTCGCCCCGCTCCAGCGCCGCCTTCACCATCGGAATGAGCGTCTCGGCTCGCAGCGTTCGATTCGACATGGCTCGTCTCCGGTTCGGGGTGGCGGTCAGGGGGTCGGGCTCATGTAGGACAACGCGAGATTCGAGTCGACGCCGTTCTGCGTCGTCTGGGCCGAGATCGTGCCGGAATCGTTGCCGTTCGTCTGAACCTGAAGCGTGAGGCTGAAGTTGCCATTCGCGTCGACGACGGCGGTCTTGCCTTGAAGCGAGGGCACGCCGTCGAATCGGATGATGAGCCCGGCCGAGTTCGGCGTGGAGACGTGCCCGCTGATCGTGTACCAGCCGTGAGCGATCTCGGCGGCCATGAACGAGTCGATGTGAGGGGCCGCGATGACCGGCGGCGGGTTCTCGATGCCGGGCGGCGGGGGGGGAGGCGGCGGGGGCTCGTAGCCGCCGCCGAGGTCCGTGGGCATCGCGCGTTCGTCCAGCGTCTCGAAGCCGAGCCGCGTTCGTAGCCGCGGACCGGAGCGCGTCGGTCGCTTCGAGGTGAAGAATCCGAGCATGGCAGTTTCCTCCTTGGCAGTGGCGGAGAGTCGTTCACCCTCCCAATCGCAATCCGCGGGGGGAAACACGCCACCGAAAATGGACTTCGACCCGAGAAATCGGGAAAAAGCGATTGTGAGGCCAAGGTGGAACCTCGGCTCAGGCTCCGTTCACGAGAATCACATCATCCGGATTTGCCGAGACTTGCGTCGAGAAGGGAGAGGCCGCTCCATTGCCGTTGCGATGGAGCGGCCCCGGTCGTCGTTCGATGCCGTTGAGTGGTCACTTCGCTCCGACGAGGCTCCTCAATCGTTCGTGGCCGACGCGGGAGCAGAAGTCCCCGAAGAGTTCCCCGGGGGTTCGCTCGGCCTTGAACGCGGTGAAGACCGACTTCAACTTCGGGACCACTTGGTCGATGGGGACGGAGTCTTCAAGTTCGGCGTTGAGGCGGCGGCCGTACGTGTCGCCACCGATGTACAGGGTGTACTTCGTGCCGCCGCGGCCCACGAGCCCGACCTCGCTCTGATAAGGACGGGCGCAACCGTTCGGGCAGCCCGTCATACGGACGGAGATGGGTTCGTCCGCGAGGCCGAGTTCGGCCAGCATCGGCGCGAGTTGCGTGGTGAGGCTCGGGAGCGCCCGCTCGGCTTCGGTGATGGCGAGGCCGCACGTCGGGATCGCCGGGCAGGCCATGCTGAACTTCTTCACTTGTGACAGACTCTCGGGCCGGGGAATGCCGTACTCGTTCAGCAGGGAATCGACCGAGGGGCGGTCGTCCGTCGCGATGTCGCAGAGGAGCACGTCCTGCTGGGTGGTGAGGCGGACGGCGGCGCCGTGCTTGCTCACGATGGCGCGAAGCCCGGAGCGGAGTCGCATCGCGCCTTCGTCCTTGATGCGGCCGTTCTCGACGCTGAGGCCGAGGAACCACTTGCCGCCGCCCTGCGATTGCCACCCGTGGTGCAGATCGAGGCCGGTGATCGGCACGTCCTTGGGCAGTTGAATCGGGCCGCCCCAGTAGTCGCGGGCGAACACTTCGCGGAACTTCTCGATGCCCCAATCGTGCATCACGTACTTGAGCCGGGCCCGCTTGCGATTGGAACGGTTGCCGTGATCGCGGAACAACTTCGCGACCGCCTCGGCCCCCTTCACCACTTCATCCGCCTGAATGAAGCACACGGGCTGAGCCGCGAGCGGATACGTGTCCGCCATGCTGTTGGTCTGGCCCTGCCCGCCTCCCGCGTACAGGTTGTAGCCCACGGGCGCTCCCTTGCCGTCGCGGATGGCGAGGAACCCGAGGCACTGCGCGAGGATGTCCGTGCAGTTGTCTTCCGGAAGGGCGAGGGCGATCTTGAACTTGCGCGGCAGGTAGTGTTTGCCGTAGATCGGCTCCGCGACCTCGGCCGGAGAGTCGAGATCGGAAACGGGTTCGCCGTTCAGCCAAATCTCGTGATAGGCCTTGGTGCCGGCCTTGGGAGCGAGGTGCGCCGCGATCGCGTCCGCCTGCTTCATCATCTCGATCCGAGCGGGATCGGGTAGCGGCGCGGGGCACGACACGACGTTGCGGTTCACGTCCCCGCAGCCGCCGAGCGTCGTCACGAGCGTGTCGTTGATGCCGCGGAGGAGCGGCTTCATGTCGTTCTTGAGAATGCCGTGGAACTGGAAGCTCTGCCGCGTGGTGACGCGGAGCGTGCCGTTCGCGTGCTTGCCGCAGAGGTCGTCCATGGCGAGGTACTGGCTCGCGGTGAGTTTCCCGCCGGGGAGCTTGAGGCGAACCATGAACATGTACGCCTTGCCGACGCCGGCGCGGTCCTTCCGCTTGCGGGCGTCGCGGTCTTCCTGCTGATAGCTGCCGTGAAACTTGATCAGTTGCGTGTTGGCGTCGCTGAGGTGGTCGAGGCTCGCGTCCGCGAATTCCTCGGCGATGGTGCCGCGGAGCCACCGCGAGTTCTCCTTGAACCCTTCGACGGCCGAGGGTTGACCGGGCTTCGACGCTTCGTTCGACATTTCAAATCACCACAGGAGCGGGATCGTCCATCAGAGACTGTTGTAGAGAATGATCGGTTCGGACCACAACCGCACTTCACGCGGACTCGGTGCGGGCGCGAACGAGCAGATCCGCCACTCCAATCTCCGCGGCCCACCGTTCGAGGTAAGCCGTGTCCAATTGATCGCCTTGCGTCCGCAGCACGGCGAGCACGTCGTTCCACTGGCGATCGGAGGTCTCGCCGCCGAGGCGGAACCACTCGAGTTTCAGAAGCACGGAGTCTTCCGCGGCGATCACGCCGAACTCTTCTTCGTCCGGCCCGAGTACCTTGGAGCGGACTCGACGAGAAAGGAATTCGTGGTCGTAAGGACGATCCTTCCGAATGAAGATGTCGATTTTGAACGAGGTTCGCAGGTCCAAGATGTTGAACGAAGCCCGCCGCGCGAGCGCGTCCTGAATCATGCCGAGATCGACGTACCAGTCTTCCTTCGGAAAGCGCCCCGCGAGCAGGCGTTCCTTTCCGGAGAACGGTTCGACGGCGATGTCCGCGTCGTCCGTGTGCCGCGGCCGCCCGTGGAGGGAACTCGCCCATGATCCACCGATCGCGTACCGAATGTTCAAATCGTCCAACACGCGGATCACGTCCTTGATCGATCGGATGTTCTCGTCTCGCGGCGTCATGTGTTCGAGCCCCATGCGATCGATCCACGGCCCCGTTCCGAGGGTCATGATCGCCCACGCGCGGTTCACTTCAATGTCGGTGGCGCCGGGGTTGCGCATGCGGTGCCCGGCGGCGTGCAGTTGGCGAGCGACACACCATGCTTCACGGACTCGCTGAATCTTCCTCCACGGCGGCATCCTGCGGTCAAGATCCGCCATCATCCGCTCGATTTCAGGAGCCGTGTCCGAGAGCATCATCGCCCCTCGCGGACGTTGAATTCGAGCTTCCACTTCTGTTTGCCGTCGCGGCTCATGAGCCAGAGTTCGAGTTGGCCCACGGGGGTGACCTTGCTGTGCAGGTGCACGGGCACGGTTCGGACGGCCGTGGCCTTGCCCTCGAGCGTGGTGCGGACCGGCGCCAGTTCGTCGATCTGGCCTTCCCATTCGTCCACCACCGCGCCGGCGGCATCGTCGCGACGCACGTTCGAACCGAGGAAGCGGAACTCGGCTTCTTCCCCGACCACGAGGCCGAACTCCTGCGCGGGGATGTCCGCCTCGGTTCCTTCCTCCATGCCGAACGGGGCGACGCAGATCGCCTTGAGCGGCGGGGCCATGCCCGGCACGGCGGGGGCGGCCGTCTCGACGCCGATGTAGTAGGCGCGGGCGGTGCCGCCGCGGATGCGAACGCCTTTGCCGCGGCGCACGAGGCCGTAGTAGGCCGCGCCGCGGGCCACCGCGAGATCAAGGTCCGCTCCGGCCAGTTCCCGCGTCGGCTCTGCCTTCGCGCTCTTCGCCCACGAGCCGAGCACGTTCAGGAGCCGATTGCGAAGCGAGTCCGACTTGAACACGCCGCCGTTGAACAGGATTGCGGACGGAAGGATGGTTGGCTTCTTCTTCTTGTTCGCTAGCGCCTCCGATTGCTTCTGCAGGAAGGTCGCGAGGTGCCGCGTGATGCCGGGGTCGGACACGTACGGCAACCCGAGTTCCTGAAGCCCCATCGGGCGGGCCTTCGCCGGTTCCGCGTCCGGCTTGCACTCGGGGAAGAACCCGTCGACCAGAACCTGCTCCGCGTCGCCGCGCGGAAGATCGTGCTTGATCGAACCGCCGACGAGGCTGCGACCCTTGCCCAGCACCGTGACCGGGGCCGACTTCAACTTGCCGTCCGCGAACAACTGTTCCTTCGCGTTGCGGCAGGCGTACGTGAGTTGCACCATCTGCATCGGGTCGAGCTTCGTGCCGCTCTTGGCGAGGGCCTGCGCCACGTGGTAAGCGAGCGTCAGGTCCATGTTGTCGCCGCCGAGCAGCAGGTGATCGCCGACGGCGAGGCGGGTGAGGGCGAGGTTGCCCTCCTCTTCACCGACCTCGATCAGAGTGAAGTCCGTGGTGCCGCCGCCGACATCCGCGACGAGCACGAGATCGCCGACGTTCACTTGCTTGCGCCAATCGTCGCCGCAGCGGTCGAGCCAGGCGTAGAACGCGGCCTGTGGTTCTTCGAGCAGCGTGAGGTGTTCGAACCCGGCGGCGCGGGCCGCTTCCACGGTGAGTTCCCGTGCCGCGGCGTCGAACGACGCGGGCACCGTCAGCACGATGTCCTGCGCTTCGAGCCGATTCGCGGGTACATCCTTCGCCATGCCGTGGTTCCACGCCTCGGCGAGGTGCTTGAGGTAACGCGTGGTCGCATCCAGCGGCGAGACTTTGCGTCCGGTTTCCGGAGCCTTGTGCGGAAGAAGCGGCGCCTTGCGATCGAGTCCGGGTTGCGAGAGCCACGACTTCGCGGAGGCGACGAGCCGCGTGGGCACCTGAGACCCGAACGCTCGAGCGAACTCGCCCACGCACCAGTCCCGCGCCGCGTCCCACGGCAGCTTCACCGCTCCGGCCGGCTGTTCCCCGACGCCCGGCAAGTACAGAAACGACGGCAACAGCGGCCGCTCCTCGATCGTGCCCGGCGACGTCACTTGCGGAACCGCGAACGACGACACGCCGCCCCCTTGCGCGCCCGTATCCACATACGCCAACGCGGAGTTGGTGGTGCCGAGATCGATGCCGACCACGAAACGCGAACTCATCGGGCAAGCTCCATCCGAAACGGACGCGCCGCGGACGGTTTCGGTTCGGCCCGAACCCGCTCGCGGCTTCAAATGGAATTCTATGCCGGAGTTCGAGAATTGCGCGAGGCGGACGGTCGCTCGCGTTCAACCGGAGCCGTGCTGCTCCCAGTAGCCGTCCAGGATCCGTTGGGCCGCCTCGAGGCTCACGGCGAAGTGTCGCCCGTCCGATTCGCGGACGAGCCCAGCCTTCAACACCTTCCGCAAGGCGTCGTCCACTTCGAAGTCGATGTCCAGATTCAGCCGCCGAGCGAAGTCCATTTCCACGTATTGATCGAGGTCGTGGGCGGTCCAACCGCGGTCGCCGGCGTACCGCCAGAGGAAGAAGTAGGCCACGAGCGTCTCGCGGATTTCCTGTTCCTCCGCCTCATCGAGCAGGCGATACATCACGCCGCCGTTGTTGTCGAGGTTCTGGTAGTAGAGGCTCTGCGCGAGTTGCAGCGAGTACGTCTGTTTGGACACCTGGAAACTGAACCACGTCTTGTAACCGTAGCCGAGGAGCAGAGCGATGGGCGAATAGAGGGTGAGGAATGCGGCCGTCGTGCCGAGCGAGAGCGCCCCGGTGATCGCGGTCAGGCTCAAGGTGCTGAACTTCCACACGACGTAGCCGAGCGAACTGGTGATCGAGCCGCCGAGCTTGAGCCGGTCGAGAAACGGCATCTTCACCTGCGTGCCGGGGAGCAGCATCTCCACGTCCATACGCGGGATGTCCTTGAAGAGCTTGAGGAACACGCTCTTCGTGTCCGCGTTCGTGCCGAGGGCCGGGTGCGGTTGCTGCTTCAGCATCACGACCGTGCGGCGGAACGTGGGCACTTTCACGTCTTCGCGACGGAAGAATTTCCACCAGCGGCGCAGGAAGCGGCGCGTGGTCCCGAACCCGCGGCAATACACCTCCACCTTGTGGAAGATGTCCCAGTTCACGTGCATGTCCACGCCCCACTCGCTGGCCCCGAGAATCACCGTCTCGAGGTCTTCACGCGAGAGACGCGTGTAGTTCGCCCGCTCCATGATGAGCGAGAACGTGTCGAAGAGGCGTTCGAGCGAGGCGGCGCGAGCCAAGTCCGAAATCGGCGTCAACGGTTTCGGGTCCGAGTCCGGATCGAACGGAGCGTAGGCGTCCTTCAGGCGGCGGAGTTCGTTCAGATAGATAGCGTGGAGGTGCTCCGAGACGGACTTCGCGAAGCGGCGAAATCCAACCTGCTCCTCGGCGGTCAGAGTCTGGCCTTCGCGCGGGCCCGCCTCGCGGCACAGGTGTTCCACCAGGTCCGTCACGCGGATCGGGATGTAGTGCTCGCGTTCGTCCACGTCGACTCCGGACCGACATCGGCAATCATACGGCCGCACGAGCCGGGCGGGGATCGTTCGCGTCGGTTCGGGCTTGCGGCGCGGTCGCCATTCGAATTATTCTGCCGCCCCGGAATCTTTCTCCCGCAGGGACGCGGATCGTGGCGGACAAGCTGACGCAGCAGATCGTCGAAGCGCTGAGCCAGGCCGCGGCCGAACCCGCGGGTCGGCCGCTCTTCGCCGCCAAGTCCGCACCCGGGCTCTTCCCGGCGGCGGCCAAACTCGCGGCCCAGAAGTGCGTCCGCGACGGGCTCCTCACGCTCGCCGCCACCGACCGCTACACCATCACGCCCGCCGGTTGGGAATTCCTCCTCGCGGCCGTGAACCCGAAACAGGTGCTCGAAGATTTCGTTCGCATACTCGAGGTTCGACAGACCGAGGTGAACGAACTGCTGGACTCGGCGCGGAGCATGGCCATAAGCCTGCACGGCCTGAAGGACGCCGTGACGCGGGTGCTGCCGCAAGTGACCGCGAGCCGCGTGGAGACGCGGGAACCGCTCGGCGAGGCGATCCTCGCCCAGCTTCGTTCCCGTTCGGCCGCCGCGGGCGAGGATTGCCCGCTGCCCGATCTGTATCGCCGGCTTCAACCGCGGCCCACGCTCGGCGAGTTCCACGACGCCCTCCGCGCTTTGCATTCCGCCGGCGCGATCTACCTGCATCCCTGGACCGGCCCGCTGACCGAACTCCCCGACCCCGACTGTGCCCTGCTCGCGGGGCATGGCGTGGCTTACTACGCATCGACCCGAACCGCCGCGTTCCCACGAGCGGCGCTGATGGAGGCACACGCATGACCACCACCCTCGAACCGACTCTGACCGACCGCGGCCGCGAGGCCCTGCGACGCGCCGGCAACCCGTTCCGCAACTACTTCGCCCGCAACCCGGACGACGAAGTCTGCGCCCGCTATCACGTGCCGGAACTCTTCGCCCCCGAGCGGGATCTCCTGCATTCGATCATCGATCTGTACCGGTACGACCCGGACACGCACTCCGAAGTGGTGCCCGTGCTCGGCAACAAGGGCGCGGGCAAAACGCACTTGCTCCACTCCATCAAGCACGGAGCGAGCGGCAACTGGCAACTGCTCGTCACTCCCGGCGTGTATCAGAAGGACTCGGACTTCCTCGAGTACCTCCTGTTCCAGATCATCGACACGCTGCTCGGCGGCGGGAAGCAGAAAGGTATTCGCCCGCTCGAAGCCATCGGCGAGCAACTCGTTCGCCGGCAACTCGGCATAGCGCTTCGCGAACTGAGTCCCGAACAAAAGATGGACCTGTTCCCGCCGACGGGATTGAGTCGGTTCGGCCGCCTCTTCGGGTTCGGAACGTCGCAATCGCAGGACCGAGCGGACGCGCTCGCCGAGGATCTCTCGGGCTACTCGAGCTTCGCGCGGATGCCCGTGCCGCTGGTGCAGGCCCTGGCCGCGGCCGGGCTCGCCCCGCAGAAGGCGTACGATCTCGTCTGCGAACAGGCCTCGCGAAACGAATCGCGGAACACGGCCGGGCTCATGCGGCGGAACATCTTCAACGGGTTCGCCCGCGCCGTGCTTCTGAAGGACGAAGCCGAACTCGCCAACTTCCTGACCTTCGGCTTCGCGGAACTCGAGTTCCACGTTCGCCCCACGCGGCAGGACCTCGTGCTCGCGCTCTTCAAGACGCTGTCGGACATCTTCCGCAGCCTGAAGACGCCGATCGTCGTCGCGTTCGATCAGTTGGAAGATCTCCTGCTCGCCCGCCGGTCGGACGACGCCCACAAGACGGCCGAGGCGTTCTTCGCCGGCATCGTGCAGGTGATGCATCAGATCGAAGGGCTGCTCTTCCTGATCTTCGCCGAGCGCGGCCTGTGGAACCGCTTCGTGCCGTCGTTGGACGGCTACATTCAGGATCGTCTGAACAACCCGGTCCACGTGCCGAAGCACGGGACGGTGAAGACGCTGCGGCTGGAGGCTCCGGCGGCGGACCTGGTTCGTCGCGTGGTCGAGGCGCGGCTCGGGCCCTGCCATGAGGAGCAAATCGACTCCGCGATCGCGCCCTTCACCGACGAGCAGGTGCAGCGGATCGCCGCGACCGAGCCCACGCTTCGCGACATGCTCCAGCAGTTCCGCCACCTGTTCGACCATGTCGTCTACGGCCCGGAGGAGGGCGGCGGGAAGGCTCAGGAGCCGGGTTCGAATCGCATCAGCGAGCAACTCGCGGAAGACGTTCCCGAGGAGGTCGTGGTGCGGTCCGTGGAGATCGTCCGCACCGAAGAGACGACCGAGACGACTGAGACCTTCGAGAGTTCCGAGTCGTTCGAGACTCCGGTCGCTTACGCGACCGGCTCGCCGGAGCCGTCCGTTCCCGTCGTCGCGCCCGTGAACTCGCTCGTCGATCTCTGGCAGCAGGAACAGCGAGCGGCGCGGCGCAAGCTCGAACCCGAGGGCGCGCTCACCGGCGCCACCCGCGAACTGCAGGCCGGGCTCGGAGCGTTCCTTTCCACGTGCCACGAACATGGCGTGAAGGTCGGCCCGTGGCGGCTTCAACACGTGGTGCCCGAGTGGAGCTTCGGTGAACATCCGACGTACGGCGTCGTCACGCTCGCTCATTGGGCCTGCAAGGACGCGCAGCCGTGGAAGGTCGGCATCGGGCTCTTCCTCGCTCGTGGGGCCGGGAAGCCGAAGGATCTCGAGATCAAGCTCGGCGTGATGGACGCTCGCCCCGCCACGGTCGATCACTTGATCCTGCTGCGGCCCGAAGACGATCTCGCGATGACGGGCAAGAGCAAGAGCCTGCTGCAGGACGCGGAGCGGAGCGGGAAACACGCGAGGCTCGAGCCGATCGCGCTGGACGGCTTCGCCCAGTTGTACAGCTTCCCGCGTTGGCTCGCGGCGGTGCGAGAATCGCTGCCGGAAGGCGCCCCGCTGCCCAACCTCGCGGACGCGATTCAGGATCAGTGCGAGAAGTTGCTCCGCCAGGTGTGCATGCCGGTGCAGGGATAAAGGTTTGACCGCGATTCGGCGCGCTCGGCTCCGCGGACTCCGCCTCGCGGCTAAACGAGAGAACCATGACGCGATTGTGCGATTACCTCCTCCTGATCGCCGTGGCGGCGCTGCTCACGCTTCCGAACCTCGGCGCGCCCAGCCTCTGGGACGTGGACGAGGGCGTGAACGCCGAAGCCGCCCGCGAGATGCACGAAGCCGGGACGTGGGTCATTCCCACCTTCAACTTCGAACTCCGCACGCAGAAACCGGTCATGCTCTACTGGCTTCAGCGAGTCAGCTACGCGGCGTTCGGCGTGAGCGAGTGGTCCGCGCGGTTGCCCTCCGTCCTCGCTTCGTGGATCACGTTGCTGCTCACGTATGAACTGGCCCGACGCATGTTCAACCGGGGAACCGGGCTCCTCGCCGCGGTCGCCCTGGGAAGCGCCATCGAGTTCAGCATGCTGGCCCACGCCGCCACGCCGGACGCCACTCTGCTCCTCTTCACGGTTCTCACGTACTTCCTCTTCTGGATCAACCACGAGAACGGATCGCGGAAATGGTGGCTTCCGTGTGCCGCGGCGTGCGGGCTGGCCATGCTCACGAAGGGCCCGGTCGGCGTCGCGGTACCGGGTCTCGTGTTCCTCTCGTACTTCGCGTGGAACCGCGAACTCGGCCGCCTGTGGGATCGCAAGCTGATCCCGGCGTTGGCCGTGTTCGCGTTGGTCGCGGGTCCGTGGTATGGGCTCGTGGCCGCCGAGACGCGAGGCGACTGGCCCCGCGCTTTCTTCCTGAACGAGAACTTCAATCGCGCCACGACTCCGATGGAAGATCACAGCGGGCCGATCTTCTATCACGCGGCCGTGATTCTCGTGCTGTTCGCGCCGTGGAGCATCTTCATCGGCGCGACCTTCTGGTACGGCATCCAACGAGCCAAGAGCCCTCCGACATCACTTGGCTCGAATGAGGATCGGCCGCACCGCTTCCTGCTCTGTTGGTTCGGCGCGTACCTCGTGCTCTTCTCGCTGGTGAAGACGAAGCTGCCGAACTACGTGCTGCCGCTCTACCCGGCCCTCGCGATTCTGACCGCACGCTTCCTCACGCGCTGGCTCGAAGGCGAAATCGCCGTGAAGCGGTGGCTCATGCCGGCCGCCTGCGGCGGGATGCTGCTGGTGGCCGTCGGCCTCGGCGGCGGCCTGCTCTTCGCCGGAATAAAGTTTCCGGGCCTGGACGCGTGGTCCGCACTCGCCGTGGCTCCGCTCGTCGGGGCGATCGTGATGGCGGCGTGCTTGCGAAAGGGGAATCGTCGCGGGTTCGTGCTGGCGACGGCCGTGGCCTCGGTGACCTTCACCGTCGCGATCTCGGCCTTTCCCGCGGGCGCAATGGACCCGTACAAGGCGCCGCGGGATCTGGTCCGCGACGCGGGCCTCGCGGACCGCAACCGCGAAATCCGAGTCGCGGCTTACGACTGGTTCCAGCCGAGCATCGTGTTCTACTCGAAGCGGCACGTGGAGAAGTTGCCAAGCGTGCAGAAGGCGGCCGAGTTCCTGGCCGTGCCGACGCCCGGATATCTGCTTGTGGAAGAAGAGACGTGGACGCTGTGGATCGAGAAGCAAGTCGCGACGCCGCACCGCGTCGTCTCTCGGCGATTCGACTTCTACCGGAACAAACACGTCCTCGCGATCACGAACGAGCCCGCCGCGGACGTGGCTCGCCGGTAGTTCACTTCTTCGCTTCGAGAATGCGCAGTTGGGTGGAGAGCGGGAAAACGAGCCCGTCCACCTCGAATTGAGCCTCGACGAACGCCGCCGAGAAGCCGCTGCGAGGCGGGGCCAAGAGCAGTGTCGTGGTCGTCGCGCCGGCTTCCATCGGGAGGGGCGTCTCCGTCCACCGCGCCTTGCGGAAGTCCCGGGTCTCGCTCTCGGCCACCCACACGCGGCCGGACTTCAGCGTGCCTCGCATCGTCGCTTCCAGTTTCAGCTTGTTCACATCCGCCTGATCCTCGAACTTCGCAGTCAGCGACGGCATCTTCAGACCGAAAATCTGGCACTTGCAGAACGCGGAAAGCGTGTTGACAGCCCGCTCCGGGATGAGTTGCTTCCTACCGTCCTTGTCCGCTTCGCGGAGGTCGTGCCCGGCATTCGGCACGTAGAGCACGTGCTTCTCGCCTTTCAGATCGTCCCAGTAGCTGTTGAGCGCGTCGAGCGGCCAGTATGGGTCGTTCGCGCCGTTGATGATCATCTTCGGCACGGCGATCGCGTCGCGGTACACCCACGGATCGACCATCTTCCAGAGCTTCTGTCCTTCGCCGGAATCGGGGATCGGCACGAGGTTGCGTTCGGTGTAGTCGCGGATCATCTCGCTCGGCTTGCCGAACGCCGCGACCTGGTTCTTCATCTGCACCGGCATGTTGAGCGTGTCGATGACGAGCGGCGCGATGGCCTTCACGCGGGGGTCGCCGGTCGCGGCAGTGAGCCAACTCGTCCACCCTCGCTTGCTCGCCCCGGTGACGACGAACTGCTTCACTTCGAATGACCACTCCTTCTTCGCGTAGGCCTGAAGGGCGTCCATGGACTTCACGAGGCTCTTCACCATCGGGAAGAGCAAAGGCCAGGAAGAGTCCTTGGTTTCGAGGTACTTCACGAACGTCTCGGCGATGAGAGCGTCTTCACGCTTGCCGCCGAAGAGCGGTTGGTTCGGGATGCCGTAGAGGAATGCGACCGGCGCTCCGACCCGTTGGGCGATCTGCAGCCCGAGCGCGCCGCTCGTGGCGTTCGGCGAGCCGCCTTGATTCCACAGCACCATCACGTCCCGCGGCTTCACCCCCTTCGGCACGAAGATTTGAATCTTGTGCTTCCAGGTGATGTCCTGCCACTTCTGCGACGTGAGTTCGAGGTCGTGAACGACGCCAATTGGCGTCTCGATCGGGGGCGTGGCCTTCCAGGCGAAGGCGCCATCGGCCTTGGCCACGTAGTCGACGAGATCCGTGGGCGGCTTCGGCGCCTCGGCCCGAACCGGGGCGGAGAGGAGAAACGCGAGCGGCAGAAGCAGGGAACGCATGGATCGAATCTCGACGAACGCGGAAGTCGGGTTGTTGTACGAAGCTCGACCCGCCTGCGAGGATCCGCTCAAAACAGCACGGGCTTCCCGAGTTTGCGGCGGATCACGGAGATCTGGCTTCCATGCATCAGCGTGTGGTTCGAGATCAGTACGAACCACGCTCCGAGGGTGGGAGCCATCGCGGCCATGCGGCCGGTCGTCGGCTTGTCGAGATCCGCGTCCGTGAGGGTTTCGAGGGCCGCGAGCGTGGCCGCACGAGTTCGGGTGAAGAGGTCCACGTACTCGGCCTTCGTCAGGAACGCTCCGTCGTCCGCGCCGGTTCGCTCCATCGCGTGCGTTTCCTTGAATCCGGCCGGGAGCGCGGGCATCGCCGCGTTCGGAAGTTGGCTGGTCACGAGTCCCTGCTCGGCGTTGATGAGGTGCCCGAGTTGCCATGCCGCGTGATTCGCGTTCGGAACCGGCCGCACGAGAAGATCCGCGTCGCCGAGGTCGGTCAGAGCGTTGGTGAGAAGGAAAGAGGTGGAGTGGAGGGCGTTCTGAAGCGCCGCGATGCCGGTCATGTGGAATCTCCGTTGGGGTTCAGGGGAATTACCGTCGCCGCTTCGCCATCTTTCTGCGGAGGCGGAAGTCGTCGCCGCCGTGGTAGGTCACGAGGATCGCGCCGTGGCCCGCGTACCGGTTGAAGAGATCCGTGGTGATGTGTTCTTCGTCCGGCCAAGGGTACGCGAAGACGATGTCCATGTCGTCCGGGTCGAGGTCGAGTTCCTCGTAGGCCGAGTCCGCGTCGGTGGTGAACCAGTTGTATTGGCCCGCGGTGTGAACCGCGTCTTCGCCGCCGGGCGGGATGAAGCTGCCGCGAACGAACTCGACGTCGATGTCGAAGTCGTCCGCGAGTTGCCGGGCGTGCTCGACCAGTTCACCGTCGATCTCGATGCCGCAGGAATCGAATCCGGCGATGGCCGCGAGGCACGCGGCGACGCCGAAGCCGCTGCCCCACTCGCAGAAGCGCATCCCGCGAGCGAGGTTCGAGTCGGCGAGCGCCCGCAGCACGCGGTAGGCCCCTTCGAAATCGCACGGCACGAACGCCGGCACGCGGCTCCATACCTGGAAGTCGTCGATCCGCTGATCGGCTTCCTTCAGGAAGCGCCGCACGTCCGGCGGGAGGCCCGCTTCGATCGGCAGCGGCGCGAGTTCGACGAGCGACATGATCACTCATCCTGTTCGCGGAGCTTCGCGAGGATGCTGAAGTCTTCGAGCGTCGTGGTGTCGCCCTTCCCTTCGCGGCCGGCGGCGATGTCCCGCAGGAGGCGCCGCATGATCTTCCCGCTCCGCGTCTTCGGCAGTGCGTCAGTGAAGCGGATGTCGTCCGGCCGGGCCAAAGCCCCGATCTCCTTCGTGACGTGCGCCTTCAACTCGACCTTCAGTTCATCCACCGGCGCGATCCCATGCTTCAGCGTGACGAAACAGACGATCCCTTCGCCCTTCAGATCGTCGGGCCGGCCGACGACCGCGGCCTCGGCCACCTTCGGATGATTGACGAGGGCGCTCTCCACTTCCATGGTGCTGAGACGGTGGCCGCTCACGTTCAGCACATCGTCCACGCGACCCATCACCCAGAGGTAGCCGTCCGCGTCTTCGCGGGCCCCGTCCGCGGTGAAGTAGATGCCCGGGTAATTGCTCCAGTACGTGTCCTTGAACCGCTGGTCGTCCCCGTAGATGGTTCGCATCATGCTGGGCCACGGGCGTTTCACCACGAGGAAGCCGCCCTGATCCGCGGGCACTTTCTTTCCGTCCTTGTCCACGACCTCGGCGGCGATGCCGGGGAGCGGCTTGGTGGCGCTGCCGGGCTTCGCGGGCACGGCGCCGGGCAGCGGCGAGATCATGATGGCCCCGGTTTCCGTTTGCCACCAGGTGTCCACGATGGGGCAGCGGCCGCCGCCGATGTGCTCGTGGTACCACATCCACGCTTCCGGGTTGATCGGCTCGCCGACCGAGCCGAGGAGTCGCAGGCTGGAGAGGTCGTGCCCCTTCGGGTGCTGATCGCCCCACTTGATGAACGCGCGGATCGCGGTCGGAGCCGTGTAGAACACGGACACCTTGTACTTCGCGACGATCTCCCAGAAGCGGTCTTCACGAGGCTGGTTCGGAGCGCCCTCGTACATCACGACGGTGCTCCCGTTCGCCAGCGGGCCGTACACGATGTAGCTGTGTCCGGTCACCCAACCCACATCCGCGGTACACCAGTAGACGTCGTCTTCCTTGATGTCGAAGACCCACTTGTGGGTCAGCGAGGCGCCGAGAAGGTAGCCCGCGGTGGTGTGCAGCACGCCTTTCGGCTTTCCGGTGGAACCCGAGGTGTAAAGGATGTACAGCGGATGTTCGCTGTCCAGGGGTTCGGCGGGGCACTCGGCCGAAGCGGTGGCCATCACGTCGTGCCACCACACGTCTCGGCCCGGCTTCATCTGCACGGCGGTGTTGCAGCGGTTCAGCACGATGCACGTTTGAACGGTCGGGCTTTTCTCGAGGGCCGCGTCCACGTTCGCCTTGAGGGGAACGACTTTGCCTCGGCGCCAGCCGCCGTCCGCGGTGATGATGCACTTCGATTGCGCGTCGTTGTTGCGATCCGCGACGGCCTCGGCGGAGAAGCCGCCGAACACGACGGAGTGCATGGCGCCGATGCGGGCGCAGGCCAGCATCGCGACCGCGGCCTCCGGCACCATCGGCATGTAGATCGACACGCGGTCGCCCTTGCCGACGCCGAGCGCCTTCAGCGCGTTCGCGAACTTGCACACCTCGCGGTGAAGTTGCTGGTACGTGAGCGTGCGGCTGTCGCCGGGTTCGCCTTCCCAGATGATCGCGGCCTTGTTTTTCCGCCAACTCGCGAGGTGCCGATCGACGCAGTTGAAGGAGGCGTTCAGCTTGCCGCCGAGGAACCACTTCGCATGCGGAGCGTTGGACCAGTCCAGCACCTGGTTGAACGGCGCGAACCAGTCCAGGCTCTTGGCCTGCTCGGCCCAGAAGGCTTCAGGATCGTTCTCGGCCCACGCGGCGAGTCGATCCCGCTCGGCGGCGTTCACGTGGGATTGCTTCACGAACGCGTCGCTCGGCGCGAACACACGCGATTCCTTGAGCACGCTGGTGATGTTGGGAGAGGACATCGAATCGTACCCGGAAGGCGGATGGAAGATGCGAATAAGATATGGTCCGGCCCGCGTGCGGGTCAGTCGTGGGAAAAGAACGCCGCACGCGGCGGGCGCCCTGTGGCCCCGTAAACTAACCGTGTCGCCGGAGGGTGCCCCGTGATTCGAGTCGCATGCCTGATCGCTTTTCTCGCCGTCGGATGCGTCAAGGAATCCGAGCCCGTCCCGCCGCCCGCCCCGATGGCGACCGAAAGCCCGGACGAAGTCGTCATTCATGTTCCGAGCATGGTCTGCGAGTCGTGCCCGCAGAAGGTCGCGGAGGGGCTCGCGATGCTCCCCTGGGTGGACACTGAGAGCATCCGCCCCGATCGCAAGCTTCAACAGGTGAAGTTCAAGCTGAAGGACCGCTCCGCGTTCGACGCCGAAGCCTTGAAGGACACGATCTCGCGAAAGGGATTCAAGGGCGTTCGGATTCTGGTTGGCCCCGCGGCCTGATAACATAATCCACTCCGACTCGCCGTGCTTTTCTCACAATTCGAGGCTCTCGCCATGCGGCTCCGATGCCTGCTGCCGGCCATCGCGTTTCTCGCGGTCGCCGTCCCCGTCGCCAGAACGGACGACAAAACCACCGTGCCGGACGGGAACTGGATCCTGTCCACCCCGATGGCGTTCGGCGACTCCGCCGTCTGCCTTCTGAAAAGCGAAGTGAAAGACGGCAAACTCGCGATCGTGGCCCTCGCCACGCCGCCCTCCATCGAAGCCACCGTTTCGGACGTGAAGGCCGAGCCTTCGCTCCGCTTCAAGCTGAAGACCGTGCAGACGGTGAAGGACCGCACCGGGAAGGAACGCAAGTTCACGAACGAACGCGAATTCGTGGCCGCTCCGGGAGGCTCCGGCAAGGAGATCCTCGGCAGCTTCGGCAGCGACACGTTCAACACTCGCGCCAAGCTCACGCCCACGGACAGCGAGAAGCTCACGACGCTGCTCGTCCGCGGCCCCGCGGCCACGACCATGCAGACGGCGCAAGGCCTGAGCAACAAGGCCGCGATCGCGCAGAACAAATACCGGCAGGAGAAGGACAAGGAGAAGAAGAAGGAACTCAAGGCCGAAGCGGATTCGCTGCGGAAGGACGCGGACGCGAAGTTGCCGGATCTGTTCCGCGGCGTGATCAAGGAACACCCGGCGGATTCGGGGGCCTATCAGGCCGCGTACAGCCTGCTCGCCGACTCCGAGAACGCGAAGGTGACCGTGGAAGAAGCCACGGCCCTCGTGAAGCTGATCCTCAAGCAAGCCGAGCCGTATGGCCCGCGCTTCAGCCAGTTGAACGCGAGCCGCCTCGCCGACTCGCTGGTTCGCACGAAGGGGCTGGAATCGGTCGCGCTGATCCCCGTCGAGCCGATCGCGAAGGGGCTGAAGGATTCGGACAAACTCGGATTCCAGTTCGACACCCTGACCACCTACCAGCGGGCCCTCGACGCCGCGAAGCGGACGGACGACGCCAAGGCGCTCGAGCCGCGGCTCGCCAAGCTCGACCTCGCGCTGGACAAAGAGTACCACGAGACGGTTCCGCCGTTCAAACCGAAGACCTTCCCCGGTCGCGAGTCGAACCGCGTCGCCGTGATGGAACTGTTCACCGGAGCCCAGTGCGGCCCATGCATCGCCGCCGACGTGGCCTTCGACGCCCTCGAAAAAGCGTATCAGCCCAAGGACCTCGTGCTCATCCAGTACCACATGCACATCCCCGGCCCGGACCCGCTCACGAGCCCGGCCGCGGTCGCCCGCTGGGACTACTACTCCGACCTGTTCCCGTACGATCCGGACAACGGCTCGGGCATCGGCGGCACCCCGAGCACGCTGTTCAACGGCAAGCCACTCGCCGGCGGCGGCGGCGGCATGGACAACGCCGAGAACAAGTTCAACGATTACCGCAAGATCATCGACCCGCTCCTCGCCAAGTCCAGCGACATCAAGCTGACCGGAACCGCGACCCGCGACGGCGACGCGATCGCCCTCGCGGTGCAAGTGTCCGGGGCGCCCGCGAAGGACGGCCTCAAACTGAAGCTGCTCCTCGTCGAGGACACCATCAAGTACGTGGGCGGGAACAAGATTCGCTTCCATCACCAAGTGGTGCGAGCGATGCCCGGCGGAGCGGACGGCGTGACGATCAAGGAGAGCACGCTGAAGCACGAGGTGAAGGCCGACGTCGCCGCCATCCGCAAGGAACTCGTTTCCTACCTGGACGAGTACGCCGCGAAGCAACGGCCGTTCCCCTACAAGTCCCGCCCGCTCGACCTGAAGGACCTCAAAGCCATCGCGCTGGTTCAGAACCACGAGACCGGCGAAATCGTTCAGGCGATCCAGTTCGACATCGCGACGAAGTGACCGACCGGCACGAGCGGGGGTCGCAAGACCCCCGCGTTCCGCACGAGTTTCGACATGAACTACATCGACCCGCACATCCACATGATCTCCCGCACCACGGACGATTATCGCCGCATGGCGTACGCCCAGTGTGCGGCCGTGAGCGAGCCCGCCTTCTGGGCCGGGTTCGATCGCGGCACGGCCTCCGGATTCCACGACTACTTCCGCTCGCTCACCGTCACCGAACCGAAACGAGCCGCTCAGTTCCACATTCGCCACTATTGCTGGCTCTGCATCAACGCGAAGGAGGCCGAAAACGTCTCGCTCTCGCGTGAAGTGATCGCGATGATTCCCGAGTTCCTGAAGTGCCCGAACGTGCTCGGCATCGGCGAGATCGGCCTCAACAAGAACACCGCGAACGAAGCCACCGTCTTCCAGGAACACCTCGACCTCGCCGCGAAGACGGACGAACTCATCCTCATTCACACGCCGCACCTCGAGGACAAGTACAAGGGCACGCGGATGATCGTGGACATGCTGAAAAACGACCCGCGGGTGAAGCCCCACCGCGTCTGCGTCGATCACGTGGAGGAGCACACCGTGAAACTGGCGCTGGACAACGGCTTCTGGTGCGGCATGACCCTGTACCCGACGACGAAGTGCACCCCGGCCCGCGCCTGCGACATCATCGAGATGGTCGGCACCGATCGAATCATGGCCAACTCCGCCGGCGACTGGGGCATCTCCAATCCACTCGCGATTCCGGAACTGATTCAGGAGATGAAGCGCCGCGGGCACCCCGAAGAATCCATCCGCAAAGTGGTGTACGAAAACCCGATCGCTTTCTGGAAGCAGGCCAACAACTGGAAAGATTGGTGACCCGCGGCCGCGAGCGGTGTCGTGCGGGTTTGTGAACAGCATTTCGATCGCCCGGCGCCGGCGAGAGCGTCAGGTCGGGCGAACAATCCCACTCGGAGGCTGCCGTGACTGTCACTCGCTCCTTGGCCGCGATGCTGCTCGCGGGCCTCGTCTCCGTCGCGATCGCGCAGGAGAAAAAGGTTCTCACCCATGCGGACTACGACAACTGGAACACGAGTTCCGGCGTCACGCTCGCTCCGAACGGCCAATACCTCGCGCATCAGATCACGCCACTGAGCGGCGGCGACGGCCTCACCGTGATTCGCGTGCTTGCCGGCGGGAAGGAGCTCGTGCTGCCGCGAGGCAAAGACGCCGGCGGCAGCCCGCAGTTCAGCCCCGACTCGCGATTCGTCGTCGTCCCCGTCTCTCCCACCAAGGCCGAACTGGACAAGGCGAAGGCCACGAAGAAGACCGCGGACAAGATGCTTCACGTCGTCGCGCTTCCAAGCGGCGAGACGCGAGCGAAGCTCCCGTTCGATCGCAGCTTCTCCATGGGTGGCCCCGGCTCCGGGGTGCTGCTCTACTCCCCGCCCGTGCCCGGCGAAGCGAAGGACGAGAAGAAAGAGGAACCGAAGACCAAAACGTTCACCAAGAAAGGTGGCACCGCGGACACGGCCCCGGCGCCCCGCCCGCGAGGTTCCGGATCCAAGCTCACGATCCGCAACCTCGCCACTGGCTCGGAACGCGTTCTCGCGGATGTCGGCGACTACGACCTGACGAAGGACGGCAAGCTGCTCGTGTACACGGTCGATTCCAAGAACGAATCGGCGAACGGGGTCTTCGCGCTCGATCCGCTCGGGGACGGCGAACCGGTCGCGATCAAGGCCGGCGAAGGGCGGTACTCGCGGCTCACGTGGGACACGAAGCAGTCGCGGCTCGCGTTTTTTTACGACGCCGCGGGAGTGAACACGGACCCGAAGGTGGCACCCCCTCCACGGCCGGCGGGAACGCCGCCCGGTTCCGCGCCGCCCGCACTGCCGCCAAAGTGGCACGTCTTCACATGGGATCGCAAAGGCGGGGCCGCGGTCGAAGCGATGAACCCCGGCGCCAGGGGCCTGAAGCCGGGAATGAAGTTGAACGGCACGACGCTCGGCTTCAATCGCGACGGCACCCGGCTGCACCTCGCCGTGACCTCGGATCGCCCGCCGACTCCGCCCGCGAACGCATTCGCCGAGAAGATCGAACTCGATCTCTGGCACTGGAAGGACGGCCACCTTCAACCGGCTCAGAAGATACGTGGCGACACGGACCGCAACCGCAGTTTCTCCGCCGTGCTGTTCCTCGACACGAACGAGTTCCGTCAGGTGTCCGACGATTCGCTTGCGGTCGGGCTCCCGGCCTCCGGCGACTGGGGCCTCGGTTCGGACGACAAGAAGTATCTCCATCTCACGGGCATCATCAACCCCGTGCCGCGGGACTACGTGCTCGTGAACGTGAAGACCGGCGAGCGGAAGCCGATCATGACGGCGAATGAGAATGGGGCCGCGCTCGCGCCGAGCGGCCAGCACGTGCTCCACTACGACGGCAAAGATTGGCACACGATCGCGGTGGCGACCGGCACGAAGGCCAACCTCACGGCGAAGGTTCCCACGAAGTTCTGGAACGAAGAGGACGACCACCCGCAACTGCCGCCGCCGTACGGCTCCGCGGGCTGGACCGCGGACGGCAAGTTCATTCTGCTCTACGATCGCTTCGATCTTTGGAAGGTCGCGGCGGATGGCTCCGGGGCCGAGAACCTGACGAAGATCGGGCGCACGAACAACCTCCGCTTCCGGCTCTCGAACGTCCGCGACGACGACGACGAGGATGAAGAACTTCGCGGCGTGAACCTCGCGAAGCCGATTCACTTCGCGGCCACGGATCAACGCACCCGCGATGTCGGGCTGTATCGACTGGAGCCGGGAAAGGAACCGAAGGAACTCGTCTCGGGGCCGCACTCTCACGTGCTGTCCGCGAAGGCGAAGAAGGCCGAGGTTTACCTCGTGCAGCGTTCCAGCTTCTTCGATCATCCCGACTACTTCACCACGGACGCGAGCTTCTCCAGACTCGAGAAGGCGACGGACATCAACCCCGCGATCCGCAACTACAACTGGGGCCGGGCCGAACTTGTTCACTACACGAGCGCCGATGGCCAACCCCTCTCGGGCGTACTGGTCAAACCCGAGAACTTCGACGCGAAGAAGAAGTACCCGATGGTGGTGTACATCTACGAACGGCTCTCGCAGAACCTGCACCAGTTCCGCATTCCGAACGTGACCGCGGGTCAGGTCATCAACCCGACCTTCTACGCCTCGAACGGGTACCTGGTGCTGATGCCGGACATCGCGTACCGCACGGGGCAGCCGGGTCAAAGCGCCATCAAATGCGTGCTCCCGGCGATCCAGGCCGTGGTGGACAAGGGTTGCGTGGACGAAGCCGCGATCGGCATCAACGGCCAATCGTGGGGCGGCTACCAGATCGCGTACATGGTCACGCAGACGAACCGATTCAAGGCCGCGGTCGCGGGAGCGCCCGTGAGCAACATGGTGAGCGCGTACGACGGCATCCGCTGGGGCTCGGGCCTCACGCGGCAGTTCCAGTACGAACGCGATCAAAGCCGCATCGGGGACACGCTCTGGAAGGCCCCCATGAAGTTCATCGAGAACTCGCCCGTCTTCATGGCCGATCGCGTCGAGACGCCGCTGATGATGATCCACAACGATCAGGACGACGCGGTGCCGTGGTACCAGGGGATCGAGTACTTCCTCGCGCTGCGCCGCCTCGGCAAGGAGTGCTACCTGTTGAACTACAACGGCGAGAAGCACAACCTCACGAGCAGGGCGAACGCCCGCGACTTCGCGGTGCGGATGTTCCAGTTTTTCGAACATCACTTGAAGGGGAAGCCCGCGCCCGAGTGGATGGTGAAGGGGGTGCCATTCGTCGACCGGGACAAGGAGAAGGACGCGATTCGCAAGCTGCTTCCGCAACCGAAGAAGTGAGCCGGGCCGCGCCGCGTGGCCTTCCTCCACGCGGTCGCTACCTTTTCTTCATCGATATCCCCCGCGAGGTTCTCATGTCCGCGACTCGAGGCGAGTTGTTTGCCGGCGTCACCGTGGCCATCGTCACGCCCTTCAAGAACGGCGAAATCGACTGGGACGACTTGGGCAAGCTCGTGGACTGGCACGTGGCCGAAGGAACGGACGGGCTCGCGCCCTGCGGCACCACCGGCGAATCGCCCACGCTCGATCACGACGAACACGAACGCGTGGTGGCGTTCGTGTGCGAACGCGCACGCGGCAAGCTCAAGGTCATGGCGGGCACCGGCTCGAACAGCACGCGCGAAGCGATCCGCATGACCAAGGCCGCGAAGAAGGCCGGCGCGAACGGCACGCTCCAGGTCGGGCCGTACTACAACAAGCCGACGCAAGAAGGGTACTTCCGACACTTCGGAGCGGTGGCCGAAGCGTGCGATTTGCCGCAGGTGATCTACAACATCCCCGGCCGCACCGGCTCGGAGATCGCGGCCGAGTCGATCGCCCGCCTCGCCGAGGCCTACCCCACGATCGTGGCCGTGAAAGAAGCCACCGGGAAGCTGGACATGGCGTCCCAGGTCGCGGCCCTCACCGACCTCACCATTCTCAGCGGGGACGACAGCCTCACGCTGCCGATGATGAGCGTGGGGGCGAAGGGCGTGGTGAGCGTGGTGGGGAACGTCGTGCCGTTGGACATGATGAACCTGGTGAAAGCCTTCGCCGCGGGACGCGTGACGGAGGCGCAGGCCTGGCACCGCAAGCTCTTCCCCCTCTGCCGCGACATGCTCTCCGTGGCGACCAACCCGATCCCGGTGAAGGCGGCGATGAAGATGCTCGGCCGCGGCACCGGCGAACTGCGACTGCCGATGGTCCCGCTCGACGCCGCGGGCGAAGCGAAAGTCCGCGCCACGCTCGTGGGCTACGGCTTGCTCAACTGACGCGTGGCGCCTCCCACTTCGCGAGAAGCGTTCGCAGCTTCGCGACCACGTCTTGCGGAGCGGGATCGGAGTGCTCCCCGAGCGCGGCGAGGCCGTCGATCAGGTGATTCGCCGCGACCCACACGCCGGCCCGCGGCATGGCCGCGGCGGGCGCCCCGTCCGGTCGTGGCCACTCGGTCGAGTCGTCCAGCAAGCCCCGCATCGCGCCCAGAAACCGACCCGAACCCGACGAATCGAACGCGATCTCGTCTTCGTCCCCTTCGAAGAGCCCGTCGAAGAGCCCCTGTTTGGCCGCCAGCGCCTTCAGCACGCGATCTTCGATCGTCCCCCTCGTCACGAAGTTGAGCACGCGAACGGGGCGTTTCTGCCCCATGCGGTGAACGCGGGCGATCCGCTGTTCCAGCACCGCCGGGTTCCACGGCAACTCGAGGTTCACCACCGTGTCCGCGACCTGCAGGTTGAGGCCGGTGCCGCCCGCGTCCGTGCTCAGGAACACGCGGCACTCGTCGTCCTTGTTGAACTTCGCGAGCGCCTCCTTGCGTTCCTTCCCGCTCAGGCTGCCGTGCAGAATCGTGTAGCCGATGCCGAGGCGGTCGAGGACCTTCGCCGTTTCGAGAATCATCTTCTCCCATTGCGAGAAGACGACGGCTTTGTGCTCGCGAACCAGTTCCGGCAGCAGTTCAGCGAACTCGTCCAGCTTCGGCGACGCGCGCGTCGCCTCGTCGAAGAGGAAGAGGCTGTCGCAGATCGTTCGCATGTGGACGAGCCGCGCGAGGATGCGCTTGCGGTCCACGTCCGAGAGGAAGTTCTTCGCGAGGAGCATGGCGAGCCCGGCCCGCTGTTCCTCGTACGGCCCGCGCTGCGCCTCGGAGAGTTCCACGAAGATCGTGCTGTCCGTGCGTGCGGGAAGCTGCGTGAGCACCTCGCTCCGCGTGCGCCGGAGGAAGACCGGGGCCAGCTTCTCGCGAATGGATTCGAGGTTGCGGTAGCCCGTGAGGTTGCCCTGTTCGTCCAGCACGCGATGCTCGTGGAGGAACTGGAACGCCGGGCCGAAGCGGCGTTCGTCCACGAATTGCACGATGCTGTACAACTCCTCGAGCCGATTCTCGATCGGCGTGCCCGTGAGCACCATCGCGTACCGGCTCTTCAGTTTCTTCACCGCCCGCGAAGTCTTGCTCTCCCAGTTCCGGATGCGCTGGGCCTCGTCCAGAATCACGACGTCCGGGGCCCACGCGTTGATCGCGTCCCGATCGCGAATCACCTGCTCGTAGTTCACGAGCCGGTAAAATGTCTCCTCGGCATACTGTTCCTCGCGCGAGTCGGCCTTTCCTTCGATCACCTGAACGGGCCGCGACGTGAACTTGCGAATCTCCGATTCCCACTGATATTTCACGGAGGCGGGCGCGACGACGAGAACCCGGCGAATATTGCGTTCCCGCACGAGCAGTTCCACGGCCGCGAGCGTCTGCACGGTTTTTCCGAGGCCCATGTCGTCGCCGAGGATGCTGCGAACGCGGCAGGCGAGGAACAGAGCCCCGCGCATCTGGTAGTCGTAGAGCGGCACGTCGAGCAGTTTCAGATCGAGTGAGCCGGCTTCGAGTTGCTCGAGCCACGTCTTCTCGCGTTCGAGCAACGCCAACCGCTCGACTTCGGCGTCGATGTACTCCATCGTCTCGGCGCGATGCGAAATCGTCTCGCGGACGCTCTCGAGTTCGGAGACGAGATCGACGTACTTCCCTTTGCCGGTCCAGAGGCCGTGGTCGTCGAAGTACCGTTTCGCGAGTTGGGCGAGCTTGTCCGAGTGGCGCGGCGGCAGGTGCAACCCGAGTTTCAACTGTTCGCCGTAGTGCAGGTACAACTCGGCTCGGCTGATCACCGCTTTCTTCTTCTGCAGGTGCGGCGCGAGTTCCGGCTTCAGCGCCTCGATCACCGCCTCGATGTGCTTGCAGGTGCCGAGCGTGTTCGATTTGAAGTCCGGGCAGGTGCAGGCGTTGTCCCCGGTGTCGAACCCGCGGACGGTCACCTCGTATCGCCCGCCCGTCTCGGGGTTCGTGACGCGAAAGTCCGAATAGACGCGATTCTTGCCGATGTTCTCGATGACGAGCTTGGTCGCCTTCGCCCGCTGGCGGCGGAGATCGATCTGGTCCTCGCGCAGCATTCCGTGCCCTCATCCGGTCCGCGGCATTCTACCTCCGCGGGGCGGGCGCGGTCATGCGGCGTTGCGGAAGAGACCGCGGCCTTCCATGCGGTAACCCTTGATCAGTTCGCGGATGCCGTCGTCCAGGTTTCGCTTCGCCTCGAACCCGGCCCGCTTCAGCCGCTCGCTCGAGACGATGTAGTTCCGCTTGTCCGGGTCGTTCCCGATCGCGGCGAAGTGCAGATAGAAGTTCGGCACGTGGGCCTTCACCCGCAAGGCGAGTTCCTCCTTCGAGACGTTCGCGGAATCGAGCCCGAGGTTGTACACGTGACCGACCATCCTGTCGCGGTGATTCATGCCGTGAAGGAACGCGTCCGCCACGTCCCGCACGTGGACGAAGTTGCGCTTGAAGTCCTTCTCGAAGAGCACGAGGTACCCTTCCTTCACCGCGGCGTACACGAAGTGGTTGACGAGCAGATCGAGCCGCATCCGCGGGGAGAATCCGAAGACGGTGGCGAGGCGGAAGGCGATCGCGTTCGGCGAATCGAGCAGCATCCGCTCCGCGTCGACCTTCGTGCGGCCGTACAGCGAGATCGGTTCGAGCGGCGTGTCCTCGGTGCAGAAGTTCGTGCCGCTGGTGGCTCCATAGCCGCTGTTCGTGTTCGGGTAGATCACGAGTTGGTTCGGCGACCGCAACCGGTTCAGCAACTTCACGGCGTCGAAGTTCACCGTGGTGGCGAGGGTCGGGTCGCGATCGCAGGCGGAAGCTCCGACGATGGCCGCGAGGTGAACGATCGTGTCCGCGTTCTTCACGGCCGCGGCCATGGCCGATTCGTCGCGCACATCCGCCTTGATGAAGTCGAAGTCGTCGTTGGCGCAGAGATGGAAAAGCCCCTGCTGCCCGGCGCCGTACATGAGGTTGTCCAACGCGGTGACGTGGTGGCCCGCGTGGAGAAGGCGTTCGCAGAGAATGCTGCCGATGTAGCCGAGGCCGCCGGTGACGAGGACGCGCTGCGCCATGTTGTGCCGCTCCGATCATCCCTGATGGTGGAGCGGCAGTCTAGATCAGCGGGCGGTCGTCGGTCAACCGCATTACCCTGGGAGCGAGGCCGAGGTGCCCGCTTCCAGGAGTGTCACTCAAATCTTCGGGGGCACGCTGCTGGCGGGGGCGGAGGCCGGAGCGTCGTCGAAGTTCGGCTTGGCGGACGGCGTCACACGTTGGGGCGGGCGAACCGGTTCCGGCTCGATCGAGGCCCGCGGGGCGGACGACTCATGCACGTCGTCTTCGATGCCCTTCATCCCTTTCTTGAACTCCACGAGCGTCTTGCCGACGGAGCGGCCGAGTTCGGGGAGTTTCCGCCCGAAGAGCAGAATCCCAAGCACGAGCAGGAGCAGCATTTCCTGGCCGCTGAGGCCCGGAATGAATCCGTAAAGCATGGCACACCCTCCTCAAAGGGATGGAAACGGAGACCCTGGAGTGGAGGAGGTTGAAGGTAACCCCACCGGACTGTCGCCTGTACAGGTCAGCTATCACTATATCCGCGGGAGCGAGGGGGGGGCAAGGAAACTCGGCGGAATTTCAGGTGGGATCCGCCGGTTTCGCGAGCCAGAGTTCGCCCTCGGATTCGCCCGCTTCCACTCCGACGCCGCGGTTCCGAATCAGTTCCAGAATCGCGAGAAAAATCCCGATCAGACGGGCCCTCCAGTACGGCGGATCGAACGCGGCCGCGAACGGAATCCGCCCCTCCGCCCGAAGCCGCTCGAGGATGCGCTCCTCATGAACGAACTGCGGCGTGTCGTCCACCGCGATCGTGTTCGTGGCCA
>Ga0169931_10002452_pt1 | contig 30235 bp, 17 predicted proteins | sample Kivu_15m_20L_FD_129675 | JGI IMG/M metagenome (GOLD analysis project Ga0169931, IMG submission 129675) | Freshwater microbial communities from Lake Kivu, Western Province, Rwanda to study Microbial Dark Matter (Phase II) - Kivu_15m_20L... | ecosystem: Environmental > Aquatic > Freshwater > Lake...
GGTCAATGCTGCCATTGGCGCCAAGGAAATACGGAAAGGATCGGTCATTGTCATTCGTTATTGCGGCCCCAAGGGTGGACCCGGAATGCCCGAAATGCTCAAGCCCACGGCAGCGCTCATGGGGGAGGGATTGGGCAATGAAGTGGCACTGATTACTGATGGTCGGTTTTCTGGGGGAACACATGGTTTTGTGGTCGGACATATTACGCCAGAGGCGCAGTCTGGCGGAAATATCGCCCTTGTGCGCGACGGGGATATCATCACAATTGATGCTCGAAACAATTTGCTGGAAGCAGCAGTGGCTGAATCGGAGTGGGAGCAAAGGCGCAAGGATTTGAAAATCCGACCCTTGCCTGTATCTTCGGGTTACCTGCGAAAGTATGCCCAATTGGTTGCTTCAGCCTCTCTAGGCTGTGTGACTGACGAAAAACACTTGTAAGTCATGGGAAATGCCTTGAAATCAGCTCAGGAAAAGAGCCCCCAGACTAAGGGGCAGAAAGTTCACATAACAGGTGCTGAGGCCGTGCTCAAGTGCCTAGTTGCAGAGTCTGTAACCACCATATTCGGCTATCCGGGGGGCGCCATCATGCCAGTATACGATGCCCTTTACCACTACATGGATCAACTCGACCATATTCTTCCTCGGCATGAACAGGGAGCTATTCATGCCGCCGAAGGTTATGCGCGGGCAACCCGTAAGACTGGGGTAGCCATGGCTACTTCGGGCCCCGGAGCCATGAACCTCTTGACTGGCTTAGCTGATGCCTTGCTTGATTCCACGCCCCTAGTCTGCATTACTGGGCAGGTACCCTCTACCTTACTGGGATCTGATGCCTTTCAGGAGACCGACGTCATTAATTGTACCATGCCGGTGACCAAATGGAATTACCAGATAACCCGGGCTGCGGAAATACCCGAGGTTTTCGCCAAGGCTTTTTACATAGCCAATACGGGAAGACCTGGGCCGGTAGTCATCGACATCACCAAGGATGCGCAAAACGAGCGATTCGATTTCGCCTACGTTCCATGTACACAGATTCGGAGTTACCATCCGCTGCCTAGGATTAATCCGGATGACATCTATGCGGCGGCGCAAATGATTAATGCCGCGAAAAAGCCGCTCATTCTGGCCGGGCATGGTATTCAGATTTCCCATGCGCAAGAAGAATTTAGAGCTTTTGTTGAAAAGGCTGGGATACCAGTCGCCTGCACCTTGCATGGGCTTTCCTCCTTTCCTAGTGACCATCCCCTTCGGGTGGGTATGCTGGGAATGCACGGCAATTACGGGGCAAATATCAAGCAAAACGAGTGTGATGTTCTCATTGCGGTGGGCATGCGATTTGACGACCGGGTTACCGGAAACCTAAGCAAATACGCCAAGCAAGCCAAGGTTATACACATTGAAATTGATCCCTCTGAGATTGATAAGAACGTCAAGGCAACAATTCCCCTCTTAGGCGATGCTAAAATGGTCCTTCAGGCGCTGCTTCCTTTTGTGGAGGTCAGAAAACGGGAGGGCTGGCTAGCCGAATTCGCTGCCTGCGATGCACTAGAAAACGAAAAGGTGATTCAGCGCGATATGAGTCCAACCGCCGATGGAAATATGCGCATGGGCATGGTGGTGAAGGAAATCTCGGATCAGACCCAGGGTATGGCCATCGTCGCTACAGACGTAGGACAACATCAGATGGCTGCTGCTCGCTATTACGCGTTCCGATCCACTAACCAATGGATTTCCTCAGGTGGAGCAGGCACGATGGGCTATGGCCTTCCGGCGGCCTTTGGAGCCCAATGGGCCCAAAAAGACAAGACCGTCGTAGCCTTCATTGGAGATGGCGGATTTCAGATGACCCTCCAGGAACTGGGCATGATTCACCAATGGAAAATGCCTGTCAAAATAGTTATCATGGATAACAATTTCCTGGGGATGGTGCGCCAGTGGCAACAGCTATTTTACGATAGGCGCTATTCCTCTGTGGAACTGCAGAACCCCGATTTCCTCAAAATTGCCGAGGGATTTGGAATCCATGGCCGCAAAATAGACCATGCAGACTTGCTGAAGGAAGCCGTTCGCGAAATGTTGGCATATCCAGGTCCTTACCTCCTCCATGTCATGGTGGAAAAGGAAGAAAACGTATTCCCTATGGTTCCCAGCGGTGCCGGGGTGGGCGAGGTCGTACTCGGCGAGGACTCAACGCCATAAAAGCTATGGAAGTAAAAGAATACACGCTCTCCGTATTTACCGAAAACCAGACGGGTATGGTTTCTCGGGTGGTATCCATTTTTACTCGTCGCCACATCAACATCGAAAGCCTGAACACCTCCAAATCCTCACTTCCCGGCATCCACCGCTTTACTATTGTGGTCCTTTGTACGGAGGATATGGTAAAAAAACTAGTTGCCCAACTAGACAAGCAGGTGGACATCCTCAAAGCATTCCACTACGAGCGCCATGAAATCATCTATTTGGAAATAGCGCTGTACAAAATTCCAATCTCCATTTTCAACGACGAACTTCGGGTGGGAAAATTCGTCCGGGAATACAATGTGCGCATCCTGGAAATAGACCCGGAATTTATTGTTTTTGAAAAGACTGGTACTGCCATTGAAACAGAGGCTTTGCTGGAGGAATTCAAGAAATACGGCATTTTCGAATTCGTCCGCTCAGGTAGAGTTGCCATTACCAGGCCCATGGAAAGCCTTCGCAACTACATGAAGCGTATGGAACTGGCCGAAAAATTTTGAAGATTTCCGGATTATTCGGACGATTTTTCTGACATTGCATTTGAATATAAGATATCCTACTCCATACGGAGGGTGGGTTTTACCTATTACCTAACTCAGTCCCTAACATCATGAAAGGACCATTATTTTTGAAAGGTCTTCTCCTTTTCACGCTGCTTTGCGCCCAAGCCGGTCTTTCGGCACAAGCCAGGCAACTCAAGGGGAACGTCACCGATGCAGACGACGGCACTCCGATGATTGGTGTCACTGTGCTCGTTGTGGGTGCCGGATCTGGAACTGTTACCGATTTGGAGGGGAACTACAGCCTGGAGGTTTCCACCGGTCAGGTTTTGCGCTTTTCTTACACCGGCTACCGGCCTAGGGAAGTTAAGCTCGCCAACGAGACCGTTCTGGACATGCAGTTGAATCCTGAAGCTACCGCATTGGGGGAGATTGTGGTCACGGCACTGGGGATCAAAGAGGAGAAAAAGAAACTAGCCTATTCTATCCAAGAGGTGAAAGGAGAGGCTTTACAGAACACGGGCCGAGATAACTTCATTGTTTCGTTGCAGGGCCGCGTCGCGGGCCTGAGCATGACCCCCACCAGTGGTCAGGCTGGAGCATCTGTTGCCGTTCAACTTCGTGGACCAAGTTCGATTGACGGAAACAATCAGCCACTATTCGTAGTGGACGGATTGCCTATTGACAACAGGACATTCAACCAGGGAGCCTTGGTTTCCGATCAGCCCAATCGGGCCAACGACTACCAGAATCGAGCCGGAGATATCAATCCAGCCGATATTGAATCCATCACTGTGCTGAAAGGTCCGGAGGCGGCAGCTCTTTATGGTATTGATGCCTCCTCTGGAGCCATCATCATCACCACCAAAAAAGGGACTGCTGGAAAAGGGAAAATAAGCTATGACAATCTCTTCCGCTCGGAGAATCTTTATCGATTTCCCCAATACAGCAACGAATACACAAGGGGCTTCAACGGGTCATTTGACCCAACCACATCGTCATTTTTCGGACCTAAACTTCCTGCAAACACTCCGACATTTGACAATATTGGCGCCTTTTTCAGGGATGGTTTCACCCAAACCCACAACCTGGGCTTTGAAGGAGGAACGCCAGCGCTCAGCTATCGGCTTTCAAGCACCTATACCGACCAGAAAGGGGTTGTGCCGACCAATGATTTCAATAGAATCTCGGTTAGGCTAAGCGCCACTGCAAAGATTTCTGACAAATTAAGCACAAGCAGCTCCATCAATTTTGTGAATTCCAACACGACTGCCCCCCAAAGGGGTGCCAACGGATACCTCATCAGCCTATTGTCCTGGCCTTTTTATGATGATGCCAGCATTTATCTTAATTCCGATGGCACCCGTCGTCAGTTAATCCAGAGCAGCAGCGAGCAAGACAATCCGCTGTTCAACGTATATGCCAATAAAAATTCCACCCGAAACAAGCGAACCATTGGAAACTTTTCATTGCTCTATGACCCCTTGCGGTGGCTGAATATTACTGGACGTATTGGCATAGATGCGTATTCCACCATTGGAAATACCTTACTTCACCCTGAATCCATCTATGGTATTGCTGGTCGGGGAGTTATCGAATCCTATAGCGAAAACTCCCTGCTACTCAATGGAAACGTACTGGCCACCGCAAAGAAATCCTTTGGGGACTTTAAGGCAACCCTTACGTTTGGGGGCTCGTTGGACGACCGAAACTACGAGGTCACTTCCATTCGCGGGGAAAAGATGTACATTCCAGATTACAATAGCATCAATAATACCGATCCAACGACCCAGCGCAACAAGCTGACCATCACCAGGCAGCGGCTGCTGAGCTTACTGGGAACCTTTGACATTGGGTATAAAGACCTCTTGTTTTTCAATATCAGGGGTAGGAATGACTGGTCCTCCACCCTACCTGAGGTTAATAGGTCGTTCTTTTATCCATCTCTTGGTCTAAGTTTCATTTTCACCGAGTTGCCCCTTTTTGCCAATTCACCAGTTATAAGTTACGGAAAACTTCGGGCAACCCTTTCCCAAACTGGCAAGGATGCACCTCCTTATAAGATCCTTCCTGCCCTGACACCGCAAACCACCACTGGGGGTGGCTTTGCTTACGGATTTTTCGGAGGCAATCCCAACCTCAAACCTGAACGCACAGAGGGCTATGAATTCGGCACCGAACTCAAGTTATTCAAGAGCCGGGTTGGCATCGATTTTGCCTATTTCAAAAACACAAGATTCGATCAGATTGTCTCCCAGCGACTCAGCTATGGTACCGGATTTATTTTTGGTCTAGTAAACGGGGGAACCTTCTCTAATCAGGGTTTTGAAGTGCAGCTTGCGCTGACACCTATTCAAAAGAAGTCAGTGGAATGGAATCTGTTAGTCAATTTCACTACGTTCACTACCTCTGTCAAGAACCTGCCTGCGGATCAAGCTGAATTTTACAATTCGGACACCTGGCTGTTTGGCAATGCCAGGGCAAGTGCTTTTGTAGCTGACTTGCAACGATTCTTCCCTAGTGTCAATCTCGACTATAATCAGCGGGGAATGGGAAGTGCCACAGCCATTGGAGGCTACAGCTACCTTCGCAACCAAAAGGGAGAAATCCTCATCAATCCCTCTAACGGACTGCCAGTTATCAACACCAATTTCCTTCCCATTGGCGATAGGAATCCACAGTTTACTGTTGGCTTAACCAACGAATTCAAATTTGGGAACTTCTCCCTTTCCTTCCTCCTGGACATTCGAAAGGGTGGTGACGTGTTCAATGGCACAGAACGCTTCCTATTCCAGCGGGGTCTAAGTACCAAGCTACAAGATCGTTCCCAACCTTACCTATTTAACGGCGTTCTGCGCGATGGCAGAGAAAACTCGGAAAATCCTACCCGGAATACCATTCAGGTGACCCCTCAAACGCGAAGCGATTTCTTTAGCGCAGCACCAGAATCGGACTTTGTGGAGAAGGATATCAACTGGATACGTCTACGGGATGTGACCGTTCAATACAACCTGCCTTCTTCCCTGCTCAAGGGTAGCAAGCTTTTCAAAAGTGCACGGATATTCCTTACCGGCACAGATCTCTGGCTATTGACCAATTATACGGGTGCCGACCCAAATGTTAACGGCAATTCTGCCACAACTCGGGGAGTGGGTGCCTTTGGCTTTGATTTTGGAACTATTTCACTGCCGCGGACTATTTCCGGCGGCATCCGCGTAACCCTTTAACCTAGACTATCATGAAACATATCGTTTATCCTTTCGCATTTTTGCTGGTGCTTCTCAGCAGTTGTGATTCCTATTTCGATATCAATCAGGATCCCAGCAATCCACAGGTGGCCGAAGGATATGCCTTGCTGCCTCCCATTTTTTCCCAGATGGTCCGGGGCGACGCTTGGGACGCACGATACGTTGGACAATATGTCCAGTATTGGGGTTGGGTATCCTCTGGAAACAACTGGGATCGCCACGGATTCGCCCCCGGCTCTGACGCCTGCGGGGAAAAATGGCGCTCCCACTATTGGTCCATAGGGACCAATATCGCCCTGATTATCAATGACGGTACAGAAAAAAACAAATGGGACTATGTCGGTGCGGCTAAAGCCATAAGGGCTTGGTCCTGGCAATCGACCACAGACCTTCATGGGGAAATGATTCTGAAGCAGTCTTGGGAACCAAATCGCTATGTTTTTGACTACGATACCCAACAGGATGTTTATGCAGAGGTTGTCAAACTCAGCAATGAAGCGTTGGCTGATTTTGACAAAGCGGGCTATTCTCCATCGCTTTCCCGAGGAGATATTGTTTATCGCGGCGACGTCTCCAGGTGGAAGAAGTTCATCTTTGCCAACCTTGCACGGAATGCCCATCATCTCTCCAACAAATCGGGATATAGTCCGGATAAGGTGATTGAATTGGTGGATAAATCGTTCGCCAGCAATGCAGACAATTTTATGGTTCCCCATGCAGGAACAAATACTGGGGACGGCAACTTCTATGGCCCGCTGCGAAACAACATGGGCAGTTTTGTTCAGTCCTCCTACATCATCTCCCTCTTGGACGGCACCACCTTTAAAGGAGTGCGAGATCCTCGCCTTCCCATTATGTTCACGGCAAGTCCAGACAATGTATTCCGAGGTGTTGCGCCTGCCTCAGGAGACCCAAATAATATCGCAGGAAGGACGAACCGGATACCAAATCTTTGGGGTGCTCTGGGAGTCGTGCCCACCACCGGGAAATGGATTTTCAGCAACAATGCGCCCCATGCCATCCTCATCTATCCAGAGTTGCAGTTTATCAAAGCCGAAGCAGCCTTCAGGAAAGGAGACCGCAACCTTGCCTATACAGCCTTTCGGACAGGCCTCAGTGCGGCCATGGATTTTGTAGGCGTTTCCGCAGCCAATAGGGATACCTACCTAGCTAGTGCTGCCGTGCCAAAAAATGGTACAGAGTTAACCCTTAGCGACATCATGCTACAAAAGTACATTGCTTTGTATGGACAAGGGGCTTTGGAAACTTGGGTGGATATGCGGCGCTTCAACTACAATCCCGATATCTACCTTGGGATATCCTTTCCCACCAGCCTCTATCCGGATAATAGCGGCAAATTCGTGCATAGAGTTAGGCCTCGTTATAATTCAGAATATGTTTGGAATCTGGCCTCTCTGCGCGCTATTGGGGCGGATTTACCCGATTACCACACCAAACCTCTCTGGTTTTCACAACCTTAAAAAGAAATCATGAAAATTCAATGGTTAAGCAGGATACTAATCCTTATGGGGATTCTAATCCTGCATTCATGCGGGGAGGAATTTGATTTCCTTCGCAATGCCACACCCGCCACCTCCGGCGCTCGCATTAAATTGTTTCATGCTGCTCCCGATGTTCCCGGTGTGGTCGCCTCTGTCAATGACAAGGTGGTTTCTGGTGTGCTGACAACAGTCGGAGCGCCAGGCTTAGTTTCCTACGGCAATGTTTTTCCCATTATAGATTATGCAGTGGTTCCTGCTGGTACCTCCAAATTGAAAATAAGCGTGCCAGCCACTTCTACTACGCCAGAAGTCAATCTAAATGCCGATTTGAATCTCGCCGATAGGACTTACTATACGGTTCATGCATTCGGAGCTGCAGGTAAATACGATTTCTTTGTGTCTCAGGACGATTTGTCCATTCCTAATTCGGAAAAGACCTATATAAGATTTGTCAGTACGTTAACGGATGCACCTTCGGCTGGCATTGAATTTGTAATGAACAATGTCGTCGTTGCAGACTTTGCTCTACGAAGTACCGGAAAGGAACCGTTCCAGGCGTTCGAACAACCCGGCTCAACCCGCTTCACTATCCTCATTCGCGAAAAAGGTAAAACTGCCGCTTTGAGTACCCTGAGTAATCTCAACCTCGTCCGCGGAAAAAAGTACACTATCGTAGCACGGGGCAGCAATGCTGCTGCTCCGGCCGCCCAGAAACCGATTATCGGACTGGTGTCGAATAACTAGCATCGGAGATGGAGCCGGGGATTCATACACCCGGCTCCGGTCTCGTCATTTAACTACCCACCGCAAAATCTCCCGTTGACCTCCGTTTCGGCGGATATCCCATATATAAAGTCCGGCGGTCAATCCTGGCGTTTCCAGCAAAACCTCCGTTTCGCCGGTAGCCTTCCACCAAGAACGGATTCGACGTCCCAGCATATCCCAAAGTATGATTTCCCTGTCCGAGGCATCGGGAAACTGGAGCGTGCAGGAGGCATCACCGGAAGGATTAGGGAACACCACGGTTGCCAGGTGCCCCAGTTGCTCCTTGGCAGGCATGATTGAGGTAGGCACCTGATAACAAGCATTGAAGCCCCAATCTCCGAGGGCTCCACGCTGATTCGCCCCTTCTAACTGCAACTGCCAGACTCCCTTGAGGTTTTCTCCCCGAAAAGATTCCAGGGCTGCGTATCCGCTTATTGTTAGTGTATCCTTCCGGAGACATGGATTGGCAGCTGAACCGGATAGTTGAAAAACAACATGGTTCCAGGAAGAGTCTAAGGCACAACTTTCAGGCCATTTCAAAGGTATCCGGCTTCCTGACGGTGCCCGCAGGTAAAAGGATACCCTGCCCCAGTCACTGCCTTTCAAACTCAATTGCGCAAGCCGCAGGCCGGTTATAGCGCCAGACTCGCTCACCGTCAGGCTAGATTGTCGAAAAGGTATTGCGTTGAGCACCAAGGTATCCTTGCGTTGATGGGACAAACAGGTTTCAGGCGCAACCGAAAAGGTAAATGCCGAAGAGCTCCCCGCAGAACAGGATGTAAAACCGTATTTTACTCGCCAGTAATAGGTCAAGCCTGGCAGAAGCGGTCGGTTGAGCATGGCTTCAGGCTGCCGACAAGTCACCACATCCCACAACTCACGAAATCCAGCATCTCTCGCTATTTCCAGCACATACCAATCCGGTTGCCTGTCTGCCTTCCAAGTAAAGCGTGGAAGAGTGGCAGCTATCCCAGCACCCATCGCCGGGAAAACAGGCTGGATATCCGTAGATACCTCCCCGGCCGTATGCCAGGTCAGGGGAAGTTCCCATCGCCGCTGCCCGTGATTTAGCGTCAGCATGCTGCGACCAAAACTTTCAGCTGGTAAATTGAGCTTTCTGACCATCAGAGAAATTTTTCCCGGACCAGTAATCACCCTATCCTTCCAAGACAAATCCCAACCAAACTGTTCCCGTACCGTAAGACGCAGTGGAAAGAGCGTATCGGGGAGTTGGGAGAAATCCCATTCCCACGAGGCTTGTTGCTGACAGGAAAAGGCACTCAATCGAATTTCCGGAAAGGGAAAGGTATCTAATCCACTCAGCGAAAGGACTCCCGGGCTAAGCTGGAAAAAAGGTTTGCCAGAACCTTTGACACCCACTTTATATTGCGAGGGTGGCAGGTTTTCCGGCAAAAGGAACGCAAACCTTCCCAAGTTAGGCACCTGGCGCTGGACATAGCGAAAACTATCGGGCTGGCGACTGTCCACCAAGAATAGGTCCACCCGCTCCGCAGCCATCGGGGGCATAAAGGTATTGGCAGGGACCCATTCCACCTCTACTGCGGCCTGCGGGGCCAACTTTCCGCTGGTTGCGGGGGCACGGACCCTAAAAGGTCCCACTCCCTCCAAAACCTGCAGAGCAATTGGATCCCACCGGACCCTGTCCCGGGTTCGTTGGGTGAGACGAAGGTTCAGGGGCCGACCGTATTGGGCAAGGATGAGCCCTGGTTCCGATGTTCCCCGCCAAAGGGAATCCATTCGGGGAAAGCTGCGTGAAGGACTTGGTATCAACTGGGTTATGGGAAGGTTGGGACTCGATCCGGATAGGCTATCCCGCCATTGGGCTGCGCCCCGATCCATGGATTCCCAAGCATACCAAATGCCCCCAGATGGCAATCCGGCATCCAATAGGAAGGGAGTACCCTGAGGCAGATAAGCATCTGCCATGGCCAAAGCAGGAAGTTGGGCTAAACCCCGGTCACTTTTTTCTCCACAGGTTCGTCGCTCCGCGCTTGACAGCAAAGATCCGATTTCCTCGATACTGCCGCTATGAAAGCGAGGAATGGCATGGGTTGCCAGATTATCCTTTCCGCAAAGTCCCGGATAGCCCATAATACTAACCCCGGAGCCTGGTTCCCAGGCCGTTGCGGGGGATCGCTGCGCATCGCATTGCAGGCTATTAAAAGTGTGCCGGGCACCTAGTTGATGCCCGAGTTCATGACACAGGTAATCCAGGATAAAGGGCAGGCCCTCCGGCACAAGGGAGGTGGAAACCCCTATCCCTTTTTCCCCTTTTCTGCAAATCCCCCCAATCCTGCCTATACTGGTCGTGCGAAGTCCCCCCAAGAGGTGACCGATATCGTATCCTGCATCACCGATAACCCGATCTAACAAAGATTGATTTTCGGAAGCCTCATTACCCATAGTGTACGGATCGGCCTGGGCTGTAAGGAAAATCAAATCTTCTGTTCGGTCTATCAGCCGAAAACGCACACCCAAATCCCGTTCAAAGACGGCATTCACAAGACTCATCATGCGGACCATAGCGGCAAATACGGCATCGGATTGACCCCCGTAGTAATCGGCAAATTCCCCTGTGACAGCCAAGGCTAGGCGATAGGTACGTAGGGTGTCGTCGGGAAAGGAAAGCCCTTTTTTTTCCCGAGGTTGGGACGATGGAGACAAATCATAAAGGCAAATTCGCCTTTCTCCCCAAACCTCCTGCCATTGCACCTCCCAGGTATCGGAACCCTTGCGCACAAAAAAAGTGATCGCATCGCCTTGCATTAGGAAAACCTCCCAACGATCGTCCCATTGGAGTGCGCGAATTTCAGCTCCCAACGGATGGCCAGATACTGCTCTCCAGGATTTTAAATTCGGGAATCTGGCCTGCAGCGTTGGCGAAATGAGCCCTGCATTTTCCAGTTTGAGGACTACTTGGGAACCATCAGAAAACGAAAAGGACAAAGTGTCCACGCCAGATCCCGCGACGGACAGGTGTATGGTCCAGAAAAGGAGAAAAACCAGGCCAATTTTGCATACCATAATGACAAATATCGGCTATTTCCTGTTTGCTCCCTTTCGCGGCGAATATGCCCGAGGAAAAGCGGCATATTCCGCTATTTTTGGGCTCCTAAAAAAGCTGATGGAAACCTTCATTCCCCACATTGCTGCTACTCTTCGGCTTCCGGCTCAGGCTGTAAGAAATACGCTGGAATTGCTGGAAGCAGGAGCTACTATTCCCTTTCTGGCTCGGTACCGCAAAGAAGCAACCGGTTCCCTCGACGAAGTGCAGCTTGCAGAAATTCAACAGGAGGGAAAGCGCCTTGCTGAACTGGAAAAGCGGAGGGAGGCTATCCTGCGCTCCATCGCCGAGCAGGGTGGCCTGACCGATGTATTGGAGGCTCAAATTTTGGCATGTACCCATGTGACCGACCTAGAAGATCTATACCTCCCTTTTCGCCGCAAAAAGAAGACAAAGGCGGGCATGGCGAGGGAAAAAGGTCTCGAGCCCCTGGCACAGTCCATTTTCCAACAAGACGGCCAAATTGTCCCAGCTCAATTAGCCCTGGAATTTATCAATGACCAAGTGCCAGACCTGGAATCAGCCCTTCAGGGTGCCCGCGATATCATGGCCGAAATAATCAGTGAAGATATTTCAGGACGCAATGCCCTGCGGCAATTATATGGCCGAACGGCAGTGGTCCACTCTAAGTTGGTACGGGGCAAAGTAGATGAAGGAAAAAAATACCAGGATTATCACGATTTTTCAGAACCCCTAGCTAAGTGTCCCTCCCACCGGATGCTGGCTTTGCGAAGGGGGGAAGATGAAGGTATTTTAAGGGTATGGATTGGTCCAGCCGACGAGGAATTGGCCATCATAGATCTCGAAAGGATTCATTTAAAAAAGCCATCACCCGCGCGCGAGGAGGTTCGCCAGGCTATTCGAGATGCCTGGGAGCGTCTCTTGAGCCCTTCCCTGGAAACGGAGTATCGCCAACTTTCAAAAGAAAAAGCTGATGCCGATGCCATAGGGGTCTTTTCGGAAAATCTTAAACAACTCCTTCTTACCGCTCCTCTAGGCGAGAAGGTAGTCATGGGTATAGATCCAGGGTTTCGCACTGGATGCAAAGTGGTTATTCTTAGCGAAGCTGGCGATCTATTGGAAAGTACTGCGGTATATCCTCATCCGCCCCAGCAAGATGCCGAAAATGCTAGCCGCACCTTGCTCCATCTTATCGAAAAGCATGCCGTAACAGCGCTAGCCATTGGCAATGGAACCGCAGGACGTGAGACCATAGCTTTTTGTCGATCCCTGTCGCAGTCCCACCCCTTTTCCCTTTTCAGTGTGAATGAAGCCGGAGCCTCCATTTATTCAGCTTCAGAAATTGCCCGGGAGGAATTTCCCAACCAGGATATCACCGTTCGAGGTGCCGTTTCCATCGGCCGAAGGTTGATGGACCCCCTTGCCGAACTTGTGAAAATTGATCCGAAATCCCTCGGAGTCGGGCAGTATCAACATGATGTCCAACAAACCCGCCTCAGAGAAAGTCTGGACAATGTAGTCATCCATTGCGTGAACTGCGTAGGTGTCAACCTGAATACCGCCTCCCGACATCTCCTTTCCTATGTTTCTGGCCTTGGGCCTGCCCTTGCCGGCCATATTGTAACCTACCGAATGGAAAACGGTCCGTTTTCGTCCCGCAATGATCTAAAAAAAGTTCCCCGGATGGGCGAAAAAGCCTTTGAGCAAGCTGCAGGATTCCTCCGCATCCGCAATGGTTCCTCACCCTTGGACAAAACGGCAGTGCACCCAGAGTCTTACCACGTAGTTGGAAAAATGGCAAAGGATTTAGGCTGCACTGTGGAAGAACTTATCAATCAGCCAAAACTGCGCGGGCAAATCCAACTCGATCGTTATGTCAGTGACAACACGGGATTGCCTACCCTGAAGGATATTCTAGTCGAACTTGCTAAACCCGGACTTGACCCCAGAGGTGAGGCAAAACCATTTTCCTTCGATGAAGGGGTTCGGACCATGGAAGATTTGCGGGTAGGAATGGTTCTCAAAGGCATCGTGAACAACATCACCCACTTTGGCGCCTTCGTCGATATAGGCTTGAAGGAAAGCGGCCTGATACATGTGAGCCAGATGGCGGACCGATTTATCCAAAATCCGGCTACCGTGGTCAAACTGCAGCAGGAAGTGCAAGTCAGAGTTACCGATATAGACACCGAACGCCGACGCATCCAACTCAGCATGAAGGGCATCTGAAGCAGCACTAACTCCTGGGGATATAGGGACGAAGTCAAGTAAACTCCGACTGGCTCTCCCGAATGACCAACACATCGCCGGAAGGTTTATCTGCTCCAAAGAGTCTGTTGGTCCATTTCCTGACCTTTTCCATGAGCAAGTATACCACCGGGACTACCACCAAGGTGAGCAACATGGAACTGGTAAGGCCCCCGATGAGTGCCCACGCTAGACCATTCTTCCACTCAGCTCCAGGTCCTTTGGCAAGAGCAATAGGCATCATACCAATGATCATGGCTACCGTGGTCATAACAATGGGCCGCAATCGCAAAGCCCCTGCTTCCAGGATGGAACGGATGGTGCGATTCCCTTCCATCTTTCGTTGATTAGCAAAATCGACGAGCAAGATGGCATTTTTACCCACTAGTCCCACCAGCATAATGATTCCAAGAATAGTGAATATATCCAGCGTACTCATCGACAGCGCCAGGGCCAGGAAAGCCCCCACCATGGCCACCGGAATGGCAAAAAGCACCACAAAGGGGCTCACCCAGGAATTGTACAAGGCAACCATAATGAGATAAACAAAGAGGATAGAGGCACCAAAAGCCAAACCCAGGCTGCCGAAACTCTCCGACTGAGCCTTTAAATCTCCATCATAAGTTATGAATATGCCTGTTGGTGGTGGATTTTCAGCAATTTTAGCCTGGATATCCGCGCCAATATCGCCGGATTGCCTACCCAGGATTTTAGAAGACACAATCAGCGAAGGAATCCTATTCTGCCTTTCCAAAAGACTCGGCCCTGTAGCGGAGCGAATAGCAGCAAATTGGGAAAGTCTGATTTGCTCCCCCCTATTGTTAACAAAAGAAAGATTTCTCACATCGTCTTCATTGCTTCTATCAAAGGCATCAAGGCGAATTTGCATATCGTACTCAGCGTTACCGTCTCGAAACTTGGTGTCCGTGTTGCCGGCAAATGCCGTTTGCATGGTGGCTCCGACACCTTGAAGGTTTAGGCCCATGTCAGCCATCTTCACCCGATCCACAGAAATACGAATTTCCGGATTCCCCTCTTTGTAGCTCATATCAGCTTCCATTGCACCAGGCGTTGCCCGAAGCCAATTCAGCACTTGATCTCCATATTCCTTGACCTCACCAAGGTCTGCACCACTAACGATAACCTGAATAGGACTTTGGTCGGCTCCACCAAAGAATGAAACCTGACTGGAATTTACTTTTACGCCAACCAGTTCTTTTTCCAGTGCCAATTTCACATTGCGGGCATAAAAATCGGTTGACTCCAGTCGCTCAGCTACGGGGATAAGTTTCACCTGAATTTCCGCCAAATTGGAAAGATTGGACCCTGTTAGAAAATCAGAGCTTCGACCCACTGTGGTAAAGATATTCACGACTTCCTTTTTCGCAACAAGGTATTCCTCCGCCCGCAAGGCTATCCTATTGGTTTGTTCCAGGGTAGCTTCTTTGGGTAGCTCGAGCTTAATGATAAATTCGCCCCGGTCACTGTTAGATATGAAAGCTGTGCCGATGAATCCACCTGAAATGAGGCGGAAGGAGGCAAAAAATACCATGGTAGTTAGGCCTAAGACCGCCCACCATTTGCGTAGCGACCACTTAAGGACCTTCACGTAGCGCTCGGTGAGTTGTTCAATTCCCTTTTCAAAACTGCTGAGTATCCACCCGCCAATGGTTTTTCGATTAAAGTGCTCCAAGCGGGAGAAACGGGAAGCCAACATGGGAGTCAGGGTAAATGATACCAGCAGAGAAACCAGTGTGGAGATAACCACCACCAGGGAAAACTGGCGCATGATATTACCTATGATTCCCCCGGTGAGGGCAATGGGAAAAAAGACTACTACATCCACCAGGGTGATTGCCAAAGCCGTAAATCCAATCTCGTTCCTTCCATCAAAGGCAGCCTGCCGCTTGTTTTTTCCCATTTCCAAGTGTCGGAAAATATTTTCCAAAACCACAATAGAATCATCCACCAGGATTCCAATAACCAGGGACATGGCCAGCAAGGTCATCAGATTAAAGGTGAAGTCGAAAGCATACATAAAGATGATGGTCGTTATCAGGGAGGCCGGAATAGCCACCATCACGATAACCGCATTGCGAATGCTGTGCAAGAAAAGCAGCATGATTAAAGCTACCAGGATAACAGCGAGGCCAATGTCGTCAATGACGGCATCCACGGCTTCGAGCGTAAAGTCAGACGCATTATTAGCAATGCCAAAAGATAATCCGTCTTTAGAATAAATTTTTTCGAAGGCATCCAGTTCCTTGATTACCTTTTCACTTACTGCTACCGCGTTGGCATCTGTCTGTTTCTGGATTAGAAAGGCAAGCCCAGCTACCCCATTGAGCCGGCTCAAATCTGATGGTTCCTTAGTGGCATCTTCGATTTCAGCCACCTCATAGAGCCGAACAGGGCTATTGGTAAGCGGGTTATTCGCCACGATGATATCCCCCAGTTGATTGAGCGCATCGATCTTTCCGGCCAGTCGGATAGTGACTTGTTCCCTGGCATTTTTAATCCTGCCCGTTGGAAAATCCAGATTGGCCGACTGAATGGCTTGTTGGACTTGGAGAATTCCAATACGTCGGTCTTCTAGCGCCTTTTTGTCCAGGTTAATGCGAATTTCCCGCTCTTGACCTCCGACGACCGTGACACGGGCAACCCCCTCAATGCTGCTAAGTAGCGGAACAATGCGGGTTTTAGCCAAATCGAACATTTCCCCGGCATCCAGCTTACTCCGGGCTCCGATATTCATGATAGGGAACTCGTCGCTAGAAAATTTACTCAGGACGGGAACCTTTACCTCCCGGGGGAAGGAAGGTTGAACCTCATTGATTTTTCGCTGGGCATCCTGAAGACTTTCCTCCACATTCGCTGTCTGAGCCAGCTCGATGATAACTGAGGAAAGATTTTCCCTAGAAGTCGAACGGATATTTTGCACTCCCTCCAGGCCTGAAAGTGCATCCTCGATTTTTTTGGTAACGCTCTGCTCCACCTCCATCGGTCCCGCGCCGGGATAGATTGTCGTGGCAGTTAGGATAGGTGCTTCAAATTTGGGAATAAGCTCGTAGCTCAGCTGGGTATAACTAAATAAACCAAGGACTGTAAGCACCACAAACCCTACGATAATGAGGGAGGGACGCTTTATGGAAATTTCCGTCAATGACATGGAAAGGGGAATTTTGGAAATCCAATTAATTTTTAATCACTACCGGTACGCCATCAGCCAAATTAATCTGACCAGTCAGCACCACCATTTCATCCGGATCCAATCCGCCCAACACAGAAACAAACTGTCCGTGGGATTCTCCAACCTGAACTGGGCGCAATATGGCTTTGCCTTCTTTTACCACATAGACCATTGCATTTTTACTGCTCCCCACCAGACAGGATCGGGGGATGGACCAAACTTGCGCCGTCGCCAAATTATTAAACGAAACCTGACCAGACATACCCGGACGCAAGGATCCAGGATTGGTCAGCAAAAACTCCACCAGATAGCGACGGGAAGGATCCGCCAACACATCAATTAAGGAAATCCTTCCTGAAAGTTTTCTTTCGGGCATGATATCCGCCGAAAGATCGGCCTGCATGCCTGTTCGGACGAAGGTGAGTTGCTCAGCAGTTAGGTAAGTCTGGAAAACCAATTTTCCAGTCTGAACAATATCGCCTAATTTCATAGGAGGCGTGATATATGCCCCTTTTTCGACCATTTTATGGGTAACCGTACCGGAAATGGGTGCTTTTATTCGGGTGAGAGACCATTGCTTTTCCAGGTTAACCAGCTGAAATCGATAGTTCTCTAAGGCATTGGCGGCGTCATCCACCTGCTGTTGGGAGACCCCACCCGCAGGAAGGAGGTTCGAAAGGCGTTGAAAGTCGCGCTTACCTTTCTCCAGATTGGATTTCAGTTGGGCTATCTGATTGGTCAATAAATCGGAATCTAGAGAAACCAATACGTCACCCTCCTTCACGGTCTTTCCATTTTCAAATTCAACTGAAATGACTCGGCCAGGTGCTTCTGACACGATGGCAACTTCCCGGAAGGCCCTGAATGAACCACTTGAGCGAAAATCCCGGCGTACCTCAAAGCGCTTGAGCAGAATGGTAGAAACCATCACCGTGGTATTTCTGACCTGAGCTTTTGCAGCTGTATTTTCAATTTTCTTTTTGTTATCAGCAAGTTTCCAACCGATTAAGGAAAAAACAGCAGCGACAAAAAGGAGAACAAGGGTGAAGGAAATAATCTTTTTCATGCTAATTGCGAATTATCGGAGTTAGTTATTGCCATTGGCTGAGCAACTGGCCATTGGCATGCAGCAAATCCAGTTCGGCCATTTTAACCTGAAACAAGGCCGAAAGCACCTGAGCGCCAGATTCGCGGAGCGAAGTGCCAACCTGCATCACCTCGGTAAGAGGAGCCAGCCCCTGAGCATAGCGGTCCTGGCTTTGCCGGTAGAGATTTTCCGCAAGCGACCTAGCCTGGCGCAGGGGTTCAAGGTTATTAAGATTTTGCTCCAAGGCTTTTAGGGCATTTTCGTATTGCGTTTGATAGAGAGCCAGAAGCTGCCTTTTGTCCTCCTCCCCCTTTCGGATGTCCAGTCTAACACTTTCCACCTGAGACTTCCGCAACCCACCGTCGAAAATGGGCACCCGAAGACGGATACCAAGAGCACTGAAACTGGCCCAGGAATTGGAGCTTAGGTAATCACTGAAAGTGCGGGGTTGCGCTTGAGCGTTCAAATTGGCAAATAGGTAAGCCGTGGGCCAAAATCCAGCTTTGTAACGATCCAGATTAAATCCGTTTAGTTCCTGATTTTGGTCAATGAGACGAATACCCCATCGCCCTTCATACAAGGGTTGTACCTCCTGAAGTTTTGGAAGCAGGTAGGATTCCTCACGCAAAGTATCCGTGAGGATGATGGCCGTTTCTTGTGGCATCTGGATGGAAAACTTGAAGAGAGCCACCTGCTGTTCCAACTGCAAATTCAAATTGCGCAACTGGTTTTCCAGATTTACAGCGGAAAGCACCAATTGGTCTACTTCCGTCTTTCTCCCGAGGCCGTTTTCCACTTGGGTGCGGGTTACCTTGATAAGAGCCTGAACCCGGTCCAAATTGGCAGCCAACATCTCCCGCTGCGCGCCCAACGCTTGCACCGCAAAGTACCCTTTTGCCACCTGCAACATCAATTCCTCCCGCGAAGCCTCCGTCCGGGAACGATACAATGCCGCCGCCTTTCTTGCAGCCTTCATGCCAATCCGAAACTCAGGACTGAAAGCCAACTGGGTTACCTCCAAGGAGGCGCTGGTACCCCAATGGGTTCCGATAGTAACCGGACGAATATCGTCAGGCTTACCATTGAGGAAATCGGGAAAAAAAATAACCTGAAGTAGTGGATTGTAAACAAATTGCGCGTTGGCATTCATTTGGGGATACCCTGAGGCAAGCAACTGATCCACACCGATAAGGCCCCGCTCTTCCTCAATGCGGGCTTGGCGGATTTGGCTACTGTTTTCCACGGCATATTGCATGGCCGCTTTCAAGCTGAGTGTCGTTTGACCAGAGATAAAATCCGGGGCGGTAAGGAAGGCCAGCGAAATGAAAAAAGCGTTTCGTATCATGTTATAGTTTCGGTATAAGGTTCCTTTGAGGTCCTGATAGCAGCGTGGCAAGCCGTTCCAGACCGAGTGGGGTGCAAATGCTGCGCAGGAATAGTTCGTCGCGAAGGGTCATGGCTTCTAACAAATCCATGATTTCAGGTTCGATAATCCGGGGACGAAGCATGCCCACCGATTGCAATAAGAACAAACGGATAACCTTATCAGCATCAATCGCTTCGCGATAAAATCCTTGCTTTATGCCATCCCTTACATTTTCCGTGAGCATGTCATGCTGCCACATAAAGTCACGCTGCACGAACTGCTTCCAGATTTCAGGATGATTTCGTTGTAGATCAAATACAATCATGGGAGACACTTCCTTGAGCGATTCCAAGGCCCTCCTAGAGAGGTGAAAAAAAACGTCTACAGGATGGTCTAAGCCTTCCAGAATACCCCGAACCCGCACAATTTCCTTGTCCAGATAATCCGAAATGACGGCTTCGACCAGCAAATCCTTGGTGTCAAAACACTGGTAAAGTGTTTTCTTACTAATGCCCAAGCCCCTGCATAGTTCGTCCATGGTCACGTTACGGAATCCATATTGGAGAAAGAATGCCTTGGCTTGGCCAATAATATTTTCCCGGGTTTGCTGCATGCCCATGAAAACGCCGGAAACGCAAATGGTTCAAATAGTTTCCATGTTTTTTTTGTTAAGTTTTTACCATTTGGCTACTTTTAGCTCAAATAACCTATAGCATTGATGAATTTACTGAAGGGAAAAGTGGCGCTAATCACCGGTGGATCCAGGGGTATAGGAGCAGCCCTAGTAACTCGGTTCGCCGAGCAGGGAGCACAGGTAGCCTTTACCTATCGCTCCAGCGCAGCAGAGGCAGACCAAGTTGTAGCGGCATGCAAAGACAAGGGTGGGCTTGCCCGAGCCTATCCCTCCGACGCAGCCCGTTTTGAAGCAGCTGAGGCGCTGGTAGATCAGGTCATTGGTGATTTTGGGACGATTGATATTTTGATTAATAACGCTGGGATTACCCAGGATACCCTGCTTTTGCGCATGACGGAGGAGCAATGGGATAAGGTCATTGAAACCAATCTTAAATCGGTTTTCAATCTTTGCAAGCAAGTTCTCAAGCCCATGATGAAGGCTCGCAGTGGGGTAATCATCAATATGGGTTCCATTGTCGGGGTGACAGGAAATGCTGGGCAGGCCAATTATGCCGCTTCTAAGGCGGGTATCATCGGCTTCACAAAATCCTTAGCCAAAGAAATGGGAGCACGAAATATTCGCTGCAATACGGTAGCTCCGGGTTTCATTGAAACGGATATGACGGGAGCGCTCGACGAAAAGACCAGGGAGGCCTATCTGACCAATATTCCCATGAGGCGTTTTGGTAAAGCGGAAGAGGTTGCCGATACCTGTATCTTTCTGGCTTCTGACATGGGAGCCTACATCAGCGGTCAGACCCTGCACGTCTGTGGCGCCCTGACCACCTAATCGGAAAGAGCGGCTAATTTTCTGTGTTCTTCAGTTAGCTGCAACAGCGTCCATTTCCACTTCCACGAGGTATTCCTCCCCAATCAAACCGGCGATAACCAAGGTATTTGCTGGACGGATATTGCCGAAGCGGCGGCCATGAACGCGAGCCACGGCCTCCCAGTCCCGGGCATTTGCGACATAGACCCGCGTGCGCACCACATCCTCAATCGTACCATTCATCGATCGCAGTGCACCTTCCATTTTATCCAAAATAAATTCCATTTGGGATGCAGCAGACAAGCCACCTACCAGTCGGTTTCCTTGGGTGGCGGTGGTACCTGATAGGAAGATCTGCTTGCCTTTTCTGACGGCGCGCGAATACCCGGCAAACGATTCCCAAACGGTACCACTGGAAGCCCGGTACCGGTCCTCGTCCTGCATTTCTGAAACATATGGCGCAGGTAAGGTATCCAGGTGATGACGCAAATCACCAGAAGCAGTCAGGAAGGGCGGTTTTCGGTATTCGTCGCCACAATCTCCAGGAATAGAACCCAATGGTTTGAGTAAGGCTTTGACCTCTTCTATGAGTTCGTTTGGCAAATCGCGATGCAGCAAGGCCCTGTTCGCCTCGATATGTTCGCTTTCTCCCAGTCGGGCTCCGATAATCACCGAATTACCTGTCCGCTGATTTCTGATGAATGCCGAGGCTAGCTGGGAGATGGTTAGGTCCACCTTCCGGCTAAGACGATGAAGCTCCTGAAGGATTTGCTGAAATGATTGCCAGTCACAGCAAAGATCCAGGAATCGCTTATACTTCATGAGCGACCAAGTCTCGAGTGTTTCTGCCACGGGTTCGGGTTTTCCCAACCATTTTTCCGAGAGAAAACCACCAGCAACGGTGCCATAGGCCAACAGGCGAATACCGTTTGCTGTGCAATAAGCATACATTTCCTGCACTGCTCGTTGATCGAGGAGCGAGTGAGCAATCTGATTGGAAACAATAGGGATACCTGAGTCCACGGCCATTCGAAGGTGAACAGTATCCAGATTAGTGACCCCCAAGGCCCGAATCAGCCCTTTCTTCCGCAAATCATCTAGGTGGAACATGGTCTCCATCCAACCTGGATGGGTATAATCCCAAGCATGGAACTGCATTAGGTCAATGCAATCTGTTTGCAGCCTTTTCATAGATTTCTCCACAGCTGCCCGGACCATTTCCCGAGAAGGCAGTCCGGGCTCTGGCACCCATTTTGTTGCGAGTATGGGCAAGGATTTTCCCTCTCGCCGCCTTTTTTCGCGCAATGCCCCCGAAATCAGTTCCGCCGATCCATAATGGTCGGCCATATCAAAAAATGGCAGCCCGGCGTCAAGGTAGGCTTCGAGATGAGCTACAGCCTTTTGGCTATCGTATCTAGGATTTCGCCTTTCCATATCAGCGACTTGCCAAAGGCCGATAATGACATCGGGAAACACTAGGGGTGAAGTGGAAGAATTCATATTGTTGGGGATTTCCGTATCCTCCGGAAAAAGAAGTAGAGTATGCATCCGCTGACCATAACAATCAGCCACAACCAAGTTGCGCGAAAATACCATGGGTTATCGGGTTCACTCAGGTCTTTCATGGTATGGAAAATGAATAACAATAATAAAAGGAGAAATCCAACCAGCGCAGCTGTGTTGCGCACCCAGGGATATTTGGCCCCAGGAAAACCTGCAGCTAACGCAGGATATCGCCTTGGTAGGAAAAGAACGGAGAGGGAGACTAGCATAAAATTGACCAACATGGCGGTCACCATGATATCAATACCAAGGAAAAAGTCTCCCGCAACATGACACCCTACTAGCCCAACTGCCGAGACAGATGCACTGGTCAGAATTGCAGGTACAGGCATTCGCGTCGCGGGATGAACCCGGGAGAGGAAAGTTGGTGCTACCCCATCGGCCGACCAGGAATAAATTAACCTGGACACGGAAAGGATCATGGCAGGGAGATCGTTGAGTAGGGCTATTGAGGCACCAAGAAGCATTACGGCCGACCAGATCGGATCCACTAGGCAGGCAAGCAATCCGGGTGCGGTGAGATCCCTTTGGAGGGATTCCTCGGCGATGTACCACCAGGGGACAGTATGATAAACTGCACCGGTAAACAAAAAATAAAAGAGGCCTGCTATGGCGATAGTCAGCAAGATTGCACGGGGAAGGTTAGCTTGTGGGTTCTTGGCTTCGCCACCAGCTTGGGCAATGGCATCGAAACCAATGAAACTGGAAAATAGGATGGAAGCCCCAGTCAGCAAGGTTTGCCAAGAAAAGGGTACGTGAGGTTCCAGAACGGGAAGACGACCGGTTAATTGCTCCTGAGCAAGGGCAAAATCGGCATGATCGTGGGACCATCCCACGCCAATGACTAAGCCTCCGAGGGCAAACATCAGGAACATGAGAGGCAGTAGGGTGCCGCGATAAGCGAGGCTTCCCCGCACATTTGCCAGGGTGAAGGTTCCCAATATACCTAAAGCCAGGCCTAGTCTAAGCAATGGCTTTTCCAGCATACCAGCGGCCTGACTCCACCCTACCGCATCAAAAAAATCGCGAAAAAAGGGTGGAATGATGAAGGCAATAACACCTATGACAAGACTCAGGCCAAACCACTGGGAAAAACTGGCTACGAAACCTAGAAAAGGGTGCAGTCCTCGGCTAGCATAAATGTAACTGCCTCCGGCTCCAGGAAATACAGCAGCCATAGACGCGTAGGATAATGCGGCCAGTAAGGCAGGCAAGGATGCGAGTAGGAAAGCAGGTAATACCCAAGGGCCAATACCTGGCACATTTTTCTGAATCATAATTGGAACCACATAGACAGAGGCGCCCACCATGGCACAAATTCCTGTCGCCGTAAGGCTAAGTAAGCCGAGGTGACGCTCTAAGCCCTTTGATTCTGAATTTTCCATAGCATGCTTTTGGTAAAGGTAGCATCTCCGCACCTTATGGCCCTACAGATTGCCCTCTCCCCAGACAGAACCTTTTGTATTTTTAAGAAAGACCCCTAACTCGAAATGCCAATTTTGCACCTTTCGCTTTTTTCCCTTTAAAAAGTAATCTTTTGCTCCACCGTCTGTGCACCCAACAATAATCCTACCGCCATGCTGAAAATCTCGACTAAGGCTACAATCCAATACCTAATTTTAGTCCGTTGGGACGCCATTCAGTGATACACCTATCGGTCCCAGGGGAGTAGGAGGTTTATTGGTTGAGGCTACAGGGTAGAGTGGTATTTTGAAAGTAAGGTTCTGGGCAGCAATGCTGTTGGGATTCTTGGTAAAGTTATTGCCGCCAAAGGTGGTTCCCGAGAAATTTTCATAAAGGCTGCTGCCTGCAGGATAGTATCTGCTTTTATGGTCGGGACTCGCATTGGTTTTGATGATGGCATAGGTGCCGTCTGAAGTGATGCTGGTAGCCCATAAATTTTCTGGAATATGGCGGGTACCGTACTATTTCCGGAAGGGGTATTGTCTTCTTTTTTGGAACAGGAAAATAACAGACAGGTCAAGGCAAGCCAGTAACTGGATGTGATCAAGAAATCCAGCAGCAAGGTATGGGAAGCACGCGTGAAAAGCGGGGAAATTGATTTCTTTTCCCTTTATTCTGTGAACAAGATGCGCACCAATCCGGAAGACGACTATGATTATGTGGCCGTGATGGGGTCTCATTCCATGCAATCCATGATGGATCCGGCCAGAACCACCCGGGAAATATTAAAGGAAATGATACCGGCCATGGATGACCATACACTTGAGCTGACACAGTCGGAACTCTCCTCCATCCGTTTGGTGTATCAGCAGGAGGTAATCAAGTTACTAGATAACCTATTATGGGGAGGGTACCAAGTTCTATGAGATCAATTACATGTGCGCTGCTCCCGGCAAGGCCAATGATTATGTGAACATGGAGAAGAGTGTATTCAAAGCGGTGCATGCCGAGCGCAAGGCAAAAGGGGAGATGACCGCCTGAGGTTTTTGGCAGGTGGTATATCCGAATTCGGAGAAGAGGGACTATGATTTTATCACTGCCAACGGGCTGAACAATTGGGATAAGTTTGTGAATAGCGACTATGCCGCTGCTTATAAGAAGGCATTTCCTGCGGGCGATATCAATAAACAGTCTGCACAGGTTCCGGCCATGCGTACGATGGTGAAGACGGAGGTTTGGAAGCGGGAATTACATATTGACGGGAAATAAGGTATTTGGAAGATACATGGCTGCCAATCCATGAGGGTTGGCAGCTATTTTTTTCTCTTAGAAACCTGCTACTTTGTGAATGGCTCGTCCTTTGTCATTTTTCAGTGCACTGTAACCGCTGTGGATGACGAAGAGACCATGCCAACCATTTGTTGGGAATTGGGACGCAGAGAGGAAAGGCCGGGTCCGGTGAAAGATTACATCGTTCTGCGCTTAGAGAGGGACAAACGCCGCACCCTCATCTATTGGCGGTCTATGTTGGAGGCCTTTACCTACATTTTTATGCTGGAGCCCATCTGGATAAGGTCTATAACTGCATCATGGTGCTCGACAAAAATGAGTATTAGATGAAGGGTATGGATGCTCAAAAAGGTTATTATTACCGCATTTTAAGCCATTCATAATCGCGGCATCGGAGATTTATGGTCGAATGAACAGGTGGAATAACGCACGACACCATGGTCTTCCAACGAGTCATTTTTTCTGTCCATACCAATCAATCTCACTGGCGCTGAAATCCATTCCTCCAAATGAGCCTGCTAACAACACTTCTTCGTGCCCTGCCCTTCGGTGGACTTTTGCCAGCCGCCTTGCTCTTACCCGCCCAAGGGCAATCCCAACTACGGGTCATTGGTATTCAAACGATTCCCCATCAAATCGACACTGTCCTAAAGTACCGGATCCCCCACGATACAAACCTTTCTGCCAGGTACCAGCTATTTATTCATCATCATGCAACCCAAACGCTTTCCTCGAAAGGCGTCCAAAACATCCAGCTTCAGCAGAAATCACTGGCGGAATGGCATCGGCTGGGATCGATAGCATGGTATGATTTTCCGGGTCTGGACACCGCCTTCCCAAAAGAAATTCCCCCAGGTGCTCTCATGGTTTGGCAATTCAACGGAAAAAATCAGGCTTGGAAAAGCCCGGCGGGATTCCGCATAGCCTGTGCCAGCTTGGATACCCTATTGCCTGACAATTCCCAGCCCATTTACCTGGCTTCGGCGGTATTCACAGGCCATTCCGCCTCAGGACCCTTAGAGCGGTCAGTCATGCATCTGGTCAATACCTCCGCTGAAGGCTATTCGATTGATTCGATGACCTTCTGGCAATCCCGCTCTGGTGAGCTATACCCCTTTCTTTTTGCCGATATGCCCGTAAAACCAAAACAAACCTTTCCCGAAGGGAAATTCCTGCATCCGCAATCCAAGAGTGTGGTGATCTTGGAATGCCTTAGGTTACCCCTAGGAAATGCAGCAGTTCAGGTCCATCTTTCTCGTGCGGACGGCACTACCCGAGATGTATGGTCGGCTATAAAAATCAAAAGAGAAACCTTCGATATCAGCGCCGGTTGGGCCAATGACCCCATCCGGGAAACTCCGGCATTCTTGCAGGAAACCTTCCTCAAAACCCTGAAATCCTTGTATGTCAATACGGCCCATTACCGTGGCCAAAAGGGATTTACCGATAACCCAGATCTTTTCTCAAGGTACCCCATCAAATATTTTGGGAATTTGAAACCCTGGCAACAGTTTGACCAAGACACCCTACTTCAACGAATTCACGGCATTGAGTTTTTGGGGGAACCCCAATATGGTGGTGGAAAACCGGTAGATCCCCAAAAGGTACTTCTGGAATTACTTCCATTCGCTCCTTCAAGAATACCCACTACGCTGACACATAGCGAGGAACGCACGTGGCGCTTTTATGCCGGACTTTCGGATTATCCTCATTTTGACGCATACAGAGTCTCCGCCCCCTCGGCAGATGACTGGAGAAAATACCACCGTTGGCAGGGAAAGCGGATTGGCTGGGGAGCTCCCTTAGAGACTATAGGTTCCCTTACGCGTTCCCTGAAAGCCTTGAACCGACCGGCACCCATTGCCTATTGGTCTCAGGGTCCCCACGAGGGTTGGTCGATTTACGGCGGCCGAAAGCTCTGCTCCCCCACCCCTTCCGAACTCAGAGTTCAGGCCTACCATGCCCTTGCATCGGGTATAACCAGCCTTTATTGGTTTAATCTTTCTTATTCCTCGCTTCGGAAATTTCCAGAGCTAATGGCACCAATGCAGCGAATCGGTCGGGAAATCCGCCTACTCGAGCCCTACTTCATCGAAGGAAATCCATGGTTTTTCGAAACCGTTATGGAGCAGCAAAAACCGGTCTGGGATTTGTCCACCCTGGTGGCTCCAGAGGGTATCCTCCTTTTTGTCATGGATTTGGATTACCATATTGATCGGAAGACAAAAACCTTTGTTTTCCAGCAGCATGCGTCGGCTAAGCTCCAATTTCGCATCCCCAATTGGGCAAGCGATTTTCCCGCACTCCTGAAAATCGGACCGGAAGGTCCAAGGCGAATAAGCTTTACGGCCGGAACTAATCATACCCTCTTACTGGAGGATTCCTTATTGGAAGCGGGCGTTTACCTCTTGCTTCCCGACGAGGGAAAGGTTTTGGAAGTGAACAGCAAATGGCAACAACTGGTCAAGGTGGAGAAAGCCCTCGATTTTAATCCGTCCGTGAATGCCCTCCACTTGCTGCTTTTTCTCGAGCTATCCAGGTAGACCTGGTCGCTTTTCAACGAACCAAGATACAGGAATACCTCAAACTAGTAATACCTTCACTAGGCAAAGCCCGCAACGTGAAACCCAGTACCATTAGTCTGGCAGGTCAGGAATGGATGGCTACCAATCTTGACGTCACCACATTTCGAAATGGTTTGCCGATCATGTTGGCCACTGAGTCGGAGGCTTGGGCCTATGCAGCCCATAATAACCTTCCAGCTTGCTGCGACTATGAAGACAATGCGGTTTTGGGTAGCCTATTTGGTAAACTCTATAATTTTCATGCCGTTAACAGCCCCTATGGCTTGGCACCGCAAGGATTTAAAATTCCCAGCCGCAAGGCATGGGAGCACCTGGCGCAGGCATTGGGGGGATTCCAGCGGGCCGGGGCAACCTTGAAATCGACCGACTTTTGGGAATTTTCAAGCCCCATGGTAAGCGAACCATCCCATCACTTTTTCCAGGCAGTCCCAGCGGGATTACGCTATGAAAATGGTTTTTGCGATCTCGCAAACTTTCACGCCTTCTTTTGGATTGCCGAAGCGCTGCACGCTAAAGATGCCTATGGCATTAATTTATATGCCGATGACAGTCTTTTATTGATGCGACATTACGCCAAGGGCAATGGGTTTTCCGTACGCTGCATCAAAGATTAGGAACAATCCGAGGCGGAATCAATTTGTAGATCACCGGGGTGAATACCCGCGAAAGCAGGGTTGAACTGATCAGGCCACCAATGAGGACAATGGCCAGCGGAGAAATGAGGGGATTAGTGGACAAAGCGATTGGAATCAAACCGCCAATCGCTGTCAGTGAGGTAAGGATAACCGGCAGAAACCGGATTTCACCAGCCTCTCGGATGGCCAGTTCCAGGGGTTTGCCCTCCGTTCGCAGCTGATTGGTAAAATCTACCAGCAAAATGGTGTTTTTTATCTCAATACCAGCCAGGGCAATTAAGCCCACGACCGCCACAAAAGACAAGGAATTCCCTGTAAGCCAGAGGGCCAACAAAGCCCCAACCATACCTAAGGGAATGACGCTAAGCACAATAAGGGTACTCTTGAAGGTCTTGAATTCCAGCAGCAATATGCCTACAAAAAGGAATACCGTGAAAAGGATAATGACGGTAAAGCCACTAAACGATTCCTGCCGGGTTTCAAATTCTCCTCCCATCTGGTATATGTACCCTTCTGGCAGCTTAAATGCCGCCATGCGGTCCATGACCTCCCGAATGACTTCATCATTGAGGAAACCTTTATCCACAAATGCTGACAGGGAAACGGTACGGGTCTTATTAAAATGGTTAATGGCAATAGGTGATGACTCCAGTTCAAGGTTTGCGAACTGCGCCAGAGGAATGGCTTTTCCTCGCATATTTTCCACCTGCAGGGTTTTGAATACATCCGGCCCAAGCATACCCATCTCCTTTTTTTTCAAAACGATGGGATAATCCTCACCTTCGGCATCGGTAAATTGCCCAATGGGAATACCTGAAAGCGCCAGTCGAAGCGTTCGGTCCACTTGTGCCATGGGTATGCCAAGCAAGGCAGCCTTTTCCCGATTTACCTGGACCCGCAGGTCGGACTGCAAATTAGCCAAGGGATTGTTGACGTAAATAGCACCAGGTATCTTACCAAGCATGGCTTCCACCTTGAGGGCGAGGGAACGTAGGGTATCCAGATTATCCCCCAGAAGCCTAACTTCAACAGGAGCCACAACGGGAGGGCCTTGCTCAAAGTTATTCACCTGAACCCGAGCCCCCAGAAAGGGTGACCAGACCTTTCGAAGGGAATCGATTAGAGACAATTTGCGTTCGACCGGGGTATCCTCATGCAGTTGAACGAAAATCTCGGCAAAATTGGGCCGTTTTACCGTCCGCACCTCGTTATAGTATATCTGCGGATTTCCCATCCCTACATTCGCTGCATAATATGCCACCTCCTTTATTTCGCTTAACTGCTGTTCAACTTGTTGGCAAATGGTATCTGTATGATGAAGATTCACCTGTGGAGGTGGCAATATCCGCACCAGGAACTGGGGCTTTTCAGATGCTGGAAATAAACTGAATCCAAGGATTGGAATAAGGCGCATCGATAGTAGGAAAATACTAAGTATAAAAAGCGTCGTCTTTCCAGGATGTTTTAAAGCCACTTGCAATAAAGGTGCATAACTGCGGTGGATTACCTGTTTGAGACCCCGCATGAAGAAATTTCCCCCTGACTCTTTTAGTTTTTCCGGGAAAATACGGTCAGCCAGGAAAGGTATTACCGTCAGCGATACTAGAAGGGAAGCTAAAACCGAAGCCACCACACTCAAGGGTAATGAGCGGATAAACTGCCCGGAAGCTTCCGGGAGGAAAAGTAGGGGAAGAAAAGCAATGATCAGGGTAGCAGTACAACCAAGTACAGCGGTACCTATCTGAGAGGTAGCCCCTAAAACCGCTTGTTCCCGAGTAAAGCCGCTGAGCATCCACCGCTCAATATTTTCCATGACCACGATGCTGTCATCCACCAACAGACCCAAAGCCACCACAAGTCCTACGATACTCAACTGATTGAGGCTAAAGCCTGCATAATTAAGAATGATGATGCCTATGGAAAGGGAAAGGGGAATAGAAATCATAACAATCAGGGAAGACCTAAATCCCAAAGGCAGAAGGGTGATGGCCACTAAGAGAATGGCCCAGAGGAAATCTTGCCCAAGGCCACTAAGCCGCCGATTTACTACCTCCGATTGGTCAAAATGATTAACTATCGCTATATTGGGCGGCAGAGTCTTGGCAAAGGAAGCCAGCA
>Ga0169931_10002453_pt1 | contig 30234 bp, 20 predicted proteins | sample Kivu_15m_20L_FD_129675 | JGI IMG/M metagenome (GOLD analysis project Ga0169931, IMG submission 129675) | Freshwater microbial communities from Lake Kivu, Western Province, Rwanda to study Microbial Dark Matter (Phase II) - Kivu_15m_20L... | ecosystem: Environmental > Aquatic > Freshwater > Lake...
TTTGAGCCCGCAGCAGGGGGGCCGACGCCATCGGAGCTCGAGGCATCCGACTCATTCGCGGGGACTGTCCCCGATGGGCGAATTAAACGATTGCAACGGTTGCGCGGCTCGTGGGGATTTTGATCAATCTGAGTGACTTCTGGCTTATAGCGGCCGACCGGCAAGGAACCAATCCGGTCCCGCAGCCCTCCGATCCCGCCGCAGGGACAGTCCCCGTTGGGCCTGCGGGGACTGTCCCCAGCTGGTTGGAAATCGGAACGCAGACGGTACAGAGGGGCGGGCGGAAGTAGCGGAGCAAAGTGGTCCGACTTCCGCATCAGTCCCCCGATCTCGACAGCCGATTTGAGCCCGCAGCAGGGGGGCCGACGCCATCGGGGCTTGAGGCATCCAACTCATTCGCAAGGACTGTCCCCGATGGGCGAATCAACCGATTGCAACGGTTGCGCGAAGTGTGGGGATTTTGACAGATTTGAGTGACTTTTGGCTTGTAGTGGCCGACCGGCAAGGAACCAATCCGGCCCCGCAGCCTTCCGCGCCCGCCGCAGGGACTGTCCCCGTTGGGCCTGCGGGGACTGTCCCCAGCCGGTTGGAAATCGGAACGCAGACGGTACAGAGAGGCGGGCGGAAGTAGCGGAGCAAAGTCATCCGACTTCCGCATCCGCCCCCCCGATCTCGACAGCCGATTTGAGCCCGCAGCAGGGGGGCCGACGCCATCGGCGTTCGAGGCATCCGACTCATTCGCGGGGACTGTCCCCGTTGGGCGAAACAACCGATTGCAACGGTTGCGCGGCTCGTGGGGATTTTGATCAATTTGAGCAACTTCACGCTTGTAGCGGCCAATCTGGAAGGAGCAAATCCAGCCCCGCGGCCTTCAGTTCTGGCCGTTGTTCGGTTCGCTTCGGGGCGAGCTAACCCGCACCGCAGGGTTGCCTTTCGTGACCAGCGCGGAGTCCTCCTGAAACCGTGCCTGCCATTGCGGTTGAAATCGCCACAAGTCCAACTTTGCGATATCGCGATGTAAGTGGCGGACGAGTGTGCCGAAGCGTCGATCCGGGTTGGCGTTGTATTCTCATTTCAGCGGCGCATCCTGGGATGCAAGGGTTCCCCATGTACTTCTAAACATCCCCCGAGCGACAAATTCATGCGTCCTTTGTTTCATCGGACGCGGCTTCACCGTATAGTTCATTGACAGGCTCACGGCCAGGCTCACGGGCACCATTGCCCTGTCAGCAGCTCTGCATCCAGCCATGTCTGTCCCGCCGTTTCTTCCCGCCCTGTTCTGCTTCGGACTTCCACCATGCTCCGGTCCTGCCTGAACACTTCTGTGTCCGTCGGCATTGCCTGCTGTCTGCTGCTGAGTATTGCCCTGCTTCCGGTGACGGCCGACGAGAACGCACCCAAGGCTCCGCCGGAGGGTGCAGACGTTCCTGAAAATCCGTTTCCCAAAGCCAGATCGGTCCCACAGGACATCCTTGATGGCGGTGCGGAGTGGCTCAACACGGCCCGTCCGCTCTCGATCCCCGATCTCAGGGGCAAAATTGTTCTGCTCGATTTCTGGACCTATTGCTGTATCAACTGCATGCACATTCTGCCCGACCTCAAGTATCTCGAAGAAAAATACCCGGGGCAGCTGGTTGTGATTGGCGTCCATTCCGCGAAGTTTGACAACGAGCGGGATTCCCGGAACATTCGGGAAGCCATCCAGCGTTACGAGATCGAACATCCGGTAGTCAACGACAATGAGATGTTGATCTGGCGTAAATTTGGCACGCAGGCGTGGCCGACGGTCGCCCTGATCGACCCTGAAGGCAAGTACTGTGGTTCGCAAAGTGGTGAGGGCAATCGCGAACTGCTGGACGTGGTGATTGGCAAGCTGGTGGACTATCACCGTCACCGCGGCACGCTCAACGAAAAACCGCTGGTCTTCGAATCTGAAGCCCTGAAAGCGCGCACGACACCACTGCGTTACCCGGGCAAGGTGCTCGCCGATGTCACCGGGAAGCGGCTGTTTATCACGGACAGCAATCACAATCGAATTGTGGTGACATCCTTTACGGGCCAGCTCCAGTCGATCATCGGCAGTGGCCGCCCCGGGCGTCGCGACGGCTCATTCGCCGAAGCCGAATTCTTCCGTCCCCAGGGAACGGCGCTCGTCGGTAACACGCTTTATGTGGCGGACACAGAGAACCACCTGATTCGTTCTGTGAATCTGGAAACCAGCAGTGTTGCGACGCTGGCTGGCACGGGAAGTCAGGGTCAGCCGGGACAACCTCCCGGCGACAATTTGCTCACCACAGCGCTCAACAGTCCGTGGTCTGTTGTCCCGGTGAACGGAACGCTCTACATCGCCATGGCGGGGCCTCACCAGGTTTGGTCGCACACTCTGGGGAGCAACCGGATTGCCGCGTGGGCCGGGAGTGGTCGTGAAGATGTGATCAACGGGCCGCTGGCGACTGCCGCATTTGCTCAACCATCCGAAATCATCGCCGATACTGCCGGAAAGACCTTGTATCTGGTGGACAGCGAGGGTTCAGCGATCCGTCGCATTCCGCTGGACGGCAGTGGCGACGTTTCCACCATCGCCGGCACTTCAGAACTGCCTCGGGGTCAGTCACTGTTTGCCTTTGGCGACGTGGACGCGGTGGGAGCGGAAGCGCGTTTCCAGCATCCGCTGGGAATTGCTCAGGACAAGAATCAACTCTACATCGCCGACTCCTACAACCACAAGATTCGCCGCATCGAACTGGATTCATCAGCTGTCACAACGTGGCTGGGGGACGGCAAATCGGGACCGGAGCTCAGCCCGGTCCGACTGAGCGAACCGGGGGGGCTGGCGATTGCTGACGGTCGTCTGTTTATCGCGGACACCAACAACCACCGCATTCTTTCCGTCTCACTTGCTGACGGCAGTGCTGCGGAAGTCAGCATCCCCGGACTGACACCACCCACAGCCCCACCGAAGTCTCGACTGCCCGACGTTGCCAAGGCCACCGAAGTCGCTCAGCAGACGCTCGCCGCGACAGAATCTTTACAGGTGACGGTGCGGCTGCAGATTCCTGAGGGTCTGAAGCTCAACCCACAATTCCCGATGACATGGGCTGCGTTTGTCCCGGAGGAGGTGGAGCAACCGCTGATTCCCGCTGCAGCTCTTGGAATTCGCAGTCGGATCAAGGCATCCGAAGATGGTACGGTGGCGTTCACTGTGCCGCTCAGTGGTCAGCCGGGCGAAGCCCTGGTTTATCTGCAGCTCTCGTTTGGATATTGTGACGCCCAGGACGCGGGCCTTTGCCGTCTTGCCGAAGGACTCTGGAAGATCCCGCTGAAACTCAGCACCGACGGCGGAGACAGCCGCATTACTCTCGATATTCCCGCTGAAGCCTTCTGATTGCATATCCATGTCCCCGCGAAAAACGGTCCCCCGCTCTTCTTCTGCCGTGCAGTCCCGCGCGGCAGCCTCCGAACGTGGCCTCAAGGCAGCCTCTGACCGATTGATTCTGGACGTCGCTGAGGAGCTCACTGGTCCTGAAGTGCTGGTGGTGCTTCTGCATGGCACTACTTTGGCTTCGGCCCTTCGCTCTGCACGGCCGGATCTGCGGTTCACCTTTTTCACTCCGGAGCATTTCTTCAGTCGGACATTGCACAGCTTCAATGCTGACGGCGACGTCCCCGGGGCCGCGCAGTGCCGGATCATCTGTGCAGCCGATCCGCCGCAGGACGCGTGGGATTCCATCGTTTTCCCGACATTCACGACGGATTCTTCAGAAGCTGCACAGGAACTCTTTCAAGCCCTGCAAACGCGGCTCAGGCCTGGCGGCCGTTTGTTTGTTTCCACGAACAATCCCCGTGATCGCTGGATTCAGTCTCAGCTGCGACCGCTCTTCAGCCCGGTTGAGGTTCGTAAGCTGCCCCGCGGAGTGCTCTGCATAGCTGTCCGCTCCGCTCCCCTTAAAAAGCTGCGTGGCTTTTACGCCCGATTTGGTTTTCGCTGCCATGATCAGGTGCTGCTTTGCGAAACGCGTCCTGGGGTATTCAGCCACCGCAGGCTGGACGGTGGTGCTCGTGCTCTGATTCGCTCGCTGGATCTCGTTCAGGCTGAGATTGCCGCGGGCTCCCTCGAAAGTCCTTGCAGAATCGTGGAGATGGGATCGGGCAGCGGCGCTGTGTCTGTTGCCGCAGCCAGCACCTTCCCGACCGCTGATGTGCTCGCCATCGACAGTGACGCGCGCGCCATCGAATGCACGCAGCGTTCTGCAGCTCTCAATCAGCTCACCAATATCCGCACGCTCCTCTCTTCCGAGGGTGTTGGTGGCGAGCTGGGAACGTGGGATCTGCTGCTTGGCAATCCACCGTATTATTCGGATTTCCGGATTGCCGAACTGTTTTTGCAGACCGCCCGCAAGCTGCTCCGACCGGGCGGGCGGGTGCACATCGTCAGCAAACCCGTCGAATGGCAGCTCGCTCGTATGCAGCAGCTGTTTGCGGACGTGCAGCAGCACACATTTGGCGAATACTTCGTGTTCACCGCTGTCCGCACCGCTGGAAAAGCACCGGGAAAACATGGGACCTGATCTGCTGCTGATTGAGGAACTGCTCGCCAGCCAGTCGCTGTGGCAGCAGTCTGCAGATTCGCTTCGTGGAGAGGCGGTTTCCATGGTGGCAGCCATTACCCAGGACTTTGCTGCGATCAGTGGTTTGAGACCGGCTTTGCTGTTGTGTCCGGCCGCCAGCGGCAGCCCGACTCTGCGGACGTTGCTGCCATCCGGTATTTTACAGTGCCTTGTTGATCGCGAGCTCGCTGAATGGATACGTCAGCCCGATGTGCCGACGGAATCGATCAGGTCTCTGCTGATTGTCGCACCGGAGTTTGAGGGCAGGCTGGTTGAGCGGCTTCGTGACGCCGAGAGTGGACCACTGCGAGCGGCAGCCAGGCTGAATCTTTCCGCCAGTCTTGCCGCGATCTTTTCGGACAAATTTGCCACGGCTGCGTGGCTCGAGCAACGCGGGCTGCCAACTCCTCAAACATGGCTGATGACAAATGCAGAGCGACGGGAACTGGCAGCGGGGCTGATCGCTTCTTCGGGAAGGCGTAAGTGCACTGCGGTGGTGAAGCCGCGTTTCGGTGCTGGTTGTGATCAGGTTCAGCTGATTCCGCAGCTGCCGATTTCCGCAACACAAGCCAGCGGCCCGGACGATGCGGAGTGGGTGCTGCAGCCGCGCGTTCGGGGGCGTGCCTGTTCGATCAGTCTGATTGGGCAGGGCGAAAGCGGACCGGCACTGATTCTGCCTCCCGGCGAACAGCGAATCACCGCGGACGCTCAGAACACCCTGCACTATCGTGGCGGCCGGATCCCCTGTGGCGGCGATTGTGCAGCGGCAGTGACAGCAGTCGCTGAGGCGTTTCGTACTGCCATTGGCCCTTTTCGTGGCTGGCTGGGACTTGATGTGGTTGTCAGCAATTCACGGTTGAAGGGGCCTTGTGCGACGATTATCGAGGTCAACCCGCGGCTCTGCACAAGTTATTCCGGCTATCGGAAGCTCACCAGCGTGAACCTGGCCGAGCGGATGCTGTATCCGCGAACGGAGTCTGCGGTGATTCACTGGAAGCGGCGGGCTGTTCGGTTCAGTCCCGCACCCTGCTCAACTCAGTCAGCGCAGCCGGAATCTCACGTATGCCAAAAAAAAACCAACCCTGGTTTTGTGGACCAGGGTTGGTGAAGGTACGGATTGTCGCAGGCAGTTGTATGAGCCGCGCGTTGCGATTCTCAGGCGGCCTTGCGTGAGGAGTCTTCGTCGGGGCGCGGGAAGATTCGACGGACGGTGCCGCTGCTTCCGAGATCAAACGCCCGGCACAGGCCATCGACGACGCGGCGCTGATGATCGGCAGGGAGTTCCGAGTAGATTGGCAGTGAGAGCACTTCTTCGGCGGCCAGCTCGGCTTCAGGCAGATCGCCTTTGGTGTAGCCGAGATATTCGAAGCACTTCTGCAGGTGCAGCGGGATGGGATAGTAGACCGCGCAGCCGATTTGCTGTTCTTTGAGGGACTTCATGACCTGAGCACGGCGTCCGCCGGTGACCCGGGTGGTGAATTGATTGAAGACGTGACGGCGATCGGGCAGCGTGGCAGGGAGCTGCATGACATCGGTGAGTCCGGTGTCTGCACACATCTTCTGATAGCGTTCAGCATTTCGATTGCGGCCGGCGGTCCAGCTGTCGAGGTGCCGAAGCTTGACTCGGAGTACCGCGGCCTGCAGAGCATCGAGTCGGCTGTTGAAGCCTACTTCGATGTGGTTGTAACCACCGAGGTCACCGTGAACGCGGAGTCTGCGGAGTCGGGCGGCGAGATCCGGGTCATCGGTGGTCATGATGCCACCGTCGCCGGCACCGCCGAGATTCTTTGTGGGGAAAAAGCTGAAGCAGGCGATTGTTCCGAGGACCCCGGTGCGTCGGCCGCGATATTCGGCGCCGATGGCCTGGGCGGAGTCTTCGATGATGGGCAGGTCATAGGCGGCGGAGAGTCGCCAGAGTGGTTCCATTTCGGCGCACTGGCCGAAGATGTGAACGGGCATGATTGCAGCGGTGCGGGAGGTGATGGCTTTCTCGACGCAGGCTGGATCGATGTTGAAGCTGACCGGGTCAATATCGACAAGCACCGGTCGCGCACCGACTCGATGAATGGCTCCGGCGGATGCGAAGAAAGTGAAGGGACTGGTGATCACTTCATCGCCTGGTTTAACACCGGCGGCGATGAGTGCGAGGATCAGGGCATCGGTACCGGAGGCGCAGCCGATGGCGAACGCGGAGTCGCAGTAGGCGGCGATTTCGTTTTCGAGCTGGGCAACTTCATCACCGAGGATGAACGTCTGCGATTCGAAGCAGCGATCGACAGCTTCGCGGACTTCGCTGCGGATGGTCCGGTACTGGGCTACCAGATCGATGAAGGGAATGGGACCCGGATTGTCCGCGGGGAAAATTCCCGTGGCGATTGTGGACATGAGCGACTCCATTCGCTGCAGAATGTCTTGATTTTGCCGTGGGGCAGAACTGGGGAAAGTAGGCTGGCCAGCAGGGGATGTCAAGACTGAGCGTGCGGCAGAAACGGCTGGAAGAACGGCTGATTCTGCCCCTCAACAATCCGGGTAAAGGCCCTGCAAACCGATTTTTTCCCGTATCGGACGGACTGTGAAGAGAGCTGGAAGATGGAAATTCGTTTTTCAGAGCTGGGAACGCTGTGGAGCTGGAGAAACTTTGCCGGGTGCCTGAAACGGCTTTGGGTAGGTGGCAGCGGCGGATTCTGCCGATTCAGCATTTGAGGGCAAACGCTGGGTGCTTACATTTGGCAGAAACGAACCAGAGTCTATGATTGGCGGGCGTGAGCGGGGAGTTTTGGGGTGGTGTGGGAGATTCGTTGAGGAGTCTGGTGATGGCGTTTGCGGAACCGGTTTCGGCGGCAGGAGCGGATGAGAAGGTGGGGCAGGTGTATGAGCGGATCCGGGAGGTTCTGCAGGTCCAGGAAATCCCTGAAGTTTTCCGTTATTTTGCGAATGCTCCTGCATTTTTGCAGGATTTCTTCATGAATTTTCGCAAATTTGTGCTGGGGCCCGGGAAGCTGGATGAAAAGCGAAAGCTGTTGATCGCTGTGGCGGTGGCTGGACAGGCAGGCAGCGGTCGGTGGCTGGAATATCTTGAAACATTCGCCGTCTCCCGCGGGATTGCACGGCAGGAACTTGTCGATGTGCTGGCCGTGGGGGCCACGAATTCGATGTACAACGTGTTGTTTAAATTTCGGGACATCAGTGGTTCGGACGTGTTTGGCGGGATGTCAATCGGCCTGCGGGCGCACACATTCCAGGGCACCAGTCTGGACGAGGTGACAGTAGAGCTGGTGAATTTGACGCTGAGCGATCTCAACGCGTGCAAGCCCTGCACGGCGGCCCATGTGATGAAAGCCCGTCAGCTGGGAGTTGCGGACGAGGCGATTTACGAGGCGATTCAGTGTGGGGCGACGATGATTGCGGGAACTCAGTTCCTGCGATCTCTGGGGCATTGAACTGCTGGGAAACGGGGTGGATTTGGCGGATCTGGCTTGATTTTCCTGTCTGGTGTCGTCATCCTTTCCCGCTTCGCAATTTTCTGTCCCGGAAAGACAATCGCCTGATGGCCGGCTGTTCTGTTGGCCGATATTCGCGCGATCGCAAGATTCACCCCGGCGGCAGATTGATCACCGTTAAAAATTTCCGCCTGTCAGTACCGGTTTCTGGAGTGTGTCCAAAATGCATATTCGTAAGGACGACGTGGTCATTGTCATTTCCGGGGATCGAAGCGGCGCTCGCGGTAAGGTACTCAGTGTCGATCGAGCTGCAGGTAAAGTGGTTGTTGAAGGTGTGAACCGTGTGATCAAGCACGTGAAGCGTGGACACCCCAAAAGCCCACAGGGCGGACGTCTTGAAAAGGACCTGCCGATCGACGCGTCCAACGTGGCACACATCGACCCGTCCACCAACGAACCAACCCGCGTCAGCGTTCGCATCAATGCTGACGGCAGCAAGGACCTGATCGCCCGCGGCTCAGGAACACTCATCCGCAGTCAGTCTCCGCGCAAAGCCAGCCGGGCAAAATAATCCCGACTCCTGGCTGACTCCACTCTTCCCACGGGGCCGCACGACAACTGCCGCCCCGTTTTTGTTGCGCTCTCGCAAACAACAACCCCCGTTGCGGTAGACAATCGACAGATTGATTTTCAGAATGAAGCAACCTTCCTGACCTACGTTCTGAACCCTCCCACGCAGGAGCCTTCCGTCGCATGAGTTCTTCGTCCAGCCAGAGTATTCAGAGTATTCTCCGGGAAACTCGTACGTTTGCCCCACCTGCCACATTTTCCGCCGAAGCACACATCTCGACGCAGCAGCAGTACGATGCCTTGTGGCGTCGGGCGAAGGACGATCCTTCGGGCTTCTGGGGCGAAACCGCTGAAAACCTTGAATGGTTCCGCCGCTGGGATACGGTTCTGCAGGGCCAGATGCCCGAAACCCGCTGGTTCGAAGGCGGCAAAATCAACGCCAGCTTCAACTGTGTGGATCGACATCTGACATCAGCCCGGCGAAACAAGGCTGCCATCATCTGGGAAGGCGAACCCGGGGACACTCGCGTTCTGCGGTACCAGGACCTGCACCGCGAAGTCTGCAAATTTGCCAACGTGCTGAAGCAACTCGGAGTGCAGACGGGTGACCGCGTGACGCTCTACATGCCGATGATTCCCGAGCTGGCGATTGCGATGCTTGCCTGTTCCCGAATCGGCGCTGTGCATTCGATCATTTTCGGCGGCTTCAGTGCAGATGCTGTGGCGGATCGCAACAACGACGCGAAGGCCAAAGTGGTCGTCACGGCCGATGGTGGCTGGCGGCGTGGCCGCGAGGTGCCGCTGAAGGCTGCTGTTGATGCCAGTCTTGAAAAGTGTCCAACCGTTGAAAAGGTAGTAGTGGTGCGTCGCACGGGTGGCGAAGTTGATATGCTGCCGGATCGCGACTTCTGGTGGCATGAACTCATGGAGAGCGTTACGGCCGACTGCGACGCAGTACCGCTCGACAGCGAACACCCCCTGTTCATCCTCTATACCTCCGGCAGCACCGGTAAACCCAAGGGAGTGCTCCACACAACCGCCGGTTATCTGCTGGGGGCAACCATGACCACCAAATGGGTCTTCGATCTGAAGGAGGACGACACCTACTGGTGCACCGCCGACATCGGCTGGATTACGGGTCACAGCTACATCTGTTACGGCCCGCTGTCGAACGGTGCGACGATCGTGATGTATGAAGGAGCCCCCAACTGGCCGGATGAAGGCCGGTTCTGGGAGATCATCGAAAAGTATCGTGTCAGCATTTTCTACACAGCACCGACGGCCATTCGGGCATTTATCAAGTGGGGCAACCAATGGCCGGAAAAACATGATCTCTCCAGCCTGCGACTGCTGGGATCTGTGGGTGAGCCCATCAATCCTGAGGCGTGGATGTGGTATCACCGCGTCATTGGTCAGGAACGCTGTCCGATTGTGGACACGTGGTGGCAGACGGAGACGGGTGGCATCATGATCAGCCCGCTCCCAGGCGTCACGGCCACCAAGCCCGGCAGCTGCTGCCGGCCGCTCCCAGGTGTCGTCCCTGACATCGTGACTCGTGAGGGCAAAAGCCTGGGGCCCAATGAAGGCGGTCTGCTGGTAATGCGTCAGCCCTGGCCATCCATGCTGCGAACGCTCTACGGTGACCATGAACGCTTTAAAAAGACCTACTTCAGCGAGGTGCCCGGCTGCTACTTTGCCGGCGACGGCGCTCGACACGACGAAGACGGCTACATCTGGGTGATGGGCCGCGTCGATGATGTCCTGAATGTCTCCGGGCACCGTCTCAGCACCATGGAAGTAGAGAGTTCGCTGGTTGCTCACGCAAAGGTTGCAGAAGCTGCAGTGGTCGGCTTCCCGCACGAAATTAAGGGAGAAGGCATCTGCTGCTTTGTCACACTGAAGAGTGGCGAAGGTGATGATGCACTCAAGGCCGAACTGATTGCGCACGTCCGCCAGTCCATCGGAGCACTCGCCACACCGGACCAGGTTCGCTTCGCAGCAGCACTCCCCAAAACTCGCAGCGGCAAAATCATGCGACGACTTCTCAGAGACATCGCAGCCGGCCGCGAATCCACCCAGGACACAACAACGCTGGAAGATCTGAGCATTCTGGCGAAGTTGCGAGCAGACGAAGAATAGTTCCAAAGTCGCTCAGTTTCTCCATTTCGCAGACAGCCAGTCTGCAGGAGAACGTGATGTTCGGCTCTGATTGGCTCAGTGTTGATCGCCGGAACCGGTGGTGGCCGCAGATTCTGCGGCCGCTCACTGTCGCCCTGTTAACAGCTTTCCTGTTGCTGTTCTTCCCAAACAGCGCAGCCGCTCAGCGGCTCGAACGCTGGATCTATGCGTCTGCCAACCTGCTTGTCCCCGAACAGGTTGAGCATCTTGAACAGCTCATGCGTGAAGCAGCACCGCTGGGCTACACGCATGTGCTGCTGGCCGATTCCAAATTGTCTCGTCTCCATGAACTTGACGAACGCTATTCCCGGAATGTCGTGCGCATTCAGGCGACGGCGGCCGAGCTGGGACTGAAGCTGATACCAGCTGTGTTCCCCGTAGGCTACTCCAATTCACTGCTGGCCCAGAACCCGAATCTTGCTGAAGGACTGCCGGTGCGGTCAGCCCTGTTTACAGTGCGGAACGGCGTCGCACAGATTCAGGCCGACCCTCCCGTCGCTCTGCCGTCACTGATCGATCGTCGGGCATGGACCTTCGTTGATGATACGCTCCAGCTCGAAGAAGATTCCCTGCTGGCAGACAATCCCCGCGGCAAAAACTGTCGCGCCATGCAGACGCTCAGAGTCGCCCCGTGGCGGCACTATCACGTTTCGGTGCTAGTGAAGACGGAGGACTTTCGCGGGCAGCCGCAGATACAGATCCTCGAACCGGAAACCGGACGGCGACTGTGCTTCACGAATCTCCGCGTGCAGCGTTCACAGGACTGGACGGTGCAGCACGTGACCTTCAATTCTCTGGGAAACTCAACTGTAAACCTCTATATCGGCGCCTGGGGAGCTGCCGGGGGACGACTGTGGCTGAAGGACGCTGCGATCGAAGAATGCGGCCTGCTGAACGTGCTCCGACGCCCGGGTACGCCGCTGCAGGTCCGACGCGATGATGAGCCGCAGACCCTGCTTAAAGAAGGCAGTGACTTTGACCCCGTCGCTGATCCCAAACTGGGTTCAGTGCCATATCGAGGTCAGTACGAAGTGTTTCACGAATCGCCGGGAATTCAGCTTCGCGGTACGTGGGCCGATGGCACCCGACTCCGCGTTTCATGGTATCACCCGCATGTGATTTATGATGAACAGGTGTGCGGGTGCGTCACGGAACCGGAGTTTCAGGGATTGCTCAAACGGCAGGCTGAGGCGGTGGAGCAGCTGTTTCCCGATACCGATCGAATGATGTCACACGATGAATGGCGAGTGCTGGGATGGGATGAGAGCTTTCGCGGCACTGGTCTGACTCCGGGACAGGTGGCTGCCGACAATCTGCAGTTCTGCATCCGACAGCTGCGTTCGCTCAATTCCCGGCGCCGAATTGCCGTCTGGAGCGACATGTTTGATCCCCACCACAACGCCATCGACCACTACTACCTTGTGAATGGTGACCTCGCCGGTTCCTGGGATGGGCTCAGTCGTGATGTCATCGTGGTGAACTGGAACTTCGGTGTGCGTGAGGAGAGTCTGAAATTCTTTGCGGATCGAGGCCAGCGGCAGGTCCTGGCCGGCTTCTACGACGCGGACGCAGGTCAGATTGGGGAGTGGCTGAAAGTGGTTCGCGAGGAGAAGATTCGCGGTGTGATTGGGGTGATGTACACCACATGGAAACAGGACTATTCGCAGCTCAGGGAGTTCGCGGATGTGGTGAACAGGTTTGAAGAGACGCGGTGAGCAGGTGAAGTGGCGTGAGTGAAAAACGACGGGACGGGTCGGCGATGTCGGATGGGGTGGCATGAGAGATTTCAGAGTCCGCCTGCCATTGAGATCCTCGGCCTGATTCGGCCATCAGGGGATTGAACGATTCACCGGGTTTTGGCAGTTCCATCGAGAATTCCCAGTCCCACCTTTTTCCGTTCCCTGCCAATAGCCTAGAATACCCGACCCGAAACCTGATTGTCTGTCATTCCCGCATCCCGACACGCTCAAATCCCGCGGGCCGATGCCCTCCGGAAATCGCTCTATGGCCAAAAAGGCTGCCCGCAAACCTGCTGACTTGTCCCCCGACGATCGTCTCGAACAGCGAACGCTGGAAATCGGCACGGACCTTTTTTCCCGAACCGCTCCGAGCACGCCCTCGGTTTTTCAGGCCCGCTGGTGGGAAGACCGCCTGATGCACTGGGCCATGAACGACCCTGCGGTCAAGCTCCAGATGTTCCGGTTCGTAGACGTTCTTCCGATGCTCCGGGATCACGTGTCCATCGCGCGGCATTTGGAAGAATATTTCGAGGACGTGCGTACTCACCTTCCCTGGGCGGTCCGACTGGGGCTTGATCTTTCCACCGGCAACTACGTGCTCAGTCGCGCGCTTGCCTGGAACGCACGCACCAACGCAGCCCGGATGGCTCGTCGCTTCATAGCCGGCAACAATTCCCACGACATTCTGCAGACCGTCAGCCGACTGCGTCGCAATCGATTTGCCTGCACTCTCGATCTGCTGGGTGAGTCGGTGATCAGCAACATCGAAGCCGACCGCTATCAGCGAACGCTGCTGCTGCTGCTCAACGATCTCGCCTCACCTCTCGATACCTGGCCCGAAGACCCACTCCTTGACCATGGCCCTGACGGCCAGATCCCGCGACTGAATCTCAGCCTGAAACTCTCCGCACTTGACAGCCAGTTCTCCAGTGTGGATGCGGAAGGCACGTATCAGCGGGTTGCGGCCCGGCTTCGCCCCATTTTCCGGAAGGCACAGCAGCACGGTGCTCAAATCCATGTCGATATGGAACAGCACGACCACAAAGCTCTGACCTTCCAAATCTTCCAGCGAATCCTGATGGAGGATGAATTTCGTTCCTGGCCCCACTGCGGGATCGTTGTTCAGGCCTACCTTCGTTCTGCCGAGACGGATCTGCTGAACCTGCTTGAGTGGGTTCGACACCGTGAGACCCCGATCAGCATCCGCCTCGTGAAGGGCGCTTACTGGGACTATGAAAACATCGTCGCTCGTGCTCGTGGCTGGCCAGTACCCGTCTACCGCCGTAAATGGCAATCAGACGATTGCTTCGAGCGTCTCTCACGCATCCTGCTCGAAAATCACTCGCTGCTCCAGCCAGCCTTTGCCAGCCACAACCTCCGCAGCCTGGCCCATGCAATCGCGATTGCTGAACATTTGCGGGTACCCGATGATGCCTGGGAAATCCAGATGCTCTATGGCATGTGCGATGAGCAGGCCGCCATCTTCCGCAATCGTGGGCATCGTGTCCGTATCTACACGCCGTTTGGCGAACTCATCCCCGGCATGGCCTACCTTGTCCGCCGGCTGCTTGAAAACACTTCCAACGAATCCTTCCTCCGTCTGAACTTCAGCGAACACATCCCCGCAAAGACTCTGCTTATGAAGCCTTCCAGCCACGCTGCCGCTGAGCCACCGATCGAAGATTCACCGGAACCCGGATTTCGCAACGAACCCTTCACCGATTTCTCGGACCCTGATGCGCGGAAGGCCATGGCGGATGCCATCAGCTCTGTCCGCGAATCGCTCGGCGGCTCCTGCCCGCTCGTCATTGACGGCAAGTTCTGCGAAACACGTACCACGATCATCTCGCGGAATCCCTCGAAATCGACTGAGATCATCGGCAAGGTCGCCTCCGCCAGTCTTGACCAGACCAACGACGCCGTCGAAGCCGCCCGCCGCGCCTTCCAGACGTGGGCTCGCACCGATGTACCCACCAGACTGGAATACATCGACCTCATCGCCTCAGAAATGCGAGAGCGGCGTTTTGAACTCGCTGCCTGGATCATCCTTGAAACCGGAAAAACCTGGGCCGAAGCAGATGCTGAAGTCTGCGAGGCCATCGATTTCTGCGAGTATTATTCTCAGCAGTACAGGCGACTCAGTGAGCCTCGCAAGACCCCTGTTCCCGGTGAAGACAACACCTATTTCTATCGGCCCAGGGGTGTCTGCGTGGTGATCGCCCCCTGGAACTTTCCGCTCGCCATACTCGCCGGCATGACCATCGCGGCTGTTGTCACCGGCAACACTGTCGTTATGAAGCCGGCTGAACAGTCTTCGGTCGTCGCAGCCCGCTTCATGGACGTCATCCGCAACTCCGGCCTGCCCAGCGGCGTTGTGAATTTTCTGCCTGGCATCGGCGAAGAAGTCGGTCCGGCACTCACCAGTCACCCCGACGTGGATCTCATCGCCTTCACCGGTTCCCAGGCTGTCGGGCTTGAAATTAACCGCGTCGCGGCAGACACCAGCAAATCGCAGCACAATGTTCGTCGCGTCATTGCAGAGATGGGCGGCAAGAACGCCATCATCATCGACGAAGACGCCGACCTCGACGAAGCTGTCCTCGGTGTTGTCCGCAGTGCTTTTGGTTACAGCGGTCAGAAATGTTCCGCCTGTTCCCGCGTGATTGTGCTTGATTCGATCCATGACCAGTTCACTCAGCGACTCATCGAAGCGGTCCGCAGTCTGCCCCTCGGCCCCGCTGAAGAGCCGGGTACTAAAATCGGCCCGGTGATCGACGACGAAGCCCGCGAACGTCTGCAGAACTTCATTCGCAGGATCGACCTTGAAAACGGCACTCAGCTGCTCCTTGCAGTTGACCCCGGTCCGCTCGCCAAAAAAGGCTCCTACATCGGCCCGCACATCTTCACTGGCGTCGATCCCGACTCCGCACTTGCCCAGCAGGAACTGTTCGGTCCGATTCTTGCCATCCTCCGCGTCCGAACGCTCGACGACGCCTTCAATATCGCCAACAACACTCGCTATGCACTCACAGGCGGCGTTTACTCCCGCAGCCCCGTAACGCTCCGCCGCGCACGCCAGGAGTTCCACGTCGGCAATTTATATCTCAATCGCGAAATCACCGGAGCACTCGTCAATCGACAGCCGTTTGGCGGATTCCGGATGTCAGGTATCGGCAGCAAAGCCGGTGGCCCCGACTACCTCCTGCAATTCCTCATCCCCATCGCCATTTCCGAAAACACGATGCGCCGCGGCTTTGCCCCTGAAACCTGAGTTGATTTCGCGCCTGTTTTTCCCGGATATGCTCATGTTCCACCTGCAGCTGATCTGGCTTCTTGCCCGTAATTCGCTGATCCGAGAACTGATGTTTCCGGCCAATTTTGCCATTCAGGTCGTGACTCGACTGTTCTGGTTTGCAGCACGCGTGGTGCTCTTTCAGCTCATTTATCAGCAGACAGACAGCATCCGTGAGTGGTCGCGGGAAGAGTATTTTGCGTTCATGGCCACGGGGATGCTGATCAATTCCCTGGTCGAGGCTTTCTTCATGCCGAATTGTGCGGCCTTCTGTGACAGCATTCGCACCGGGCGACTCGATCTGGTGCTCACCCGCCCCGTCGATACGCAGTTCCTCGTTTCGCTGCAGCGAATCAACCCTGCCATGGTCACTCAGACGCTGCTCGCACTGGCGCTCCTGCTGATGTCCCTTGCCAGACTGCAGTGGCCTGTCACTCTGCTGACCATCTCCGCCTACCTGTTTTATGTGCTCATAGCCGTCGCGTTTTTCTACGCGCTGATGATTACAACGGCCTGCACCAGCATCTGGTTTGGACGAAATCAGGGACTGTACGACTTCTGGTTTTATATCACGATTTTCGCGCAGTATCCCCGGAGCATTTATGACGGCGTGGACAGTTCACGATTTGAAGCCGGTGAAGTACTGCAGTTTGCTTTTTCGTGGGTGATCCCGATTTTGCTGGTGGTGACCATTCCCGCACAAACCATCACCGGCATGGCTCTGGACCCGCGTTTCGCTGTGGCCCTTGTGCTGCTTACGCTGGCCTGCATGGTGGTGTCACGACGAGTATTTCTGTGGTCGCTGAACGCGTACCGCGGTGCCAGCAGCTGACTGGCACCAGGCGGGACTGCTGCCAGACACCACCTGTCATCCAGCGATCACCGTGGCAGCGCCTGCAGTCTGTCGTTTTCGCGAAAACTGAAGCCAATGATCATAAAGCGGGATTGCTGAGTGAATTCGAACTGGAATTCGCCGGCTTTCAGTTGACTTTTGAGGTTTTCGCTGAGTGTGCCGCGACCGGAGACTTTCAGCAGCGTATCGAGTGACTGAAAGGGAGGAGTGGCTTGAGGAGGGGCCATGGCGGGATCGGTGTTGGGGGCAGAGGGTTGCTGGGACGGGGCCGCGTTCTGTGCAGGCGCACCGGAGGGCTGGCGACGCCGCAGCTCGGCTGTGCCCGTGAACTCCGCGGCATCGACTTTCAGCTCGGTGATCGGGAGTGCTGTGGAGGACACTTCCGTTGCAGGGAGTACCAGCGGGACGAAACGCGGGGTGCCTTTCAGCTGACAGCGAGCAACGCCATCGGAAGGTTCCAGTCGTTCGAGAGTGATCTCGGTCTGCAACACTCCGAATGGTCCGCAGGAATCCGTGCAGGTTGCCGTCCATGGAGCTTTGGCATCGATCAGCAGATCTCGGGTGGGGAACCAGAATGGTCTGCCGAACCACGATGAGCAGATTTCTTCGGGACTGGCTTTCCTTAAAAGATTGAAGGCGGCTGCGTCACTGGCGGCAAGCTGTTCAAGGAGCTGCGTATGGGACTCGGGCACAACTCTGACACTGCCTTCGGGCGAAACCTGCAGCGGGACTGGTCGCAGCTGCATCAGCTTGCGTTCGGCCGAATCTGCAATCTCTTTGTTGCGTGCTGCGGTACTGGTGCCAGTTTCGGTGACTGCACCGAGCTCCGCGGAGAGGACTCGCACCTGAAAAACGGCTTCACCATCTGACAACAAACCTCGCAGGCGATATTCGAGGAGCAGCAAATCCTGGCTTTTTTCCGGGGGGAGTGCCTGACCGTTCATGGTGATTGTGGTGGTGCGAGTCAGAACAATTCGGGCGCGGAACATGTCGCCCGGGCTGAGCTTCCAGATGGGTGAGCCTGATTTGCCGGGTTGCACAGGAACCGGAACTGCCCGCTCCTGAGCCGATGTTCGGGAAATCATGAGCACCACTGCTGAGAACACTGCCGTCAGGCTGACAGCCAGCCGTGACTTCCGTTGTCGGCCGCGGTGTCGGCGAAACAGGGGAATCTGCGAACAACAATCGAAGTGTGGCAACACGTTTCAGCTCCTGCAGTGTTTGGTACCTCCGGAATTCTCGCAGATTATCAGCGGGAATCCAGTGCGAAGTGGCTGAGTATTGCCCTGCGGTGCTTCAGCGATACACTCTAGCGGCAGAGTCGCGTTTTGCTCTGCGAAACACACTCTCCTTCCCCTGTACAGCGCTGTTCGTAATTCGAAGAGCGACCTTGCCCCTGCGGAGATACGAAAGTGAATCCCATCAGGGAACTGGAAGAACTGGCAGCCCTGTTCCCCGAACCTGCCAACTCAGTTTTGTATCTGAGCGCCGAACACGTCGCCAAAGAAGCAACTCCGGAACCCTATCACCACATGCTGGTCCATGAACATCACATGACGATCAGCATGGAGGAGTGGCACGTTTGTCGAGTTGACGTGGATGTGCTCGCATCGCGTTTTGAGAATGGGCTCTACCTTCGAAAGATCGTGCTTCGCAAGAGCGGCACTGATCAGCCCGTACAGTTCGGATATGTACGTTTCAATCTGGATCTGGTCACACCGGGTGTGCGGGCGGAGATCCTTGAAGAAAAAGTGCCGCTGGGACGCGTACTCATTCAGCACAACGTGTTCCGGCATGTGGACCTGGGAGCGATCCTGCGATTTACTGCCGGGCCCGGACTGGCTCAGTATCTGAAAATGCCTCTCGGTGGAATCACATACGGACGACTGGCCACCATCTTCTGCAATGGCATTCCAGCCATCGATCTGCTGGAAATCTCGGCACCTATCGAGACCAGCAGTCGGGAACGGCGATGGGAGCTGCGCGCTGAGGTTCCGGCATCCGGCTCCCCGTGATTGATCTCGAGGTTCGCCGCCCATTTCAAAAGTACCCCCGCTTAACGCCCTGAGAAGCTCTGCACGCGTTCCAGCTGATGTCCGGCGGTGCCACCGGCGTTCATGGCAAGATTGCCGCCGTCGAGTGGGATGACGGCACCGGTGATCCAGCTGGAGGCGTCTGAGGCCAGCAACACTGCGATGCCTCGAATGTCATCCGGCTGTCCCAGTCTTCCGGCGGGAATGCCACGCAGAAAACGTCCTTCCAGCGCTGGATCGTCGGCCATTCGCAGCTGCAGACCGGGATTGACCACCTGAGCAGGCGCGACGCAGTTGACTCGCACGCCACGATGAGACCATTCCGTGCTGAGTTCCCGTGTCATCTGCACGACGGCCCCCATCGCCATGCTGTAGGCTGCATGGCCCCGTCCGAGAGCTGTTGTGCTGGCAAGTGACCCGATATTCATGATCGATCCGCGGCCTTGCCGGAGCATTCGTCGGCCAGCTTCCTGACACATGGCGAAGCGACCGATCACGAGGTTCTGCAGAACCCGCTGCAGGTCTGCAATGGAGAGCTCCTCCGGCTTTGCCAGACAGCCGTCGCCGGCGATGTTTCCAAGGAAATCCACTTGCGAAAATTGTGCATCGACTTCGCGAAACAGCTGCGCGATCTGTTCGGGGCTGGACACATCGCAGCCGGAAACAAGCGTTCGTCGCCCCAGTGCGGAGATGTCGGCAGCAGTCGCTTCTGCGCCGGAGCTGTTGCGGTCGATCAGAACAACATCGGCACCAGCTTCCGCAACCGCCAGCGCGGTCGCTCGACCAAGTCCCTGAGCGGCCCCGGAGACCACTGCTACACGACCCGTTAAATCAAACATGCCCATCGGTACTCTCCTCGATTCAATGTGGTTCCCTGAGCCAGTTTTCATCGGTCACAGCGTTGTTTGCGGCCACTGGGAGTGACACGGGATTTCTCCGGCCGGCGACACCTTGGGGCCATTGCACGGCGTAGTCAGTGAATCGAGAATCCGCTTCGGGGAAATCGGTGCTGATGTACTGAGCACCACTGGCGAGTGCGCGTTCGCGGCGAGCGGTCTCTCCGGAACGACTTTCGCTCGTGTCCGCATCTGCTCGCGTGCGAATCAGGAAGTTCTGACGCACCAATCGCTGAATCTCGGCAAACTGCGATACGGGATCGTTCCGCTTGAACCATGCAGCCTGAGGATGTTCGGGTGACACCGACACGAAGACCCTCGGCTGCTCAATTTGATCCATCGCCTCCAGCCAGCGATCGACCCAGCCACCTTCGTTGTCGAGGCAGAAGAAGACGCGGCCGCGGACGGTGCTGACTTTGGGCCAGCCGCGCCGGAGCACGGCGTCCCGCACACAGGAGTCGCCCGGCTCACACAAATCCTGCGGTGTTAAACAGGATTCCTGAGGGAACGTGTGGGTGATGAGCTGATGCAGGTCTCGCAGCAGTGGAGCGGTGAATTTCACGGGCTGAACGCCGGAAGGTCCGGGGGCGACTTCCTTGAGCTCCAGCAGGATCATGACTGGGAGATGACCGGGGTTTGCCTTTGACCATGTGCGAATCTGCTCAAAGGCGCTGCTGAGCGTGGGTGTCCGGGTGGCATAGTCGAAACCCGGGGCGTGCAGAACTTTGAAGCCGGGTTGTGAGAGCAGACCGTCTGCGTTGGGATCGGCACCAGGATCCGCGCCCGCAGCCAGTGCGAGGACGCGCCCGAGTGGTCTGGCGAAGAGACCACCATTGGGATCGGCATAGATGTCAAGCTCCAGCTGGCGGACGCCAAGTCGGCTGAGTTGTTCCGGGAGCGGGCGGTGCGTGTATTCGATGGACTGCAGAAGTGCAGCGCCCGCTGTGCGAATGAAGGGCTTGAGTCCTGCGGCAGGTTCGATGTGATACGAGTTATGCGTGCCGATCACCTGAATCTGGTGAAGCCTCAGGTCGTCGGCGATCACCACTGCAGGGACAAGCGACAGCAGGAACGAGAACAGGAAACAGCAGTGGACTGCGGCTAGCTGAACCATGTGACTGCGTTTCGGAAGATGCGGATGCCGTCGCCCTCACCACGCAGCCCTTTCCGCGTCCACTGGGGATGCTGAGTGGCGAACAGAAAGCGTTCCGGATGCGGCATCAGACCCAGAACGCGTCCGGTGGCATCTGCGAGTCCGGCGATATTGGCGAGTGATCCGTTGGGGTTTTCAGGTTCCGGAAGGAGTTCAATGCGGGTAGGGTCGCCGGCGGCGGCGGCTACGAGTGATGCGGCCAGCGGGGACCAGTAGCACAGAGCGATCTGCTGCTGCCGGCGGAGCTCATCGAGCACGGCGGGGGATCCCACCGCGATACGGCCTTCGGCGTGAGCGATGGGGACATCGAATTCATCCATCCCACGCAGAAAAATGCTGTTGGTGGAGGTGACTTTGAGCTTGACCCAGCGATCGGTGTAGCGACCGTTGCGGTTCCAGGTGAGTGTGAGGCGTGATTCGAGTGGCGAGGGGGCAGGCGCATCGATGCCGGTGCGTGTGAGCAGACCGGCTTTGAGGATTGTCTGGAAGCCGTTGCAGATTCCCAGAACAAGCCGGTCGCTGCAGAGGAAAGAGCGGATGGCGTCGTTGAGCTGTCCGCGGAGCTGTCGGGAGAAAATCACGCCAGCACCCAGGTCATCACCGTAACTGAATCCGCCGGGAATGCAGAGGATCTGGAAATCAGCGAGCCGTTGCGGATTTTCGAGCAGGCGAAACAAATGCACCCGTTCTGGTGCGGCCCCCGCAAGTTCAAAGGCGTGAGCAGTTTCCAGATCACAGTTGGTGCCGGGTGCCCTGAGCACACATACGCGGGGTTGGACCATTGTCGCCGACCAGCAGAAGGTGATGAAAGCGGAACCAGTGCTGGGACTGTATCGATCAAACCTTCAGAATGCACGCCTGGGAGGTCGGTGGTATCGGTTTCAGGAAGTCAGGCTGGGAGAAATATGGGGACGTCGTCAGATCAGGAACTGGAGGCTGCTGCGCAGCAACTCCAGCTTATTCATTGAGATGTTACCCCCAACAGATGCATCGATGGAGCACCGAAAGGTTCGAGCGAAATTGACTTTCACATCAGCCCGCGACGCGACAGTTCGGCCACCACCTGCTGCACAATCGCCGAGACCTCCGCAGTGTTTGGCTGGCCCGCAGCACCTTCCGGGAGCGGGCAACCGCCCACGGGCTGATCAGTGAAGCCGTGGGCTGACAGCATGCACTGCAGTTCGCGTTTCAGGGTTGTCAGATCCAGCATCTGCTTGTCGGAAAGTGGCTGCCGTCCATGGCCCATCGTGAAGCCACGGAGACCCACAGCCGCCCGGAAACCCTCCGGAAACTCAGCCGAATAGATCATCGTGTCGAACAGGCGGATCAGGTCGTACTGCACAGCACGAGCGGCATCTATCTGGTAAGAAACCGTCAGATCGTACAGCTTTCGTGTCAGTTCCGGGACAACGCCGGAGCTGGCGTTGGTGCCACCGTCGCAACCTGCCAGGAGCATTGGCATGAGCGCTGCATCCCAGCCAGTCAGAAACGCGAAATCCGGTCTGTTCGGACGCACCGCCTGAATCATCCGAATCATGTGCGGAATGTCGCCGGACGAATCCTTGATCGCCACAATCCGCTCGAATTCCTCCGACAGCCGCTTAATCGTCGGTACGTCAATCGGACTGGCGAACATGGGGATGTTATATAGCGTCACATCGATGGGCGTATTGCGGCCGATCTCCGCGAAATACGCGTACACTGATGCCGGACTCAGCTTGTAATAGAACGGTGCCACGATTGCCACGGCTCGAATTCCCAGCGATGCGTAATACTCGCACGCTTTGATTGTTTCTCGCACATTAGCTTCCGCTGCCCCTGCCAGAATCGGCACTCGGCCACGAACCTGATCGGCCAGAATCGCCACGATCCGACGCCGCTCCTCCGGCGTGAATCGAGTGAATTCGCCGGTGGAGCCGTTGGGGTAGAGACCATGGACACCGCGAGCGATCAGCCATTCCGCATATCGCCGCAGTTCGGATTCGTTGATGTCCCCGTCAGGTGTGTAGGGGACGAGATTGGGAGTGAAAATTCCCTGAAGTTTTGCAGCAGCCACGTTTCTGTTCCTGTTCTGAGGGGAGCTCCTGAATTCCTTGTGCCTATTCAACATCACAATCCCAACCCCGGCGCGAAATACTCCGTTTTCACGCCCGTTCCCGCAGACTCACACCATCCGATTTGACAACAGGTGACGTCTGTGTGCAACCTGCAGAGACCTCGAAAGAATTTGGCCGTAATCCGCTCTCGTTCCGGGCGATTCCGCTTGACACGCTCATACCGGCAGTGCGATTTCCACGATGAAACCTCCAGCTGCCGGCTCGACAGCGTAAATCAAGCCCCCGTGCAGTCTTACAATCTGCCACGCCAGACTCAGGCCAAATCCCAATCCACGCCCGGCCGGGCGACCTGAAAAGAACGGATTGAACAAGTGACGGCGAATCTCCGCGGTACCCGCTCCGGGCCCGTCATCCCGGATTGCCACCGCGGCAACTTCAGTCGCCACTCGCCGCACCTCAATCTCCACCCGTCCTGCCCGGTTCGCTCCCCGAATCGCCTCCGTGCTGTTGCGCACCAGACTACTTATGAGCTGTCCCAGCAGCCCCCGATCGCCCTGCAGCAGGAGTTCTTCAGAAGCCGCACTGAAGCGAAACTCCACTCGCTGCTCACGCGCTGTCACCTGCAGGGCTGCCAGGCATTCGCGAATCAACGCGATCAGGTTGAGCGACTGCGGGATGGGGCGGGGCGGTCGGGCGAAGAGCATTGAGTTTCCGATGATGTCACGGATTCGCCAGGCCTGGGCACCAATGGTTTCCAGCGCCTGACGAAGCTCCAGCTGCTGCTCCGACTTCAGCAACAGCTGCGTTTGCCCGACAATGCTTCCCAGCGGATTGTTGATTTCATGCCCCGCCCCCGCTGCATACTCGGCCATCGCTTCAAGGCAGTTCTCGTCAGGAATCAGCAAACCGCGATTGCTGGCGCGTTGCAGCATCTGCCGGGAAACGGTGACCGGAAGCGACTCTGGCGCATCGATCAAATGTTCCGAACCACCGCCCTGCACAATCACGGCGCTCAGAAGTTCCGGCCAGCGATGAACCGCCAGCTGCAAACCGCTTACAAGACCCGTCCCCGCAGCCAATGCCAGCAGACGCTCGGGACTGAGCAGCCAGCCCGCCGATCCCTCCAGCAGCCGCCGATCGACTCCAGTTGTTCCATCGGTGCGTTCACGAACACTGACCGCTTCAAACCCACCCTCGGGACGAATACCAAGAAACAGCACTGCAGCGGCACCGCAGGAGCGTACCCAGAACTCTCCGGCATGCTGTGCCTGAGTGGACCACGGTGCGGCTGCGGTGAGCACTTCAGCCAGCCATCGGGCATTTCCCGGCACGGCTGCCGGATCTTGTTTCTCGTTCACAGAACCTGCTCTCCACCAACAAAAAACGGCCGCACAAAGGCGGCCGCTGGGGCTCCTGCTGGAACTCCGACGTCCTCAACTGTTAGTCCGGCTGCTCAATATCCAGCAGCTTGCAAATGGTTTCAATCAAAGCTTCCACCTCAAACGGCTTTTGCAGGAAATGATTGGCCCCGGCAGATTTCAAATCCTGAATCTTGTCCTGCTCCACCATCCCGCTGATGCAGATGATGCGAACATCGTCCAGAGCCGAATCGCTGCGAACCCTCTGACAGACTTCCTTGCCGTTGATATCGGGAAGCATCACGTCGAGAACGATCACGTCCGGGTGATATTCCCGAACCATCATGCCCGCGTCAAAGCCGTTATTGGCAGTGCGGACTTCGAACCGGCCGTCGGCTTCGAGCGCATCGGTGATGAGTTCCACCAGTTCGGGGTCGTCGTCAACGATGAGAGCTTTGCGTTTGCCGCTTTCCAGGGCATCCGTCGGAATGCCGTTTTCCTTCATGAATTTGTACAGCACATCGCGCGGAATGCGACGAAATTTGGAGCCCGGGACGCGAAATCCACGCAGCTGCCCGGAATCGAAACATCGAATAATCGTCTGCTGACTGACTTTGCAGATCTTCGCCGCTTCGCCAGTCGTGAATACTGTTTTCATGGGCACAATCCATTTGGAAGAGAGCGATGAGCCGCTGATGCGGCATCCCATCGTCCGGCAAACACCAGACGCCATCCATGGCGCTTCAACACCGCCACTGATGACACGCGAATTGTGAGTGTCTGTCAGGGAACGGGGTTGAGTCGCCTTTTACCAGGGACGACAGTTCCAGCGAAATCGACAGGGCCGCGAGTTTTTGCTGTTGCGACCGCGGACGACCCGCTGGACCTGTTGAAGTGCAGGCTTTGGGCGATCCTGTGAGTTTCAGCGGGGATCAAATCGACTGTTGAAGGTCGCTTTATCCCGTCGAATCTGCCTCAACTTCTGGAAACGCCCGATCTTTGCCAACCATCAACTCCGCCAATTGTATCTATTTGCCGGTATCGGTCAACGGATGTTTCACAACGCAGATTGCCCGAATTGCCTGATAGTTTTTTTCCTCAAAATCCGAATAAAGCTCCCAGCCCCCCGCAACTGAATCAAAACAACCGTGCTCAGACCCCCAAAAGTCGCTCTTCGCTCCGCCACAGATCGTCTGTCAGTTCGAGTTCCATGGAGGATTCTGCCGGCCGATTCAAGGCTCTCAGAATATTTTGGGGTGCATTTCGCATACCGCCTGAGTAGACTTTTCGTCTGCCGGCACACGTGTATCGATGGATACAGGAACAAAGCCCTGGGAGTAGCGGGAAACATGCTGACGACCTTAAACCGGATTCTCCGTGCCCTCCCGCTGCTGCTCCCTTCAATCGCCGCTCTGCAGGCCCAGCAAGTGGATTTCAATCGAGATGTGCGGCCAGTCCTGTCAGATGTCTGCTTTCATTGCCACGGTCCCGACGAACAGCAGCGCAAGGCGGACCTGCGACTGGATCTGTCGGATGACCTCTTCTCCGACCGGGGCAGCGGGCGGGTGCTTGTGGCGGGCACGCCGGAATCCAGCCAGCTGTATCGGCGGATCATGTCGGAAGACCCATCAGAGGTAATGCCTCCACCGGAGAGTGGTCGCAGTCTGACATCCACGCAAAAGGAAATGCTCAGACGCTGGATTGAACAGGGGGCATCTTTTCAGCAGCACTGGTCCTTCCAGGCTCCTGTTTCCCCGATTCTGCCCGCCGTGCACCGCGATGACTGGCCGATCAACGACATTGACCACTTCATCCTTCAGCGGCTTGAACAAGCCGACCTTGAGCCGTCCAGCGCAGCTCCGCGTGAAACCTGGCTTCGTCGGGTCACTCTGGACCTGACCGGATTGCCGCCATCGCCTGCGGAAGTGGCGGCGTTTCTTGCGGATGATTCTGCAAATGCCTTCGAGACGGTCGTCGATCGGCTGCTGGCGTCCCCGCGTTATGGAGAACGGATGGCATCGCGGTGGCTGGATGCAGCCCGCTATGCGGACACAAATGGCTATCAGAGCGATGGGCACCGCGACATGTGGCGCTGGAGAGACTGGGTGATTGACTCATTCAACGCCAACATGCCGTTTGATCAGTTTACAATTCAACAGCTCGCCGGTGACCTGCTTCCAGACGCGACGCTGGAACAGAAGATTGCCTCGGGCTTCAATCGCAACCATCGCGGGAATGGGGAAGGCGGAATCATTCCGGAAGAGTACGCGGTCGAGTATGTGGTGGATCGCGTGGATACGGTTGGCACTGTCTGGCTGGGACTCACGCTTGGCTGCGCGCGATGTCATGACCACAAATACGATCCCATCACGCAACGCGAGTACTACAGTTTGTATGCCTTCTTCAACAGCATTCCGGAGCGTGGGCGGGCAGTCAAGTTTGGCAATTCGCCCCCCGTGATCCCCGCGCCGACACGCAGTGAACAGGAGCAGCTGACAGCCCTTGAACAGCGCCTTTCAGCCGCCGAAACGCAGTTCGAGGCGCTGCAACTGCGGCTGAATGCTGCCCGCGAAAGCTGGGAATCTGAGTTCCGTCAGCAGGCCACAGCAGGGAAGTTCGAATCGATCCAGTGGTTTCCCTCGCGAAAACTTACCCTGCACTTCCACCTTGACGGTCCCGGGCTGCCTGCGGACACCCCAGACAACGCACCCCAAAGCCCACAGCATTCCCCGACTGAACTTGACCCTCGTTACGTCCCCGGACAGTTCAACCGAGCTCTTGACGTCACAGTTGGCAAGGTCGCAGCTGTGGGGGACATGGCTGACTTCGGCTATCTGGATCAGTTCACCTTTTCCGCATGGATTCATCCTCGGAATCTCGCCACAGGCACGATCCTCTCGCGAATGACGGATCAGCCGGAAGGCGACGGTTACAGTTTTGCCCTGAATGGTGGCCGCCTGCAGGTGAATCTGGTGAAACGGTGGCTGGATGATGCGATCCGAGTCGAGACGGAAGAACGGCTGCCGCGCGATCGCTGGTCGCATGTGGCATTCAGCTACGATGCTTCCCGATTCGCTTCGGGTGTCCGAATTTACATCAACGGACAGCTCTGCAGCAATCGCGTACTGGTTGATGAGCTCAATCAGCCGTTCAATTCAAAGGACCCGTTCCGTATCGGCTACAGTGCGCCAGGAGGGCGTTTTGATGGCCTGATTGACGAGCTGCGTGCGTATCAGGACTGCCTGTCAGACGATGAAATCCAATGGCTCGCGGTGGCCCCGTCCATCAGTGAGATTGCATTGATCCCCGCCCAGTCCCGCACAGATGCTCAACAGGATAAATTGAATGCGTGGTATCTGGAAGCCGCCGCGCCGCAGGACATCCGCAGCGTCTGGCAGACGCTGTCTGGCCTGCGTGCGTCGCGACAGACAGCGATTGAAAGTTTTTCCACGGTGATGGTGATGCAGGAGCTCCCGGAACCACGGCCGGCTTACGTACTCAGACGCGGAGAATACGACAAGCCCGGCGAACTGGTCTCGCGTCAGATCCCCGCATCGCTTGCGCGCGGACAAACTCGGCCACTGAAGGATCGGCTCGATCTTGCGCAGTGGCTGGTGTCCGCCAACCATCCGCTCACCGCCCGCGTCGCCGTCAATCGAGCCTGGCAGCTGCACTTTGGTACCGGGCTGGTGAAGACAGTTGATGATCTCGGGTCCCAGGGCGCGCCACCCAGCCACCCGGAACTGCTTGACTGGCTGGCCACCGAGTTTGTCCGCAGCGGCTGGAATGTGAAAGCACTGCATCGCCTGATCGTCCTCTCAGCAACCTACCGCCAATCCTCCGTCATCGCTTCCAGACATCTGCAGCTGGATCCCGAAAATCGGCTGCTCGGACGCAGTCCGCGTCTGCGTTTGTCGGCGGAGATGATTCGAGATCAGGCTCTGGCCGCCAGCGGCCTTCTGGTGGAGCGGATCGGTGGACCTTCCGTGGTTCCCTATCAGCCGCCGGGATTGTGGAAAGAGCTTTCAGGGACAGATTTTGTCCAGGGACACGGCGAAGATCTTTATCGCCGCAGTCTGTACACCTACTGGAAACGCACAGCGGCACCCCCGGCGATGATGACCTTCGATGCGTCTGGCCGGGAACTGTGTGTGGTTCGCGAAAGTCGCACCAACACCCCCCTTCAGGCACTCACACTGCTCAACGAAGTCACCTTCGTGGAAGCCGCACGAGTACTGGCACAGACAACGCTGCGAGAGTCCGATGCTGACGCCGAAGAGCGGATCAACTTTGCGTTCATGCGAGTGCTGGGCAGAGCCCCGCGTCCACAGGAGCTCACCGTACTCCTGCGGTCACTCGCCCGCGCAGAACAATATTTTGCCACCCAACCAGACGCCGCAGGAAAGCTCGTCAGCATCGGCGAAACCCCTGTGGAAGCCGCACCCTCTCCCGCAGTCCTCGCCACATGGACAACCCTCTGCAGTCTGGTCTTGAACCTCGATGAAACGGTGACACGGGAGTGATGGAAGAAATGATGGCCAACAATTTCAAAACACTCAATTTGCATTCGCAACTTCAGTGCCTCATCGGATGTGGTTGATTTTTGGTTGGGAGTGAATCGACATGCAGCGTCGAGGTGTACTGCAGACAGCGGCGATGGCTTCGCTGATGGGAATCGCAAAAGGTCCGGATGTGGATGCATCGGAGGTGCCAGTATCGCTGCCGCATTTCCGGCCGCGGGCGAAACGGGTAATCTATTTGTTCCAGTCAGGCGCACCCTCGCAGCTGGATTTGTTTGACTTCAAACCAGGTCTGCAGGGGCTGCGCGGAGCAGAGCTGCCGGACTCGGTTCGTGGCAGTCAGCGGCTCACCGGGATGACTTCTCGCCAGGCCAGTTTTCCGATAGCGCCGACGAAATACCAATTCGGTCAGTACGGTCAAAGTGGTGCATGGCTCAGCGAGCTGCTCCCCCATACTGCTCAGGTTGCCGACGAGCTGTGTTTCGTGAGGTCACTGCATACGGAGGCAATTAATCACGATCCGGCGGTGACATTTTTTCAGACCGGCGCGCAGCTGGCGGGGCGTCCCAGCATCGGTGCCTGGCTTTCGTGGGGGCTGGGTTCAGAAAACTCGGATCTGCCCGCTTTCGTGGCGATGATTTCACAGGGAAGCGGCAATCCGAATGATCAGCCGCTCTACGATCGGCTCTGGGGAGCCGGTTTCCTGCCGTCGCAATATCAGGGGGTCAAGTTTCGTTCGTCGGGTGATCCGGTTCTTCACCTGTCGAATCCCGCAGGAATAGATCCGTCATTTCGCCGGGGGCTGCTGAATGACATTGCCGAGTTGAATGGGCAGAAGTTAGAGGAAGTTGCAGATCCCGAGATCGCGACCCGGACCGCGCAGTACGAACTTGCATTTCGAATGCAGACATCAGTGCCAGAGCTGACGGAAACGGCGGAGGAGCCAGATCATATTTTTGAACTGTACGGACCTGATTCGCGGAAGCCCGGAACCTTTGCTGCCAACTGTCTGCTGGCACGACGTCTGGCAGAGCGAGGGGTGCGGTTTATTCAGTTGTTTCATCGGGGCTGGGACCAGCATCTGAATCTGCCGCGGCAGATTGAGGGTCAGTGCCGGGACACGGATCAGCCGGCAGCGGCACTGGTGAAGGACCTGCGGCAGCGCGGTTTGCTCGACGAGACACTGGTCATCTGGGGCGGAGAATTTGGACGAACAGTCTACTGTCAGGGACAACTTACTGCAGACAACTACGGGCGCGATCATCATCCGCGATGTTTCACCGTCTGGATGGCGGGCGGCGGCATCCGGCCAGGCATCACGTGGGGCGAGACCGACGACTTCTCCTACAATGTCGTGCAAAACCCGGTGCACGTGCACGACCTGCACGCAACCATTCTGCACGCACTCGGTCTGGACCACACACGGCTTGTCTATCGGTTTCAGGGCCGTTACTTCCGGCTCACGGATGTGCATGGCAAAGTCGTTCAGGAGTTGCTGGGGTGATCTGATTTACGCCCTGATGGAACCACCAACCAAA
>Ga0169931_10002455_pt1 | contig 30228 bp, 21 predicted proteins | sample Kivu_15m_20L_FD_129675 | JGI IMG/M metagenome (GOLD analysis project Ga0169931, IMG submission 129675) | Freshwater microbial communities from Lake Kivu, Western Province, Rwanda to study Microbial Dark Matter (Phase II) - Kivu_15m_20L... | ecosystem: Environmental > Aquatic > Freshwater > Lake...
GGTCGCGGTACATCACCGGATAAATCAACGGCGGGAGCGATGATCGCGGGGGAGCGCTCCCCGTGCGCAAGATTTCGCCAGGCCCCGGCAGAGATGGATTGACTGAGTCGATCGAGGGCGCTTCGATCCCAAGACTCGAGCTGTTCCCCTCCGTGCCGTCCCCGCCAGAGGATGATCGCTGGATGGTTAATCCACAGCGGATCACCTTGGACGAGTACGCCTGACTCCTTTGCGTCGCTCGATGCGCTCGCCGACATCTGCTGGATCTCTGGAGGGGACCAGGGCGGCGTGGGCGGGAGCGGCGATTGACCGTCTCTTTGCCCTTGAGGGGCCTGGGCGAGGTTCGGATTCAACCGATCGCCACGCTCAAATGGAGAGATATTCGCCGCAACGGGCAGCGCACCTTTGGACTCGAGCGTTAGCGGCGGGACAAAATATCGCGCCATTGCATGCTGCCATTCACTGCTCTGCTCGATCGCAACGCGTCGCAAGGAACTCCATTTTCCAAGCCCTGTTGAGGAAAAATCTTTGGCTGCAATGTCAAGCGTTACCAGATACAGCTGGATCGCTCCTGCACCACTTCGTTCTTCTTCCTCAGCTCTCTCAAGCACCAGACGTAAAAACCGTTCACGATCTTCCAACGGAACCTGCTGGAGCAGCGTCTGCAACGAGGACTCGATCGACGTGCGTTCAGACTTTCTCGATTGCTCGATCAAACGCTGAACGACGCTTCCCTGAGCGCTCCGCGCCTGGAGGACCTGCAAGTTTCGGCGCCGACCTTCGGGGATCGCGCGCTGCGTACCTCGAGTTGTCAATCCAGCCGAGAGATGGGTCGCCCCGTCACGCGAGGGCGTTTGCTGCCAGAGCATTTTCAGTTGCAAACGTTCCTCGATGGGGTGGTTGGGGGCCACGGTCAGGAGCGCTTGTTTCCAGAGGTCCCCCGTGATCACTCCCGCCTTCGGCAAGATCGCGGAACTGTGGAGCGTGAGGTCGATGCGGTCACGCTGGCGAGCGATCTGGTAGATTCGCTCGACTCCAGCAGCGACTCCGCCTGCCAGAATGCGATCGACGACCTTTTCATCGACGTCGTCGCCGAAAACCAGGACGCTCGGACGGTAGGCTTTGATCGCCAGTACCAGGGACCGCAAGTCTTCCTCAGCGGCGGACCAACGAACCACTTCGCCGCCGCCAAGCTGGGCAGCCGCTGAGACCGTTTTCCCGTACGGGTCACCATCCGCGGGATTGATCGCCCATTGCCGGGTGGCGATCTGCCGGTCAATCGCCACAACAATCCGCCTTCCATGTTCGAGCGATTCAATTCCCAGTGCGGCCCATGGCAAAGCTTTTCCCCGACACGCGACCCCCATCATCATCGCGCGATGTCCAGCATGCCGCTGCGGACGCCACGTTCGGCCCCCGTCCCGAGTGGCGAGAATCAGCCCATAGGCTCCGACAGCCCAGCCACGATGCAAATCCAGAAAATGCAGCGCGTGAATCGGCTGCGTCAGTCCCCCTGGAACAGCTTCCTCGAGTGAATAAACACGCGTCGTGTCCTGGGGAGTCAGATGGAGGATCGACGTTGCGGGGGTACCCGCGAGCCAGATGTTTCCATCCGGCAGGATTGCCGCTGCATGGGGTATCAAAAAGTCTGTGCCATCGGCCGATGTCGGCTGCGATGGATGGCTCGCGTCGGCCTCAGGCTGGGGCGGGGACAGCTCCTTCCATGACTTCCCGCCATCGCGCGAAACCGCAATTCGCCCACGTTCGTCGATCACCACCCCATGCTCGCCAGAGGACCACAAGCGACAACCGGGCGCGACGAACGAGAGTGGACGGGCTTGATTGCTCGACGGCGTAACCTCGTAGACCACACCTTCTCGATCGAGCATCAGGAGTGGCGAGCTTTTTAATGAAAACTCGCTCAGAAGCGGCAGTTCCTGTGTTGCGAGCGATTGCCAATCCGACCTGGAACCATGGCGGTGGAGGAGTTGTCCCATCTCGATCGGCGACCAGTCTCCAGCCACAAGCAGCGATCCATCGCCCTGGACCCCGAGGCGAGATAAACCAGGCAGCGTCGCACTTTCCTCTTCCCAGGTCTTTCCTCCATCGTGCGTTCGCAAAAGGATTCCACGGCTCTGTCCCGTATCCGCTTCATACCACTTCCCAGCGACAAAGCCGAACTGGGCGGAGGTGAAGTGGAGATCGCACAGGAGAGCCGATGTTCCACTGTCCTGGCGAAGCCAATTCTCGCCCCCATCGGTGGTGGCCAGAATGATTCCCTGATCCCCGACGGCCCAGCCATGATCAACATCGACAAACTGCACCGCGCGAAGCGTCGCATCGACCTGCAGCGTCGTCGCAGCGAGGCTCTTTTCCGCAGCCCTCGCCGTGGGACCCGAAATCGCCCACAGCATCGCTCCGAGCACCACCACTGGCCATCTGCAACAGACCGCAGCGAGCTGCGTCAGCAAAGGTGCGACGTTCGTTGATTGCAATCGAACCACTTAACCTCCCCAACCTCTGCCAATGGCGAGCCCGACCCAGACCCCCCCAAGCCCGAAAAGAAGGTGCGAACCTAGATGGAGCGCTGCAAGCCCCCAGCGCTGACTTTCAAACAATAAAACCGACTCCAGTGCAAGTGCCGAAAACGTTGTCAGCCCTCCTAAACATCCGGCGCGAACAAAGAGGTCTTGGCGTGCGGAGACCACCCCGCCACTGAGCAGATACCCTGTAAAAAGCCCGATCGCTAAACACCCGCTCCCGTTGGCACACCAGGTCCCCCAGTGCGGCAGCCCACTCCAGAGAACCGTCAACCGCGTCAGCCCATAGCGAAGCACCGAACCGAAGGCTCCTCCCAAAGCGACCGCGAGCACGTCAAAAATCCATGACCAACGATTCAAAGCGTCTCGTTACCTCGTTCGCAACCAAGCCCATGGCCTATGCTTGACGCACAGGCCTCGCTTCCAGATTCCGGCGGCAGTGCAATCGTGCATTGCCCATGGAGCTCGATCGCCTTAGATTCGTGGTTTCCGAACGCGAGGTAAAGATTGATTTTGAATGAGTGATCAAATGCACACATTCGAATGATCGTCGTTTCGGAGCGGCAAGTGCCCAAGTTCCCCATTCCGCCGATGAGGCCGTAGAGACCGATGAGTATGAGTCCTGCAAACGCGACTGCCCAGCGAACCGTAATGAACGGTGCTGACATTGTGGTGCAATCGTTGATCAAGCACGGAGTCGAAGTGCTTTTTGCGTATCCTGGCGGGGCGAGCATGCCGCTGCATCAGGCTTTGACGCGAGCCGGTTCGAAGCTTCGCACGATTCTCCCGCGGCATGAACAGGGTGGCGCATTTGCCGCTCAAGGTTATGCACGGAGCACGGGGCGGGTGGGCGTGGCGATGGCGACCAGTGGTCCAGGAGCGACGAACCTGGTCACTGCGATTGCCGATGCGAAACTGGATAGCGTGCCGCTGGTGTGCATCACAGGGCAGGTCCCGACGGCAGTGATTGGAACGGATGCATTTCAAGAGACGCCGATTGTAGAAGTTTGTCGTGGGATCACAAAGCATCATTATCTGGTCACGAAGGTGACCGATTTGCCGCGGGTCATGAAAGAGGCATTCCACATTGCGACGACCGGCCGTCCTGGACCGGTGCTGGTAGATATTCCGAAAGATGTCCAGCTCGATTCGATGGAGGTCGACTGGGAAGTGCCAATGAATCTGCCTGGATACCGTCCACTTCGTCCCGCCCCGGCGATGGAGAAGGTTCGCCAAGTGGCCGCCGCGATCCGTCGCGCGCGGCGTCCAGTGATTTACGCTGGGGGTGGAATTATCTCCGGCGAGGCATCGACTGCAGTCCGGCGGCTGGTCGCCAAGACGGGGATCCCGATCACGACAACAGTCATGGGGCTGGGCATCTATCCAGGAGACGACGTATTGTCGCTGGACATGCTCGGGATGCATGGCTCGGCCTATGCGAACTATGCCGTTCGCGATTGCGACCTCCTGATTGCCCTCGGGGTGCGCTTCGATGATCGTGTGACAGGTCGAATCGAGTCATTTGCCAAGAATGCAAAGATCATCCACGTCGACATCGATGCCGCCGAACTCAATAAGAACAAAATGGTCCACATCGCTGTTTGTAGCGACGTGCTCCCTTTCCTCGAGATGCTTGAATCGATTGTCCAGTCACCAGAAGACATTTCGGATTGGGTGGATCATTGCAAGAAACTCAAGCAGCAGTATCCATTCAGTTATGACAAGTCTTTCGATGGGATTCTCCAGCAGCATGCGATCGCCCAGTTGTGCGAGGCCACGATCGAGCGTGATCCCTACGTGACCGTCGGGGTGGGCCAGCATCAGATGTGGGCCGCTCAGTTTTTCAAGTTCCGTCGACCGCGCACGTGGCACAGCAGCAGTGGGTTGGGGACGATGGGATTCGGTCTTCCGGCGGCGATGGGCGTGCAAGCGGCGCATCCTGGCGCACTAGTGATCGATATTGACGGCGATGGAAGCTTTCAGATGAACATCCAGGAACTGGCGACGCTCCACTGCGAAAAACTGCCGGTGAAGGTCTTCCTTCTCAATAACCAACACCTCGGTATGGTTGTTCAGTGGGAAGATCGGTTCATGAATCGCAATCGCGCACATACGTATCTTGGCCCCATCGACCATCGCGAAGCGAAAGGGGCAAGCGATGCCGAGCGTTTTGCTTATGCGTGCGACCGCTACCCCGACTTTGTGCAAATCGCAAAGGGATATGGTTGTGGAGCGGGGACGGTCCGCCTGAAAAAGGACCTTCCGGCGGCAATTGAGGAGATGCTCGATTATCCTGGCCCGTATGTTCTGGACGTTGAGGTCCCCTACCAAGAGCATGTCGTCCCGATGATTCCGTCAGGAAAAACGGTCGACGACATGATCCTCCAGTAAAGCGGAAATTCTTTTCTCGGGGTCGGTAGCGGGACGTGACGTTTCGAATCACAATACGGACACGTGATCCTCACTGCCCACCCCTCGGCCCCCCCGAATTGAACGTCCCATGCGCCGTTGTTTTCATCCTTCATTTTGGTCTTTTCTCGCACCCCTTTGTTTGACCCTCCTGCCCATGTCTGGCCAGCCTCTTTGGGCCCAGCCCGCCTCAGCCACAATCGGGCGAATCGAGCGACTTGATGAGGCATTCGGCGCGCTGGTTGCCGAGGATGCCCGGATCGAAATCTTGGCCAGTGGTTTTACATGGACTGAAGGCCCCGTGTGGGTTGCCGATTCAGCCGGCGGGCACCTGCTCTTCTCGGACATTCCACGCAACACGATTTTTCGCTGGTCGCCGGCCGCGGGTGTCGAGCAATTCATGTATCCGAGCGGCTACACAGGAGTGACTTACTACGGCCTGGAACCAGGAAGCAATGGACTGGCGCTCGACGGCCAAGGGCGATTGCTGATGTGCGAGCATGGCGATCGGCGAGTCAGCGTTTTGACCGTGGGTGGCGGAAAACTCACGCTGGCCGATCGGTATGAGGGGCGACGACTGAACAGCCCGAACGACCTGGTCGTGCACTCCGGCGGCTCGATCTTCTTCACCGACCCTCCCTACGGGCTTCCGGAACAAGCGGATGATCCTCGACGCGAACTCGACTTCTGCGGCGTCTATCGCCTCGATGCCGACGGGCGCTTGACGCTCCTCTCAAAGCAGCTTGCTCGTCCCAATGGAATCGGACTGTCGCCTGATGAGAAAACGCTCTACGTCGCGCAGAGCGACCCGATGAGCGCGATCTGGATGTCGTTCCCGGTCAATCCGGATCTAACTCTTGGCGAAGGCAAGGTCATGCATGATGCCACCGACCAGGTGGGGGTACTGCCTGGCCTTCCCGACGGGATGTGCGTCGATGCTGCGGGGCATCTGTGGGCAAGTGGTCCCGGAGGAATCTATGTGTTCAATCCAGCGGGGAAGTTGCTCGGCAGAATCCTCACCGGACAGCGGACCAGCAACTGCACCCTCGGTGGCCCTGATAAGAAGACCCTGTTCATCACTGCCGACAGCTATCTTTGTCGGATCACGGTTCAGTAACCGACCCCGCCGCGAATGATAAAGGTTGAATCGGGATCCATGTCTCCTCCCGTTCGACGATAGACGATCTCGCGTTCAAAAACCCAGCCGGCTTCAATAAAGGCGGTGCGACGGCCTTGGCGAATCCACTCGCTGCGTCCCCATTCAAACCCTAGCAGAACGCGGATATCGTTGATGTCCACTTGGTCTTCGACCCCGCTGGTGCGAGTGATCGTCCATGAGCCGCCACCATATTCCGCGGCGATGTAGCCCCAGACGTCGTTCGTCCCCAGCGTCTGCCAGTAGCGGGAGATTTTTGGTTCAGGAAAATAGATATCCCAGCGCCAAAAGGGATTCGGTTGCCAAAGGACTCCCCCAGCCGGAATCAGTTTGATTTTGACCCGGTCGACATACATCACCCCTGCCTTGAGCGTCGTTGTCGGCGAGAGGCGGAATTTCCCTAAGGCCTTTCCCAGCACCCGCCAACTGTCGTCATTAAAAGTATCGAAATCGGTGAAAACCCCGATCCGCGTCCCGAGCTCTAATCCCATGATTTGGTTGGGATCCGATTGCCACCCGACGTCCACGAACGCCTCGTAGGCATTCGCAGGGAGGTCCGCGACTCCATCGGCGGGACCACTCCATAAATCCAGCGCAAACGATGGAACGACATATAAGGGCTGATTGCTCCCAAGAAAGTTCGGAAATGCGGCCGCAATCGAAACTTCGCTCTCATGCATCCCCAAATCGGTTGGCCCATCCCCGCCTCCAACCCAACCATGTCGAAAGCGCGGGCCTTGAAACAGTTTCAAGGCCGAGGGCATCGCAAATTCACCCATCGGGTTGTAGTAACTGCCCGGCGTCGCTGCCATGCCCGCCCCCATGAATCCCCCCGGAAAAAGCACCGGTGGGCTTTCCCCAGGATAGATGCTCGAGGGATACGCGGGGGAAGTCGCGACTCCTGGACTGCCACCATAGGGACTTGGCGTGGTTGCATAGGGATCGCTCCCTCCGTAAGGAGCTGGAGGGGCGAGGGAGTACCCCGTCGTCGCACCGGCGCTTCCGCCGAAGATGCTGCCCATCGATTGGCTCAGCGATGGAGTTCCGGTCGGCGGACCGTAGGGATCAAAAGTGGGAGCTCCCAAGGAAACGGCCGAGGGAGGGGTGGTCGAGAACGATCCCCCGGGAGTTGCAGGACTTGCATAGGGGGATGGAACCGCGAGTGTGGGAGAATTTGGGACTGGGGCGAGCTGTGTCAGGGGTGTCGGAGCACTCGTGGAGGGTCCACCGGGAACGGTCCGCGGAGCAACGGTCGCCGGAAGCGGACTGGAGGTCCCACCGCCGAACGATTGAGCTTGGGCGCGGCTCGAAATTTCGGTCCGTGATCCGAGCGAGAAGAAGCACAGCAAAACAAGAAGGTATCGGATCACCGGAGACTCGCTCTGCACGCAAAATGGAAAGAATTTTTGCGATTGTTACGGAGGAATTTCCGCTCAAGTCAAGATCAACCTACCCCCCGGCACTCGATCGGCCGGAGGGTTCGATCCCCATATCCCGCATCAAGAACTGGAGATCCTGCCAAGCGAGCCGTTTGGCGTCGGGGTTACGAAGGAGGTAAGCGGGATGGTAGGTGACAAGCACTTTGGTTCCTTGATAGTGATGAAAAACTCCTCGCAATTGCCCGATCGAAAGGGTGGTTCGAAGGAGTGCTGATGTGGAAACCGCCCCCAAGCAAACGATATACTGGGGCTGGAGGAGGCGGAGCTGCTGCTCGAAAAAAGGTCGGCAATTGGCGACCTCCTCAAGGGTCGGATTGCGATTTCCGGGAGGTCGGCACTTGATCGTGTTGAGGATGTAAACCTCTTCGCGGCGCAGCGTACAAGCCTCGATCATCTTCGTCAGAAGCTGCCCCGCCTTGCCGACGAACGGGCGACCCTCGCGATCTTCTTCAGCTCCGGGGGCTTCGCCAAAGAAAACGATGCGTGGCTCGAGCGAGCCTTCGCCAAAGACAGTCTTTTTTCGCGTTCCCGCCAGTTCGGCACACCGCGTACACGCGGCGACTTGAGCCGCACAATCAGCCAGCCGCGTCCGCTTTTCACTCGCTCCCAAAGGGTTCGTGGGGGGGTCTGCCGCAGCGACCACGATCGGATCGATAGGGCCTCTTTGGCGGGGTGGGGGAACAGGAGCATAGGCCCGCATCGAAGTCGCCCCGGTCGCGCCAGTGGGTGAAGCAATCCGTGAGTCCGAGGGAACGGCCGCAAGTTCCGTCCTGGGACGGTGCCCAGGAACAGACGATTGCGGCGGGGTCTGGACACTCGCCTGCTGCAGTGCTGGGGCCACGGGCTGCGGTGCCACGGACACGGGCTGCGGTGCGGGGGGACAAAGCTGAGCAAAATCCTCGATCGCCCGCTGGGGATCGACGGAGGGAAGGAGGGTCACGCCGATCCGTTCCAAGTGACAAAGAAGCTCCTTGACCTGTTCGATGATTTCGCCGCGCGCTAGTGCTTCGTGAGTTCCTTCGTGCGGGGATGGTGGATTCGAAAGGGGATCGAGGTTTTTCAACGAACTGCTCATACGAAGAAGAAAGATCGATTCGTTCATCGGTTGCTAGTATATCCGACCCCACAGCCCTGTCGTGAACGCCCCCTTGGGCCTACACTTCTGGGGATGGGGGTCTGCAGATTTCGCGTCCCCGTCGCTTCTTGTCTCCCCCCTGTCCTTCGCCCGCAAGAGTCTTCGTCATGGCCGTCCCTCAAGTCGTCATCGTCGGACGTCCAAACGTCGGAAAAAGCAGTCTCTTCAATTGGCTCGCGCGACGACGGCTCGCGATCGTCGATGATTTTGCTGGTGTAACACGCGACCGCCTGACGACGCTTGTCGAGCACGAGGAGCGGCATTTCGAACTGGTCGACACGGGGGGGATGGGGATCGAAGATGCGGACAATTTGACCGCCGAGGTCCGCAGCCAGATCAATACCGCGATCGAATCGGCCGATGTCCTGTTGCTCGTGGTCGACATTCGCAGCGGCCTTGTGCCACTGGATGAAGAGGCAGTGGAAAGTTTGCGGCATGTCAACGTTCCGGTCATTTTGGTCGTCAATAAAGCGGACCATGAAGGACTTGAAATCGAGGGAAATCAGTTTCTGAAGCTTGGTCGTGGCCATCTGATCTGTGTCAGTACACTCCAGAATCGAGGTCGCGAAGAGCTGCTCGACCTGATTGTCGAGCGGTTGCCGGCGACAACCGAAGAGCCGACCGAGCCGCAAATGAAAGTCGCCATTGTCGGTCGCCGAAATGTTGGGAAAAGCACTTTTATCAATACGCTCGTCAAAGCCGAGCGGATGATTGTCAGCGAAGTCCCTGGAACGACGCGCGACAGTGTCGATGTTGCTTTTGAACTCGATGGCCAGCGGTTCATTGCGATCGACACGCCGGGGCTACGGCGCCGGCGCTCGGTGCGAACCGACCTTGAATTCTACAGCACGCACCGCGCCCAACGTTCGGTTCGACGCGCCGATGTGGTGCTCATGTTTTTTGACTGCCAGGACACCACCAGCAAAGTCGACAAGCAGCTTGTGCAGTACATCATTGAGAACCATAAGCCGGTGATTTTCGTGGTCAATAAATGGGACCAGCTGCAGGGACAAATGCCGACGGAGCGATGGGTCCACTATCTACGAAGACAGTTCCCTACGCTGCAGTATGCACCCATCGCATTTATCACCGGTCAGACCGGTAAAAACGTCAAGGCGCTCCTGAATCATGCACAGATGCTTTACAAGCAAGCCAAGAATCGCGTTTCAACCGGGCAACTGAATCGACTGGTCCAAGCTGCGATTCAGCGGACCCCACCACCGCTGTACCAAAATCGGCGGGCGAAAATCTATTATGCCACGCAAGTCGCCGCGGAACCTCCCACGATCGTTCTGATGTGCAATGAACCCGATGGCTTTGCGAACGATTATCGACGCTATCTGCTCGGTGTCTTCCGCGACCACCTCCCCTTCGGCGAAGTCCCCATCAAACTGTTCTTTGAAAAGCGTGCTCATGGGACCGAGTCCGATGAGCGTTCCGATCGTGAGACATCGGCGCAGGAAAGCGATGAACATCGCTCATAGAGAAACCGCCGCCTTGCTAGCTTTGAGCGTGAAGCTTGGCAACCTGATCCCAGTTGACGACCTTCCACCAAGCCTTGATGTAGTCGGGGCGACGATTTTGGTAATTCAGGTAATAGGCATGCTCCCAGACATCGATCCCCAGAATCGGTCGCTTTCCAACCGATAGAGGACTATCCTGGTTCGCTGTCGCCATGACTTCGAGCCCCTGCGGGCCGACCACCAGCCATGCCCAGCCACTGCCAAACTGTCCCGCTGCCGCAGCGCTAAAGACCTCTTGAAATTTCTCGACCGAACCGAACTTCGCGGCGAGCGCCTCGGCAACTTTTCCGCTCGGACGATTATCCTCTTGCGGTGGCCGCATCAGCGTCCAAAAGAGCGTGTGGTTGGCGTGTCCTCCCCCATGATTTCGCACCGCGGTACGTGCCGCTTCGGGTACCGACGCCAAATCCTTCAGCAGCTCATCGACTCCCTTCTCTTTCAAACTTGGCTGGGTCGCGATCGCTTCGTTGAGCTTCGTAATGTAAGCCTGATGATGCTTGGTATGGTGAATTGTCATCGTCTGCGCATCGATCACCGGAGCAAGCGCGTCGTAGGCGTAGGGGAGCGGCGGAAGGGTGAAAGGAGTCGCTTCAGCAGCAAACGACGATCGCCCCATAATGGCGATCGAGCCGACGGCAAGCCCGGCCTGCAGGAACCGCCGCCGCGACGGTTGGGAGAATCGTACGTGGGAATCGCTCATGATGAACCTCGCGCTTCGGTGGAACGTCAAAACTGTTCCGCAAACTGCGAATAACTCAAAAAGCTCGCAGCCCTTGGAACTTACAGCCTATCCGAAAAGGGGACTGACCCTCTCCGGCAAGGCCCAAAAACTAATGAAATCGACTTGCCTCCGAAGGGTCAGACCCCTTTTCGGATAGGCACTTACTTCTTCCAGCTTATCCGTAAGCAACGGACTCATTCAACGGGGGCCACATAACGAGCGGGGGCTTTACCGTTTCTGCGCTGCCGGCGACCACCAAATCTCCAGCGGTGGACCTCCCAGCGTCCCCCCTTCCCGGAAATTCCCGACAACGAAATCGGCTGAACCGTCGCGATTGAGATCCTTGCAGATCAATGCGGCATGGATGCAGGTTTGATCCTCGAGCACCGAGCTACGAAACTCCCCTCGTGGCTGCTGATGCCAGAGGACAAGCGACGCCGAGTTGCGGTGTGCTGAGGACTGCAGGACATCCCGGGGGAGAAACGCTCCGGCGAGAACGTCGATCAATCCGTCCCCATCAAAGTCCCCGGCTACAGCGCGATGCGCTCCAGGGAGTCCCCCCAAGAAATGCTCCTTAAAGAACCCCTCTTCCCCTTGATTCTCCAGCCATCGAACGCCATGAAAGGGCTTGAGAACAAAGCTGTCAAAGGAGTCCCCGTTGCTGTAGAGAATATCGAGCTTGCCATCGCCATTGAGGTCCACCAGCTCGATCCCGCTGCTCCCGAAGGAGGGATCGGGAGCGGCATAGAGAACGCGCGACTGAAAATTCCCACGACCATCATTCGTATAGGCAACGATCTCTTCAAAATGCTGGCTCAGCAGCGCGATAAAGTCGGGAAACCCGTCGCTGTTCAAATCGACAACTGGCAGGTGAATCGTCCCAGGTCGTGGGTCGATTACACGCGATTCGAGTGGCGCCCAAGGGTCGGCGGAGGTGCTTCTCCGCAGCCAGTGGATCGAACCGGTTTCATGCCAACCAAATTCGGCCACGAGGAGATCTTCGATTCCATCTTGATCGACATCCATGATTTCCGTCGAGGCGACGCGACCCATCGTGCCGCGGAGGAGACGAGTTGTGAATGTTCCCGGGGACTCTGGATTCTGACGAAGGCAATGAATGGCCCCCTCCTGAGTATCCGCCGGAAGATACGTCCCAAGGTCCGATACGATCAGATCCTTCCAACCATCACCATCCCAATCCACGACGCGGACAGCAGCGGGATTCTTGACCTTGGCGATTTGCTGTGCCGCTCCCGCATGGTCTCCTTGCAGGGGGACTAAATAGACACCGCCACCCCGCATGTCAGAAAAGACCAGACAGTTCTCCCAGGGAGCTTCCAGCTCGATTCTATCGACAAAAGAAACCTCTGCGTCGTCGAGGCCCGGAACCGGAACAGGTTCGATACGAAATTGATCGCGGATCTTTTCCGCGACCGGTTGCGGAGGTTCGAGCGTCAACTGCTTCGGAGCGCGTGAGACAAAGTACTCGACCGCATCCCGCTGGACGGGCATCGCCAAATCGTTTCTTCCCGAGGCAAAATAAAATTCGTAACCTCTCAGGACTTCGGCTCGCCACGCCTCTTTCGGAAAACTTGCCGGGGAAGGCATCGAATGGCAATCGCTACAGAAGGCGATAACTCTCGCTTCCGAATCCGCCGATATTTGAGCGCCTTGTCTTCCAGCGGCTTGCGACAGTTCGGCTTTTGCTGAACTTTCCCCCCGCTGGCAACCGCCGCAGAGAACGACAGCGCTCACGACGCAAGCCACAAGGAACTTGCTCGTCGACGCTTTGCTTTCCACCCTGACCCGCATCACAAGACTGGTCATGCCGCGCCCTGAGGACCTCCCCTGAATGCCAAATCCCCCGCGGATTCACACTCGATACGCTGGAGAACCGAGAAATCGATATCCAAGTAACCCACCCCCGGTCGCCACCACTGCAAACGATTCTCTGGATTTTAACACGCCATCGGCACGACAGCCCGCGTGTCCTATCTTTTTGTGACCAGTTTAACGAAACCGCTGAAATGCCTAATATGGGGGCCTCGGTGTCCGATGGAACGCTTGAGGACGTCGGCAGCGGCACGTTTGTTGACTGGAGTCTTCGATAACTTTGTGAGAAGGAACGAGTACCTTGCTTCGCACGCACACCTGCGGCCAGCTTCGCGCGGATCATGTCGGTCAGAAAGTCACCCTCTGCGGTTGGGTGGAAAGCACGCGGGACCACGGTGGGGCGGTCTTCATTGACCTCCGTGATCGTTATGGACTGACGCAGATTGTCGCCGGTCCCGAGAGTGGTCCGGAGTGCCTCGCACGCGCTTCGCAGGTCGGGAACGAAGCGTGCCTCCTCGTGCGTGGGGAAGTGGCGCGGCGGTTGGAAGGAAAGACGAATCCAAAACTTGGCACGGGTGAAATTGAGGTTCGTGCCGCTGAAGTGCAGATCCTGAACGAAGCACCTGCACCTCCATTTCTACCCAGCCAACAAGAACTGCCTGGAGAGGACCTCCGCCTTCGCTACCGATACCTCGACCTCCGTCGCCCGGCGATGCAGAAAACCTTGGTCCTGCGGAGCCGCATCGTCAAGCTGATGCGCGACTACTTTGCAGCCCACCAATTCATCGACGTGGAAACGCCGATTCTCGGAAGGAGCACTCCCGAAGGAGCTCGCGACTATCTCGTCCCGAGCCGTGTCCATCCGGGGAAATTCTATGCCCTTCCGCAATCACCCCAGCTGTATAAACAGATCCTCATGGTCGCCGGATTCGATCGCTATGTCCAAGTTGCCCGCTGCTTTCGGGACGAGGACCTCCGCGCCGATCGCCAGCCCGAATTCACGCAACTCGATGTCGAGATGTCGTTTGTGGATGCAGAGGATGTTATCGGCATCATTGATGGCCTGGTGGCGATGATGGCCAAAGAGGTGCTCGGCCTCGATGTCCCGCTGCCCCTCCCGCGGATGACTTACGACGAAGCGATGCGACGCTTTGGCCACGACGCCCCGGACCTTCGTTTTACACTGGAGATTGTCGACCTGAGCTCGATTGCGGCGAAAAGTGAGTTTCGCGTTTTCCGATCGGCCGTTGACGACGGGGGTTTTGTCCGTGGAATCAATGTCAAAAATGTCGCTGCCGACTTCTCGCGTCGCCGGATCGATGAATTGACTGAGCTGGTCAAGCACGACTATGGTGCCAAAGGCTTGGTCTGGTTTCGAGTCGAAGCCGATGGTTCACTCTGGTCGCCGATCAGTAAAAATCTCAGCAGCGAACAACTCGTGGAAATCGCCCAAACGATGGACGCAGCTCCGAATGACTTGCTGCTGATCCTTGCCGATTCGTGGGAAGTCACCTGCAAGGGACTCTATGGACTGCGAAAAAGGCTCGGGGCCGAGCTCCGCTTGTATGACCCGAAAACGATGCATTTTTCCTGGGTTGTCGAGTTCCCAATGTTCGACTGGGATGCCGAGGAAAATCGCCATGTCGCGATGCACCATCCCTTCACTGCTCCGCGGAAGGAAGACCTCGCACGCCTTTCCAGCGATCCCCGCGGCTGCCGCGCGCAGGCTTACGACCTGGTGATCAACGGTTCGGAAGCAGGAGGAGGGACGATTCGGATCCATGACCAAAAAACCCAAAACGAAGTCTTTCGCTTGCTCGGGATTGACGAACCGACGGCGAAAGATCGATTTGGCTTTCTCCTCGAGGCACTCCGCATGGGCGCGCCTCCGCACGGCGGGATCGCGCTGGGCATCGACCGCTGGGTGATGCTATTTGCTGGGGTGGACAACATTCGCGAAGTCATCGCATTCCCAAAAACGCAGCGGGCTTTCGATAACATGACCGAAGCCCCTGGGACCGTCGACGAGAAGCAGCTCCGCGAACTTGCCCTCCGCTCGACAGCCGAAAAAACTTAACTCAACCACCGCGCCCTCCGACCTTTTCTTCGGCGACGGAGGACACGAGTGAAGACTTCGGACCCGCTGCGCAAAAAAACTCTCCTGAGCTTATCGATCGACCTCAGGAGAGTCAGTGCCTCTGAGAATCAGTGCCTCTGCCAATCAGTGCCTCTGCGAATCAGTGCCTCTGTGAAAAGGGTCTGCCCCTTTGGAGGCAAATCGACACGGTTCGCCCCCTTTCCGGAGAGCAATCTTCGCGGACCGGACGGGTCAAAACTTAGTTGACCAGCGTCTGCACTTCCTTGATCACGGCAGCGATGTCAAGTTGATCTGCCGAGAACGTGTGCATCGCCGTAACCTTGCTGTCCTTAGCCAGGACCACGGTCACTTCGCTCTTGGGATCAATCTTGTAAGCCGAAGGACCGTTTTCGGTATCTTCCGCTACGGTGATCGGAACATGCTTGACGCTCGACGTCTTCGCGAGCTGCTGAGCAGTTTGCGTGAGCGCTTCGGTTTCGGCACCGATCAGGGTGAAGAACCCACGGAGCTGGGCTTCTTCATTCTTTGCCACTACCTGGTCGAGTTGCTTGGCAAGTTCCGCGACCTTCCCGCCAGTTTCCCGAGCGAAAACCATGACCATCGGGCGTGCACCATACTTGCAGCGATAGCACAAAGTCTTGCCATTCTCGACGCCATCCTCAGGACCGGCAACCTTCGTCACATAGAAGGGACCAATCGGGTCTCCCGACTTGAGACAATTGTCCTTCGCATCATCTGCGGCGACAGCAAAACCAACAACCATCATGAGGCCCGCCAACGCGGTTGCAAACACTGTTCGAGACATAACGACGCTTCTCCGTGAAGCTGAGGGGAGGAACCAACCAATCAACGCAAGCCAAGGAGCACATCTCCTTCGACGTTGCGAACTGAACAACAGCGATTCGGACCATCCGACCGCCGCACAACAACCAGATGATTATTCCAAAACCCCAAGCCTCGACAAGCAGCACGAATGCTCTTCGAGGAATAAAGCTCACAACTCTAACATGTTCCCCTGTATACACAAACCTCGAGAGTCATCGACTATTCAGGGGGAACTGACTGGTCAGCACTGCACTGGCGGGCTAAGCTCAGATCACTCTTTTTTCGCGCTGCACGACGCTCCCTGGCAAGCCATTCTCACTGCTGGTGAGGAGGACCTCGATGCTTGGTTCACCGTTTCTCCCACCGGCGAGGGTCTCGAGAAGAACTTTTTTGGTCGCTTCCTGTGCCGCTTTTGGAGGTACGAGGTATCCGGCCGCGGCTGGCGAGCAATCTGCCGGAGGGATTCGGGCGGGGGCGTCACGAGGGAGCGGGGCAGGGGGAGTACCGTCGGGAACCGCCAAATCGACGATTCTTTTTTTTCTCAGCGGCGGTGCATCGCATATCGATATGTGGGACATGAAGCCCGATGCGCCTGCCGAGTATCGAGGCCCATTCCAGCCGATTGCGACATCCGCGGCAGAAGTGCGTCTGTGCGAACATTTGCCAATGCTCGCTTCGCAAGCCCACCATCTGGCGCTGGTCAACAGCGTCGGCGGGACGGTCAGCACCAATGACCATCATGCTGGCTACTATTACAACCTCACGGGCCATGTCCCCGATCCCACTTTCCTCCAGCTTGGCAATAACCGCGTACCCTATCCAGAGGACTGGCCCTGTATGGGCGCGGTCGTGGCGGCGAAATCCCCTCGCCATCGGACGCTTCCAAATTTCATCACCCTCCCCCATGTGGAAGGAGCACCCGCGTATACTCGGCCAGGTCAATTTGCTGCCCGGCTTGGCATCGAACACGACCCGCTTTACGTGGAAGGGGACACCAAGAACCCGTTGCAGTTCCAAGTCCCCGCGCTGACCCTCAGCGGCGCGATGACAGCCAAACGATTGACAGACCGGACGCATTTGCTGGAGGTTCTCAATACCCAGCGTCGCCAGTGGAACGAGGTCGAAGGTCCGAAAAACTGGACGACCCATCAGCACCGCGCGCTTTCCCTGATGCTCTCGAGCGACACGCTGCGGGCCTTCCAGGTCAGCGAAGAATCCGAAGCGGTTCGCGCGCGGTACGGGGCGACGGTCAATGGGATGAGTCTGTTGATCGCACGGAGACTTGTCCAAGCAGGAGTTCCTTTCATCACCGTCTTTTGGCGTGGCGACCCCGAGCGTTTGGACAAGAAATGTGCCAGCGGAGGAGGTTGGGATACGCACGGAAATAATTTCAATTGCCTTAAGGAAGACTTGCTTCCTGAGTTCGATCGCTGTTTTTCGGCGCTCGTTGAAGACCTTGCCCAGCGCGGCTTGCTCGACGAAACCTTGCTGCTTGTTACCAGCGAGATGGGACGCAAGCCCAAGATCGGCGACCCTCGGAGCGGTGGCGTGAGCGGCGCAGGACGAGATCACTGGACCCATTGTTTGACCGACGTTCTTGCCGGAGGCGGAATTCGGGGTGGGCAGACGTACGGATCAAGCGATCGTTTTGCAGAGTATCCCGCGGAAAACCCCGTGACTCCTGCCGAGATTACGGCCACCGTCTACCAAGCGATGGGAATCTCGAACCTGGAGATGGTCGACAATCAGGGCCGACCGATGAATCTGCTCGCTGATGGCAAACCGATCACGGCTCTCTTTTGATTTCCTCGCCCCGCGCGCTGACGCATGCCCGACCTTTGCCGCCGATGAAAAACCGAATCCTGACCCAAGTTGTTGAGCCAACCTCGACAGGGAGGTGCGACGTACTTGCATGCCGCTTGACGGGGTTCTCGCGGAGCGCTGTCCGCGGCCTGTTCGATCACGGCTGCGTCTGCGTCAACGGACAGACCTGCACGGAATTGGCAACGATGCTCCAGGCGGGAGACACCCTCTCGATCCAGTACGATCCGAACCGCGGCTACCGCGCGAAGAAAGTGGCTTGGGATGACCGGGCTTTTTCGATTGAGTATGAAGACTCGCAGCTGCTGGTCGTCAACAAAGCGGCTGGCGTATTGACGGTGCCGACCGCGAAGGGCGAGGTCCATACCCTGGCCGGGCGATTGTCGGCTTACTTGAGCCGATCGGGGCGGAAGAAAGAAGTCATTATCGTCCATCGCCTCGATCGCGAAGTCAGCGGATTGCTGGTGATTGCGAAATCGGAATCCGTCGCCCAGACGCTCATCGCCCAGTTTATGGATCGCAAGCCCCAGCGCCACTATGCTGCGATCGTCGCCGGGGTCATGGTCGAGGACGCAGGGACGTATCAAACTCATTTGGGGACGAGGAAAAACCTCGACCGATACTCGACCACCCCGTCGTCCGAAACAGAAATGGCGGTGACTCATTTCACAGTCCAGGAACGGCTCAACGATACGACGCTCATTGAAGTACGCCTGGAAACAGGGAGACGGCATCAGATTCGCGTTCACCTTGCTGAGGCAGGGCATCCACTGCTGGGGGATCCGCGATATGCCGCACCCTCGAGCCAACATCCCCACTGGACCGCTCGACGGATCGCGCTGCATGCGCAGAGTCTTTGCATCGCCCATCCGCAAACAGGGAAAGAGCTGTCGTTCAACACTCCCCTTCCCATCGAGATGCAGAAATTTCTTTCGGCGGCGCGTCGCCGGCGCGACAAACCTCAGCCGTAATGCTCACTCCGTGCCTGATGCGACGCGATGCTCAAAACGCTCGATCGAAACGGCACGCCCTGAGTCGGCATCGATCTCGATGATCACCCCACAGATTCGTACATCGTCCGTCGCCACGTGGAAATGGACCGGAGCAAAGGATCGCGTGGTGTGGAGGACGCGCTCGATATCGCGACCGATGATCGATTCGTACGGTCCAGTCATCCCTACATCGGTCTGATAGGCGGTGCCGCCGGGGAGGAGCCTTGCGTCGGCGGTCGGCACATGGGTGTGCGTGCCGAGAACTGCAGAGACGCGTCCATCGAGGAACCTCGCAATCAATTGCTTGTCGCTGGTCGCCTCGGCATGAATATCGCAAATCCGAACCGCAATTTCACTGGGTATCTCACCTAAGACTCTTTCGGCTGCTTCAAAGGGACAATCGACAGGCCGCATATAAACGCGTCCGAGGAGACTGAAGACGGCTACCGGGTGCCCCGACGCAGCGACGAAGGTCGCCCATGTTTTCCCTGGTGCCGAGGGAGGGTAATTGGCAGGTTTGACAATTCGTGTATCGCGCTGCAGAAGGGAGTTCAATTCATCGCGTCGGTAGATGTGGTCCCCCATCGTGACACAGTCAACTTGATGGTCCATCAGTTTCTTAAACTGGCGGAGCGTCAGTCCCGAGCCATCAGCAGCATTCTCGGCATTGACGATCACTCCATCGAGGCGGAGCGATTCGCGGAGCAGAGGGACGTGCTTGGTCACTGCCGCCATCCCCGGTTTCCCGACGATATCACCGAGGAACATGATTCGTAATCGTTGCGACGCGTCCACAGTCATCCCGGCTGGTACCTTGTGAAGTCAATCTCGCTCGGTGTGAAGGTCCCGGACTTTCCTACCGTCACCGCGACGACCATGCGGCACGGGCGCTTCGTTGCTCTTTAACGCGCAACTTCGGTAAACCGACTCTCGCGAACCACAGTGACTTTGATTTCTCCCGGATAAGTCAACTGCTGCTCAAACGCTTTGGCGATCTCCCGGCAAATCTTTGCGGCCTGCGCGTCGTCGGCCTGCTTGGCATTGGCAATGACCCGCAATTCGCGCCCCGCTTGGATCGCAAATGCCTGTTCGACCCCCTCAAAACTGGTCGCAATCGACTCGAGCTCTTCCATTCGCTTGATGTATCTTTCGAGCGATTCCCGGCGGGCTCCGGGACGACTGGCGCTGACTGCATCGGCCGCGGCCACGAGCATCGTATACGGGTACTCGGTCACGATTTCATCATGGTGCCCAAGCGCCGCGTGAACCACTTCGGGCGGAGCGCCATTGCGGCGAAGGAGATCCGCACCAATCCGCGGATGCCCTCCTTCGAGTTCGTGATCTGCCGCTTTGCCGATGTCATGCAGCAGGCCACACTGCCGTGCAAGTTCCGCATTGAGGCCGATCATCTCGGCAAGGAGCCCCGAAATAAATGCCACTTCCACGCTGTGCCGCAGCACATTTTGGCTGTAACTGGTCCGTAGATGGAGCCGCCCGAGCATCGCGACGACGCGGTCCGACAAACCGTGGACATTCACCTCCTCAGCCGCCTCACGTCCCTTTTTCAGGAGAAAATCATCGATCTTTTTCTGTGTCTCGCTCACGACCTCCTCAATCCGCGAAGGATGGATGCGGCCGTCACTGATAAGCGCATCGAGCGCCTGCCGCGCGACCTCGCGACGGACCGGGTCAAAACCACTGACGATCACCACCCCAGGCGTATCATCAATAATCACATCGACCCCCGTCGCTTTCTCAAAGGTGCGGATGTTCCGCCCCTCGCGGCCGATGATCCGACCCTTCATCTCGTCGCTCGGAATGTCCACCGTACTGGTGGTCGATTCTGCGGTGTGGGCGGCCGCATAGCGCTGGATCGCCGTCAAAAGCATCTCGCGGGATTTGGCTTCGACCGTCTCCCCCAATCGTCGCTGATGGCGAAGGATCGCCGTACCAATTTCTCCCTCGAGCTCCGTCTCTAACGACTTCATCAGCCGGGCAGCCGCCTCCTCACGACTGAGCCCGCTCAGCTGCTGCAGCGTTTGCCGCTGCTGCTCGAGCAGCGCAGCCATCTCCGCCGACCGCTGGTTGTAAGTTTCAATCTGATTGGCCAGCCGCCGCTGGGTCGTTTCCACACCCCGCTCCTGCTTCCGCAAATCTTCAGTCTGCTGCCGAAGCTGATCTTCGGCCCGCTCGAGCTTTGTCTCGCGGTGCTGCAGCGCGAGCTTGGAAGCGGACAGCTCCTTCTCAAACTCCTCTTTCTGACGAAGTGCATCCTCCTTCGTCCGCAGGAGCGCATCGCGGACCGTCGTCTCGGCTTGCTGCTGGGCCTGGGAAACAATCTGCCGAGCCTCGCTCCGCGCGTCACGACCCCGCAACATCTCCACCCAGCGAAGAATCGCAAACATCGCTCCAGCACCCCCAAGCAGGGACGCGAGCGCTACGAGCAAGACACCTTGGGTTTCCATGGTCTGATCCACCACCTATCTGTTTTTGGATCATTACCACCTCGGGCATCCCCCAGGCGCAGGGAAGGACATCCTTTTCGGAAACACCGCAGTAACGTTCGAAAATCGACACCACCAAACATCGCATCTCCCCAACGACGCTGGGGCACGCGACGTCCCCTGCGGGTGCGTCGTGCAGCGGACGCGCTCTCAATCACCACCACCCGATAACCATCTACGAACCCCCAAAGGAGGAGAGCGATGAAGAGCAGTAATTTCAACGAGAACATGAGGAGTGTGTCAAAAGCAATGAACGAACAAAGGAGGCGGTCCCCCGAAAACTCATCTTCGATTCCTCTGCCACCCTGAGAAGCAATCCCCGTAGGGAGACTTTCGAGGTAGTAAAGATTCCAAGGATTCTCTGAATGGGTTAGAAACAAATGGGACATTGACCCGCAAAGCGCAAACCCCAAATTGGGGAATCCTGAGCACCGCGTGTCAACGCCGCGGATGTCGGCAAGAGAGTGAAACTTTTGAGAAAGTCTTTGCTTCGGACCGACTTGCGGAAATGTACCAGACCATCCCTCGACCGCAAAGCGCGTTCTTCGCTCGGCGAATCGATTTGCGAAAAGAAATCCATTGGTCCCGAGAACACCATCGGCATGTCGTCGACCCCAATCCTTTCTTCGCTCGCCTCGCAGATCATGGCATCCCCGTCGAGCCAGCAACTGCGGGGTGTGACCGTGATGGTCGCGGTCAGCGGGGGCGCTGACAGCGTTGCACTGCTGCGTCTGCTGCACTATGCCCTCGACTGCGACCTCGAATGCACCCGCGAGTGCGAAACTGGGGGGTCGAGTCAGGAGGGTCCTCCGCGGCGGCTGATCGTGGCCCATTACAACCACCGCATGCGGGGGGAGGAAAGTGACCGAGACGAGTCTTTTGTGCGGGATCTTTCTGCGCGGCTTGGGCTCCGCTGCGTCGTGGGGCATGCTTCTCGATCGGTCGTGGTGAGCCCGAGCGAGGATTCCCTCCGCCGCCAGCGTTACGCTTTCTTGGACCAGCAGGCGCATGCCTGCGGGGCGCGGTGTGTGACCACTGCCCACACCGCGGACGATCAGATTGAAACGGTTCTGCACCAGCTTTTTCGTGGCACCGGACTGGTTGGACTCTCTGGGATCCGGAGCACCCGTCCCCTTGGGGAGGATGCCGTGCTGATCCGCCCTTTGCTCGAAATTCGTCGTCACCAGTTGCGCGCGATGCTCGACGAAATCGGCCAGAATTGGCGCGAAGATTCGTCGAATACTCAGCAGCACTACCGCCGCAATTGGTTGCGGCACACGTTGCTCCCGCAGGTGCTGGGAAAATACCCTGCTGCCGACCGAGCAATTCTCGGTGCTTCGCAAACGCTCCGCGACGTCGCGGCGGATCAGTGGACCATCGCCAACCGCTGGCTCGACCTGCAGGTCTCCCGCGAGGGCCCCGGCGCGATCCGAATTCTCCGCCATCCGCCGCCCGGTACTGCGGTGCCGAGTGACGGGCCCCCCAGTGACGGGGCCCCCCGCAATCGGCCGCCTCGCAGTGCGCCGCTGGAACATGCTCTGCCCACCAGCCAAACAGCGATCGTCCTTGGGCTGACGAAGGTCTGGGACCAGCTCCGGTGGCCGCGAGGAATGATGACTCGCGGGCACTGGACGCTCCTCGTCGGCATGATCCAGCGGGGGGAACCGCGCGTGGCCCAATTCCCCGGAAACCTCCGCGGGCGAGTGCTCGATTCCTCGACGGTAGTGGTCGAAACGCTCGGCGGTGATTAGGCTGAGAGTGAACGGCTCCTTCGTCGGTTCCCCCTCCTTCCGTTACCCGCCTCTTTGAAATCGAGCGGACTGCCATGCTCCCATTGCGAATGAACCTTCCCTTGTCGGTGTTTTTTGGGTTAATCGTTTCCCTTTATTGCTGTGGTTTGGAGCTGCGAGCACAAGACCCTGCGCCCGCGGCAGCCGAGGCCCCGCCGAAGCTGTTCCCGGACCCGGGGCTTGAGGCGGCAGTCCGAGCAGAGGTTTTCGCCAAGCGTTACAACCAGGAACCACTGACGATTGACGATGTGAAAAACATTTCGCGTGTCGTCGGAGTGAAAAAGGGGATTCAAAACCTTGAGGGGTTGCAGCACTGTGCGGCAGTCATGCTGATCGATCTTTCCCAGAACGAGATTTCGGACCTCGCGCCTTTGGGGGCACTGAAACGTTTGCAGTCGATCACGCTGGCCGGGAACAAAATTTCGGACATTAAGCCACTGGAAGAATTAACCGCCACCCAGCTGCTGGACTTGGCCGACAATCAGGTCACTCAGCTCGACGCGCTGCAGAAGATGTCGAATTTGCGGACGCTGTGGCTGGCCAACAACAAGGTGCAGTCGCTCGCTCCGATTGGCGGGCTGTCAAAAATCTGGTCGTTGGATGTCGCGGGGAATGGTTTGAGCGATATCAGTCCCGTTGGCCAATTGAAGTGGCTGACGACGCTCGATCTCGATCGAAATCGCGTTGAATCGCTCGAAGCCCTCCGACCCCTGAAAGAACTCGATTGGCTGCTGGTGCGTGAAAATCAAATTAAGGATTTGACGCCCCTGGTCGAGATGTGCCGTCAGGACAGCGAGGGTGAAAAGCGTTTTGCCCCGTACCTGCGTTTTTACGTGCGCGGCAATCCGCTGAGCCCCGAGACGATGCAGAGTCAATTGGATGCTCTCCGCCAGATGGGTGTTCGCCTCTCGATGGACTAGGTGCCTCGCGCCACCCTGCGGACTGAGAGCCTATCTGAAAAGGGGTCTGGCCCTCTCCGGCACGGCCCAAAAACCAATGAGTTCGACTTGCCTCCACAGGGTCAGACCCCTTTTCGGAGAGGCTTTCCGCGACCAACCGCTCTTCTTGTGGCGTCATTGACGATTCTCGGCTCCCCCTCTAAATTCCCCGCATGGAGCTGCGCCGAAGGCGCGGAGGATGGGGAGGTGTCCGCGAAAAGGGTCCCTCCGCATTAGACCCATCCACCGGCCCTTCAACCGGCTCGGTCAATTACATCCGCCAATCGGCTCATTGCAGTCCAGCACTCAATCGCAGTCAAATCGAGGAAATCAGGGAAAGATTATGGCAAAAACGACCCGTGGCACCGCCGCTGCGCAACCGAAAATGGTTTTCTACTTCGGGAAGTCAAAGACCGAAGGGAAGGGGATGGGGAAGGATCTGCTTGGCGGCAAAGGGGTCAATCTTGCCGAGATGACATCGATCGGTTTGCCTGTTCCCCCGGGGTTCACGATCACGACGGAAGTGTGCGACCTTTACTATCGCAGTGGCAAGAAGCTGCCACCGGGCTTGATGGAAGAAGTGCAAGTCGCCGTTGCTCTGCTGGAAAAGGAACTCGGCAAGAAATTTGGAGACCCCGAGAACCCGCTGCTGGTTTCGGTGCGCTCGGGAGCGGCCGCGAGCATGCCAGGGATGATGAATACGATCCTGAATCTTGGCCTGAACGATAAATCGGTCCAAGGACTCGCCTCGGCGACGGGAAATCCTCGTTTCGCTTATGACGCCTACCGTCGTTTGATCAACATGTTTGGCGACGTTGTGATGGGGGTCGATCACCATCATTTCGAAGAGGCTTTTGACAAGATCAAGCAAAAGTACAAGGTCAAGGAAGACACGCATGTCCCGGCCGAGGGTTTGATGGAGCTGTGCGTGGCCTATGAAGGGGTCCTCAAGAAGTATTCGGGGAAGGATTTCCCGCAGACTCCTCAAGAGCAATTGCGTTTGGCGATCGAGGCCGTTTTCCTCTCCTGGCACACCCCCCGCGCGGTTCGCTATCGCGAGATCGAAAACATTCGCGGGTTGCTTGGCACGGCGGTCAATGTGCAGAGCATGGTCTACGGGAACATGGGAGAGGATTCAGGCACCGGCGTCGCCTTTACGAGAAACCCGAATACGGGCGAGAACAAGTTTTTTGGCGAATTCCTGATCAATGCCCAGGGCGAGGATGTCGTCGCCGGCATCCGTACCCCATTGCCTGTTGCGGAGATGCCGCGATGGAACAAAGCGGTGCATAAGGAATTGCTCGAGATTAAAGACAAGCTCGAATCTCATTACCGCGAGATGCAGGATATTGAATTCACGATCGAGCGTGGCAAGCTGTACATGCTGCAGACGCGGACCGGAAAACGAACGGGGGTCGCCGCGGTGCGGATCGCTGTCGATATGGTCAAGGAAAACCTCATCACTGAAAAAACCGCCGTCCTCCGTGTCCCTGCCAACGACCTGACGCAGTTGCTGCTCCCGAGCTTCAAAACGACCGCTCGGAACGCGGCCGATGTGCTGGCCAAGGGATTACCCGCGTCTCCCGGGGCGGCTGTTGGCAAGCTGGCGTTTACGGCTGAGGAAGCGAAAGAACGCTCGGTGGCCGGAGAGAAAGTGATCCTGGTACGAAAAGAGACCAGCCCCGAAGATGTCGATGGGATGCATGCAGCCGCTGGGATTTTGACCAGCACCGGTGGGATGACCAGCCATGCCGCGGTCGTCGCACGGGGTTGGGGCAAGTGCTGTGTTGCGGGGGCAGGCGAAATTCATATCAACGAAAAAACCCGGAAGATCACTGTTGGTGGAAGAACGTTTGGTCCAAACGATGTGATCAGTCTGAACGGGACGACCGGTGAGGTGATGCTCGGCTCGGTCGAGACGCAGGAACCGACCCTGGCAGGCGATTTCAGAAAGCTGATGGAATGGGCTGATAAGTACCGCAAATTGAAGATCCGTACCAACGCTGATACCCCAGCCGATAGCAAACGAGCACGAGAGTTCGGTGCCGAGGGGATCGGCCTGTGCCGAACAGAGCATATGTTTTTCGAGCCTGACCGTATTCCGCACATGCGTGCCATGATCCTGGCCGACAATGAAAAGGACCGCCGCGCCGCGCTCCAGAAATTGCTCCCCTTCCAGCGGAAGGATTTCGAGGGAATTTTCAAGGCGATGGAGGGGCTCCCGGTGACGATCCGGTTGCTCGATCCACCACTGCATGAATTCCTCCCGCATGAGGCGAAGAGCCAAAAAGAGATGGCAGAGCAATTGGGGGTCAAGCCCGCCGACGTGAAGACGCGTACCGAGCAATTGCACGAACAGAATCCAATGCTCGGGCATCGTGGATGCCGGCTCAGTGTGACCTATCCAGAAATCCTCGAAATGCAGGTGCAAGCAATTGTCGAAGCAGCGATCGCCTGCACCAAGAAAGGAATGAAAGCGGAAGCGGAAATCATGATCCCCTTGGTGGGGACCTTCAGGGAACTGAAGATGCTCCGCAAGCTGGTCGAAGAGAAAATCGCGGATGTTAAGGAAGCGAAGAAATTTACTGATTCGCTCCCGATTTCAATTGGGACGATGATCGAAGTACCACGCGCGGCGCTCACGGCCAACCAAATTGCCGAGCACGCAGATTTCTTCAGCTTCGGGACGAATGACCTGACGCAAATGACCTTTGGGTTCAGCCGTGATGACATCAACACGTTCCTCCCGGATTATCTGAAAAAAGAGATCCTCGATGTCGATCCATTTCAATCGCTCGATACCAGCGGCGTGGGCCAATTGGTCCAGATGGCCGTGGACCGAGGACGCAATGTTCGTAGCAAGCTGAAGTGTGGCATCTGCGGTGAACATGGCGGTGATCCCGATTCCATCCGCTTTTGCCATGAAGTCGGCCTCGACTATGTCAGCTGCAGTCCGTTCCGCGTCCCGATTGCCCGTTTGGCTGCTGCCCAAGCGGCAATCACCAAGTAGTCCTTCAATGGTCCTATGCTGCGATGTTTGATCCTCACGCCGCCTACAGCAAAGTCGAGCAACTGATCTATTCCGACCAGAACGAGGCCGCCCACGAGGCGCTGATCGATCTGATCGGTAAGGATGATCAGTTCACCCTTGCTTATCTCGCCCTCTCCCGTGTTTGCACGAAGCTTGGGCGGCATTTGGAGGCGGTCGAGTATGGACAGAAGGCGTGCCAGTTAGAGCCGAGCGATCCCTTTAATTTCTCGGCCCTCAGCGTCACGTGCCAGCGGGCTTGGGCCGGAACGCAGGATCGAAAGTTTATTCAGATGGCTGAGGATGCAATGGCGCAAGCAAACTCGCTGCAGGGACGTTAGGCAACTCGCCCCGAGCGGTTTTTGAAAAAGCGCGACTCACTTACCAGCGCGCTTCCATCTGACTGACGATGCGGTCGGCAAGCCCGTCAACCGCGGTCTGAATCTCCGCTTCGAGCGCCTGACCGGCTTCAGGAACAATTCTCGCATCTTGATTGAACAGAACCGCAATGCTGCCCGTGGGAAGGATGCGGTTTTCCATGAGCACTTGCCCGTTTCTGCTGACCCAGCTCGCTTCGATCGCGAGCACCATCTCGAGCGCTCGGACCTCGTCGGTGTTGGTCTCCGTCAATGAACCCTTGGCATCGGAAACGACTCGGCACGTGAGCACGCTGTCCGCTTGCGGATCTCCCGTGACGATATAGGGAGTGCTTTCCTGCAATCGGCGAACGATCGCTTCGGTCAGTCGCGGTCCCACATCATGCCGAAAGGTCTCATTGCGAACGATCGGAACATGCACTGTCCGCACCGTCGGGCGAAAGAGCGAGCGCGAACCCCACTGGTATCCCGTGCAACCTACCAGTGCGCCCATCGTTCCCCACACCATGCAGCTCACAAAAAGCCACCTCCGCCAGAGTTGCGGGAGCAAACTTGCGCATTTTGCGGTCCCGAGTGACGCGTTCCGGAAAAGGTTTTTTATGGACACGCTCAAACGTGCTCGTTTCTCGGGGGAACAGCATTCGTGGGAAACAACCCATTCGCTCCATAGGTCAACTTCAAATGGGTTCGTAATCGATCGATCCCTTCGGCGTCCAGAGCAAGCCGCTGCTGAGGGAGTGATCTCGATCGAGCGGTCGTTCGCCGGAATTCTGTTGACCCCGCAGCAAAAAACTTGGTACAGCCTGATTCTTGAGGAAATTCAGGAGGAATTTCGCGAAAATCTGCGGTTTGTTTTAGAAGCGTAAAGGCATCCTTCCCGGATGGTTTTCTCCCGCCAACACGATCGCTACCGCATCGGGACTCGGCCGGGTCTGATCCCCGTTTTCCGCTGCGCGCGGAGTGAAAACGCAAAGAAACACCGTTCATCCATCGTTCTCGCGGTGGCTCTGGCGGGTGTCTTCCTTGCCGCATCGGGGTGCCGGAGCCGCGCGTATCAGGACATCTACACCGAGAAACTCACCGGACGCGTCCGCATTCTCGAGGATCAGCTGCACGAAGCCGACTATGAGATCAAGGTTCTCCGCCAGCAACTCGAGCGGCGGGACGCAGAACTGCAGGCGATGCGGATGGGAACATCGACAGAAACCGAGCGGAGACGAAGCGGGCAGCAATCAGGAGACGGACAGCAATCAGGAGACGGACAGGGGTCCGATCGTCGCCCGGGGACCGGAACCCTGGCACCACTCCCTGAGCGACGCGATTCGCCAACTCCAGTCCCACCTCGGGAAGATCAGGGGCCTCTTTCCCCACCGTCGCTTGAGGAACTCGACATCGATTTGGGAACGCCGAGCGATTCGCTGGGTAGTCCCGCTGAGATGCCAGGCAACCTGCCTCCATCCCAGCCTATCCCCCCGGCAACAGAGGAAACGCTACCACCTCCGATCGAGCTGGGCGAGCCGCTTCCACCGGCTGGGAAAACGGACGAACGGCTCCTTCCTCCAGGACAGATTAACGCTCCTGATTCCGCGCGGCTCCTCACTCCTCCGGAACCTAGCATTCCAACTCGAATCGTCTTCCATCATGGGCTCACAACTCGGCATCATCATGATTCCGATACAACGATCGATGGCGTGTTTACGGTGGTGAGTGTCGAGGACCAGCTTGGCAAACAGATCCATGCGGCCTATCCGATATCCTTCGTGATGCTTGATCCCGGTCGCGAGGGGGAGGATGCCCGTTTGGGTCGCTGGGATTTCACGGCTACCGATGTCCGATTGGCCAACCGCGACTTTCCGCGTGCCAGCATCCAGCTCCCTTTGCTCTGGCAGGAAAAAAGACCTGCAGGAAATCAGGTTGCGATTTTTGTCCGCATGACTCTCGATGATGGCAATCGCCTCGAGACCGACTTGATGCTCGATTTGCGCGAGGCTCTCCCAAGCGACTGGAAACCACAAGGTCTCGGGACAGGGATTCCCGTCGCCCCGCGCGCGGCGACCCTACCCCCCGGACTTCAGCGGAAGGACCTTTGGCGATAGCTCTTCGCTGAGAGGCCGGCCAGGCCCACGCACGATGGACGTCGCTCGGGACCAACAAAGTACCTACAGCGAGACGAGCAGTTCCAGCATTTCATTCGCTGCTGCGATCACCCGCGAAGAAGCCTGAAAAACTCGCTGATAGCCGAGCAACTTGATCGCCTCTTCATCGATGCTGACCCCGGAGATCGCAAGATGCTCACCTTGCAAAGTCGCATGATACTGGGTGAGCCCGCTGGTGACTGCCCGTTGATTAGCTGCGGCTTGGGAAAATTGTCCCACCATCTGCTGGTAAGCGTCAGAGATCGAGACTCCACCATTGCGTTCAATGCCGCGATCGATGAGGTTGACCATCTGCCCAAGGACGTTTGTATCTTGGTTGATGCCTCCGGAGCTCATCGCCAAATACTCGGTATTGGCCAGCAAAAATGAATTCACGCGAATCGTCTCGGCGCTGTGCCCCTCGAAAAAAGTGTTCAGTCCGGCCGCGGCGATAAAACCCGATGTGTCCTCGCCAAAAGTAAAACGAACATTCGGCAAAGTACTGGAAAATTCGATCTTCCCATTTCCGTTGATCGCTGCGCGGATCCCGTCGATCGCATTGACGCTATCGAGGATCGACTGGACGGTACTCCCCTGCGGAAGTCCGCCAGGACGAACTTCGATCCGGTGTCGCGAGATATGGTTTCCTTCCGTATCGACCAGCGAGATTTCGAATGTTCCCCCTTGGACCTCCCAGGAAAGCCCCGCACTGTTGACCTCGACGGACGGATCGAGCGACTGAGTCCCCACCAACTGATCAAACCCGCGCGACCCTTGCCCCTGGGCATGGATCGTGTTGAATTCGCGAACGAGATCCGTGGCGATTTGGTCGAGCCCCGAAACCAATTCTAGGACTAACTCGTCTTTCCCGTCGGTGAGTGCTTTGAGTTCGCCGCCCTCGAGCGAGAGCTGGGCATTGTTATCGCGAAAGAGGACTTTGCCACGGTTGAATTCCTGCGTGGCA
>Ga0169931_10002456_pt1 | contig 30225 bp, 35 predicted proteins | sample Kivu_15m_20L_FD_129675 | JGI IMG/M metagenome (GOLD analysis project Ga0169931, IMG submission 129675) | Freshwater microbial communities from Lake Kivu, Western Province, Rwanda to study Microbial Dark Matter (Phase II) - Kivu_15m_20L... | ecosystem: Environmental > Aquatic > Freshwater > Lake...
CGGTTGAGCGCGAATGTGGTCATCAGCCAAACGCTGAAGAGGAGGAGAACGACGAAGCTGAGCCACCACTGATTCTCGGCAGAGAAGTCCTGCTTCATTGACATGAAGATGATGAGCGTGCACGCCGCGAAGATCAGGTCGTAGAAGAGTTCCAGCCATCCGACCCGGCTCTGGCTACTCACCTAGTCCTCCAGTGCGATTCTGATGCGGCGGAACCCCTTGCCCTTGTTCTCCACCTTCAGGACCCGCATGCGCCCGATGTGAGCCGTCGACGCGACGTGTGTTCCGCCATCGGCCTGCACGTCGAGGCCTGTGATATCCACGATGCGCACGATCTCGATGGTTGGAGGCAGGAGATTGGTTGCGGTCCGGATGACGTCGGGGATCTGAAACGCCTCGTCGCGTGGCAACTCGTATGCCTTGATCGCTCGATCGGTGACGACTTCCACATTGCAGGCTTCCTCGACGGCCTCCTTGAAGCCTTCCGGGACCGTGTCCAGGTTGAAGTCGAGCCGACCACTCAGCGGGTCCATGTTGCTGCCCGTCACCAGCGCACCGAAATCGCGGAAGACCACACCGGAGAGCAGGTGCAGTCCGGAATGGGTGCGCATGAGTGCTGTACGCCGTCCATCCTCGATCGCACCCTGGACCTCCGTGCCCGCGGGAGGCAGCGGGTCGCCCTCGGCGGGGATCAACCAGTAGTCGTCTCGCCGACGCACATCGAGGATGCGTGTCTGCACCCCGCCCCACAGCAGCACCCCGTGATCGGGAGGTTGGCCGCCACCACCGGGGTAGAAGGCAGGGCGATCAAGGACGATTCCCTGTTCGGGATCGGCAGCGAGGACGGTTGCGGTCCACTCCCGCAGCGTGGAGTCAGCGAGGTCGAGCCGGACCGTCATCGACGCCCTTGGGCGGCCACGGCGGCCGCCGCGCTTGCCGCGGCATCCGGATCGAGGTACTCCCCTCCACGGACGATCGGCCGCATGGCGTCATCGAGTCGATAGACCAGGGGTATCCCGGTCGGGATGTTCAACGCGGCGATGTCCTCGTCGGAGATGCCATCGAGATGCTTGACCAATGCGCGCAGTGAGTTCCCGTGGGCGGCGACGAGCACGGTGTCACCCCGCCGCAGGCCCTCGGCGACGATGACGTCCTGCCAGTACGGGATGAGCCGCTGGACTACATCGGCGAGACACTCGGTGCGAGGCCGCGCCTCGGGTGGGAGTGCGGCGTAGCGCGGGTCGTAGGTCTGGGCGAACTCGCTATCCGGGTCGATGGGCGGGGGAGGGACGTCGTAGGACCTGCGCCACAGCATGAATTGCTCCTCACCGAATTCCGCGAGGGTCTGTGCCTTGTCCTTCCCTTGCAGTGCGCCGTAGTGGCGCTCGTTGAGTCGCCAGTTGCGAACCGCCGGGATCCAGAGCCGATCACATTCGGCGAGAGCCAGGTGGGCGGTGGTGATCGCGCGCGACAGCAGGCTCGTATGCACCACATCGGGGAGGATCCCCGCCTCGGCGAGAAGTTGGCCACCGCGGGCCGCCTCGGCGCGACCCTTATCCGTCAACCCCACGTCGACCCAGCCCGTGAAGAGATTGCGCGCATTCCATTCGCTCTCGCCGTGCCGGAGCAGGATGAGGGTCGAGGTCATGGCCCCATCCTGCCGGATCACGCATCAGGTTCGAGCGGATGGAGCAGGTGCGCGAAGGCTGAAAGGTTGTCGACGGGGAGACCTTTCTCGGTACGCCACTCCCACTCGCGACGGATAGCGCTGGCGAAACCCAGTTCCAGGATGGTGTTGAACGAGGCATCCGAGTACTCGAGAACGCAGCCGAGGATCCGATCGAGTTCCTCCGGCGATACCGCGGTCAGAGCCACCCGGCCGGTGAGGTAGATGTCGCCGAGGTGATCCAGGCTGAAGGCGAGTGCGTAGAGGCGACGGTTCTGCTCAAGCAACCAGCGGTAGACCTCCGCGTGGTTCTCATCTGGGCGACGTGAGACGAAGGCATTCACTGTGAGGGCAGACGTTCCGACGGTCAGGCTGCAGGTGGTGCGCAACTTGCGTTCCCCTGGGAGTGTGACGACGACCGTGGTGGCATTGGCACGTTCCCACGGCACGCCAATGTCGTCGAGGATCTGTGCGAGGCCGGCGAGGGTGGTCATCGACGCGTCACGGTGAGACGAGACTGAGCCGGGGACGCGTCTCGAGAAGTGCTGCCCGATACGTCTCCAGCAGACCGCGGGTGGTGTTGTCCCACCCGAATCCGGCTGCGTGCATGCGTGCACCGGCCTGGAGTTCCGCCATCCGCGTGCGGTCGGACATCAGCCGCAGGATCGTCTCGGCGTACATGCGCGGATCGTGTCCGGTGACGAGCGCGCCGCTCACGCCATCGGCCACCGCGGTGCGTAAGCCACCGACCGATGCAGCGACCACGGGTGTCCCACACGCCTGTGACTCCACCGCGACAAGTCCGAAGGATTCCGAATGCGACGGCACGATGGTGAGATCTGCTGCTCGGTACCAGTCGGCGAGGGACGTCCGATCCCCCGGGGGTTCGAAGCGCACGATGTCCTGGATCCCGAGTGCGCGGGCCTGCTCGATCAGTGCATTCGGGCGGTCGAGCCCGCTTCCCGAGGGACCACCACAGACGACGACCCGCAGGCGCTCCCGAATCGCAGGATCCTGCGCCATCACCGCGGCAGCGCCGAGGAGGACGTCGGGGGCCTTGAGTGGCTGGATACGTCCGACGAAGAGCAGGACGATCGAATCCGACGCGACGCCTTTGGTTCGACGTGCCGCGGCGCGATCACCGGGGGAGAAGGTTGCGAGGTCGACGCCCGGATGCACCACATCGATGCGTGAGGGATCCGCCCCGTAGAGCTCGACAAGCTGACGCTTCTCGTCGACGGTATTGGCGACCAGTCGTGTCGCGGCGTCCACGACCTGTTGCTCACCGATCACCCGCACCTCGGGTTCTGGCGTGTCCCCGGCTGCGAGTTCCGCGTTCTTCACGCGCGCCATCGTGTGCATGCTGTGGACGAGGGGGACGTTCCATCGCTCGGATGCCAGCCAGCCCACCTGTCCGGAGAGCCAGTAGTGGGAATGGATGAGGTCGAACCACCCTTCGGGCCGTGAGGCCTCCGCACGCAGGAGTCCAGCGGTCACCGCGCACAACTGCCCGGGGAGTTGGTCCTTCGTCAATCCTTCGAAGGGGCCGGCGGTGACGTGGCGGACGGTGACCCCCGGTGCCAACTCGACCGAGGGGGGAAGGCTCGACGACGTCGCTCGGGTGTAGATCTCCACCTCGATGCCCGTCTCGGCGATGCGCGTGCTCGTCTCGACGACGTAGACGTTCATGCCTCCGGCGTCTCCCGTCCCGGGCTGATCCAGGGGAGACGTGTGAATAGAGAGCACGGCGATACGCCGAAGGGTCATGGGAGGAGTGTGACGTATACCCCGGGGGCGTCAGCCCTCCAGGGTGACGCCCACGTAGGGCTCGCCGGTCACGATGGTGACGACCCTTCGTGTCACGGAAACCGCGTGATCGGCGTAGCGCTCGTAGTAGCGGGAGAGCAGCGTCACGTCGATCGCAGCCTCGACTCCGTGGGACCAGGTGGGGGAAAGCACGATCGTGAACAGTTCCCGGTGGAGCCGATCCATCTCCTGGTCGTGGCGGGCGATGTCCGTCCCCAATGTGACGTCCTTGCTCGCGATCACCTGGCCGGTCTTGGAGACGATGTCCTCGGCCAGGCGCCCCATCTGCGCGAAGGTCTCCCGAAGTTCCGTGGGTACTGCGGGTCGGGGGTGGCGCATGCGCGCCTGTTTCGCCACGTGCTCGGCGAGGTCACCCATGCGTTCCAGGGAGCCCGCCATGCGCATGGCCCCGAGTACCACGCGGAGATCGGAGGCCACGGGCTGCTGGAGAGCGATGATCTCGAAACAGCGATCCTCGACGTCGCTGGTGAGGGCGTCCACCCGCACGTCCGCCTCGATCACCGACTCGGCGAGGGAGAGATCGGCATCCAGGAGGGCTTGCGTGGCCTTGTTCATCGCGGACCCCACCACGCGGGTCATTTCGACGAGATCGTCGGTGACCTGCTCGAGTTGATCCTGGAATGCCGAGCGCATGGAACCTCCCGCACCAAGAGTAGGTGCTCATCGGCGCTTTGCCTGGCCACGCGGGGCTGATGTGAACGATCAGTGCACACTCGGTGAACCCTGGCGGAACTTGGCTGCCATGGACCGTTGTGTGGGGCGGAGCCGCGACGCAACCCGCCTATCCTGATCACGTGGCAGCGCGGCGTCGTCCGGGTGAAGTGAGTGCCTCGCGCTTTCCGGGGCGCCCCGCCGTCCCCGACGAAGTTGTGCGCGTCCTGTCGATCCTGCCCTCTGCATCGCTTGTGGTCGCCCCTGATGGGGCCGTTTTGCGAGCCAGCACCCGGGCAACTGCCCTGGGGCTCGTCAGCAAGGGAACGATCGGTATCCCGAACATCCTCTCCCTGGTGCATCAGGTGGCCGACGATGGGAATGCGCGTGAACAGGAGATGCGGGTTCGTCGCCCACCGCTGGGACGTGAACTCCTCGAGTTGCGTGCCCGAGTCGCGCCGCTGGGAACAGGAGCGATCCTCGTTCTGATCGATGACCTCGCCGAGGAGCGCCGCGTTGAGGCGGTACGCCGGGACTTTGTCGCCAACGTCAGTCATGAGTTGAAGACGCCCGTGGGCGCCATGTCCCTTCTCGCCGAGGCGCTTCTCTCGAGTTCGGATGATCCCGAGCAGGTGCGCCACTTCGCCGAGCGGATGCAGGTGGAGGCGACGCGATTGACAGAGCTCATTCAGGACGTCATCGATCTTTCGCGCCTTCAGTCCGATGACCCGCTGATTCGTGGTGAAGTCATCGACGTCGACGAACTCGTGGCGAGGTCGATGGAGGAAGTGCGCGTCCAGGCCACCAAGCACAGCATCGAAGTGATTTGCGGTGACCCCACGGGTGCCACCGTCTACGGGGATCGGAGCCAATTGCTCACCGCGCTGCGAAATCTCCTGGTCAATGCGATCCTCTATTCCCCAGATCACACGCGGGTTTCGATCTTCGCGCGGCGTGACGCGAGCATCGTCGAAATCTCGGTGAAGGACCAGGGTCAGGGAATCCCGCCACATGACGTGGACCGAATCTTCGAGCGCTTCTACCGAGTTGACCCTGCGCGTTCACGGATCACCGGGGGCACGGGCCTCGGTTTGGCGATCGTCAAGCATGTATGTCAAAACCACGGTGGTGAGTGCACGGTGTGGTCCGAGGTTGGTACCGGATCGACCTTCACCCTTCGACTTCCGGCCTACGATTCAGGTGTGACAACGACGGGTGAGGTACGCGCATTGCCCATAGATCTTGTCGTTGCTCCCGAGGGTGGTCGAGGACTGTGACGCGGGTTCTGGTGGTGGAGGATGAGGAGTCCTTCTCCGACGCTCTGTCCTTCATGTTGCGGCGGGAAGGCTACGAGGTTCTCGTCGCTTCCGATGGAAACGAAGCGTTGGCCACATTCGACAAGCATGGTGCTGATCTCGTGCTGCTCGATCTGATGCTCCCCGGTCTCGCGGGCACTGAAGTGTGTCGCCAGATTCGCACCCACTCCGCTGTCCCGGTCATCATGCTCACTGCGAAAGACGGTGAGGTGGACAAGGTCGTGGGCTTGGAACTCGGTGCCGACGATTACGTCACCAAGCCGTTTTCCTCACGCGAACTGCTCGCCCGGGTGCGGGCGGTGCTGCGTCGGCACGGAGAGGTGGAGGAGATGGTTCCTCCGGCGGTGGAGTCGGGTCCGGTGCGCATGGACATTGAGCGGCATGTGGTCACCGTCCGCGGCACGCAGGTCGCGATGCCGCTCAAGGAATTCGATCTCTTGGAGATCCTGGTCCGCAACTCCGGTCGCGTGCTCACGCGCGGGCAACTCATCGATCGGGTGTGGGGTTCGGACTACGTCGGAGACACCAAAACTCTCGACGTGCATATAAAGCGACTGCGCGCGAAAGTTGAAGAGGAACCATCGAACCCCGTGCACCTGCTGACCGTGCGAGGACTCGGCTACAAGTACGAGGCCTAAGCCGCCGGAGGATTCGGCGCGATGCCCTCGTAGAAGCTCAACGGCGGCACCGACAACACCTGCAGTGCAGTATCGCCGGACTTCTCGAACACCAACGTCACATCGACGAATGCGCTCGGCTCTGCGTCGAACTCGTACGAATTCACCCACAGATCGGATTCATACGCGAAGGAGATGGACGTGCCGGGGGGTAGATCCACGGCGTCACCCGTGATGGAGGCGCGGACTCCGTCGATGGTGGCGGCGAGGAGGCGATCCGATTCCGTCCCCTGGTTCACGATGCGCATCATCAGAGTTGCACTGCGGCTGCCTTCCGGACCCGTGACCAACGTGGCGTTCTCGACGCGGAGCAATCCCGCCTGCGCCTGAACACCATTGCCGGTCGCTTGGCCGGCCTGCATGGTCGTCGTGGCGTTAGGACCGTTGAAGCATCCGGCGAGAGAGAGGGAAGCAAGGAGTGCGAGGGCTGCTGCGCGCGTACGGATCACGTGACCACATTAGCGGCCCGTCCGCGTGATGCTCGATCACTCTCACGGCCACGATGGCCCCCCGGGGGCCCGTGTTAGAATTATTGGCCCGGAAAGGATTCCCCGTACATGGCCTTCAATGTTGGCGACACCGTCGTGTATCCGCATCACGGCGCCGCAGTTATCGAGTCCGTCGAGATGCGCACGATCAAGGGGGAGGACCGCGAGTACCTCGTGCTGCGGGTCGCCCAGGGTGATCTCACAGTGCGAGTCCCCGCGGACAACGTGGACCTCGTGGGTGTGCGCGATGTCGTAAACGCCGAGGGACTTGACCGCGTGTTCAACGTGCTGCGCCAGCCCTACACGGAGGAGCCCACTAACTGGTCCCGTCGTTACAAGGCGAATCTTGAGAAGCTCGCTTCGGGTGACGTGATCAAGGTGGCCGAGGTCGTTAGGGATCTGTGGCGTCGGGAGCGCGAGCGGGGACTGTCCGCAGGAGAGAAGCGGATGCTCGCGAAGGCCCGGCAGATTCTGGTGAGCGAACTGGCCCTCGCGGAGAAGACCGACGAGGGTAAGGCGGAAGCCATCCTCGACGAGGTCCTCGCTTCCTAGCCATGAGTGGGCGCACGGCGGCGCTGATCCCCGCCGCAGGCCGCGGTGAACGCCTCGGTCCCGGAGCACCCAAGGCCCTTCGCGACATCGGGGGAATCCCGATGCTCGTCCACGCGGTGAAGGCGATCTCGTCCTGTCCTGCGGTCAGCATCGTGATCGTCGCAGCGCCATCGGACAACGTCGACGAAGTCACCGCCCTCCTCGGTCAGCAAGAATTCCCGTCTGAAGTCCACGTCGTCGCGGGTGGTGACACGCGGGTGGAGTCCGTCGCTCGCGCGCTTATCAATCTGCCCGACGACATCGATGTCGTCCTCGTGCATGACGCCGCACGTCCGCTCGTTCCCGAGGAAGTCGTTGCCTCCGTTGTCTCTGCCGTGCGTGCCGGACACGACGCCGTCGTTCCCGCGCTGCCGATGACGGACACGGTGAAGCGGGTAGATACCAACGACGATGTCATCGCGACACTCGATCGATCGACACTGCGCGCGATCCAGACACCGCAGGGCTTCCGTCGCGAGATCCTGCAGCGGGCCCACGCCATCGCCGATGACGAGGGGATCACCGACGACGCGGGAATGGTCGAAGCCCTCGGGATCACCGTGCACGTAGTGCCAGGACACGAGGAGGCGCTGAAGGTCACGCGTCCTTTCGACGTCGTTGTCGCGGAAGCAATCCTTGCCAAGCGAAGGAGCCTCGGTGCCCTCGGGTGATGTGCGGGTTGGCGTCGGCACGGATGTCCACGCATTCGCCGACGGTCGCGAACTCTGGCTGGCCGGCCTGCACTGGCCCGGGGAGCGCGGACTTCTCGGCCACTCCGATGCGGACGTCGCAGCACATGCTGCCTGCGATGCGGTGCTCTCCGCCGCGGGCCTTGGTGACCTTGGCTCGGTGTTCGGCACGTCGGATCCCGCATGGCAGGACGCCTCCGGCATCAGCCTGCTGGCTCACGTCGCGCACCTCGTCCGCCAGGAGGGTTTCCGGATCGTCAATGTCAGCATCCAGGTCATCGGTAACTCTCCGCGGGTCGGTACCCGCCGCCAGGAGGCGCAGGACATCCTCTCTGCGGCCCTCGGTGCACCGGTCACCATCAGCGGAACCACCACCGACGGCCTCGGTCTCACCGGGCGCGGTGAAGGCATCGCGGCCATCGCCGTCGCACTCGTCACGACGTAGACTCGGCCCACATCACGGGGGAGACACCATGATCCGCACCGCACTGGCAACGTCCGTAGCCGTAGTGATGCTGGCCGCGGCGGCCGCTGCACCCGCATTCGCCTACGACCCCAAGGAGTACGCCTACGCGGCGGGTCACATGATCACGCCCAAGGACATCGCCACACCTCTCACTGTGAAGTCCAAGGGCTACTTCAGTGCCGGTCCGGATGGCGGATCGTTCCTGTGTCGGAAGAACGACAAGGCCGTCAACTACCCCGGTGGTTCCGATCGCTACTCCATCAACTACAACGCCGAAAGTGGCAAGCGACCGAGCATCTCTGTCAATGTCCAGCAGTACTCCTCCAGCATGAAGGCGATCAAGGCATTCGACACTCTGAAGGAGGCTGCAACGACATGCAAGGGCACCGCCAGCGGCTCCGACAACTGGACCGGCGAGAACGGGGCTCCGGTGGTCCAGCAATGGAGCCAACTGACCACCACGGGCTCCGTGCCGCTTGTGACCGTGGTGGGTGTCCCATCGATCTTCATCAACGTCAACTACGAGAACGTCGTCTCGAATGAGGAGAGCCGCTACAGCTCGGACAACTACACGGTCTACACCCTGGTTAACGACGTGATCATCAGCACCTCCTTCTTCTCGGGATCGCAGTTGAACATCACGGCGCCGCAGAAGAAGGCCGTGAATCAGACCGCGTTCAATGCGGTCGGTGCATGGGTGGGCTGACGTGGCGACGCTTCCGGATTCCGTCAAGCCCTGGTTCGACGCGCCGGAGTTTGCCACGATCGCGACGGTTCTCCCGGATGGTCGACCTCACCTGTCTGTCGTGTGGGTGGCACGCGACGGTGATGACCTGCTCGTCTCGACGGTGAAGGGCCGACGCAAGCACCTGAACCTGGAGCGGGACCCCCGGGTCAGCCTCCTCGTCTACCCGAAGGACAACCCCTACTCCTATGTCGAGGTGCGCGGCACCGCCACCATGACTGAGGAGGGTGGTCGCGAGCTCATCGACCGTCTCTGCCGCGAGTACACGGGTGCGGATCGCTACACCTACGACGACGGGACGGACAACGTGCGCGTCGTTGTGCGCATTACTCCGGACAAGGTCGTCACGCTGCAGCGCTGACACCTCGCTACTGTTCACGGATGCGCCTCTACGACACCGCCACGCGCGCTGTCCGGGATTTCGTGCCCCGGGAGCCGGGCAAGGTGGGCATCTACCTCTGCGGCGCCACGGTGCAGGCGCCCCCGCACGTGGGTCATATACGCAGCGGGGTGGCTTTCGATGTCATCCGACGGTGGTTCACGGCGCGTGGATACGACGTCACCTTCGTGCGCAATGTGACCGATATCGATGACAAGATTCTTCACAACGCGGGCCATGAAGACGTGCCCTACTGGGTGGTAGCCATGCGCAATGAGCGCGCCTTCACCCGCGCGTACGACACGCTCGGGTGTCTTCCCCCCACCTACGAGCCGCGCGCCACGGGTCACATCCCCGAGATGGTGGCCCTCATGCAGCGCTTGATCGACGCCGGCTACGGCTACGCCGCGCACGGTGACGTCTACTTCGATGTCCGGGCGTTCACGAACTACGGATCCCTCAGTGGACAGAAGCTCGATGACATGCTCGCCGCGGATGATTCCGAGGCCCGCGCCAAGCGGGATCCACGTGACTTCGCGATGTGGAAGGGAGCCAAACCGGGGGAGCCCGCCTGGTCCACCCCCTGGGGCGATGGACGCCCGGGCTGGCACATCGAGTGCTCGGCGATGGCTGAGAAGTACCTCGGACCGGAGTTCGACATCCACGGGGGTGGGCTCGATCTCGTCTTTCCACACCATGAGAACGAGATCGCGCAGTCGCAGGCTGCCGGTGACGCCTTTGCGCGTTACTGGTTGCACAACGCCTGGGTCACCACGGCCGGGGAGAAGATGAGCAAGTCATTGGGCAATTCCCTGCTCGTCGATCAGGTGGTCACGCGCATCCGCCCCGTGGAACTCCGTTACTACCTGGTGAGTGCGCACTACCGGTCGATGCTCGAATACAGCGATGACTCCGTCAAGGAGGCGGGAGCCTCCTATCGCCGGATCGAGGGCTTCCTCGAGCGTGCGGCGGAAACGGCGGGTCGCGACGCCATAGTGATCGGGACGCGCCCCGCCGCATTCGACGACGCGATGGATGACGACTTCGCCGTCCCCCAGGCCCTCGCGGTTCTGCACGAGACCGTGCGCGCGGGCAACAGCGCAATCGCAGCAGGGAACGCCGCCACGGCCACCGAAGCCGCGTCGGCAACGCGGGGGATGCTGGATGTCCTGGGACTGGATCCCTGGTCGGATCCGTGGGCGTCCGCGAATCGCAATGATGACTCTGACGCGGTCATCGATGCCCTCGTGCGGGTTGCCGTCCAGCAGCGCCAGGAGGCGCGGGCCCGCAAGGACTTCGCTGCCGCCGATGCAATCCGAGATGGCCTCGCGGAAATCGGCATCGTCCTGGAGGACACGCCATCCGGTGCGCGATGGTCGATGAAGGAACGCCATGGCGGGTAACTCGCAGCGCCGCGGCGCCACGCGCAAACCGGGGTCGAAGAAGGGCGCCACCGTCGGTTCCGGCGGCCAGCGTCGGGCAAAACTCGAAGGGCGCGGTCCCACCCCCAAGGCCGAGGATCGACCGCACCACGTCGCGGCGAAGCGCAAACGTGCGGCGTCACGTGCGCGCACAGCATCCCCGCGCACGAAGCGCTCCGGCACGTATCTCTTCGGTCGCAATCCGGTGGTGGAGGCGCTGCGTGCTGGGGTGCCTGCGACCACCCTGTATGTGCAGTCGAAGGGTGACGCCGACGAGCGCGTGCGCGAGGCCATCGAACTCGCGGTGACGTCCGGGATCCCGCTGCTCGAGGCACCGCGCTCGGAGATGGACACCCTCGCCGACGGCGGCGTCCACCAGGGTCTCCTGCTCGTCGTTCCCGACTACCGCTACGCGAACCTCGACGATGTGGCGGGTGCGTCGCTGCTCATCGCCCTCGACGGGGTGACCGACACGCGCAACCTCGGTGCCATCGCACGTTCCGGCGCCGCCTTCGGTGCCGGTGGCATCGTCGTTCCGAGTCGTCGCTCTGTCACCGTCACGGCTGCATCGTGGAAGGCATCGGCGGGTGCCCTGACGCGGGTCCCGGTCGCCGAGGTCACCAACCTCACGCGGGCGCTCATCGATCTCAAGAAGCGCGGGTTCACGGCCGTCGCCCTGGATGCCGACGGTGGGACGGCGATCGCGGATGTCCCCCGAGATGTGTGGCGTGATCCCATCGTGGTGGTCATCGGGTCCGAGGGGGCGGGAGTTTCGCGTCTGGTGGGGGAGACCTGCGATTGGCGCGTCATGATCCCGATGGCCGCGGGGCAGGAGTCCCTCAACGCCTCCGTCGCGGCCGCGATCGTCCTGCAGCGAATCCACGAGGCACGCACGTAGTCGCAGGTGACACACTTGCTCCATGGCACCGCTGATCGGCATCACCACCTACCTGGAGCCCGCGAAATGGGGGCTCTGGGATATCACCGCACCGGTGCTACCGCGGTGGTACATCGATCTGTTCCAGGAGGCCGGTGCCACTCCCGTCATGCTCCCGCCGGGGACGTCCACGGAGGTCATCGATCGCATCGATGGACTCGTGATCGCTGGGGGTGCGGACGTGGACTCGCGTCTCTACGGAGAGACCCCGCACGAGACTGCCGACTCACCACGTGAGACACGTGATTCGTCCGAGATCGCTCTCTATCGCGCGGCCCTCGATGCCGAGCTTCCGGTACTCGGTATCTGCCGAGGTGTGCAGATCATGGCGGTGGCCCATGGTGGGGCGCTCCACCAGCACATGCCGGAGGTGACCGAACTCCCGCATAAGGAAGCCCCCCTCACGTTTGTGGAACATGGTGCGCGCTTCGAACCAGGCTCACGCATCCACGCGATCTACGGCGATCAGTCGACGGTCAACTCCTTTCACCATCAAGCGGTCAAGGATCCAGGGACCCTGCGGATCACGGGAACTGCGGAGGATGGAACGGTCGAGGTGTGTGAAGTTCCGGGTTCGACCTTTGTTGTCGGTGTGCAGTGGCACCCCGAGCACCCCGATCGGCGCACTGCCGATCGACCCCTGATCGACGCGTTCCTCGCAGCCACACACACGCACTAGGCGAGTGGGGCCGATATGGGGACGATCCTGAAGAAGCCCGCGGGTTCGCGGGCGGACTCCTCACCCGATCCCGCGGTCGTCGACATTGTCGCGTCGGTCATCGCAGACGTCCGCGAGCGTGGCGACGAGGCTGTCCGCCACTACTCGACGACCTTCGACTCCTGGGACCCGGAGAGTTTCCGGCTTGATGGAGAGGACATCGAACGGATCGTGTCCTCGGTACCCGCGGACGTTCACGAGGACATTCGTACGGCTCAGGCCAACGTCCGCAACTTCGCAACCCATCAACGCGCGTCCCTCCACGACTTCGAGGTGGAGACGGCACCCGGTGTGTTCCTGGGTCAACGCAATATCCCCGTGGCCGCAGCGGGTGCCTACGTTCCCGGTGGTCGATACCCACTCGTCGCCTCTGCGCACATGACGATCATCACGGCCAAGGTTGCGGGCGTCGAGCGCGTCACCGCGTGCACGCCGCCGATGCAGGGGCAGATTCCCGCGGCGAGTGTCGCGGCTATGGCATTCGCAGGGGCCGACGAGATCCTCATCCTCGGCGGAGTGCAGGCGGTGGCCGCGATGGCGATCGGGACCGAGTCGATTGGTCGCGTCGACATCATCACGGGACCCGGAAACGCCTATGTCGCGGAAGCCAAGCGACAACTATTCGGTGAAGTGGGCATCGACCTATTTGCCGGCCCAACAGAGACACTGATCATCTCCGACGAACACGCTGATCCCTTCACGGTTGCGGTGGACCTGCTCAGTCAGGCCGAGCACGGGCCGGACTCACCCGCGGTGCTCATCACGACATCCCGGGATGTCGCGGAGGCCGCCGCCGAGTTCATCGAACGCCTCCTCCCGGGAAGGCCCACGCGGCAGAACGCGGAACCCGCGTGGCGCGATCACGGTGAGATTCACCTGGTGGACTCCCTCGCTGAGGCGTATGCGCTGGCTGATGACTTCGCGAGTGAGCACGTGCAGGTGCTGACAGCCAACCCGCGTGAGGCCCTTGAGGCCATGAATAACTACGGAGCGCTGTTCCTCGGGGATGGCACGTGCGTCACCTACGGGGACAAGGTGATCGGCACCAATCACACACTGCCGACCCGCAAGGCTGCCCGCTACACCGGCGGTCTGTGGGTCGGGAAATTCCTCAAGACGGTCACGCACCAGGAGGTGCGGGACCCCGCGTCGAGTGCGGCACTCGGGGAACTCGCAGCCCGTGCCAGCCGGATCGAGTCATTCGAGGGTCATGCGCGTTCCGGAGATCTACGTGCGGCGCGTCACTACGGAACCGAATTGCCGTGGGCGCCGTGAGGAGCTCCTGGTCAGGATTGACCGGGAGCAAATCCAGCCGTTCCGTGACCCTTTTGAACCGCCCAGGTCTGTTGTTGCGTGTTGCGCAATATGGTACATTCGGGCTGTGATCAAGTCCTTCAAGCACAAGGGCTTGCGCACGCTCTTCGAAACAGGAAAGGCATCAGGTATACAGCCGGCCCACGCACGACGGCTTCGTATCCAGCTTGCTGCACTTGACACAGCCCAGGAGATCGCTGACATGGACCTCCCGGGCTACCGGCTCCACCCCCTCAAGGGTGCGAACCTTCGGCGGTGGTCGATCACCGTTAACGGAAATTGGAGAATGACGTTCGAGTTCCGAGACGGGAACGCGTACGTCCTGGATTACGAGGACTATCACTGATGACTGATCTCAAACCCATGCACAATCCACCGCACCCAGGTGAATTCATCTCCGAGGTTTACCTCGAGCCATTCCAGATCAGTGGCCGTGAGCTAGCCCAGAAGCTGGACGTATCCGCATCGACTCTCAGTCGGATTCTTTCCGGTATCAGCCGGGTGACGCCTGAGATGGCTCTGCGCCTATCCAAGGCACTCGGGCGTTCTCCAGAGAGTTGGCTCGCGATGCAGGATGCTCACGATCTTTGGCAGGCCCGCAAGCAGGTGGACTTACGACGAGTCACTCGCCTGAAGGTCGCTTCAGCCTAGAACCAGTGTGGTCGAGCCCCCGGTCAGGATTGAACTGACGACCTACCGCTTACAAGGCGGTTGCTCTACCACTGAGCTACAGGGGCGAAGGCTGCATTCTCGCGTACGCCGCCCTAGGTCAGACCCGGTCCCCCCAGACAGCGTGAGACAGCGTCGACCCCCCGCCATACGTCCTCGAAGGTGTTGTAGAGCGGTGCAGGTGCCAGACGGATCACGTCGGGATTTCGGGCATCGCCCAGAACCCCGTACGTGGCATACATCGACTCGATGAGAGCGAAGGGTTCGACCGGTACGCGAACGGAGACCTGGGCGCCATGGCGGTCCGGCTCGCGGGGGGTGATGGCTCGGACGTCCACATCACGCGCTGCGACGTCAAGCAGAGCGAACAGGTACTCCGTCAGTTCGAGGCTGCGGGCACGCAACCGCTCCATGCCGATCTCGTCGAATATGCGCAGGGATGTGAGCGCCGGACTCATGATGAAGACGGGGGAACACGACACCGACCACGCTTCCGCCTTGGTCCACGGATCGAGGATCGGGTCCATGCGGAACCGCGTTTCGGGGCGGTTACCCCACCAACCCTCGAGTCGTGGGATGGTCGGATCTGCCAGGTGCCGTTCGTGGATGAAGGCCCCTGAGACGGAGCCGGGGCCGGAGTTCAAGTACTTGTAACTGCACCAGGCGGCGAAATCCACATCCCAGTCATGCATGCGGAGCGGAACGTTGCCGGCCGCATGAGCCAGGTCCCACCCGGCGAATGCACCGATGTCGTGAACGGTGCGGGTGATCGCGGGAATATCCATGAATTCCCCGCTGAGGTAATTCACGGCTCCCACGAGGACGGTGGCGATCGAGTCGCCATGCTCGCGGAGTGTCGCGATCACGTCCTCGGTGCGCAGCGAGTCCTCACCGGGGCGTGGTCGAAGCCGGAGCACGTCGACATCCGGGTCGAGGCCGCGCGCCGCAACGTGGGAACGCACCGCATAGGAGTCCGAACTGAAGGCGTAGTCCTCGATGACGATCTTCGTGCGTGACCCGGACGGCCGGTAGAAGCTGGTGAGGAGCAGGTGCAGGTTGATCGTCAAGCCGTTCATGATGACGACCTCGTCGGGCAGTGCTCCCACCACCCGCGCACTCGGGCCGCTGAGCTGCAGGGGGTATGCCATCCACGGCCGGTCCCCGTGCGCGTGGCCGCGCACCGCCAGGTTCTGCCACGCGTCGAGATCCGCGTTCATGTCTTCTCGTGTGCCGATCGGCATCAGACCGAGGGAGTTGCCCACCAGATAGGCAGTGTGGTCCTCACCCGGGATCGGGCTCGGCATGAGGTGAAAGCGATCGCGGGCGATCGGCGGGTCGAGCTCCGCATCACGGTGGGCGGCGAAGGAGCGAGAACTGTCGATCACGCGCCGACCCTGCCAGATACCCTTGCCGAACGGAAGGGAGCCGAGGGTGAAGGTCTCCGTGGATGCGGTCGACTCCGCGATCCTTCGTGAGCTCCAGTCCGATGCCCGCCTGTCCTACAGTGAAATCGGGCGTCGTGTGCACATTTCCACGCCGACCGCCGCGGAGCGAATTCGTCGCATGGAGCGCGACGGCGTCATCACCGGTTATTCCGCCAACGTTGATCCGACCCGGCTCGGCTGGGATGTGCGGGCGTTGGTCCGCATGACGTGTTACGGACCGACCTGCATCCTCGACGACCCCGATGTTCCCGCGTGGCCCGAAGTCCTCCGCATCGATCGACTCACCGGAGATGAGTGTTGCGAATTGACCATCGTCTGCGAGTCGATGGCGTCCTTTGGGAGGCTCATCGATCGACTCGCAACACATGGAACACCCGAGAGCTCCCTCGTGCTCTCCTCGATCTCCGCGCCTACCGTGCAGGCACCGCCCACGTCAGTGCCTGATCGATGACGAGCGCGCACGCGTCCGTGCGCGGATCCACCCACTCGAAGTGACCGACATCCTGGGTCATCGGTTCCCCGTACTCGTGGGACATGGTGAGGGGGACGCGTATGTCGTGTGCGCCGTGCATGATCACGTAGTCGATGTCCGGACGTGGGAGCCGAGCTGGGTCGAGGTCGGGGAAAGCGTCGGCGGGTGAGCCCAGGAACGCGAGGACCGCGCCGTCATCTGCATCGGCAGCCTCCGCAGCACGCAGGTCCGTGATGGGTGCGATCGCCACGCAGGCGCGCATCAGCTCCGGTCGGTGGATCGCGGCGAGGAGTGCCAGGTGACCGCCGGCGGAATGTCCCAGGACAACCGGCGGGGACCCGAGCGTTCCGATATGCGCGAGGGCGGAGCACACGTCCTCGATCTGCCATAAGGGGTGCCCGGGTACGCGCCGGTATTCGATGTTGTAGACGGTCGCGTGCTGAGCCAGGTGCTCCGCGAGAGGGCGTAGGTAGGTGCGATCGAACTCTGGACGCCAATACCCACCATGCAGAAGTGCCACCGGGTACGTCGAAGGTCGATGCTCGCCGTAGACGTCCATGACCTGATCGGGATGCTCGCCGAACCGCACGGAACGGGGAGTCGGGGAGGCCACCAGGTCGAAGACGGAACGGTCCTCCATGGCTACCTAGACTGCCAGGGACCTCGGAAGTGGAGCGGGAATGTTCGGTTGGCACGTGCCCGACCTGCAGCCGGGGCTGCCCTGGTGGCCGCTCCTCGTCGTCATCCTTGCCCTCGTCCTGGTCAACGTCGTCAACAACCGCCTGGCGCCCCAGTCCCACTATTTCCTCTGGGCGATCGCGGGATCCGTGTTGTTTCTCGCCATCGGTCTGCTTGACGGGAACTCCCTCCAGGACATAGGCCTGGGATTCACCTATCTCCTCCCGGGGCTGATCTGGGCTGCGGTGTCGATCGGAGTGGTGACAGCGGTCTATGTCATCGGGTCGATCTTCAAGAAGACTCGACGCGCGTTCCACGACGAACGCATCCGGGAGTTATCCGCAGGGCGACTGGTCTTCCAAGCCTTGATCGAAGTCCCCTTCGGAACGGTGCTCTTCGAGGAGATCGCCTTCCGAGCGGTGTTGTTTTCGATGCTCGCGCGCAGGTTCGGGGTGGTGACGGCGATCGTCGTCTCCGCTCTTCTGTTCGGCATCTGGCACGTCCTGCCGAGTATCGGGACCCACGAGCAGAATCCGGCCCTCGGGTCCGTCGTCGGCCAGGGTCGACGCGGCAACATCCTCGCCATTGCTGCGAGCGTCCTCACCACGACCGTCGCCGGTGTGGTGTTCACGCTGATGCGCATCGTGTCGGGAAGTGTGATCGCACCGATGGGGCTCCACTGGGCGACCAACGGTCTCGGCTACGCCTTCTCCTGGGTGCTGATCCGCACTCGGAGATCGGGTGCATGATGGGGCGGGACACGGGGGGAGGGGTGAGTGACATCGATGGAATTCACCACGTACGATGACGAGCGCTTCCCCGAGCCCAGATCGCTCACCCTGCATGTGGAGGACCTGACCGTGGAGTTGGCCCGCAGTAACAACGAGTCCTGCGGACTCAGCGAGCGCGATCAACGCATCGTGGAATTCGAGCGGCAGTGGTGGAAGTACGCCGGGGCCAAGGAGCAGGCCATCCGGGACCTCTTCGACATGAGCGCTACCCGGTACTACCAGATTGTGAACACCCTCATCGACACCCAGGAAGCCCTGGCCTTCGACCCGATGCTGGTCAAGCGACTCCGTCGCATGCGCGCGGCGCGGCAGCGGGCCCGCTCGGATAAGCGGGCAGACGCGCGCTGATCTGCCCCGCGAGGCCCCGGTTCGTGGTAGCAATGTGGCGATGCGTACCTCGCGAATCCTCCTAGGCGCTCTCCTCGCCCTGGCTGTGCTGGGCGGCGCGCAACCCGCCCACGCGGCAAAGAAGCCCGTGGTCGTATGGGTGGACTCCTCGATGCGGGCGGCTACCAAGGCTGTGTTCGCCGCCGGGATCAACGGTCGCGAAGTCCGGGTGCGGGCTCGGGATATGTCCACCGTGGCGGAGCAGTTACGCAGCGTCGATCCGGCGGACGCGCCGGACATCATCCTCATCGACAACGCGCAGACGGCGGCTCTGGCAGCGGCGACCTTGATCGAGCCACTGACCATCCCGGCCCAGACGACCAAGGGGCTGGTCCCCGCGGCCGTCGATGGTTTCCGATACGGGTTCGGGAACTACGGGATTCCCATGCAGCGACAGAACATGGCGTTGATCACGAACGCGGACCTCGTCCCGACCGCGCCGGAGACCTTCGCCAAGCTCTCCCGCGCCGCCCTGCAACTCAAGGCGGATGGCCGCATCTCGGTGCCGTTCGCGCTGGCCCAGGGGGAGAAGGGCAACGCCGAGACCACCTATCCACTGTTCAGCGGCCTCGGCGGGTTCGCCTTTGGGACCAATGCCGCAGGCAGCCTCGATCCCACGAAGGTGGGTATCGACAACAAGCAGTTCCGGGAGAATTCCCCGCGCATCGATACGTGGAACGAGACCGGTCTGCTGGACTCGGGCCTGTCGGCGGAGCGGGCGCGCGAGGCCTTCGTATCGGGTCAGGCCCCGTTCTGGATCGCGGGTCCCGACGACATCGCGACGTTGCGCACGGTGACATTTCGATACCGCGTGACCGCAGTTCCTCGGATCCTGAAGCGCGTTGCACCCGCACCGTTGCTCCGATCCTGGGGCTTTGCTGTGACGCCGTTCGCGCGTCAGCACCGGGTGCTCCCGGCCGCCACCACGCTCGTGACACAGGTGGCTGCCTCCGCTGAGGGCCAGGCGGCATTCGCGGCAGCGTCCGGGCGCATCGGGCTCCCCGCCAATATCGCCGCCGCGGCGCGGGTGGCCGATCGGGTGTTGGTCGCCTTCGGGGCCGCAGGCTCAGACGCGGTGGCCTACCCGAACATCCCGCAGTGGGCCGAGGCCCAGGCGGCCCTCGGGGAGGCGTGGCGGGACTCCACGCGTGGGCCGGGGGCCACGCCGGCCGCCGAGGCCTTCGCGGCCGCCCAGAAGCGCTTCCGGTCCCTCGGGGGATAGGAATTTGCACTCACCAGGGTCGAGTGCTAACTTTGGGTTAGCACTCTCCACCTGAGAGTGACAACTTTCCGCATGACGTTCCGGGAGGAACCACCCCCATGGCAAAGATCATTGCATTCGACGAGGAGGCCCGGCGTTCCCTCGAGCGCGGCATGAACGTGCTCGCAGACGCCGTCAAGGTCACCCTGGGCCCCAAGGGCCGCAACGTCGTTCTCGAGAAGAAGTGGGGTGCCCCCACGATCACCAACGATGGTGTGTCCATCGCGAAGGAGATCGATCTCGAGGACCCCTACGAGAAGATCGGCGCTGAGCTGGTCAAGGAAGTCGCCAAGAAGACCGACGACGTCGCAGGCGACGGCACCACCACCGCCACCGTGCTGGCCCAGGCGCTTGTGCGCGAGGGTCTGCGTAACGTCGCTGCCGGCGCGAACCCGATGGGTCTCAAGCGCGGTATCGAGAAGGCCGTCGACGTCGTGAGCGCAGAGCTGCTCGCGATGGCGAAGGACGTCGAGACCAAGGAGCAGATCGCCTCGACGGCGGCCATCTCCGCGGGCGGCGACCAGGAGGTCGGCAATCTCATCGCCGAGGCGATGGACAAGGTGGGCAAGGAAGGTGTCATCACCGTTGAGGAGAGCAACACCTTCGGGCTCGAGCTCGAGCTCACCGAGGGTATGCGCTTCGACAAGGGTTACATCTCGCCCTACTTCGTCACCGACGCCGAGCGCATGGAGGCCGAGCTCGAGGATCCCTACATCCTCATCGTGAACTCCAAGATCTCCTCGGTGAAGGACCTCGTGCCCGTTCTCGAGAAGGTCATGCAGAGCGGCAAGCCGCTGGCCATCATCGCCGAGGACGTGGAGGGCGAGGCGCTCGCGACCCTGGTGGTCAACAAGATCCGTGGCACCTTCCGCTCGGTGGCGGTCAAGGCTCCCGGCTTCGGTGACCGTCGCAAGGCCATGCTGCAGGACATCGCGATTCTGACCGGTGGTCAGGTCATCAGCGAGGAGGTCGGTCTCAAGCTTGAGAACACCTCCATCGATCTGCTCGGCCGTGCGCGCAAGGTCGTCGTGACCAAGGACGAGACCACGATCGTCGAGGGTGCCGGGGACGCGGAGCAGATCAAGGGCCGTGTGAACCAGATTCGCGCCGAGATCGAGAAGTCCGATAGCGACTACGACCGGGAGAAGCTGCAGGAGCGTCTGGCCAAGCTGGCCGGCGGTGTGGCGGTCATCAAGGTCGGCGCTGCCACGGAGGTCGAGCTCAAGGAGCGCAAGCACCGCATCGAAGACGCCGTGCGTAACGCCAAGGCAGCAGTGGAAGAGGGCATCGTCGCCGGTGGCGGCGTGGCACTCATCCAGGCGATGAAGTCCAGTGCGGCGAAGATCGACGCGCTCGGCCTCACCGATGAGCAGGCCGTGGGCGCGAACATCGTGCGCGTCGCGGTCAGCGCCCCGCTGAAGCAGATCGCGGAGAACGCCGGTCTCGAAGGTGGAGTCGTCGTCGAGAAGGTGCGCGAGCTCCCGGCCGGACAGGGCCTGGATGCCTCCAACGGCACCTACGTCGACATGATCAAGGAGGGGATCATCGATCCCGCCAAGGTCACCCGCTCGGCGCTGCAGAACGCGGCATCCATCGCCGGACTGTTCCTCACCACCGAGGCGGTCGTCGCGGACAAGCCTGAGAAGACGCCCGCGATGCCGGCAGGTGGCGGCGATATGGGTGGCATGGACTTCTAGTCCACGATTGTTGCGAAGGGCGGTCCCGTGCGGGGCCGCCCTTCGTCATTCCCGGCCGTTCCCGGATGTGACGAGCACGATGACCACGACAACGCTCTCGATACCCCAGATCAACAGCGTCCAGGCCGGTGCGAAGTCGGCCAGCACGATGGTGATCACTGCTAGCACCGGAACGATCGCCAGGTGGTGCACGACGTTCTTCGACCAGGCTGTTGCGCCGCCGTTGTCCTTCTCGGCACTCCACACGAACCATCCAAGGACCAAGGCATTGATCGCGACCAGGATGGCGAAGATCTGCAGCGCTAGCGGTTCATCTACTTCGTAAATGCCCACCAGATGGGCAGTGAAGGGAACCAGGGAGATCGTGGCGAGGAAGATGAAGTTGATCAAGACGGTCCGCGAGGAACAGCGCGTGATCGACGACGCGGTGTCGTGCTGGATCATCCAAAAGCGAGCGAGCACGATAAAACTGATGACCCACCCCAGAAACGGGTGCCAATCCTCCACCAGGATTTCCGGGAGCGTGAGACCTGTCGGTGGCGGATCGGGAAGCTTGAGTTCGAGGACGAGCAGAGTGAGCGCGATGGCGAAGACGCCATCGGTCAGGGCCCCGAGACGCTCGGGTGGGTAGAAGCGGCGCGCCATGGCTGCATCATGCCGTCCACGGGCAGTGCTTTGGCAGACTCAGCGGGTGAGTCCGACGAGTGGTACCTGGACTATAGGCCCGATGGACAGCGGAGATGTCCGCCTGCGCAGCGGAAGCCACGGCCTGATGAATCTCGATGTGCGGGCGCCTGTGCGCTCGGGGCGCCTCGTCATCGACGCTCAGGCCGCGACCCTGGATCTCGTCGTCGCCCTCGATCGGATCTCGACCGGGAGTTTTTTCACGGAGCAAGCAGCCCGCGCGATGCTTGCGGGATACCGCGTCCACGACCTCGTGTACTCGGGCACAGGCCCGTGGCAGGGGAGCGCCTTTGCCATCTCAGGTCAGGCCCAGGCGGGCACCATGGACGTGACGATGGCCCTGACCATCACCCCTCCCATGACCGCGATGACCATCGAACTCACGGGTTTGGCCAGCTTCGGCTCCGTACACATTCCGTTCCCGGGGATCGGTGCGGTCGACAACTTCATGGTCGACGTGGACGCCCTCCTCGAAGTGACCGCGGTCTAGCGGGAGCCCCAGGCGAGTACGTCGTCCGCGTCGACGATGTGGTACGCGTAGCCCTGTTCTGCGAGGAATCGCTGCCGATGCTGGGCAAAGTCGGCGTCGTTGGTGTCGCGGGTGACCACGGAGTAGAAGTGCGCGGTGCGCCCGTCACCCTTGGGCCGCAGAATCCGCCCGAGCCGCTGCGCTTCCTCTTGGCGTGACCCGAAGGATCCGCTCACCTGGATCGCGACTGCGGCCTCGGGAAGATCGATCGAGAAGTTCGCGACCTTGCTCACCACGAGAACGCGCACCTCGCCGCGGCGGAAAGCCTCGAAGAGTCGCTCACGCTCCCGAATGGAGGTGTCTCCGGTGATCACGGGTGCGCCCAGGTGTTCGCCGAGTTCGGCGAGTTGGTCCAGGAACTGCCCGATCACGAGCACCTGCTCCTCCGCATGGTGCTCGATGATCGCGTCGACCACGGGGATCTTCTGCTCGGCGGCCGCGGCGAGGCGGTACCGGTCCTCCTGCTCGGCGACGGAATAGGCCATGCGATCCGCCTCGGGGAGCGTCACGCGCACCTCGGTGCACTCGGCGGGTGCGATATAGCCCTGGGCCTCGATGTCCTTCCAGGGGGCGTCGTAGCGCTTGGGCCCGATCAGGGAGAACACGTCGGACTCGCGCCCGTCCTCACGCACGAGTGTCGCGGTGAGACCGAGCCGGCGTCGGCTCTGGATATCCGCGGTGAAGCGGAAGATGGGCGCAGGTAGAAGGTGGACCTCGTCGTAGATGATCAATCCCCAATCACGGGTGTCGAACACATCCAGATGCGGATAGATCCCCTGCCGCTTGGTGGTCATCACTTGATACGTGGCGATGGTGACGGGACGGATCTCCTTCTTCGCCCCCGAGTATTCGCCGATCTCGTCCTCGGTGAGTGTGGTGCGACGCAGGAGTTCGCTTCGCCACTGACGCGCAGCCACGGTGTTGGTCACCAGGATCAGCGTCGTGGCCTGCGCCAGCGACATTGCCAACGCACCCACGATCGTCTTGCCCGCTCCGCAGGGAAGAACGACCACGCCGGATCCGCCATGCCAGAACCCCTCGGCGGCCTCGACCTGGTAACTCCGCGGCTGCCACTCCGATGTGTCGAGTCCGATGGCATGCCGCTCACCATCCACGTAGCCCGCGATGTCCTCGGCGGGCCAGCCGAGTTTGAGCAGCGCCTGCTTCACGTGGCCGCGTTCGCTCGGGTGCACCAGGACCGTGGTCTCGTCGATGCGCGCTCCCAGCAGGGGCGCGATCTTCTTGCTGCGGAGAACTTCTTCGAGGACGGCGACGTCGATTGCCTGAAGCACGAGCCCGTGCGCGGGATCATTGGCCAATTGCAGGCGCCCGTACCGCGCCATGGTTTCCGCGACATCGATGAGCAGTCCGTGCGGCACTGGATAGCGCGAATAGCGCAGGAGTGTGTCGACCACCTGCTCCGCGTCGTGACCTGCAGCGCGCGCATTCCACAATCCGAGCGGGGTCAACCGGTAGGTGTGGATGTGTTCGGGCGCCCGTTCGAGTTCGGCGAAGGGGGCAATCGCCTTGCGGCACTCGTCGGACTTCGCGTGATCGACTTCGAGGAGAAGTGTCTTATCGCTCTGGACGATCAGGGGGCCGTCAGCCATCGCCGTCCGCCAGTACGTCAGAGATCAGGGCGGCGATCAGTGCGGCGCGCTGTGTCATCCCCGTGATCGATGCATGTTCGTGGTCTGCATGGGCACCGTCGCCGATCGCACCCAGCCCATCGAGTGTGGGGACTCCGGCGGCCGCGGTCAGGTTGCCATCGCTGGCACCACCGACAGCGGCGCCCCCCAGGGCCGGGAGGCCGAGGGTCTCGGCCGCGCCGACTGCCCGTGCGAACAGATCCGCGCTCATCGACTTCTCGAGGGCGGGGCGATCGATGCCGCCGGCAATCGTCCAGTCTGCTTCGGGATGCTCCAAGGTCCATTCCCGAACCAATCGATCCACGCGTTGCTGCTCACCGGCGGTCCATGCGCGCACGTCGATGGTGAGACTGGCCTCGGCTGGGACAGTGTTGCTCGTGGTTCCGGCCGCGAGCAGGGTCGGTGTGACGGTGGTTCCCAGCTCCGGGTCCGCCCACGCACGACAGGCGATGGTGAGTAACGCCGCCTCCACCGCGGCATTCACACCGCGTTCGGGATCGAGTCCCGCATGGGCAGCGCGGCCTCGAAACGTGAGCACGTACCAACTCGTTCCCTTGCGCGCGATCTTCACCGAGGAACCGAGTGCTGGTTCGAGGACGAGAACGGCACGGGCATTTCGGATCGCATCATCGATGAGTGGGCGCGAGGTAGCCGATCCGGTCTCCTCATCCGTCGTCAGGAGCATCCCCACGCGCGAACTCTGCTCGCCCACCGATGCGAGGGCAGCCCAGCCCTGCACCACGCCCGTCTTCATGTCGAAGACCCCGGGACCACGCATGGTGTCTCCCTCGACCCGCCAGGGCAGGCGCTCCAGCGTTCCGACCGGCCAGACGGTGTCGAGGTGTCCGAGGAGCAGCACCTCCGGGTGTTCGGTGCCCCACCGAACGTAGGGCCGACCCTGATGGACGCCGAGATGCGCGGGCTCGGTCAGCCATTGACCCATCTCCTCCACGGCCACACCGCAGACCTGTTCGCACGCGGTGAGGTCATCCGTGGGTGATTCGCACCGGACGAGCGCGCCGACGGACGCCACCATGCGCTCTGCGGAATCCATCGTGTCCCTTCGTTACTGTGCTGGCGTGTCCGAGCCCCCCAGTCTCTCAGCCGAGGCATGGGGGGCGGTGCGCGCATCCGAATCCAGGGCTGGTGTCACGATCCACGCGGTGGACGATCACCAGGGCATCGCCGACGCTCGACGGATCTTCGACGAGGTATGGCCGCCGCTCGAGGGTGGCACGCAACTGCCGCCGAATCTGTTCATCGCCCTTCTGCACGCGGGCGGTTATGCCTGCGTCGCCTATGCCGGCGGTACACCAGTCGGGGCGACCATGGGATTCCTCGGCGAGGGGAACCACATCCACTCGCACATGGCCGGAGTCGTGGAGTCGCATCGCAACCAGCACATCGGCACCGTGATGAAGCTGCACCAGCGGGCCTGGTGCCTGGACCGGGGGATCGGCACCATCATCTGGACGTTCGATCCACTCGTGAAGCGCAATGCACGTCTCAATGTCACCAAGCTGGGTGTGGACGTGGAGGGGTACGAGCCGGATTACTACGGCGAAATGCCCGACGCGATCAACGCGGGTGACCCGTCTGATCGGGTGTTCGCCGTCTGGCGCCTCGGGAGCGATACCGCGCGGCGCGCCCTGACAGAACGCATTCCATCGGTCAATCCCACCCCGGATGACCGCATCGTCGCGATCCCGGACGACATCGTCGCGATACGTCAGCAGGATCCGGTGGAAGCCCAGCGCTGGAGGATGGAGGTACGGACCCGGATGATGGCAGCACTCGACGAGGGTTTCGTGGTGTGTGGACTGACAGATGAGGGCGACTACGTCATGAGGACTCCATGATCGAGAAGTTCCGACTCCATCTGCTGGAGATCCCACTCGTGCGCCCCTTCCGCACGAGTTTCGGGAGTCAGGATGTGCGCGACGTCCTGCTCGTTGAGGCGGTTGACGATTCGGGTGTGTGCGGGTGGGGGGAGTGCGTCACGATGGCGTGGCCGGGCTACAGCTCGGAGTACACAGCGGCTGCCGTGGACGTGTTGCGTGATCACCTGATCCCTGCAGTGACACCTTCATTCGATGCCGATCCCATCGCGATTCGTGATCGGTTGGAGGTTCTACGCGGTCATCCGATGGCGAAAGCCGCACTCTCCACCGCCCTCCTGGATGTGTGGCTGCGTCTGCGCGAGAAGTCGCTCGCGCACTACCTGGGCGCATCGCGCACCGAGGTGGAGTGTGGGGTGAGTGTCGGTATCCCCTCGGACATCGAAGAACTCCTCGACGAGGTTGCCCAGTACGTCGACGCCGGTTACCGGCGCATCAAGCTCAAGATCCAACCGGGGTGGGACCTGGAGCCCGTGGCCGCTGTGCGCGAGAGGTGGCCGAGGATCCCGCTGCAGGTGGACGCGAACCAGGCGTACACCCGCGAACACGCCCGTCACCTCTCCCGGCTCGACGAGTACGGGCTCCTGCTCATCGAGCAACCGCTTCCCGAGGATGACCTCTGGGGTCATCGGCTCATCGCCGATGCGATGGGCACCCCGGTGTGTCTGGACGAGTCGATCCTCTCCGTCGCCTCGGCGGAGTCGGCAATCGAGTTCGGATGCACGGAGATCGTCAACATCAAGCCCGGACGCGTGGGTGGCTATGTGACGGCCCGTGAGATCCATGATCTCTGCCGAGAGCGCATGATCCCGGTCTGGTGCGGTGGCATGTTGGAGACAGGAATCGGTCGCGCGGCGAACCTCGCCCTCGCCGCACTTCCGAATTTCACGCTCCCCGGTGACACAAGTGCATCCGATCGCTACTTCCGTGTGGACATCACCGAACCCTTCGTTCTCGAACACGGATGTCTGGCGGTGCCCACGGGTCCCGGCATCGGAGTGGACCCGATTCCGGATGAGTTGGAACGCAACCGGCAGGCGGCGTGGGAGATCTCGGTCTAAGCCGGCAGAACAGCAGCGATCCGGGAGATCGTCAGGTTGCGCACCTGCTCGACCCCGAAGTCGAAGGCCGTCACGGTGCCACCACCCATGCGGATCGGCTCCATGTGGATCATCACCGTCTCGCCGCTGGCATCCGCATAACCGATGCGAATCGGTGCATGTGCCTCTATTGCGTTGCGCAGGGCCGTGACGACCGCACCGGTCGACATCGGCTCCACATCCACCACGACGTCCGTTGTCGTCGCACGCGTACCCCCGCGTAGGCCTGCGATCACCGCGGTGATGAGTCGTTCCTGATTCCTGCGGGTCACGGTGACGGGAGGTTCGTCCCAGGTGTGCAATTGCTGTGGCGCAGGTTCCACCGTTGTTCGTTCCGCGTCGTCGACGAGATACGACATGGCGCTGGGCACCGGAGTCGCGCTGTGCGCTGCCAGCCAGCCGTGGATGTCATCGGATCGCATTCCGCGTCCGATACCCCTACGCACACTCGACGTGGACATCCGAAACACGGTGGCGTGCCCCCGGGATTCGACATCAGCGAATCGGCCGAGTACCAGGCGCATGGACATGGGAAGGGAACCGGGTGAGGTGATCGTCATATCCGCCTGCGGAATGACGCGGTCGACGAAGGAAGGTATGGCTGCCGCCAGGCCACTCTCCCGATGGTCGATCCACGCGCGCCCGAACGGCGACAGGACCCCACGCACGGTGACCCCGAGGCTCTCGGTCTCGGCGAGAGTGGCCCGAACCACGTCGTCCCGCGCCGCGCCCGCGCGCCGGGGGAATCGATAGGCGGCCGCCGCGATCATCGAGTCCGCGGACACGCTCTCCCCTACCTCGGTCTGGCTCAGCAGCCCGAGCACCATCCGACGCGCACCCGGCGTGAGGGCGGAATCCGTGGCCGGGTCTAGCGGGCGGCGGTCTGCGGCGAATCCCACCCGGGGCAACGACACCCACGCATCGACGATCCGCATCCACTGGTCTGCCGGTGGGAGGGCGCACCACGCTGTGAAGCGATCCGTTGCCATCCACACGCGAGAGTCCAGTGCGATCAGATGTGCGGCCGCCGCGCATTCGAGGAGGAGGGAGGCCTCCTCGGGGGAGATACCCACGGCGTTGGCGATCACCGAGACATCACGTGCGGAGATCCCGTCAGAGCGCAATGCCGGCATCGGAGTGAACGAGATTTCGTCGACCATCATCGCGAGGTGATCGATGAGCATCAGGATCTCCGCGACGCCCGCGTCGGGGCCCACCTCGTGTACGCGACCCGAGCCGACGTGTGGTGCGACCACGGGAGGGGGGGCGATGTCGGGCACCATGCCGGCCACGGCCGTCACCACCCTCAGTGCGTCCGGATCGCCCCAGACGAGACCCAGTGTCCGCAGATCGTCGATCGCTGCGCCGGCGGCACTCGGGTCGACCGGAATCCGGGAGATCCAGGAGTCTCGATCGGGGTGGGCGACGGTGAGGCAGTAGAGCGCCAGGGCATCCAGACCATCGAGGCACCGGGCGATGGACGGTCCGGCGGTGGCGCGAGTGGTCAAGGCGGTCATGTCCGACGGCGCGGGGGTGATCAGGTCGGGCCTGCGGCGTAGGAGAGCGGCCAGTTCCTCGTCCGTACGGCGACGCAGATCATCGGCGAGGCTCTTGGGCCTCGTGTGGGTGTCGGGCATCAGCCCCGCCGTGTCCGAGCAGGCGGGGGAGTCATCACATGACCAGGATATGCCCCGGACAGGTGCTGTTCCCGGGCCGATCGGCTGACGCTAACCTTTTGGACTCCGAGCCGACCGGCTCGACAACGGAGGTTGCGGTGCCCACCGGAACTGTGAAGTGGTACGACTCCACCAAGGGGTTCGGCTTCATCTCCTCGGACGACGGCGAGGACGTGTTCGTGCACGTCTCCACGCTGCCTGCAGGCGTCACGGCGTTGAAGCCGGGCTCGCGGGTCGACTTCGGAGTGGTCGACGGCCGTCGAGGCAAGCAGGCGCTCAGCGTCACGGTCCTGGAGGCACCTCCGTCACTGGTCAAGGGATCGCGCAAGGATCCGGACGACATGGCCGTGATCATCGAAGATCTGATCAAGTTGCTGGACAACATCAGTAACCAGATGCGACGCGGCAAGTACCCGACGGACGCGATGGCGCAAAAGACTGCTGCCGTCCTACGCGCCGTCGCCGATGATCTGGACGTGTAGTGGTGCCGAGTACCGCAACGATCAAGAACGACTCCGTCGTTCTCGATGCCGTAGAAGCCGCCGAAGCCGCTGCGCGTGCCGAAGCACCGACGGTCGGTGAGTATCTCGGTTCGTACATGGAATCGGAGTACGTCGCCGTTCATCGCTTCGTGTGCACCGATCCGGGATACGTCGGCTGGGTGTGGGCGGTCACCATCGCGCGTGCCCCGCGCATCAAGGCGCCGACGATCTGCGACGTCGTCCTTCTTCCCGGTGACGGGGCGCTCGTGGCTCCCGCGTGGGTGCCGTGGAGTGACCGGATCCGACCCGGGGATCTCGGCGTCGGTGACGTCCTGCCGACCCCGGCCGATGACGTTCGACTCGTCCCGGGATACACCGGCGAGGCCGACGTGGATGGCGCTGCGGGCGAGGAGCCGCTCGGCGTCATGCGATGGGTGTGGGGTGTCGGTCGGGAGCGGGTTCTCTCCTCCTGGGGTCGCGATGTCGCGGCCGATCGCTGGGACGTCGGTGACTTCGGCCCGCACTCGGATATGGCCCAGGCAGCCTCGATGCACTGCGGCACCTGTGGATTCCTCGTCACCATTGGTGGGCCACTGGGGCAGGGGTTCGGTGTCTGCGCCAACGAGATGTCGCCGGCGGATGGCCGGATGGTGTCACTGGGCTACGGATGTGGTGCGCACTCGCAGGTGGCCGTCGATGTCGTCCCCACCACGTTGACCGAGCGCGAGGAGGATGTGGCCGTCGAACTCGGTCACTCCTGAATTCGTCGAGCCCGACGTCGGAAGTACGGCAGCGCCAAAGCACCGGTGATCGTCCCGGCCGCTGCGACCCCCCACCACCAGACACCCTCCGCGGGCGGGCTGATCGGGAGGAGCACGGACGCCACGATCAGCGCCAGGACCCAGAGGATCGTTGCGACCGC
>Ga0169931_10002457_pt1 | contig 30215 bp, 32 predicted proteins | sample Kivu_15m_20L_FD_129675 | JGI IMG/M metagenome (GOLD analysis project Ga0169931, IMG submission 129675) | Freshwater microbial communities from Lake Kivu, Western Province, Rwanda to study Microbial Dark Matter (Phase II) - Kivu_15m_20L... | ecosystem: Environmental > Aquatic > Freshwater > Lake...
AGAAACGGACCAACGTCCTGAATGCGCTCAGGACCGCCGAGGTTCAGCAACAGCACGCCGACCTTGGCCATGCCCTCGTTCCGTGCGGCTCAGAGAGGGCGAGCGTAACGCTGCCGCCACGTCCCTAGCGGCTTCAGCACCAGATCGATAACGTCAGAGCCTGTGCAAGGGCCATGGCAAGCGGAGCTGCGGGGCCAGATCTGGCGAGTCTGCAAGCCCAACTGGCGCAGGAAAACAGCGCCCTGGCACGGGCAGGGCTTTCCCTGCGTCTGGAGCTGCGCGGCCAACGGCTGGGGCTGCGGGGGCCGCTGCCCTGCCGCCGCGGGTCAGACCGGCACCCCGTGCAGCGCATCAGCCTGGGGCTGCCCGCCGACCCGGCGGGGTTGGAGCAGGCCAAGGAGCGTCTGAAGGAGGTGCTGCGTCAGCTCCAGCAGGGGCGTTTCGACTGGTCGGCGTGGGCCCGGGCGCTGCCGGAAGCGACCCCAGGAAGCCCTACAACCGAGCCGAGGGTGGGGCGGGTGGCGCGTGCGGTGGCGCAGGGCAGCGGCGATCCCCTTGGGCTGGAGCGCTTCGAGGCCGCCTTCTTCGCCGATCCCCGCCGCCGCCGCAACCCCGCCGGCTGCCGCACCACCTGGACCAGCGCCTACCGCCCCTACCTGCGGCGCCTGGCGGCCGTGGCGCTGGAACGGAACTGGCCCCTGGATCTGCCGCTGCTGGAAACGGTGCTGGAGAGCTACGCCCCCACCAGCCGCAGTCGCCAGCAGTGCGGCACCGCCCTGGCGGCACTGGCACGCCACCTGGATCTGGCCCTCCCCGAGGACTGGGGCGAGCGGGCCGCGGGCTACGGCCTGCATGCGGCCCAGTTCCGCAGGCTGCCCGGCGATCCGCAGATCCTCGCCCTGGCCGAGCAGATCCCCAACCCCAGCTGGCGGCTGGCCTACGGACTGATGGCCACCTATGGCCTGCGCAACCACGAGATTTTTTTCTGCGACCTCTCGGCCCTGGCCCCCGGGGGCGACCGGGTGATCCGGGTGCTACCCACCTCTAAAACCGGCGAGCACCAGGTGTGGCCGTTCCAACCGGAGTGGGTGGAGCACTTCGGCCTGGAGCAACTGAGCAACCCAGAGCCGCCCCTGCCACCCGTGGCCACCGACCTGCGCCGCACCACCCTGCAGCAGGTGGGCCGGCGGGTGGCGGAACAATTTCGCCGCTATGACCTGCCGATCACCCCCTACGACCTGCGCCATGCCTGGGCGGTGCGCACCATCCACATCGGCCTGCCCGACACCGTGGCAGCGCGGATGATGGGTCACTCGGTGGCCATTCACACCCGTACCTATCACCACTGGATCACCCGCCGCGACCAGCAGCAGGCGGTGGATGCAGCCTTGGCACGCCGGCAGTCGGTGGCCTGAGCCCGCCAGAGTGGCTGCCTTGCCGTTGCCCTGCCGTGAGCCAGCCCGATCCAACTGCATCCCAGCTCGACGCCGCTGCGCCAGGGTCGGCCCTCGATGCGGTGGCAGCGGAGCTCGGCCCCGGCGGCGCTCTGGCGCCAGAAGCGGATGCCGATGGCTACCGCCGCCGCATGGCCCGACGCAAGGAGGTGCAGCAGCAGCGAGTGGGTGAGCGCAACCTGGAGAAGGGCCTGGTGCTGGTGTTCACCGGCGACGGCAAGGGCAAGACCACCGCAGCCCTAGGGCTCGTGCTGCGCACCTTGGGTCACGGCGACGCGGTGGCGGTGGTGCAGTTCATCAAGGGCGGCTGGCAGCCGGGCGAGGCCAAGGCCCTGGAGCTGTTCGGCGATGCCCTGGCCTGGCACGCCCTGGGCGAGGGCTTCACCTGGGAAACCCAGGACCGAGAGCGCGACCGCCAGCTGGTCCAGCAGGCCTGGGAGCGTTCCTGCACCTATCTCGCCGACGGCAACCGCAAGCTGGTGGTGCTTGATGAGGTGAATGTGGCCCTGAAACTGGGCTACCTGGCGGTGGAGCAGGTGATCGAGGGGCTAGCCCTGCGGCCCGAGCTCACCCACGTGGCCCTCACCGGCCGCGGCGCACCGCCAGCGCTGCTGGAGCGGGCCGACCTGGTGACCGAGATGAAGCTGGTGCGCCACCCCTTCCGGGAGCAGGGGGTGAAGGCTCAGCGAGGGATTGAGTTCTAGGCACTGCTCAGCCGAGGTCGTCCTGGAGCTGGGCGAGGGCACTCACCAGCACGGTGAGGCCGCTGATCAACACGGCCCGGTGCACATCGGGTTCGCGCCAGATCGCTGGATCGGCACTGGCCCGATCCAGGGCCGAGAGGGTGAGGCGCGCCATCACCGCGCAGGATCGCGGCTGGCGGGAAGGCTGGGGCTGGCCGAGAGGGAGGTGACCCATGGCGCTCACGCTTTGCGGCACTGAAGCGGCTGGGCGGGCAGGACGCAAGGGCGTTGCTACGGTGCGGCAAATCAGTGGGGTCGATGGGTTACAAGCGCGTGCTCCTCAAACTCAGCGGCGAAGCGCTGATGGGTGAGCAGGGCTATGGCATCGATCCAGCGATCGTGCAGTCCATTGCCTCTGATGTGGCCGCCTGCGTGGCCGGGGGCACCCAGCTGGCGATCGTGGTGGGTGGCGGCAACATCTTCCGCGGCCTGAAGGGATCGGCTGCCGGCATGGACCGGGCCACCGCCGACTACGTCGGCATGCTCGCCACCGTGATGAACGCCATCACCCTGCAGGACGGCCTCGAACGAGCCGGGGTGCCCACCCGGGTGCAGAGCGCCATCTCGATGCAGGAGGTGGCCGAGCCCTACATCCGCCGCAAGGCGATCCGCCACATGGAAAAGGGCCGGGTGGTGATCTTCGCTGCCGGCACCGGCAACCCCTTCTTCACCACCGACACCACGGCAGCACTGCGGGCCGCTGAGATCGGCGCGGATGTGGTGTTCAAGGCCACCAAGGTGGATGGCGTCTACAACAAGGACCCCAACAAGCACGCCGACGCGGTGCGCTACGAGAGCCTCTCGTTCCTGGAGGTGCTCAGCTCCGAGCTCGAGGTGATGGACGGCACGGCCATTGCCCTCTGCAAGGACAACGCCATTCCCATTGTGGTGTTTGATCTGTTCGGCGCCGGCAACGTCGGCCGCGCCGTGGCCGGCGAGCCGATCGGCACCCGCATTCACCCCTGACCCCCGCCATGGATTTGGAAGCCAGCATGCGCAAGTCGCTGGAAGCGACCCAGCGCACCTTCAACACCATCCGCACGGGCCGGGCCAACCCCTCCCTGCTCGACAAGATCAGTGTGGAGTATTACGGCGCCGAGACGCCGCTGAAGTCTCTGGCCACCCTCTCCACCCCCGATTCCCAAACGATCCAGATCCAGCCGTTCGACACCGGCTCGATGGGACTGATTGAGAAGGCCATCTCGATGAGTGATCTGGGCCTCACCTGCAACAACGACGGCAAGGTGATCCGGATCAACATCCCGCCCCTCACCGAAGATCGCCGCAAGGAGCTCTGCAAGCTGGCCGCGAAGTACGCCGAAGAGGGCAAGGTGGCCCTGCGCAACGTGCGCCGCGATGCCATCGACAAGGTGAAGAAGCAGGAGAAGGATGGCGAGCTCTCGGAAGATCAGAGCCGGGATGAACAGGACAAGGTCCAGAAGCTCACCGATAAGTTCATCGCCGAGCTCGAGAAGCACCTGGCTGAGAAGGAAGCCGACATCCTCAAGGTGTGAACGCCACGCCAGCTGATGTGGCGGTGGTGGGGGCCGGCGCTGCCGGGGGCGCAGCTGCCTTCCACCTGGCCCAGCGGGGCTTGAAGGTGGTGCTCCTGGATCGCGCCGCCTTCCCCCGCCCCAAGCCCTGTGGGGGCGGCATGGCGGCCTCGATGCAGGCGCTGTTCCCCTTTGAGCTAGGACCAGTCGTCGATGCGGTGATCGACCAGGTGCGCTTCACCTGGTGCCTGGGCGACCCCGTGACGGCCGTGTTGCCAGGCGATGCCCCCTTCTGGATCGTGCGGCGTTCCGTGCTCGATGCCTATCTGGTGGAGCAGGCCACAGCAGCGGGGGCGGACTTCCAGCCGGGCGTGACGGTGCAGAGCCTGCAGCGATCGGGGGATCACTGGCAGCTGCAGGCGATCGGGCCGGCCGGCGCAGCCTTCTCGCTCCAGGCGCGGGCGGTGGTGATTGCCGACGGCTCAGGATCCCAGCTGGCGGCCCGCCAAGGCCTCGGGCCAGCACGCCCGCGCTTTGCCGACACGGTGTCGGTGGAGGTGGGGTGTGCGGTGGGCGAGCCCAGCACCGCCCGCTTTGAATTCGGCCTGGTGCGCCATGGCTTCTGCTGGGCCTTCCCCCGCCGAGGGGGCTACAGCATTGGCGTGGGCACCTTCATCGGCCGCGATCCCGCCGATGCCGATGCGGTGCTCAGCCAACTGCTGCCCAGCCTGGGCCTATCCCCCGATGCGGGCGAGCGCCGGGCGGGCCAGCTGCGCATCTGGGATGGGCACCACCCCCTCCATGGCCAGGGGGAGAACACCGGGCTGGTGGTGGTGGGCGATGCAGCCTCCCTGTGCGATCCCTTCCTGGCCGAAGGTCTGCGGCCCGCCCTGATCAGCGGCTGCCGGGCCGCTGAGGCGATCGCAGCCTGGTTGGCCGGCGAGCCCACGGCCCTAGCCGGCTACACCAGCCAGATGCGCTCTGATTGGGGCGAGTCGATGGCCTGGGGCAAGCGCATCGCCCAGGTGTTCTATCGGGTGCCGCGGGTGGGCTATCAGCTGGGCATCAAGCGCCCCACCGCACCGCAGCGCATTGCCCAGATCCTGTCCGGCGAGATGGGCTACGGCGACATCGCCCAGCGGGTGATTCGCCGGTTGCTGTTCCAGCGCTCCTGAAAGAAAGCCTCAGATCTTGGTGCAATCCTTGAGTTGCCGCAGGCGCTGGTCGATCGAGCCCAACAGCTCAATGGCAAACATCGGCGACTCCTGCACCGCAAACAGAAACTTTTCGCGGTTCATCACCAGCAACTTGCACGGGGTTAAAGCTCGGGCATTGCCGTAGCGGCGGTGATCGCTCGTGACCAGAGCGCCGGCGCCAAACACATCGCCGGCATTGATCTGCTCATGGCCTTGGTCGCCGTTCCAGCTCAACTGCACCGAGCCCTCCAGCAGGCCGAACATGCACTCGCCCGATTCACCCGAGGCGAAAATCAGCTCCCCCGGCTCCACCGTGACCACCTCCCCGTTGCTGGCCAGGGCGCGCATGGTGTCGAGGGCGTTCACGGTGCGACGGCGATGGACAGAGTCGGGGCCAGTGTGCCCCACACCGGTTAAGGCTGGCTGAAGCCGGCACCCACCAGGGCCGCACCCAGTCCACCCTTGATGTCGTCCGGAGCGAGCCGGCCATCTTTGTCGGTGTCGAGAGCATCGAACACCGCATCGCTGCCCAGCCACTCCTCGCGGGTGATGCAACCATCACCATCGAGATCGTTGAGCAGGAAGATCTCGTGCACGGCATGGCTGAAGGCGGCGCCGCCTTCCAGCTCGGCCAGGCGATGGGCCAGCTGGGCCTCGAGGGCTTCGATCGCCTTGCAGAAGCCGCGGATCCCCTCATCCAGCTTCTCGGTGGCCATCGGATCGGCCGCCAGCATCTGGCGGAAGTGGGCTTCATCGAGATGGATCTGGGCTTCGGTGGGAGCCGGATCAAAGGCGTTGAGTTTGCGTTCCAGTTCCCCTTCGGTCTGGCGCAACTGATCGAGCAGCGCCGGTGAGATGGTGAGCAGATCACAGCCCGCCAGCTCGACGATCTCCTCAATGTTGCGGAAGCTGGCTCCCATCACCTCGGTTTTGTAGCCGTAGGTTTTGAAGTAGTTGAAGATCTGGGTCACGGAGATCACACCAGGATCTTCTGGCCCGGAGTAGCCGTCGCGGCCGGTGCTTTTCTTGTACCAATCGAGGATGCGCCCCACGAACGGGGAGATCAGGGTGACGCCGGCCTCAGCGCAGGCCACCGCCTGGGCAAAGCCGAACAACAGCGTCAGGTTGCAGTGGATGCCCTCCTGCTCCAATTGATGGGCGGCGCAAATGCCCTCCCAGGTGGACGCCACCTTGATCAGCACCCGGTCGTTGCTGATGCCCGCCTGGTTGTACAGGCCGATCAGTTTGCGGGCCTTGGCGATGGTGGCTTCGGTGTCGTAGCTGAGGCGGGCGTCCACTTCGGTGGACACGCGGCCGGGCACGATCTTGAGGATCTCCTTGCCGAAGGTGACACAGATTTCATCGAGGGCTTCCCGCACCACCGCGTCGGCGCCGGCATCGGCACCCATCACCTGGCGCGACTCCTGCAGGGAGCGATCAATCAGGTTTTGATAGGTCGGAATCTGGGCTGCGGCCAGGATCAGCGACGGGTTGGTGGTGGCGTCGCGGGGGGGTGAACTGCTTGATCGCATCAATATCGCCGGTGTCGGACACCACCACGGTCATGGCAGCGAGTTGATCGAGCAGGTTGGCCATGGGCAGGGAGGGGTCGAGCTGGCTGGGCATCAGCCCTGGGTGCCATCACGCTAGCCAGTGTGGCCGGCTGCACCCAGACGGCAGACCGATCCTTGAGGGAACGGCAACACGAGCCGTCAGGCCTTGGGGCGCGACGGCGGAATCCGCTCCAGCACCAGCAGGGCATCGATGATCTGGCGGGCGACCGGGGCCGCCACCGTGGAGCCGTAGGTGTTGCCGCCCTTTGGTTCATCCACCACCACCAGCACGACGTAGCGCGGGTCGTCGATGGGCAGGTGCCCGACAAAACTGGTGATCAGAGCCCCCGGGATGTAGACACCCCGCTCCGCTTTCTGGGCGGTGCCGGTCTTACCGCCGATCCGGTAGCCGGGGATCTTGATGCCCAAGCCACTGCTGTTCTCCACCACCGACTCCATCCAACCCATCACCGTGCGGGTGACGGCAGGATCGAGCAACGGCAGCCCGCTCCCACCCGGAGCGCTGGCCAGTGCATCGCCAGAGCGCAGACCGCGGGTGATGTGCGGGCTCACCAGCCGGCCCCCATTGGCCAACATGGCGTGCAGCTGCAGCAGCTTCAGCGGCGTCAGCGAAAAGCCCTGGCCAAAGGCGGCCACGGCGGGCTCGATCGCCTGGCTGGTGAAGGCCTTGCGGGGCTTGAGTTCCCCGGCTACCGCCCCCGGCAGATCGGTGTCGGGCGTCTCATCAATGCCGAAGGTGCGCAGCCACTGCCAGAAGCGATCCCGCTTCACCTGGGCCATCGCCTTCACCATGGCCACGTTGCTGGACACCTGCAGCACGGTGGGGAAATCAATCAGGCCATTGGCCCGCTTGTCGTGGTTGAAGATCGGCCAGCCGCCGATCGTCAGCTGACCGGTATCGGCCACCCGACCATCGGCCTGGATCGCCTTCTCCTGCAAGGCCAGGGCCAGGTTGATCGGCTTGAAGGTGGAGCCCGGTTCGTAGAGGTCTTGCACCGACCACTCACGGAACAGCGCGGGATTGAACTTCCAGAAGGCGTTGGGGTCGTAGGTGGGGGTGGACGCCAGTGCCAGCATCTCGCCGTTGCGCACGTCCATCACCAGGGCCGCACCGCGCTTGGCATTCCACTTCTTGACCTGCTTGACCAGAGCCTGCTGGGCCACCTGCTGCAGCCGGGCATCCAGGGTGAGCTGCAGGCGCAGGTCGTCGCCGTAGAGGGAGCCGGCCGTCAAGCCAGCGGGCAGCGGGGTGCCATCGGCGCCGCGGCGCATCTGCAGGGCCGTTTCCTGGCGCTTGAGGTCGCCATCCCGGCTCTGCTCCAGGCCGGCCTGGGGCACACGCTCCAGGTTGAGGAAGCCAACGACGTTGGCAAACAGGGGGCCCTGGGGATAGATGCGGTGGGGGTAGGCCTCGAGATCCAGGCCACTGATCCCCAGCTGCCGCACCCGCTCAGCCGTCTCTGGATCCAGGTCGGTGCGCAGCTTGATGCCACTGCGGCGGCCCGCCATCGTTTGCAGAAGCCCGGCTTTCGGCAGGGCCAACACCGCCGCCACCTTGCTGGCCACCTCGTCGGCACTGCGGATCTTCTGGGGGTCGTCGCCCGGGAAATTGAAATAGCGGGGATGGGCCCAGAGAGTAAAGCGCTGTTCGTCGAGGGCTACCAGGCGCCCGTTGCGATCAACGATCGTGCGCCGCTTGCCGATTGGCTTGGTGGTTTGGGTCTGAATGGCGTGGGCCCGGTTCTGGAGGTTGGTCGCATCGACCACCTGCAACCAGGCCAGCCGTCCGGCCAGCCCCACCAGGCCGGCACACAGCAGCCCATACACCGCCAGCAAGCGACCGGTGGGGACCGGCTGGATCGCCACGACCCGCTGGGGAGAACTGCTGCGACGACGGCTGGGACCGCGGCGACGACTGGGCGTCATCGACATGAATCAGTAACCCGAGCGGATCTGACGAAGCTGAATGCTGCTCAGCAGGGGCAAGCCGAGGGGGAGAGAGGCGAACTTGGGGGGCGGGAGGTACACCAGTTTTTCACTGCTGGTCGGCACCAGCCAGCCCGGGCGCTTCACCGCGCCCAGGTGGTGCTGCTCCAGCAGCGCCGACGATTCCTGCAGCTTGTGCTCCAACATCTGGGAGGCCTCCAGTTGCTGATAGCTCACACCCCAGCGGTTCTGCCAGTGCAGAGTCAAGGCGCTGAGGGCGAGCATGCAGATGCCGAGGCCCGCCAGGGTGCCATCGGTGGCGCGGTGGAGATTGCTGATCCAGGGGGCTCGGCGCTCCAGCTTGCGACCCGAGAGGGAGCCCTGAATCAGCTGAAGGGTGCGCCGCTGGGCCCGGCGGCTGGCGTGTCCCCCTGCCATCAGTGGCTTTTCGGGAGCCTGCCGGGGCGAGAGGGAGGCAACCAAGGGGACGGCCCGAGCACTGCGCGATTGAACCACCCCAGTTGCCAGGCAGCAAGGGGACTGGGGGCCTTCAACCGGCCAGCAGAAGCAAATTGGCAAAGGTGAGGCCATTCCAAAGGCCGTGCATCAACACACTCGCCCCCAACCTCCCGCTCTGGAGCCTTAGCCAGCCCAGGCCCAAGCCGAGCACAAACAGGGGCGGAAACTCGCCGATGCTGAGGTGGGCAACGCTGAACACCAGGGCGCTGATCAGCACGGCCCAGAGGCCGCCCCAGCGCTGGGCCAGCACCGGCAGCAGCACGCCGCGGAACAGGGTTTCCTCAAACAGGGGTGCCAGCACCAGGGCCGTAACGGCAAAACAAAGCAACGCCAGAGGATTGGCGCTGGTGAGCACCAGCTCGAGCAGGGGATTGCTGCCGCCAGGATCACCAACCAACCGCTCCTGAAGCCAGCCCACCAAGGCCACCAGGGGCAGCACCATCAGCACCTGGGCCACAGCACGGCGAAGGGTGCCGCCCAGCGGTCGCCAGTGCCACTGCAGCCAACCCCCCAGGGGCCGCTGGCCGTGGGGCCGCAACTGGCCCCAGAGCAGGGCCAGCGGTACCGCCATCAATCCCATGTAAAGGCCCAGCACCAACACCCCCTGCTGCAGGGCGGGCTGGGCGGCCAGCGGCCCGAGCGCACCCTGCAGCACGGGGGCCAGCAGCAACGGCACCAGCAACTCACCCACCACCACAAAGCCCCCGGCGATCAGCAGGGTTGCCTCAGCCAGGGTCAGGGGCGGCCCCTGCAGGGGCGCCAGGGGCTGGGCCTTGCCGCGCCAGCGCAGCCAGAGCTCGCGCAGCAGCAGGCCGATGCCCAGCAGCAACAACAGCACCGGCACCACCCCCGTGCCCAACAGGCGCACCACCGCCGCCCGCTGGGCCGGCCGATCGCTGCAGCCGTCAACACTCCCGCCCAGGGCCTGGCAGGCCAAGGTTCGGGTGAGGGGCGAGGGTTGCCAGCCCGCCCAGAGCGACTCCGCCGGACGAGCGGCCCGGTTCATAGGCGGGGCGATCAGGGCCGCCAACAGGGGCCGCTGCTCGGGAGGCACCTGCTGTTGCAGATCCTGCAACCGTTGCCGGCCCGCCTCCTGCTGCCCCGTCTGACCCTGCAGCAGAGCCAGTTGCAGCTGCTGCTCGGGAGCAGGGGGCAGCGGCGCGTCGTTGACCTGCTGCAGGAGTTCCTTTTGCAAGGCCTGGAGCGACTGATCCCCAGCCAGGAGCGGGCGCAGGTTGGCGGGCAGGACGGGGGCCGCCAGGGCCGTCAGCTCCCGCTGGCGCAGCTCCAGGGCATTGCCCACCGATGGGCGCTGCAGGCTGTCCACCAGGCCATTGAGCCAGAGCAGGCCACTGAGCACCAGGCTGAGCAGGGCCAGCCCAGCGGTCCATCCTGCGCTCTGACGGGGTTGCGGGGGGGGACTGGCGTTCAAGCGCAGGCCCTCCAGGGCTTACGGGTGGGGGGATTCTGCCCGCACCCCCTCCCATACGATGGGTCCAGAGCAGCGTCAAGCCCGTGCCCCTTCGGATTGTGTTGGTGCGCCATGGGCAGAGCAGCTTCAATGTGGAGCACCGCATCCAGGGTCGCGACGATCTCTCCACCCTCACCGCCACCGGCCAGTCCCAGGCCCGCGCCGCGGGTGCCGCGCTGCGGGATCTGACCTTCACTGCGGCCTACACCTCGCCGCTGCGCCGGGCCGCCGAAACCGCCCAGCTGTTGCTGGCCGAGCAGGGTCAGGGCTTGGCCGCGACGAGCGATGCGCAGTTGCTGGAAATTGATCTGGCCCCCTGGAGCAGACTGCTCCGCCAGGAGCTGCGCGAGCGTCACGCCGATCAAGAGCGGCAGTGGCGTCAGGCGCCGGAACGGCTCGAACTGCAGCGGGCCGATGGCCAGACCTACCTCCCCCTGCAGGAGCTGATGGCCCAGGCCCAGCAGTTCCGACAGCAGCTGCTGGAGCGCCATGGGGCTGCGATCGCCGACGAGCAGGGTCCTGCCCAGACGGTGCTGGTGGTGGCCCACAACGCCATCCTGCGCTGCCTGCTGCTGGCGCTGCTGGATCTGCCCCTGTCCGGCTTCCGCCGGCTGCGGGTCGACAACTGCTCGCTCTCGGTGCTCAACCTCAGTGGCGGCGGGGTGCAGGTGGAATCCCTCAACGGGCTGGCCCACCTCGGCGACCCCCTGCCCTTCAAGGGGCCGGGGCCGCGCCTGCTGCTGGTGCGCCACGGCGAAACCGACTGGAACCGCGAAGGCCGCTTTCAGGGGCAGATCGACATTCCCCTCAATGCCACCGGCCGCTCCCAGGCCGAAGCGGCTGGTCGGTTCCTGGCGCCGGTCACGATCAACCGGGCCTACACCAGCTGCATGGCCCGCCCCCGCCAGACCGCCGAAGCGATCCTGGCTTCCCACCCCGGCGTGCCCCTCACCAGCAGCACCGGCCTGGTGGAAATCGGCCACGGGCTCTGGGAGGGCCGGCTGGAGCAGGAGATCGCCGAGGGCTGGCCCCAGCTGCTCGCCGACTGGAAGCGGGCGCCCCAGACCGTGCAGATGCCGGAGGGGGAGACCCTGCAGCAGGTTTGGGACCGCTCCTTGGCCACCTGGGCCCGCATCGCCGCCAGCCTCGGTGACGACGAAACCGCCCTGGTGGTGGCCCATGACGCCGTCAACAAAACCATTCTCTGCGGCCTGCTGGGCCTGCAACCCGCCGACATCTGGGCCATCAAGCAGGGCAATGGGGGTGTCACCGTGATCGACTACCCCGAAGGAGCCGGCGGTCGCCCGGTGGTGGCGGCCATGAACCTCACCCCACACCTGGGCGGCGTGTTGGACCGCACCGCCGCCGGTGCGCTCTGAATTTTGACAAGCCCCCTCTGGCTTCAGCAGGTTCAACTGCTCACAGGGCCAGGCCAGCCCCTCAGCCGCGCGGATGCCCTGATCGATGCCAGCGGTGCGCTGCTCAGCTGGGGAGAGCCGGCCGGGCAGCAAGCCGCAGCCCTCGGACTCGCCCCCACCGCTGCTCAGACCTGGCTTCTGGCCCCGATGCTGGTGGATCCCCACAGCGTGCTGGAGCAGCCCTGGGATGGGCGGGCTGAGAACCTCACCAGCCTGGCTGCCGCCGCAGCGGCGGGGGGCTACGGCACCGTGGCCCTGTTGCCCTGGTCCAGCCCCTGGCGGGACCGGCCCGAGCGCCTCAACCTCAACCTCAACCTGAACCCGCCCGGACTGGAGCCACTGACCCTGCAGCGCTGGGGCAGCTTCAGCCTGGAGGGAGCCGATCAGGAGCTGGCTCCCCACGCCGATCAGATCGCCGCGGGGGCGCTTGGGCTGGCCTGCCACGACCAACTCCCCCCCCTGGCCCTATTGGAGCGGGGGTTGCTGCTCGGCGAGATGGGCCCGCGGCCCGTGCTGGTGGCCCCCAGGGATGGGAGCCTCACCGGCGGCGGCTTCGTGCGCGAGGGCGTCGACGCCCTGCGGGCCGGCTGGCCGCCGGATCCGGTGCTGAGCGAAAGCCTGCCGCTGCAGAGCCTGCTCACCCTGGCCGCCAGCCGTCCCGAGGCAGCCCTGCGGCTGATGACCCTCTCCACCGCCGCTGGCGTCGCGTTGCTGCGGGCGGCCCAGCACCGCCCCCTGGCCAGCGTCAGTTGGTGGCACCTGCTGGCCGACAGCAGCAACCTGGATCCTACCGCTGAGGGCTGGCGGCTGCACCCCTCCCTGGGCACAGCGGACGATCGCCAGGCCCTGATCAACGCCCTCGCCGATGGCGTGCTCACCGCCGTGGCGGTGCATCACCTGCCGCTTGATGCGGAGGAGCAGCTGCTGCCCCTCGACCAGCGGCGGCCGGGGCTGGCCGGCCACGGCGCCCCCCGCGGACTGGTGCTGCCGCTGCTCTGGCAGGAGCTGGTGGGACGCCGCAGCTGGCCAGTGGAGCAGCTCTGGCAGGCCATGAGCTGGGGCGGGTCGACGCTGCTGGGGCTGCCGCCCGAACAGCTCCGTGTGGGATCGCGCCGCTGGCTGCTGTTCGACCCGCATCAGCAATGGGCCTGGGAGCCAAGCCAGTCGCTGTCCCGCGCAGCCAACCAACCACTGGGAGGCCAGACCATCAACGGGGCCGTGCGCGCTACCGGCTTGACGCCGGCCGATCACTGGAGCCTGTCACCCCCAGCGCCCCCGTCTGGTTGAAAGGATAAAAGCGCCAAAAAGCGCGGCCGATGATTTCGCTCTGGGGGAGGAAAGGGCCCCCTGGCCAGAAGCGTCCGTCCCAGCTGTTGGCACGGTTGTCACCCAGGGTGAGCACATGGCCGGGTGGGACCACCGCATTGAGGGTCCTGCAGGGCCCCATCCCCTGGCTGTCCACCGGGCAGTCGTTCTGCACGTAGGGCTCAGCAAGCCGCTGGCCGTCGATGAACACATGCCCCCGGGGATCCACCATCACCCGCTCACCCGGCAACGCCACCACCCGCTTGATGTAGGCATCGCAGGCGGGGTTCGCCACCCCGGGCAAGCTGCCCAGCAGGGGGAAATTGACCACCAGGCAGCGCAGGGGGTTGCGGCTGGCACCAGCCGAGAGGACCGGGTCGAAATGGTGGGGCGAGTGGAACACCACGATCTCGCCGCGGCGGGGAGCGCGCTGGCGGTAGCTGAGCTTTTCCACCAGCAAGCGATCCTGCAGCTGCAACCCCGGCAGCATCGAACCCGACGGGATGTAGCGGGCCTCCACCAGAAACTGGCGAATGCCCAACGCCACGGCCAGGGTGATCACCACACTGCGCCAGAAGGCCCAGGGGCTTTCAGGTGTCTCCGCAAGCGCCTGAGCTGGCGCCTGAGATGGCGTCTGCGCTGGCGCCTCGGCGGGGGGCTCAGCCGGCGACGGGGAGGGCTGATCCAGGCTTTCGGGGGTGTTCAACGGGCTGTTCAACAGGTGAGGCCTTTAAAAACGGGAGGGCGCTGGGGGAAGCCGGGCTCTAGCAGGCCCAGCCGCATCATTGCCTGGCCGCATCATTGTGTTGACGCAAGGGCCTCTGGCCCTGCGGAGTCAGGGTCCCCTGGCCAGACTCGGCACGTTAGGCACCCCACCATCCGCCCCGCTCCATGGCGCGCCCCCGCTGGCAAGCTCAAACCGCGGCGTCGATGGCGGCGTCATCGGGGCAGTGGGCACGGAGCTGGGATCGCTTTGTGGCGGTGTGGGCCAGCCTCAACCTGCTGTGGGTCGCCTTCAACCTCACCTACGTCCCACTGCGCACCTTCTGGCTGCAGCGCAACCTCTACCCGATCCCCTCGGTGCCGCTGGTGGTGCCCCTCACCGTGATCCCGGATGTCACACCGCTGGTGGATCCGATCAAGGGCATCGAACCCCACCGCGCAACCCAGGCCTATCTCGAGCAGTACCGCCAATTGGATGCGGCCCTGCTGGCCCTGCCCGCCGGCCAGGCACCCCAGGCGGCCCAAGTGGCCCTGCTCAACCGCCACGCCCAGCTCACCGCCCAGCTGATCGACAGCAACCCCTTCCTGGCCTCGGAGGCCTCCGGCACCCTCGAGAAGATCAAAAACCGACTGCGGCAGCGGGCCGACCAGGACTCCGCCCGCCAAGCCTCCGCCGTGCTGCTGGACCCGGCCTGGATCCAGAGCCGGGGCTGGAGCCAGGAGCGCCGCTTCTGGAGCGGCCAGATCCTGCCGCTGGTGGCCACCAACTACTGGCGGTCCATCGATGAGAACGGCCGCCCCACCGACCATTTCTGGCGCATCGACCTGCTGCTGTTCCAGAGCGTCTTCGCCCTCGACATCCTGCTGCGGCTGATCCGACTGCGGCGGCGGCTGCCTGGGCTGAGCTGGGGCGATGCCCTGTTGAGGCGCTGGAGCGACCTGCCCCTGCTGCTGCCCTTCTGGCGCTGGTTGCGGGTGGTGCCGGTGCTGGAGCGGCTGCAGACGTCTGGGCTGGTCAATTTCGAGCCGCTGCGTGCCGTGGTCAGCCGCGGCGTGGTGGCGCTGCTGGCGGTGGAGCTATTCGAAGTGCTGTCGCTGCAGATCCTCGATGGCACCCAGGGCTTGATCCGCTCACGGCGCTGGCCCCAGCGGCTGCGGGCGCTGCGCAGCCACCAGAGCGTGGCCAGCAGCAGCGACGAGCGGGCGCTGGTGGAGCTGGTGCGCATCTGGGCGCCGCTGCTGCTCAGCCAGGTGGCCCCGCGGCTGGCCCCGGAGCTGCAGGGGCTACTGGGCTACAGCCTACGCCAGAGCCTGGATCGCACCGTGGTGCCACCGCCGCTGCGCCAATTGCAGCCCCTGCTGCAGGTGGAAACAGGCATCAGTCGCCAGCTGGCCTCGGGCATGGTCGACAGCCTGCTGGAGCTCTCCCGCAGCACCGGCAACCGGCTCTCCCGGCGCGACGACGTTCAGCTGGACCTGCTGGAGCGCTTCATCGACCGCTTCTGGGAAGAATTGGCGGCCGCCCTGGAGAGCGGGCCCGCCCTGGAGCGTTCCCAGGAGCTCCTCTGCGCCCTGATCGATGGCGCCAAGGGCACCTACCTCAGCCAGATCAACCGGGCCGGCATCGAGGCTCTGATCCAGGAGCTGGATCAATTGATCACCGCCCCGGTCAAGCCCGAAGACGAGCAGGGCCCTAACCGGGAGCCTGGAGGTCCAGAAGCGCTGCCCATTCCGGCTCCTTGAAGCCAGTGAGGATGCGGCCGGCGTCGGTGATCAGGAAGGGCCGCTTGATCAACTTGCCGTCAGCAGCCAGAGCGGCGAGGGCCGCCTGATCGTTGAGGGCTTGCACGGCAGCAGCTCCAAGGGCGCGGTAACTCTGGCCACTGGTGTTGAACAGGCGCTGGCGCCCCAGTTGCGCCAAGGCCTGCTCCAGCTCCGCGGGGCTTGGGGGCTGCTCGGTGATGTCGAGGATCTCAGGCTGCAGCTCTCGGGCGGCCAACCACGCGATGGCCTTCCGGCAGGTGCTGCAACGGGAGTAGCTGTAGAGCTTCAGCGGCCTAGCCCCTGCCAATCAACGACTTCAGCGCGCCAACCAGGCTGTTGGAGCCTTTGCCCACGGCGTTGGTGGGCCGGGTGCGCACGGTGACGTCGCCGTTGACGGTGGTGCGGCAGCTGAGGCGGAAGTTGGCGGGACGATCGGACAGGTACACCTCTTCCACATCGCTGCGGGGCGAGAGGTTTTGCATGCCCTCCACCACCTCCATCACACAGGTGCCGCACTGGCCAAGGCCACCGCAGTTGTTGACGTTGTTGAGACCCTTGTAGGGGTTGATGCCCGCATCTAGAGCGGCCTTACGGAGATTGGCCCCCTCGATGCAACCGACCTGCTGGCCTTCCTGTTCAAAACGGATGGTGGGCACGGTCGAGCTGGAGCAAAGTGCGCCGCCCAACTTAAGCCACGCCCGCCCCGATGCCTAGCATCAGAGTCCACGTGTTCAAGCCTTGTCAGCTCCCCTCGGCTACGACCTGATCGTGCAGCAGCTGATCCCGGGATACGCCAGCCTGGCTCGCTTGGCGGTGGCCCTGCTGGCGGCTTCACCGCTGGCCAGCCGCACCGGTGCCGGCGTGCTGGTGGCAGGCTGCGGCACGGGGGCTGAACTGGTGGAAGCCCGGGCCCAGCGTCCCGACTGGCAGCTGACCGCCATTGATCCCTCCGCAGAGATGCTCGCCGCGGCCCAGAAGCGCCTGGGGAGCGAGGGCATTCAGTGGCGTCAAACCACGGTGGAGGAGCTCCAGGCGGATGCCTGCTTTGCCGGGGCCCTGTCGGTGCTGGTGTTGCAGTCGTTGCCGGATGACGGCACCAAACTGGCTTTCCTCACGGCCCTAGCCCGCAGCCTGGAGCCGGGCGGCCAGCTGGTGCTGGTGGATCTGATGGCGCCGGAACGCTCCCCTCTGCAAACCCAGGTTGACGCAGCCTGGTTGGGCTTTCAGCGGGCCAGCGGGTTAGAGGCGGAGCAACACGACCTGGAGCCCCTCACCCAGGGGCTCCACCCCATCGGCGAGGCCCGCCTCACCGCCCTGGTGAACGCGGCCGGCTTCAGCGACCCAGCCCGGATCTTCCAAGCTCTGGGCTACGAGGGCTTCCTACTGCAGCGCCGTCTCTGAGGCCAGGGTCGTCAGCTGGCCTTAGCAGCCTCGACACAGCTCTGCAGCAGGGCCGGCACCGCCTCCACATCCAGCCAACCGGTGATCTCGGTGACCCGACCCTCCATGTTTTTGTAGGTGCGGAAAAACTCCACCACCTCTTCCAGCTGGTTGGGCGCGATCTGACGAATCGAGCGGATCTCCTTGTGCCGGAAACCAGCCTCCGGCACACACAGAAGCTTGCCGTCGTGGGCGCCGGAATCGACCATGTCGAGAATGCCGATCGGCCGGGCGCGAATCAGACAGCCCGCAAAAGTGGGCTCCTCCATGAGCACCATGGCGTCGGGGGGGTGGGGGGGTGCACCATCCTCGGCGAGGGTATTGGGCACGAAGCCGTAATCAAACGGGTAGCGCACCGACGCATGCAACACCCGATCGAGGGCCATCACCCCGGCCTGCTCGTTGTATTCGTATTTATTGCGGCTGCCGGCGGGGATTTCCACCACCAGGTTCACCAGCCCAGGCGCCGGGGAGGCCGGCAGATGGCGCAGCTCCATCGAAGCTCGGCGGGATGGGAGTTAACGATCTGCCGGTCACCACCGTGGTCAGTGGCACGACGGCTGTGGCCAAGGCAATCAGGCTGCCCAGAAGCAGCGGCAGGGCTCGGGGGCCCGGACTGTAAGGGTCATCCGCATCGTCGCCCAAGGGCTCTTGACTGGCCAACGGGATCGGCGTGGGGCAGTCGGCCCTGCCGATGGGCCTGAGGGTCGACGGGGAATCTCGGGAAACACGATCCATGCGGCTGTGGAGGGTGCAGGCACCCCATCCACCAGTAACGACACAAAAGACTTCAATAATTCTGGCACTGTTTCTGCCAGGCGAGCTCCGCCAGGCGGCCGGTCTTGTTCAGGCGGCGGGGCGGGCACCCTGATCGTGCTGATCGCGGCGGGCAGTGAGGTCGGTCGGCCGGCCGTCGAAGTGATCGAGACGGGTGCGGATGACACGCAACTCCTCGAGGATGGCACCGAGCAACTGCTGGGTGGCCGTGGAGGGGGAGTTGAGCACCTCCACCGTGACCTCCTTGATCCGCAGGACGTCCCGGGCGAAGCGAGCCACCTCGTTGGGGTGGAACATCAGCGGATCCTTCTGATCGCTGCGGTATTCCGGATTCAGCTTGCGCGGATTGAACGGCGGGTTGAGATTGCGCGGATCGGTGTTGGTGTAGCGGTAAACCGAGGCGCGCGAGCGGTTGAGGGCCTTCTGAACCTCGTCAATACCGATCAACCCTTCGCTGGCTTCCGACCCCACCTCCCCAGATCCGACCGGAGCCGCCTCCTCCAGCGGCATGGCCACCTTCTGGGGCAATCCCGCCGCACCCAACCCCATGGCATGAGCGGCACCGGGGTGGAGAGACATGAGACAGACCTAGGACGACTAGGATTGTTCGCAGACGTTAGCAGGGGTTACGAGGCTCCGCTGCAGCGATGGTCACCCTGATGACTGCGTCCCTGGGCTGGGGTCGGTGATAGGTTCCGCGATCCCCTGAAATCTGCGGCCATGCGCGTCTCCCGCCTGATGCTGGTGACGCTTCGCGATGATCCGGCCGAGGCCGAGATCCCTTCCCACAAGCTGTTGCTGCGGGCGGGGTATATCCGCCGGGTGGCCTCCGGGATTTACGCCTACCTGCCGCTGATGTGGCGGGTGCTCCAGAAGGTGTCCCGGATTGTGCGCCAGGAGATGGATCGGGCCGGTGCCCTCGAAACCTTGCTGCCGCAGCTGCAGCCAGCAGAGCTCTGGCAGCGCAGTGGCCGCTGGGCCGGCTACACCGCTGGCGAGGGCATCATGTTTCACCTGGAGGATCGCCAAGGGCGAGAGCTCGGCTTGGGACCCACCCATGAAGAGGTCATCACGACACTGGCCGCCGACCTGCTGCGCTCCTACCGGCAGCTGCCCGTGAATCTTTATCAGATTCAGAGCAAATTCCGCGATGAGATCCGTCCTCGTTTCGGGCTGATGCGCGGACGGGAATTCATCATGAAGGATGCCTATTCCTTTCACGCCGACGAAGACTCCCTGCGGCAGAGCTACGCGACGATGGACCAGGCCTACCGCCGCGTCTTTGCCCGCTGCGGCCTCCGAGCCGTGGCCGTGGAAGCCGATAGCGGTGCCATCGGCGGATCCGCAAGCCAGGAGTTCATGGTTACCGCCGAGGCTGGCGAGGACTTGATCCTGGCCAGCGGCGACGGGCGCTACGCCGCCAACCAGGAACGGGCCGTGTCGTTGGCACCTGAAGCGGTGGCCCTGCCGGGCGGCGTGCGCGCCGGTGGACAGGGTGAACCCCTCACGACCCCTGGGCAGAGCAGCATCGAAAACCTCTGCTCCGCCCATGGTTTCGATCCCACCCAGACGGTGAAGGTGCTGCTGCTGTTGGCCCGCTTCGAAGACGGCCACCAGCAGCCCCTGTTGGTGAGCCTGCGGGGGGATCAACAGCTCAATGAAGTCAAGCTGGCCAATGCGGTGACCGGCAGAAGCTCCGCCGAGCACGGCGCCTTGCTCGACATCAGCCCGCTCAGCGCCGAAGCAGCCGCCAAGGAAGGCCTGGAGCCCATCCCCTTCGGCTTCATGGGGCCCCAACTCAGCGATGGCGCCCTGGCCAGCGCCCGCAGCTGGGCGCCGCACTTCCTGCGGCTTGCCGACCCCACCGCCTCCGCGCTCGAGGCCTTTGTCTGTGGGGCCAACACGCTGGACACCCACCTGGTGGGAGCTGCCTGGGGATCGCTCTGCCCTGCGCCCGAGAGCGTGGACCTGCGGGCCGCCCAGCCTGGAGATCGCTGCCAGCACGATCCCAGCCAGCAGCTGGAGGCCAGCCGTGGCATCGAAGTGGGCCACATCTTCCAGCTCGGCCGCAAATACTCGGAAGCCCTCGACGCCCGTTTCACCAACGAAGCCGGCGTTGAGGAAGCCCTGTGGATGGGCTGTTACGGCATCGGGGTCTCGCGGCTGGCCCAGGCGGCGGTGGAGCAGCACCACGACGGCAACGGCATCTGCTGGCCCGTATCGATCGCTCCGTTTGAGGTGATCGTGGTGGTGGCGAACGGAGCCGACCCCGACCAATCCAACCTCGGCGAACAGCTCTACGACCAGCTGCAGCAGGCCGAGGTGGACGTGTTGCTGGATGACCGCGGCGAGCGGGCTGGGGTGAAGTTCAAGGATGCCGACCTGATCGGCATCCCCTGGCGGATTGTGGTGGGCCGCGGCGCCTCAGCCGGCCTGGTGGAGCTGGTGGAACGCTCCAGTGGCGACAAGCGGGAGCTCCCCGCCAGCGAGCTGCTCGAAGCCCTGCTGCCCAGCCTGGAGAGCCAGCGCCAGGGTCTCCTCTGAGGCGGCTTCTAGGATCAAAGCACTTGCATCCCACCCATGGCCGCTGTGCTCGCCCCTCTCAGCCAGCGGCTGAGGCTGCTGATCTCGCGGCTGGCGATCGCCTTGGTGCTCTGCTTGAGCCTGACCCTGACGGCCTGCAGCTCCACCAGTAGCGGCCTCACAGGCAACTACGTCGAGGACACCGTGGCGGTTGCCGACAGCCTCCTGGCCACCATCAGCCTGGGGGCGGATGATCCCGGCCGCGCGGAAGCTGAGACCGAAGCCCGCAGCCTGATCAACGGCTACATGGCGCGCTACCGCCCCCGCAGCGCGGTGAACGGCCTCGGCTCCTTCACCACCATGCAGACCGCCCTCAACTCCCTGGCCGGCCACTACACCAACTACCCGAATCGGCCGGTGCCTGACGCCCTCAAGGAGCGCATCAGCAAAGAGCTGAAAAAGGCCGAAACCAACGTCGTCCGGGGTGCTTGAGCCCTTGGTTCACCCGCCTGGACAGCGAGCGGTGCCGTTCCGACTTTGACGAACGGCACCGCGATCTGAGAGGCTCTCGCCTTGTGCTCAGAAGCGGCTGCGGGCCGCTGCGTCCTTGGCCAACGTTGTCGTCATCGGTGCACAGTGGGGCGACGAGGGGAAGGGCAAGATCACAGATCTTCTCAGCCGCTCCGCCGACGTTGTGGTGCGCTATCAGGGCGGGGTCAACGCCGGCCACACCATCGTCGTGGACGACAAGGTGCTCAAGCTGCACCTGATCCCCTCCGGCATCCTCTATCCCGACACCGTCTGCCTGATCGGTTCCGGCACAGTGGTGGACCCGAAGGTGATGCTCGGTGAGCTGGACATGCTGGCCGAGAACGGCATTGGCGTGGAAGGGCTACAGCTGGCCTCCACGGCCCACGTGACCATGCCTTACCACCGCCTGCTGGACCAGGCGATGGAGCAGCGCCGCGGCGACCGTCGGATCGGCACCACAGGCCGGGGCATCGGCCCCACCTACGCCGACAAGTCGGAGCGAAATGGCATCCGCATCCTCGACATCCTTGACGAGGGCCGCCTGCGCGACCGGCTCGCCGGGCCGCTGGCCGAGAAGAACGAAATTCTGGTGAAGCTCTACGGGCTCGAGCCGCTTGTGTTCGAGGAGGTGGTGGCCGAATACGTGGCCTACGGCCAGCGCCTAGCCCCCCACGTCGTCGACTGCACGCGCACCATCCACCAGGCCGCGCGGGCCCGCAAGAACATCCTGTTTGAGGGCGCCCAGGGAACCCTGCTCGATCTTGACCACGGCACCTATCCCTACGTCACCTCGTCTAACCCGGTGAGTGGCGGCGCCTGCATCGGTGCCGGCGTGGGTCCCACCCTGATCGACCGGGTCATCGGCGTGGCCAAGGCCTACACCACCCGGGTGGGCGAGGGTCCATTCCCAACCGAGCTCGAAGGCAGCCTCAACGATCACCTCTGCGACCGCGGCGGCGAATTCGGCACCACCACCGGTCGACGCCGGCGCTGTGGTTGGTTTGACGGCGTGATTGGCCGCTACGCCGTGGAGGTGAACGGTCTCGACTGTTTGGCCATCACCAAACTCGACGTGCTCGATGAGCTCGATGAGATTCAGGTGTGCGTCGCCTACGAGCTCGAGGGCGAACGGATTGAGTATTTCCCGAGCAGCTCGGAAGACTTCGCCCGCTGCCAGCCCATCTTTGAAACCCTGCCGGGTTGGCAGACCTCCACCGCCGACTGCCGCAGCCTCGAGGAGCTGCCGGCCACGGCGATGAGCTATCTGCGCTTTTTGGCCGACCTGATGGAAGTGCCGATTGCGATCGTCTCCCTGGGCGCCAACCGCGACCAGACCATCGTGGTGGAAGATCCCATCCACGGTCCCAAGCGAGCCCTGTTGAGCGTCTGATGAGCAAACATTTCGACGTTGTCGGCATCGGCAACGCCATCGTGGACGTGCTGGTGCAGGCCGACGACGACCTGCTCGACAACTTCGAGCTCACCAAGGGCACCATGGCCCTGGTGGATGAGCACCAGGCCGAAACGCTCTACGCCAGCGTGGGGCCAGGCCTGGAAACCTCCGGAGGCTCAGCCGCCAACACCCTCGCCGGGGTGGCTCAGCTGGGCGGGCGGGCCGGCTTCATCGGCCGGGTGCGCGACGACCAGCTCGGGGGCATCTTTGCCCACGACATCCGCTCGGTCGGCGCCCGGTTCGACACCCCGGCCGCCACCACGGGGCCGTCCACGGCCCGCTGCCTGATCCTGGTGACCCCCGATGCCCAGCGCACCATGTGCACCTACCTGGGGGCGTCGCTGGGCCTCGATCCAGCCGACCTGGATCTGGACCTGGTGGCCCAGACCAAAGTGCTCTACCTCGAGGGCTACCTGTGGGACAGCGAGGAGGCCAAGGCGGCCTTCATCGCCGCGGCCGAGGTAGCCCGCGCCCATGGCGGTGAGGTGGCCCTGAGCCTCTCCGATGCCTTCTGCGTCGAGCGCCACCGCGACAGCTTCCAGGAGCTGGTGGATGGCCACGTCGACATCCTGTTTGCCAACGAGATGGAGATCACGGCCCTCTACAAAGCCAACAGCTTTGAAGAGGCCGCCGACCAGGTGCGGGGGCGCTGCAAGGTGGCGGCCCTGACCCGCAGCGAACTGGGCTCGGTGATCCTCAATGGCTCCGGCACCCACAGCATTGAGCCCTTCCAGCTCGGCCCCCTCGTGGACACCACCGGCGCGGGTGATCTCTATGCCGCCGGCTTCCTGCACGGCTACACCCAGGGCCAGGGTTTGGACGCCTGCGGCCGCCTCGGCTCGCTCTGCGCTGGTCAGGTGGTGACCCAGCTGGGCCCCCGCCCCCAGGGGTCCCTCAAGGAGCTGGTGGCCCAGCATCTGGGCTGAGGCTCTCGACCAGCCACTGGCCATAGGCACCGGCGCTGGCAGCACTCCAGTGAATCCACGCGGGGGTGTCGTAGCTGTGCAGTGCCAACAACGCCTCGCGTAGGGCCTCCAGCCGCTCGGGGCTGGTCTTGAACAGCAGCTGCACTTCCTCGCTGGAGGTGATCTGCCCCTGCCAGCGGTAGTGCGACTGCACCGGCAGCAGGCTGGCGCAGGCCACCAGGCGCCGCTCCAGGAGCTCACCCGCCAGAGCCCGGGCCCGCTCTGCACTGGCCTCGGTGGTGAGCACAAGCTGCAAGGGCTGGTTGGTGTTGGCGTCCGTCATGGGCGGGGGGGGCGTTCAGCCGGCCAGTGTCGCCAGCAGCGCCGCTGCATCGAGGCTCTCCACCCCGGCCAGCTCCTGAGGCCGGCACAACAGCAGCAGGCTCAGACCCTCGCTGCGGCAGATCCTGCGCCAAAGCTCCTCAGTGAAGCCGCCAGACTGGCGCGCCAACACCGTGCTGATGCGCCAGCGACGCACCAGGGCCCGCTCCACCGCCAGCGTCGACCCGGGCCTGAGGCAGGCAACCCGCTCGCCCGACAGGCCCGCCGCCATGGCCTGTTGCAGGGAGCTGGCGCTGGGGAGCAGGCGGGCATGGTGAAGGGCACCGGGGCTGAGGGAAACGGCTGCAGCCAACTGCCGGGCGCCGATAGCCAGCAGCAGATGCTGACCCGCCAGCGGCACAGCCCGCAGATCTTCGAGGGTCGGGAGCAGGGTGGCCGGGCCCTTGAGGGTGGGGCGCTGCAAACGCAGCAGCCGTTGCCCCCGCCGCGTGCAACCCGCCTCAAGCTGGCGGCTCACCTGGCAGGCAAACGGATGGCTGGCGTCCACCACCACCGCGTAGGGATGGCCGCTGGTGGCGGCGGCCGCCAGTTCGGCCTCCACAGCCGCCTCTCCCGCGAGGGCGCCAACCCGCAGGCTCAGCGCCGGGTGGGGCCGGTAGGCCAGGGCCGCAGGCGCACTGACCACACTCACCGTCAGCTGCCAGCCGAGGGCCAGCAGCCTCTCGGCCAACTCGGGGCCCTCGCCGGTGCCAGCCACCAACCACAGGCGCCGACAGTCCTGGTTGCGAGAGCCCTGGTTGCGAGAGTCCTGGTTGCGGCAGTCCTGGTGCATGTCGGCTCGGTGCATCAGGATGGGCGTCGCCCAATGGTTGCTGGGGAGTGAATCACTGTCTGCTCGAGGTCGAGGTGCTGGAAGCGCCCCAGGTGCGCTACACCCAAGACAACCAGACGCCGGTGGCGGAAATGGCTGTGCAGATCGACGGTCTGCGTCCCGATGATCCTCCCGGCCAGTTGAAGGTGGTGGGCTGGGGCAATCTGGCCCAGGAGCTCCAGAACCGCGTGCAGGTGGGCCAGCGGCTGATGCTCGAAGGCCGCCTGCGCATGAACACCGTGACGCGGCAGGACGGGGTGAAGGAAAAGCGCGCCGAATTCACCCTGGCCCGCCTCCACCCCCTGGGTGCCCCCGCGCCCAGTGCGAGTGCCAGCGCCAGTGCCAGTGCGAGTACCAGTGCCAGTGCACCACCGGTGCGCCGCGCCGCCGGCTCCGGGATGGCACCAGCTCCAGGCGGCGCCTCGCCCAGCACGGCTCCTCCCAGCACAGCCCAGCCGGCTGCCCAACCCCCCACCTGGAACACCTCGCCGCTGGTGCCCGATCTGCCCGACGACGACGACATCCCCTTCTGAACTGAGCCCTAACCGGCCTCCCGCTCACTGGCCTGGTCGAGCAGCTGGCCGAGTTCGCGCTCCAGGGCGGCCAGGTCGAGGCGCCATTGGGGCCAACGGCCGGCGTCGATCTGACGCAACAACCAGAGCCGATCGGCCTTGAGCGCTTCGATCAAAGCAGGGGTGCTGGGCTCAGCGGCCGCGCTGGAGGCGTCGGAGGCCATGGGCATACAGGAAGATGGCTGTATGCAAGCACTCCTCTCTCCCGGAAGCCTGGTCACGATTGCGGGAGCGGTGCTCACGGTGATCGGCTCGATCGCTTACGCCACCGACATCCCCAACCTCAGCCTGCCGACAATTTTTTACGGCATTCCGATCCTGCTGGGCGGCCTGGCCCTGAAATCCTCGGAGCTACCGCCCCCCCAGCGCCTCACCCCCGCCGCCCAGTACAAGGCGCTACGGGAGCTCCCAGAGAGCGAACCGCTGCGCAAACTGCTCGCCGATGTGGACCGCTGGCGTTACGGCCAGAAAGCCCATCTGGAGAGCTCGCTGGAGGTACTGAAGCTCTGGGATGAAGATGCCCCGCCCCAGTTGATCAGCGTCGAAGAGCTGGATTGCGACGGCCGCTACGGACTCAAGCTGCGGTTTCGCTGTGAAGGGGTGCCCCTGGAGCGCTGGCAGGCCCGGGTTGACCGCCTCGGGCGCTTTTTCGGGCCAGGGCTCCAGGCCGAGATTCAACCGGAGCGCCGCGACACCTTCAACCTCGCCCTGGTGCCCGAGGCTGCAACGAGCTAAGACCCGTTTGTTCCCCTTTCGTCGTCGTTTCTGCGCCCCGCCTTGAGCTCCGAACCCTTGATCAGCAGCCAGGACACCCTGCGGGTGTCGGTCCTCAGTGAGGCCCTTCCCTACATCCAGCGCTTTGCTGGCCGCCGAGTGGTGGTCAAGTACGGCGGTGCGGCCATGGTGCGCGACGACCTGCGCGATGCCGTCTACCGCGACCTGGTGCTGCTGGCCTCCGTCGGCGTGCAACCGGTGGTGGTGCACGGCGGCGGGCCGGAGATCAATGACTGGCTCACCCGCCTCAACATCGAACCCGCCTTCCGCAATGGCCTACGGGTGACCACCCCCGAAACCATGGACGTGGTGGAGATGGTGCTGGTGGGCCGGGTCAACAAGCACATCGTCAACGGGCTCAACCGCGTCGGCGGCCGGGCCGTGGGCCTGTGCGGCAGCGATGGCTCCCTGGTGCGGGCCCGCACCTACGCCGACGGCGCCAATGGCCTGGTGGGGGAGGTGGCGGCGGTGGACCCCTCCGTGCTGTTTCCGCTGCTGGACGCCGGCTACATCCCGGTGATCTCGAGCGTGGCAGCCGACGGCGAAGGGCAGGCCCACAACATCAACGCCGACACGGTGGCCGGCGAACTGGCCGCCGCTCTCCAGGCCGAGAAACTGATCCTGCTCACCGACACGGCGGGGATCCTGCAGGATCGCCACGATCCCAGCTCCCTGATCCGCCAGCTCAGCCTCTCGCAGGCGCGCCAGTTGATCCACGATGGCGTGGTGGACGGCGGCATGACCCCGAAAACCGAGTGCTGCATCCGCGCCCTGGCCCAAGGGGTGAGCGCCGCCCACATTGTCGATGGCCGGGTGCCCCACGCCCTGCTGCTGGAGGTGTTCACCGACGCGGGCATCGGCACGATGGTGGTGGGCAGCCAACGCGCCTGCCATGGCTGATGCGCCCCTGGATGCGCCCCTCGAGGAACAGCTAGCCGCGGCACGCGCGGCTCTGGAGCGGGGCGACTACGGGCGGGTGGTGCGGCTGCTGGAACCCCTGGCCCGCGAACACCCCTCCGCCACCGGGACGGGGGCCGAGATCCAGCTGCTGCTGGCCACGGCCTGGATGGGTCAGGGTGACAACGCCCGCGCCATGGTGTGCTGCCGGCTGATCAAGCGCTGCCGGGATGCCACCCTGCGGGCTCAGGCTCAGGATCTGCTCACCGTGCTGGAGGCCCCCGCCCTGGAGCGGCCCCGCGACTGGTCGATCACCCTGCCCGATCTGGGCTCAGCCGAAGCGATGGGCAGCCAGATGCAGCAACTGGCCCGCAGCCGCCGCCCCAACAAACCACCGCCGCCGCCGCCGCCCGTTGGCCCCACCCGGGCCCCGGTGGGCTTTGCCCTGCTGGCGCTGGTGTTGCTGCTGCTCACGGTGCTGCTCGGCGGCTGCATGGAGGTGCGCACCGAGCTCGCGTTCAAGGGACCGGGCCGCCTGCAGATCGCCCATGGGCTGATCAGCGCTGGCGCCCAGCCGCCCCCCTGGGCGCGCCAGTTCAGCCAGATCCTGCAGAGCCAGGGCTTTCGGCCGACCCCCACCGGCGCAGCGGCCCCGGCCCCCGGGGACTGGCAACAACGGCTGCAGAGCCCGGTGCTGGCCGCACCGCGGGCCCTGGAATTGCTGGCCCGCAACCTCAGCGATGCGGCCCAGCTCGCCGGGATAACCCTGCCGGCTCCGGAGCTCCGGCTGCAGGAGCGCAACTGGCTGGTGGGGGTGCACCAGACGCTCGATCTGGCCGTAGACCTGCGGGAGGTGCAGCCTCTTCCGGGCTTCAGCGCCGCCGTTGAGCTGAGCCCCACCAGCAGCGGGGCCGTTCAACACGCTGGCCCAGAGCCGGCCCAGGCGCTTCCAGGTCAGCAGAGCCTGCTCTGGCCGCTGCGCTTCGGGGCGCGCAACACCCTGCAGCTGAGCTGCTGGCGCTGGAGCGGATTGGGGCTGGGCGGCCTGCTGATCGCGGCAGGTCTAGGCCTGGTGCTGGCACTCGAGCGCCTGCGCCGGCTGCTGGGCTTCGGCCTGCCCGAGCTGCCGGCCTAAACCCAGTCTTCACAGGGTGAGGGGATCGGGGTCGATCGCCAGCCCCACCCCCGCCGGCAAGCCCTGGCGCAACACGGCCTCACTGGGCAGGGGCAAGGGCTGGCCGGCCGGCCCATGCAACAGCAGCTGCCAGCGGCTTTTGCCCGCCACCCGGGCCACCGGGGCCGGGGCGGGACCGATGAGCAGCCAACCGGCCGCCTCCAGCTCCCCGCGAATCCGCTCCGCCAGGGCCGCTGCCGCGGTGGCGGTGCCGCTGGCCGTGGGGCCGCTCAGGCGCAGCAGGCAGGCCCGGCTGAATGGCACCAAGCCGGCCTGGCGACGCAGCTGGCTCTCCTCGGCCAGAAATTGTTCATAGCGCCCATCCACGAGATGGCGGATCACGGGGTGATCGGGGCTGTAGGTCTGCACCAGCACCTCCCCCGGCTTCTCACCGCGCCCGGCCCGGCCCGCCAGCTGCAACAGCAGCTGCAGGCACTGCTCCGAGGAGCGCAGATCGGGGCGATGCAGCAGCCCATCCGCCGCGAGCACCGCAGCCAGGGTGACCCGGGGCAGGTCCATCCCCTTAGCCAGCATCTGGGTGCCCACCAGCACGTCAGCCTCGCCTTGGGCAAACCGGTCGAGCAGGCGGCGGTGGCCATCGCGGCCCCGGGTGGTGTCGCGGTCGAAGCGCAGCAGCCGCAGCCCCTCCAGCTCGGAAGCCAGCTGCTCCATCACCCGCTGGGTGCCGGCACCGAAGGGCTTGAAGGCGGTGGAGCCGCAGTGGCCGCAGCGATCCCCCAATTCGGCACGGTGATCACACCAGTGGCAGCGCAACCACTCCTGGCCGCCCTTGGAGCGGTGCACCGTGAGGGCCACATCGCAATGGGGGCACAGCACCGCCTCGCCGCAGCTGCGGCAGCTCAGAAAGGCCCGGTAGCCGCGGCGGGGCACCAGCACCACGGCCTGCTCCCCCTTCTCCTGCAACTGCTCAAGCCGCCCCATCAGGGCCCGACTGAGCAGGCGGCGGTGGCCCTCGGCCAACTCATGGCGCATGTCGATCACCCGCACGGCGGGCAGCGGCCGGGCACCAATCCGGTCCGGCAGCCGCAGCAGGCGGGTGGAGGCCTGGGGCCCCTGGCACGCCAGCCAACTCTCCAGCGATGGGGTGGCACTGCCCAGCACCAGCCGGGCGCCGCTGCGCCGGGCCCGCAGCCGCGCCACATCGCGGGCGTGATAGCAGGGCATTGGGCTGTCCTGCTTGTAGGAGCTGTCGTGCTCCTCATCCAGCACGATCAGGCCCAGCCGGGGCATGGGCAGAAAGATCGCCGAGCGGGTGCCCACCACCACCACCGGCTCCTCCTCGAGGCAGCGACGCCAGGTGGCAACCCGGGCGCCATCGGCGAGGCCGCTGTGAAACTCCACCACCCGGGAGCCAAAGCGCTCACGGGCCCGGTCAAGCAGCTGGGGGATCAGGCCGATCTCCGGCGTGAGCAGCAGGCAGCCCTCCCCCGCGGCGAGTGCCCGGGCAGCCGCCTGCAGATACACCTCGGTCTTGCCGGCGCCGGTGACGCCCCAGAGCAGAAACGCAGCGCCTGGGCCCGCCCCGGCCAGGGCCTGCACCGCAGCGGCCTGGGCGGTGGCGAGGGCAGGCCAGGCGGCAGCCGGCAGCCCCGCAGAACCGCACCCCGGCAGCGACCCCGAACGCCGCACCACCAATCCCCGGGCCTCCAGCCCCTTCAGCACGGCCCGGCTGTAGCCACCCGCGCTGCAGAGCTGCCGCAGGGGCAGCGGAGCGGCTTGACGCTCCAGGTGTGCCAACAGCTGCTGCTGCCGAGGGGTGAGGGGCTGGCTGGGGAGCGGCGCGGCAGAGCGTTCCACCAACCAGATGGGACGACTGGTGCGGCTGGGCCCCTGACTGCGCTGGCCGAGCCAGCCCGGGGGCAGGGCGCTTTTGAGGGTTTTGAACAGGCTGGTGTGGCACGACTCAGCCACGCTTTCAATCAACCCTTGCCATTGGGGATCGACGGCGGCCCGCTGCCAGATCGCCAGAATCGGCTGGATCGTCTTGCCGCTCAGGCTGGCTGGCAGCTGATCGAGCGCTTCCACCACCAGTCCGGTGTGCAGGCGGCCCTGCAGGCGCACCCGCACCAGATCACCGATCCCAGCAGGGGTCTCAGCGCTGTTGGCATAGGTGAAGACCTGGCCTTCCCGGCCGGCCTCAAGCCAGATCTGCATCCACGGGGGCGTCGCGCTTGCAAAGGTCACAGCCCATTCATAGAATGTGGGTGTTGGGCAGTCCAATGACTGCCGTCGGAACCGAGCAGAGTTCCGTCCAGCGGGAAGACCTGAAGAGAGACCCCGGGAGCCAGCCTCCCACCATTCGGCCTCCCGGTCTGCGACCACCCCTGACAGCACTGCTTGGCTCCAGCC
>Ga0169931_10002459_pt1 | contig 30187 bp, 20 predicted proteins | sample Kivu_15m_20L_FD_129675 | JGI IMG/M metagenome (GOLD analysis project Ga0169931, IMG submission 129675) | Freshwater microbial communities from Lake Kivu, Western Province, Rwanda to study Microbial Dark Matter (Phase II) - Kivu_15m_20L... | ecosystem: Environmental > Aquatic > Freshwater > Lake...
CTTTCCTTCACAGTAGAGCACTACCTACAGCTCGCACAAATACCCTCAGCAGAGCAAGCACTTATGCGTCTATTGAGTTATATTGGTCCAAATCAACCTGTAAGTACTCGCAGATATGTTGCTAAATTACAATATTAGCTAGGCTTTTATGGCTAAAAATACTCGCACTGTGAGTAAGCTGTGTAGAGTTTATGGGGAATGGGCTTGCGTTAAAAGTTATAGGCTGTCGATTATGGCTTCAAAGCAGCTGTACGTTCAACTGGCAGCAGTAAAAGTGAGTATAATTTTTAAGGTTAAAAATCGTTTTGGTAGAATAAATAGCTATGTTTATTGTAGCTTTAAAGTTTGAAGCAGGGCAGCCTGTTAGAATTTTTAGGATAAAGTGTGATTTCAGGAAATTAAAGAGTTCTATCTATTGTCAATTTTCTACACGTCTGATGTTCTATGTGATGTTTATAATGTTGTATTTTAAATGTAGTCAGAATCATTCTAAGTGTAGGTGTTGGTATTTATGCTCATTCTTGCTTGCAACGTGCTGGCTGCATACTTCATAGATAAAAATCAGATTAGTCTTTTGCATTAGTCAACTTTAGTTATTTTTCTAGGACTACTTACAGGCATAATACTAAAATTGGTAGATAATGAAAAATTTAGACTCTTGGAAAATAAATAGTTTTCTCTAATCAAATCTTTTTTGCTCTTTTGCTGCCGCCTATCGTGTTTTCAGTAGGTTATGCAATAAAAACACATTATTTTTTCGAGTATATAGGCACAATCGTGATCTTAGGGATCTTCTCGACAATCATTTCGATAATTTTATTTACAGCTGCACTAACTTTTATCGATTAACACTTTCTGGACCTTTTCGCAACTAATTAAATACTTCTTCTTGCTGTTATACTGTCAACAAAAGATCCTATTGCAACTTTGCCCTTGCTAAAAGTAAGCTCAAAATTATATAGGAAAATTACCCTAAGCTTAACGCAATAGCAAGTGGATAGAGTGTCATTAACAGTGCTGTCTGCATCATACTTTTCGGCGTTATTGCCTCGTAAACTGCATAAAATCAAATTTTTGAGTATTTTTTTTGTTAATTAGTTTTGATTTTGTCGCCAATATTCTATGGATTTTCAGCTATCGTTTAGTTTTCAGTTTTCTTTTAGGATTTTTCTTCGGGCTTGGACTCAGTCTGCTTTTTAAAAGAATGTAATCCTTTAGCCAATTTCCAATAAAATAAACAAGTCTTATATTGTTAAACGGCTATATGGTCTATCTTATAGGCTAGCTGCTTTAACTTTCAGGCATTTTTGCTCTCTTTACAACTGCAATAGTATTTTCGCTTTACGGATTTAAAAATCTCTCAGAATAATCCCGTCACGGTACAGGCTTAGCCTTTGAAACTGTTAGATATGTCTCTCAATCATTTATCTTTGCATATTTAGGAGCCTCTTTGCCTTCAGCTGATAGTTCTTTTAGCGCTATAGTTGTTGCTTTTGTTCTGATGCTCATGATTCCTTTGATTCGTTTACTAAGCAGTTTTTTTGTTCCTCTTTTCTATAGAATTACTAGCAAGGCATTTCCTGTGTCTTCGGGCGAAAAAAAGATGTTATGGTATTGTGGACTTGGCCGGGGAGTTATAGCTTTTGCTCTTAGCTTACAAATATAGTGCAAAAATAAGAAGACAATGGTAGCTATTGCGCTCGTTATTGTCATGGCTACAACGATTCTCACAACTTCTTTATTGCGTTTATTTGCAGAAAAAGTTGGTCTAGATCAGTTAAGTTTACTTGTTGTAGGAGCTAGACCTCCCCAAAAATCAGCAGAAATTATGCCAGCCACAAAATACGAAATCATAGGGGGACTTGAGTAAATGACTAATGTATCGCCTTCTAAGCTTGAAAAATTCAAAAGTTTTGAATAAAAATTCATCAAGCCTATTTTCATTAAAGGGCAGGCCAATAATGTTTAAAATACTAAAATTTTTATCGAAAAGTGATTCAATAGATAAAAAGTGTGTATGATGTATATAATAAATGCTAGTATTCTATGTATGTATCAGATTTTGGTCTATTCGAACAGTCTTTTGACCTCTTCTTCATCGTCATCGTCGTCGAATTTAGACAAGGCCTCAGCAGCTATAGCCTCACTGTATGCTTTTTTGACTTTTTTGTTAAAGTCGTTTCCTACGATGTCAAGTCTTTTAAGCGGACATGATTTAAGTACGCTCAAAAGCTACAAGGCAAGCTAAGTGTCTAGCTAAGCGAAATTATATCCGATTCTTTACCAATTTCTATTTTAAGAATCCTGAGTTATTTAATCTTTACTTTGAAGCCTTCAATCACTGTTTGATTTTCTCCCTAGTTAAGACAGTCAGAAATATTAAGATTTCGTAAATTTAATGCCTCTTTAAGCAACAAGACAAACTATTAAGTGGCAGTAGCTCTTATGAAATTGTCGCAGATATCCAGAGAAGTGATATTTTTGCAGTTTCTGCGTAATCCTCGGAATAATTAGAGCAGTCCTTACTCTTTTAAAGTATTTTGATAAACGAAAAGTTCTTCCAAGTTTGGCACATATTAAAGATGCGCAGCGATGCTTTTGATGCCTTCGTTTTCCATACGGTTTCGACCAATAGACAAACTTTTGAGTCTAGGTGTTCCCTTAAGTCCCTAGGCAATTTTTGCGACTCCCATCGGTCCCAATCCACAGTTGTAAATCAGTAGCATCTAGAGAGATTTGGCTTGCTGAAGGTAAATAAGTAAGCTCTGAGCTCCGAAAGGATTGACTGCATTATTACTAATATCGAGACGCAGAAGTCCGCTTCCGAGGAGACCTCGACTAATAAACTATATTGACTTGGGTATTTCCTCTTTGAGTCGGGAAACAAACATATCATTGATGTTCAGATCCTGAGTATTTTTTAGTTTACTTTGATATTTTTGGCAGACTGAAGAATCTCTTGGAACGATTAACAAAATTGAAGCGAATAAGAGTTTCCCTATATTCTGATAGTCGTCACAGTCTCAATGTGCGACTTGCTATCCAGCAGTGCTTTGGCTTCAGCCTGTTCAATAGAATTTATTTGTATCTTCTTGGAGGGGATCACCACTACGACTGTCTGAGGCTTATCTTACATACAACAATCAATTATGCCGCTTATTCTCAAATAACATAAATATATAGTAAACTTTGTGAGTAGTAAATAAAATAGAATAAATAATAGATTAGAATTAGTATCAAATTAGCCAGCTAATCACATTTATCAGCAAAAGTAGTACCAGACCTGATATTAAAATTTTGTTGTAAAGTTGCAATTTTCCTACTTAGGTCTGACCCTGAGGTTTTGCCTCTACTTATGGCTCAGGCTATATCTATACTTTCTAGCCTCGATCGATATCAGCTCTAAGACGGATCAATTTACGTACCTATCCTAAAAATGCATTCATATTTTCATCGATCTCAGGATTTGTAGTGTTTTATATAGTTCCTTTAAACATAGTTTCTTTTGTGAATATAATTTTTACTAAAATTTAGATTTTAACTGATTTTTATGCCTGTTTAGTGACGCGATGAAACATTTTAACATGGAAGCAGTCAGTAAGAGGCACTCCTGAAGCATGTGACTAAATCTCATATAAGAACTCCTAATGACTTATCCAGTATATTTTTCTATTTTCCTTATTGTGGCATTTATCAGCAATCATAGATTGAATAGGATGATCATACTACACAGTTCTAGTAGAGGCTAAAGGAGCGTTGCTAAAATCAACTCCTGATTCTAAAGTGTAAAATTATGGCCCTTTGTGATCATAGTTAGTTATGTTCCAGTTGTAATTTCCCTTCTTTTTGCTGAAGTAGCTGAAGAAACATGGTTCTTCTTTGCCGTAAAAATCAAAAGGTTTGTCACTATAAAATAGCTCATAGATCTCATCAATTCGTTAGCCCTAAAAAGTTTATTCAGCTATAAGTCTATAGTCGTCTATTTTAGGAATTTCTCCATTTATCTTTTATCTTCTCTCTTTGATTTTAGCTAAACTCTGCTAATCTAGTTCCACTAGTCTCTTTCTTTATAATTTAGTCGAAGCTCCGCCAATAATACATCTCTCTTGCATTTAAAGCATCGAGTCACTGATAGTTTTAGTATCTTTTTCAAAGTCAGTGAACTCAAGGTCACCCTGTTTAGTCGTAACTACTATCAATTTTTTGAAAAAACGTGTTTTTAGAGATATACCTGTGACCTAATTCCAAAAAACTAAAATATTTTGAGTTGATCCTTTAAATTCCAGAGCGGTACTCTGAAGCTGTAACTACCCCTAAAAGGCATTTTTGTTGTTAAGTAAGCTGCAATTGTACTTCTACAGCTACATACTTACTGCAGAGCTGATTCTTAAGAACATAGTAGCCATCTATTAAGAAATCTAGCCGAAAAAGCGTGAATAGCTTTAAAAATTGACCTGAACTTCCATTCGCATGTCCTACCACATCCATAATTAAGACCTTAGGGGCGTCTTTCGGGTCACTATATACTTAAGCTGAGTCGGCGTATGGGAGATGTCCATTGAATCTGTCATAAGTCTTTTAGCGTAGGCCTGTCTAGGTATCATCTAATAAAGATTTTCTCTATCTCCTACCAGGCAAGATTAAAAAAGAGAAACTAGATTTTTTTTGATATCTTTGAATGAAAGTTCTCTAAGAAGCTCTTACATCTGACTACGATGGTCTTACTTCTGATAATCCATGAAAGCAACGCCTCTTGTCTTCTTTATTTTTATCAAAGTTATGATAATTTATCCATTTTTTTTGCAAGAAAATCTTGCCCTTACAAGTTTGTTAATCATTTCATCGATCTGAGACACCGTGAAGCTGAATCTATTTTCCATTTTTGATAATATCATGCAAAGTTAATTCAGTGGGTATTACAGTGATTATTTTTGAGGGAAAAAACCACTCATTTTGTTACTTAAAGCCCTTAAAACTAAGTTTGTTTGCTTGTAGTTTTAGACAATTTGCTGAAAATATGCTTTGAACTAGCCGAGCATTCGTTATATTTTTTGGACCTCTTATTAATAAATTTGTAAGCTCTTGCTTATTTTTTTCTGCCAAAGTTGGTTAGTGTCACTATGATGCTCTAGCTCTAATTCAGAATTTCTTCTGTTAATCAAGTTGGTAACCTATTGTAACTCATCAACTTTTTCTCCAATCATCTTTTTATATATTTTTTAATGCTCTTTAGTGCATTAATTTAGCATAGCTATCTGCTAAAAAAAGGCGTTTTTTATGTTGTGAAGCAGCACACTTATTTTTTTATGGATGCTGTACTTGTTCTTGACTAGACGACACTTGAAATTCATAAGAACTTAGTCAAATTATTTGATAAGACTCTTGATTTCTTCTTTACGTCCGAGCAGATATTCCATGGTGACTTTAGCCTGTTTGATTTTTTCATTAAAAAAAGAAGAATTTTCTTTGATGTAAAGTTTGTCAAAGAAGTTCACAGGATTGGCAGTTTATTCTTTGAATTTTGAATAGAAGCCTTTTATCTACACGTAATGTTCGATTAGCTTGTCTTTTTTGCTTTAGCATTAATTACACATTTTAAGAGCTTCTCGAACCGTTTGCTTAAGCTTATAGTCCTATATGCTGTGTTTATTGTCATAACGCAATTTTTACAAACATTCCATCTGAAAATGAGCAACGTTTTCAAAAATTCCTGCGAAGTCTTGCATATAGTTATGTGCTTAGAAGGCAAATTGAAGCTATTACTGATTGTCTTATAATATTTTAATCGAGTAGATGCTAGAGGCTTTCAAATTATATTTTCGAATGCGTTCGAAGTGCTTTAGCAGAATAGTTATTAAGTCATCATAGACAGTGTTCAACTGTGTAGAGTAGATCTTTGCAGACTAGTAGGCTTCTTCGTTAAGAAATTACTTGCGAACTACGACGTATTTTTACATTTTCTGGTCAATTATATATAAGGATTTAAACTACTTTCATCAGAAAACTATGAAATATAATTACTTAACTTGAAAATGCATGTAAAAAAATTCTTTTTTAAATAGATATTTTTGTAATTTTTTTGACTTTTTTGAAAAATGCTTAATTATGACACATGATTAGATTTAAGGGAGTTCATCAAGAAGAGAGCACTAGAAAGTCTTTAAGAATATTCCAGAGTTTCTATTTGACTTAAATTCTTTAATAACATGATCATCAATTACTTAAATTATGGACATCGAAAAATCGGCATAAGACTGGAAAAAGGAGGGAAACTCCGCTTTTACTAACAAAAAATATCAAGAAGCAATCAAAGCGTACAGCTAGGCCATCAAGCTTGATAAAAATTAGCATAGTTACTTCTCCAACAGAGCTACCTCATACTACAACATGGGAGATTACCTTCAGTGCATTTCAGATTGCGAGGCTTGCCTTGCTATTAAGCCCACTTTCGCTAAGGCTATGAGGAGAAAAGCCCTAGCGTGCACCCAGATCCTTCGTTTTAGCGAAGCAATATATTGCACAAAAACTGCTCTAGAAGTCGACAAAACCGATATGACCATAAAGAACTAGCTTGAAGAAGCTTAATTTTTGAAATCAAACTACGATAGATTCCAAAAAGCCACTTAGACCTGTGAATATCAGGAAGCTCTTTCCTGCCTCAACCACTTGATTGAGAAAATACCAAGCAACGAAAAACTCAAAGAATACAAAGTCGAGTATCTTGCCAAAACAGGATAGACTATCGATGCTCTCACTCTTCTCAAAACGATCAGAGTTGGCCTCGACCAGCAGTCTCCTGACTTTTGGTACCTAAAGGGTCTGATTTAACTTTACGGAGGCGAAAGTGCTAGGGCTAAAAAATTTTTTACTGAAGGTATGCGACTTGATCCCGATGATAAAAAGTGCAGAGTGGCTTTAAATACCGCCAAACAGTGCTAAAAACTCAAAGAAGAGGGAAATAATGCCATTAAATAAGGAAAGTTCTAATAGGCTGAGAAAAAATACACAGAGGCTATCGAGCTAGATCCGGCTAACAAAAAATTAAATGCTGTGATTTACTCAAATAGGGCTCTTACATTCATGAAAAGAGGAGAAAAATTCAAAGCCCTTGATGATTTAAACAAATCTCTTGAGCTTAACCCTAACTACGACAAGTCTTTGATTCGAAGGGCTGACCTGAACATGTAAAGGGGAGAGTACACTGCTGCTATCATGGACTACAATAAAATTCAAGAGCTGGACCCAAGCGTTAACATGAAAGCCAAAATAAATTAGGCAAAGAAGAAAGAAAAATAATCTAAAAAGAAAGATTATTACAAAATACTTCAAGTAGACAGAAACGCGTCTGACAATTAGATCAAAAAATCTTATAGAGCTTTAGCTCTTAAGTATCATCCTGATCGTAACAAAGGAAAGAGTCAGGCTGAACAAGATGAAGCCTCAAGGATGTTTAAATAGCTAGCGTAGGCATATGGATGCCTTTCTGATCCCAAAAAGAAACAAATGTATGACTCCGGTCAGATAGATTATGATGGTGACCAGGGCCAGGGCTTCGGAGGAATGGGAGGAATGGATCCCAGCGATTTATTCAGCATGTTCTTCAGTGGAGGAGGCATGGGTGGTATGGGCGGAATGGGCGGCATGGGAGGCGGCAGAGGCGGACATACTTTTACATTCAGAATGTGATCTAATATGTATGTAGTCTTGACTACTATCGTTATTATTTAAATATGAGCAAAATTACAAACATAATAAGTTTACAGGTCTCACAAGCTAAATCAGGACCTCTTCAAGCAAAAGAAGGTGTATTTTTTAACAAAAATAAACGAATGCGGGAACTGGAGACAGAAAATGCTGATTTATAAAATCAGCTGCAAAAATAAATGGAAATTTTCGAGAAGCTAAGCAGCAATATTAAACATAATCATCATAATTAAGCAGCTTTGAATAATTAAAACTGTCTTATGTAAATGGAAATCAGTATGCTTCAAAAGGAATTAGATGATATGTAGCAAGAATATCAAAAAAGGAACCCTTAAATTTAAGCGATTCAAAAAAATATTGAAAAATAAAGCTAATAACTAGAAACCCTGCAAAATGATTTAGGTCTATGTATTAAAAAGGATCAATAGTTAAGAAGCACTATTCAAAGGTATAAATAGGAACTTAAAATCTAGAAAATGATGCTCAAATCAGATAAAAACATAACTAAAATGTGCAAAAGTTTGCAGCAAAATCTGTAAAACAGTCATAGGTATATATCGATTCTTAGCAACAAACTTCAAAGCAAGCTAAAATATAAAAATATACTGTAAAACAAGCTTGAAAAACAATAAAAACAATATTAGCTTTAAAGAAAAGAAGAATAAAAATAAACTAGGCAGCTTCAGTCTGGCATGAAAAAATCAACAGGATCGATTAACAAAATAAAATCAGATAAATTTTTGAATAAAGAAATAGAAAAGAAGAATGAAAAAGATCAAGATCATTTGAAGGTTCTGAATGATAACATCAGGAAGAAAAACGCTATTTTAGCTAATAGAAAATGATAATTATGTACCTAATTTTAAACTATAATTTAAATGGACGCGAACTCTAATCATTAAGAAGACGAAGGCCCGGCTATCACCAACGGATACTAAGAATTCGATTAATAAGATGATGAAAGACAGAGTCCTTAGAAAGTTGAAGTCTAAAATAAACTCGAATAAGAAGAATAAAAGCCTGAAGCTTAAGAAAATCGAACATAGGAAAAACCAGAAATGCCTTAAAAAGAGCCTCCATCCAGCGAATCAGATGCGAACAAAGAGAACCAAAGAGAGCCTTAAGCTGAACCTATCGGAATCGTTCAAAAGCACATGATAATCAAGCAAGCATAATTGCAAAGAATAGCGGCAACTCAAGACTTCTTCTCTTTTCATATGACCAAATATCGCAGGCATCTCTAAGCAAGAAGAGCAGTGATCGTCAACATGTGCACCTACATCAATTAACAGAAAGTCAAAAAAGCTCAAATCATCATTCTTCTCAAAGAATATTTCAAAGATTACTCAGACATCTGCATAAACTTTCACTAAAAAAGTTATAAAAATCAATATCCACAACGCTAAGAAAGTTAAAGCAAGCTGGTTAACATCAGAGCTGAAATGTCTGAGGGACTAGAAAAACTGTTTTCGTTGAGGAGATAAAGTGGCGGTAATGTGGGAAGACTTGAAAAAGTGATCAAGTCTAACGTGCTTACTAAAATTTAAGCTGCTATTGAGAAGTACTGGAAAGCTACTGCCAAAGCTGTTGAGAAATTTACCGAGAAAAAAGAGGCGTTTGAAGATGGAGTAAAAGATGTCTAAAAAAGAGTGGAAAAAGTAGGAAGAGTCTACCTTAAAGGAAGATTAGGAGAAAATATTAAAGAAGACGTGTTTGGATAGATGCTTAAGTTTGTGAGAGAGGAATCAAAACTTAGAAAAAGCATGCTGGATTTCTCCAAAGAGATCGTTCCTCTAAGAAAAGCTATCATCAGAGAAGATTATCAATTAATTACTGAGCTTTAGTAGATCCTTTCTTAATTTAAAAAATACAATGGCACAGTTTATCAGCTCAAAAAAAGAAAGAATAATTTATTGTAAACTTTGAAAGAATAAATCGAAAGTAAGTACGCTTTTGAAAAGTTGTGTACTCCTCTCGATGCTGATTATATACGAAGCGTGCTAGCTTTTAAAAATAAAGATACTCCAACGCTTCTAAAGTAAAATCACTTTGAAACATTCTTGACTGAGTAATACTTTGACGAGCTTGTGGGATCTTCTACTGAGTTCCTTAAAGGTACAACAACCAAAATATTTGGATTGGCAAATCCTGACTAATAGTTGGTACATACAGTTGCTAACAATTTGTTATGTTATAACAAGAAAAAGATGGAAATTAAATTCCAGATGGTGGCCCTAAGCACAAAAGCTTAATTTTTAGGAGAAGGCAAAGTTCTATTGAACGAGTTAGAAAAAGGAGTCTTTTTTGACAGCAACAATAAGCAGATCGTTCAATTCGTGGACAACAATAGAGCAGAGGAATTGCTGATGTTTTTGACCCCAGATCAATGATTTGCATGAAATAAGTATAAAATTTATTAAAAAGTACAAGTATAAATATGATTATATCTTCTTAATTTGCATATAATACTTATTACATATGAGCAGGCAAACTAGTACCAAACAAAATGCCTAGAATTATAGAAACTTTGGAATAAAATAGCCATCGAATTATCTCGCAAATCAAAGGTCTCTAGAGCACATATAAAGGTAAAGGCAACAAAATAATTAACGTCAGAAAAAACAAAATTCTGAATTTTATTAATCACTAAAGGAATAAATGTCCTCTATCTAAAGAAAATGGGAGCAAAAAAGCTCAGCAGCTATAAAAAAAACACTTCCTGTAAGCTTGGAATACTTTAAAAATGTGGAACAAATAAAAGCTTAATTAAAGGATTCATATGAGAAAACTTTAAGCTAATAAGTAAAAAAAATAAAAAATCAATATGAAACTAAGTTTCAATAAAAATAAAACACAATTATGGAACTAAAAAAAAATATGAGACTTTTACAATCCAAAGAACAAAATAAAGAAGATTTTTAAAAGACAACTAATAGTATTAAAAATCATATCAAAGAAGAATCTCATAAAATGTTTGAAAATTTAAGAAGAAATTTTGATTCTTAAATCAACAAAGGTTTGACATAGCATGCAAACTTTTTGAAACAGATAGAGGATCTCTCAAATCAACTAAAGGCAACCAAAAGTAGATACTAATAAGATACTGTTTCCTTAAATAAATCTATTTCTTCTTTGAATTCTTTAAATACTGATTTGCGTCAAAAAAATCAAGACCTTGAACGATAAATTTAAAATCTAAAACTTGATAGTCAAACAAAATCTAAGTTGATTTAGGCATAGAAGAAAATTGCGAATCTACAAAAAATAATGTAATAAAAAGAAAATTTTATAAAAACAAAGGATCAGCAAATATCAATTTTAAAAAGTTAAAAAAGCGATCTTAGTATAGAACAATAGAATATTTCTAAGTAACTTGCTAATTTTTATCTTGAAATCAAAAAAGCTAAGTAACACTTGTTTGATGACAAACAAGCTCGCTATATTGGCTGCGATATGAGTATGTTTTCACAAAAAACGAAATAACTTAAAGGACTAGTAATAAATAAATAAGGTGCTCTTCAGACGAGCAAAAAGATTACATATTGGATTATAGAATCAGAAAAATTACAAACAAAAATATATCAACTAAATAGTTAAAAATTTAGAGAGCTTTAAGATGAGTTAAATGATAACAGATAAAAAATCAATATTTTAAATGGCTAGAAGGATATGCTATCGATCAATTTATAAAAAGAGATGGAAGAAAACGAATAGCTGACAAAAAAATTAGAGCAATTGAAAAATGAATATAAACTACTTAATTAATCAACGGCTAAAACCATAAATTAACTAACCAAGGAAAAAACTAATCTTACTAACTAAAAACAAACACTTATCTCTTAGAAGGCAAAATTATTTGAAGCAAAATAAAAAATGTAATCTGACTTGAAACGAAAAATTGAAGAACTAAAAAGTCTTCTTGAAAATACTAGAATCTAATTGAAATCATAAAAAAATTAAAACTAAAAACTAAGACTTAAAATATCAAATCTTTAAAAATAAATAACGAAGCTTAAAGAATAAATAAATAAACTTAAGAATTCGATTGCTTAATTAACGTAAACATTAGCTTCTAATGTTAAGACCATCGCCAATTTGTAACAAAAAATTTTATATTTGGAGCAGGAAAAACAAAAACTAACTCAAAACAACGATTTTATGCAATAAACTTTAAAATCAATAAACAAAAATTTAGTTGGATAATTGACGCTAAAAATATGCGGTAATCCCTCATTCCTTTCCTTGTAAGATTAACCATGGAGATAGTGCGGTTAAATTGTCAATAAAATTTATAAAAGTTTTAATCAACAACGATTCTTTACAAGTTCAAGCACTATTCTTACTTCACACGTCTAATTCATCATTAATAGCTTGTCACAAGCAACTCCCAAAAAACCAGCTTTGACTAAACTTCTTTATAGATTCGATCCTTTAAGCAACGTTAGCTTCCATAAATACTATGATAACAAAGACAATATCATGATTTTGATTAAGCTATGCAACGGTTAAATTATTGGAGGTTTCAGCGAGTTTGGAGTCGCAGAAGGAAACGTCAAAAAATCAGGCAACGGAATTTTATTCAGTGTTACTCAGTAAAAAGTGTTCAAACCGAAACCTGACCATAATGGATTTATTTTGCCATACGACAGCTTCTACTTTATGATGGGTAGCTCTGAACTCAGAATCAGAATCGGTGGTGAAACTAAGTTATTCAGCAATTATGGAATTACTGCCGCTGTTTTTGACACCCTCAAGTTCCCTAAAGCCAAGTTTTTGGGCACAACCGACTCAGAACCGGAAATGGAATCTTACGAAATTTATCAAATCAAGTTTGAAGAATGATGATCACCATAAAATTTATAAATAAAAAATAATTTATTAAAATATATGACTAACTTTGTAAGATAACTTAAGTTAGTTTGATTAAGAGTTGGAATATTGTATATCTTATTGAGATGATGGCTCAATTATATAACTTACTGTTATAATAAAAGATGGAATCAAAGATGCGTAGTTCTCCTATCAAGGCTAAGCAGAGCTCTCAAGTCGACAATATTTATGCTCAGGCTTTTGAAATCATTCCGGCAGAAGTGGTTTTCAAGGATATCGAGGTCAACCAGTACTACTAAATCACAGTTTAAATCAGAAACCTGACCAACCGTGCCAAGAGAATCCGCTTCCAAAAACCATAAAATCCTAATTTTAAGGTCATCTACACGATGCAACCTGAAATCGCATCAGGACTGTCAACCACTGTCAAGATCAAATATGAATGTAAATAGCTAAAAAACGAAACATAAATCATCAAGGTCGTCAGCGAAGACGGTCTAGCTATGGAATTACCAGTCAGAGTCTATAAAATGGAATCTCAGATCTTATTCTAGCCATTTGTAGACATGGGTTTCCTCAAAATAGGCAAAGAACATGTAGAAAAAATAGCAATCAAAAATAGTGGAAAAGCTCAGGGAACAATCGAATTCAGTCACGAACATGGATCAATACTGAATGTGGAGCCAAAAACACTCAAAATATCTCCTCAAGAAGAAACTTTTCTTTTAGTCAAGTACAAACCAACTTAAGCTGGTATTTTCAAAGGATCCATAAAACTCAAGTCAGAAGCTATTTTGGTCAAAGACACTATAGATATTCATGCCACATCAGTCGATCACTCGCGTTACATAGTCGATGATAAGAACAATCAAACGACTTCTTTCGATTTCGGAGCTCTTTTTGTCGGAGAATAAAGCAAACTTAAAGCATTTATTGTGAACAATAGTCCCAAAAGAATGTCTTTCAAGACTGTTTTTAGAAAAGGTTACCTTGTATCGGCATAGTAGTTTGTAAACATTCAGACTCCAAGTTAAATAGGCAGCTAGCAAAGTGAAAGAGTAATGTTCATGGAACCAGAAATGGGATCAATCGAACCTTTTCAGGAACTTTAAGTGACATTATGCTGTCGAACAAAAATTAACTACAGAGATAGAGTTTTTACTAATTCATACGCTCTGACTGTAGGTGATAGCGAGGGCGCGATCAACCATAAGAAAAACTCTAACGATTTCAAGCCTTAAAATATATATGAGTACAGCGTGATGATGAATTCCTAAGGAGACGATCCGATTATTTTACAGCTCAAAGCTAATGCTATATGTCCATTAATAAAGCTTGAAACAGATCTATTCAAGTTCGGAGACTGCCAGGTGAAAGACAAAAGGTAAATAACCTTTCATGTTGACAACAAAAATAATAGTTCAAAAATCGATATTTCGTTTGAAAAAGTACCTAACTTTTATATTTCACCTCCCTTCGCTTCCATTCGTTCAAACGATTCTACAACTTTTAAGCTAATTTTTGAGCCTAAAACAATAGGAAAAATTGACACTACTCTCAAGTTATTTATCAATAAAATCTACGATATTGACTTGCGTTGCTTTGGTATAGCGACTTCTCAAGAATCAGGCAGTCGAAAAAGAATAGATAGTATCAAAGAATCTCCTCAGATGCTCAAGACTCAGACCAAATAGATGGATTTTAAAACTAGAAGCAAAGCTTTTAGTGTGGCCGAAAAATCATACATAAGTTAAATGAGAAAATCCACACAGCAAGCAGAGCTAGCCAAATTATAATTCTAAACAAACAAAGATAATAAGTAGCGTTTTAACAAATTTTTAGTAAACCGTAGAGAGTAGAGAACTTAGAGAGAAAAATAAAAATTGGTCAGTAAAAAGTGGAATCTTTACCAAACCAAACTGCAAGATTTAGGAGTCGGTGGAAAATATGATGAAAAATTAGATGACGAAGGCATTCCGACTAACGCCCCAATAGACTATGAGTTTGAAACTGGCATGAATGACACTAAAATTAAAAAGCAAAATATTGCTCTCCCCTTGTCAAAAGAAAGACTTTATGTAACTAAACACATTTCTGATTACGAACCCTTGCCTGTATCTCACAATGCTTCAGAAAAATTTACAAAAAATATTAATGAAGCTCCAAAAAGAGTTTTTCCTTAGACTCCGACAAACTTTAATCATAAGCGCTAGGTTGCTTCATAACTTACAGCTGAAGAGTTGGCACTAATTTAGGTAGCTACTAACTCAATCAATTTCGGATAGGTTTACGTCAAAAGCCGTGAAAGTAGGTATTTTTGGCTGAAAAATGGCACTAAAAAAGCAATTTCAGTCTATGTCAAGATAACAGATCAAGAGTTATCGACTTCAAACTTGAAAGGACAAGTCGTTCAAAGCGGTGCCTAAGCTGGATTTGAGCTTGCTTTCTGCAAGGACACTTTGGGTGATTTCAAAGCTTCACTCAAGTATGTCATCAATGGTCAGCATTAGTTCGAAATGTCAGTGACTGCCAAAAGTGTACCTGTCGAAATCGATATTGATCAAGTTAATTTGAACTTCTAATTTGATCCCAAGTCGCTTTCGATGGAAACAACTGAAACTGTTAATCTCTATAACTCAGGAAACAGCAACGCATTCTTCAAGTTTGTAGTTAACAAAGATCGAATTTTCAGTCCAAAAATACTATAAGGCACCCTAAAATCTAAAGAAAAACTAGCGATTCCCATAACTCTCAAGGTACCTATACCGACTACCAAAAAGAATGAATATAACTACACCGAGCGTATAATGATGAAAGTTCTTGACGGAAACTAAATCACTCTTACCTGCACATATCATCAGATAGATCCTAAATACAATGTAAAATGTGATATTTTCAATCAAACTCCAACTCTTTGTCTCAGACATCAACTCGAAGATTTTCTTTAACTCAAAAATACATCGAAATTTCCCATAGTTTTTCATGTATAAGGTAAAGGAATATAAATAAACTAGCAGATAAAGTTAAATCCTGATTAAAACAAGAAACTTAAAATGAAATTCGTTGGTAACGAGATCGGAAAATATAATATTTCAGTTATCATCACTCCTCGAGGTGGACAGAGAAAGATTTTGGAAACTACTATTAATGTTGTCGAGCCTAATTTAGTATTTTCAGCCTAACTTCTTGACATGGGAGTTCTCGTGGTTCACGGCATCTCAGGCTCAGCAAATTTCACTCTTGTCAATAAATCAGCCATTTAGATGCCTTTGTTGATCGACATGCGACCAAGTAAGTATAAATCTGACAATCCTGACTTCATAGAGCTGACTAAGCTAACTTTATTAGACCAAGATTAAAATCTTTAGGTACTAGGGATGACTCAAAAAACATAATAAAACGTATTTGAAATGCCAAACTAGGGTTAAAATTTAGTAGGTCAAGACATAGATTAAGAGTAATTTGACAATAGTGAATCAGATGAATAAAAAGTGCCTTAGAAAAACGAAGATGCATAGAGAAAGTATCGTCTTTTAATAAAACCTGATAAAGTTTACAAGTTTCAGATCGAATTTTTCCCTAAGGAAGCCGGGCAATACGAAATTCAGATTCCGATGTCGATATAAAAATCTATAAAAATACCCAACAGTCCATCAATTGAATGCTAGAGCATCAATCCTCAATTTTTATTTTAGCCCTCTATTATTGATTTTGGGCGAAAAATAGTGACCAAGCCAGATAGATGCTACCCCAAATATATTAGTGTAGCTATCAGTAACATCGATGAAGAAGACGTAGAATGGTTTTTGAAGGATTAATAGCTAAAAAAATAGGGAATTTTTCAGATAGATGTGAACAAGGGAGTTCTAAAATCTAAAGAAAGACTGGAGTTTAAAGTTAGTTTCAATCCATACACAGTCGGAGATTACAATCACAAACTGCCCTTATACATTACATCAAATAAAGTAAAATAGCCTCTGAAATACGTTGATGTAATTCTCAAGGGAACTTCAAGCTTACCTATGCTCTACTTTAACAAAAGATAAGTCATCATGCCTGTGGTTCCTTTGGACATATAAACTACTTCTTCTTTTAGACTTCTTAATGATGGATATTAGAATTGCAATCTTAAGTGCCAGTTTTTGGACGATGTCGCTGGGATCGGGGTCAAATTGACCTTCCCGGACGGACTTAATATAGGAATCACTAAGCAAAAATTAAGAATAGAACTTGCATGGAAATTCAGTAAGCCAATGAGTTTCTGTCTCAAACTTGAATTCACTGACGACATGAATAGAACTTTCACGATACCAGTTTCGGGCACAGCTGACAACTGCATCTTCACAAACTATACATATTTCCTCAGAAATGAAAACAAATTCAAAATACAGACCTAGAATGCTTTACAATTAGTAGAGACTGCTGAAGTACAAGCTCCTCTACAAAGAAAAGCTTCAGCTCATTCTTTTAAATCAAGTCTTACAAACAAATCTGTGATGTCATATCTGGGAGTTGCCCCTATTTCTCCTGCCATTCTAGCAAACACTATCGACTATATTAATCGTTATCTTAATTCTAATATGCTCACGATTCCTATCAATAACTTCCCGAATTCTTTGATTCAAAACGATGGCGCTCCAGTTTTCTAAATCCTCGGGTTTGTTAGTAATAAAAATCCTAATTTCCCTTGGCGTTTCAGTGGAAATGAAAAAGGTCTTCAGAAAGCTCAAAAAATGTTCGAGCAGTACAACTAACTCATAAAAATGCTGAAAATTTAGGGCGCCCACTTGAATCATATTCGTCCTGAGTACTTGCTTTCATTCACTGATCTTAACCTTTATCTGGGCAACTTACCAGCCTAGAAGAGCAAATCTTACATCCCGTCTCTTCTAAAAATAAATTCTGGGCTTTACAACTACCTCTCGATGTAGTCATGGATAACTTTGCTGTATCAAATTTTCAAGATTTATGTTTTGGCAAGAGTAACTCCTAAAAATTTCAAGCAACACATAACTGGAATGCCCTAGATGCCCGCGCACTATCTCGCACAGTCTAACTTTGCTTCTGTTTCTTAAAATATATTGTTTTTCTGGGCTTAACAGGCCGTTTCATAAATTTTGCTTGAAGAAAGACGCTTGACTAACTTCGATCGAGATTTCAAAGATGGAACAGTTATTGGAGCGCTCATTCAAAAGTACGCAAACGTGATGGCACTCAAGAAGATGAAGCTCATCTGCGCTTCAGATTAAGACTACAAGTCTAATGCTCAGGTATTATGTGAGCAGCTAGCATAAATTGGTATGCAAAATCACATAACTCCAAAAGACATTTACAATCCTCTTCAGAGAGAAATGCTTCTTTTCTTGCTGCATCTCTACGTCTATCTTCCCTTTTATACACCTAAGCAGGAACCAATTATATTCAAGTGTATTCTTGGATAGTAGGTCACTCGATCAATAGAACTTAGCAATCCTTCAAGCAAACCAGTCAGCTACATGGTCAAGTACTAAGGCTGTGACGATTTCAAACTTGTCAATACATAGCCTTTCAGAATATAGCCAAAACAGACATACAAATTTGAGATCAGATTTGTTTCTCGATTGAGTACTCCAGTCAAAGGCAGGATCATGTTCATTAATGTCAAGTAAAAAAGTCTCACAGCAGCTGCTTTGGTCTTCTAGCTAAAATCATAGATCACTGGTAGAGTTAGTGATAGAATATGGAATGTTTCTGGACTTCTCTACGAACAAATATAATTCCCTATATAGGTCACTAACAAATTTACTATTGCTTAAATAGTGGATTTCACTATAACTTACACTACTTAGTACATTTTTGATGCCAAATTACTCAAGGCTAAAAATGCAGTTCCGCCTCTACCGAAATAACAACAAATTCAGACAATATACGGAAAAGCTGATAATATTAAGATCAGAAAGAACGGGCAGGCGACTCTGGTTTTAAACTACGTGCCTATGAGTATGTTTACCACAAAAACTACTATATTTTTTGTCAATAATGTGGTCGGATAGTTCCAGCATGAGATCATAGCTAGTGTATAGCCCCCCGCAGTAACTGCTTAAATAAGACCTCCTATGACTCTGAGCGTCGATCAAATTATAAACTGGTAGTACCAAGTCAACCCCAAGAATGACATGATTTCTAGAGCTAGAAAGGCCATCTAAGCCCTGAAGCGTGGTAAAAAAGGTCAAGGAATGATCCAAGTAGCAAAAGATGTTTCCAAAACTCAAGTCGATAACTTCATAAACGAAGCTTACTTCATCTAAATAGGCTCAAATCCTTACGTAAATGCCAAAGATTCAATTATTTTGTCAGATAGGCCTGCAAACGAAAAAGCGAAATAGTCCAAAGACAGCAAGCTGGACACAAAGAAAAATTTATCAGTAAAAGCTGAGAGTTAAGCTATTGTGCCAGTTTAAAACAAAATTCCTTTCACAATCATATGCAAAAATCCTGTCTACTAATTTTCTACATATGTTTTAGTGACAAACAAATCAAAAACTGATGTCCGCAGATTCAGGGTCGTTTTTACTATACAACCTAAGCCTTTGAAAGCAGTGCTGGAAATGAATGTGCCAGCTCGAAGTGAAGTTACTCAGAATTTACCTATTGTCAATAATACTGATAGAGATTGGAATATAAAGATTAGTTGGATGCCTGATGGTATGAAAAATGGAAACTATTTCATAATAAACTCTTCATATTCTTCATCTTTCCCTGTCAAAAGAAACAGTATCGGAAACTTCCCTATTACTTTCAGACCTAAATGGGCGTACCAGGCTTAAGCAAAGTTAATCATGAGTAATCCTTTGACTCTTGACAATTTCGAGTATCAGATCATCGGTAATGGAGAGTAGCCTTTGGCTGAAGAGCACATCTAAATCAAGTGTGAAGCTAAACAAATAGTAAAGAAAGAGATCTATGTTAAAAATCCTTATCAATAAAAACCCATAACGCTGAGGGTAGAAACAGACTTGTTGAACTGTTAGAGTGCAAAGAAACTGGTTATTCCTTCAGGAGGCAAATAAAAATTTGAATTTATTGTTCAACCTATGCTATGTGGCTAATACACAGGCAGCATAACTTTTTTCGAATAAGAAGGTCCACAATATATTTGGTACACTGTTTCAATAGTAACTAACTACCCTGTCGCCCTTAAAACGATGAATATTGAGAGTTAGATTCGTAAAAGATTCACTCAAAAACTGTAGATTCCTTACACTGGTAATGTCTAGAATTCTTACCAGGTAATTATTAATGGCTTTGGTCTTAATGGATATCCTACAATTCAACTCAAACCTGGAGTTTCAAACTACTACGATTTGGAGTATCTGCCCTTGGAAGTTGGCTAAGAAAAAGGATCTGTTTGCTTCATTAACCCTGAAATCGGCTAAATTCTTTATTAGTTTAACCTCAAGTGTCATCCCAAGCCAGCCACTATTCTCAATAACATCAAATCTCCACTCGGAGTGTCTACTTTTATCGAAGCTGAACTGTAAAATCCAACAAATCTCAAAGTGGTGGTCAGAGTAGTCAATACCAATCCTGAGCAGTTTGCCCTTAAAAGTAATTTGATCAAACTTGCTCCTTACTAGACGAAAGCAGTTTAAATTTAATACATTCCTGCTAGTCTGGACAACATAGAAAATGCTCATATAAGCTTTAATTCCAAGGAAATCGGTAACTGGGAGTACGATTTGAGCGGAATGGGTCTTTCTCCTGTTCCTTTTGCACCTTTTATTGTCTACAACGGTCTGCTTGAGTAGCACTCTGACTCAATTAAGTTCAGAAATCCTTTCAAGTACGATATCACTGTGGGTGTCAAAATACTTTATCCCTCAACAGATGATGAAAAAGTCTTCAGACTGTTAAACACATCCAAACCTAAATTCTAAATAGAGTCATTCAGCGTGCTTTAAATTCCATTTTCTTTTATTCCTAACGCTTGCCGCATGTACGAATGCAATATTTTGGTGATGATTTCTGAAAAAATATATTGGACTTTCCCCATAAAAGGCATAACTTAAATCAACGAGGGAAAAGTAATCGCTTCTCTTAACGCACAATGCCGAACAACTTCTACTTAATTTGTACAGATTGAGCTTCAAGGAATCGACAATTATAAGCAAAATAACTTGTATGAATTTAAACTAGAAAATGTGCCATCGAATTATCAGAAACTTATTGATAAATTCTTGATTATTGATTGTCCCAAAAAGAGTCTTAACCATCCTAAAGATTATCTTGAGTTTGAGTTTTTGTTCAAGCCTATGAAGCCTGGAAAAGCCACTTTTGATTTCCTCGTGACTCGTCAGGAAGGTGCCAGATGGAGATTCAAAGTTCAGCTATAAGGTACCGAACCTTAGCCTGATGACATTATCGAAATTTAATCTTCACTGCTAGTCACATCTACGATTAGTTTCAAGATGACTAACACTGATAAAAACGCTTCACAGTTCAAAGCTAAGTTTACATCTGACTCAGGTACATATGTAATTATTCAGCTCATGAGTTTTCTATAGAACCTAAGTAAGGTCAACTGGCTAAATTCGGAAGCAAAGGCACAAATTTCTTCATTTCCTTTACTCCTGTATAATATGGTAAGGAAAAGCGAGGCAAGCTGTTGATATAAACTGCCTAAATGTACTGGTCATATTTGGTCAAGGGAAGTCTACCAAAATATGTACCTCCTTCCAAAAATGATACTATGACTCGTGTTCGTGCACAGTCTGATAGAAAAGACTGATCGCTCCTTGATTATCGTATCAAGAATCATTTATCTATAATTATAAAAGTAACATTTATATAGAAATATGATCATTTTAGGGCATCTAGGATCGTTTTGATGCCGTGTACCATACCTATAATATCATCCATGAGTTCGTTGCGGTAAACAGCCTAAATTTTAAGCTTTCCATTGCATTGCATGCACTCTTTATGGTAACCCTTCTTGCAACCTAGGCAGTAATTGTGACCGCAAGGAATAATAGTGACAGGACACTTGAGCTCATGACCAAACGGACACTGAATTTGTGGCACCACGCTGTAGTAAACACTTTAGATAGTCTTGGAATGAGCTTTGAGGGCCTATATTTTTACCTATGAGCTCTTAAGTTTTTCTTTCTATTTGCTCGTTTCACTCATTACATTTTCAAGATCTTTGATTTTTTGAGTCAATTTTTATATTTTTCCTTCTCTTTTACCCAACTACTTATTTTTTTCTTAAGCTGCATTGTTGATTTCTCTAAGTTTATCTTTGAGTTCCGAAAATTCATTCCTAACTCCCGCATCTTATCTGTCTTTGTTTCTTAATTTTGCAGCTAAATCTTTATTTTCATTTTAAAGCTGTTCTATTCTGCTTGTTGTCTGATGCTGTTTGCTTAAACTTGCCTTTACTTTCTACTTTAATCCTTGATTTTGATCTTTTAAGGCTTAAATCTGTATCTGAAGTTTATCAATAGAGTCATCTTTTCTGTTGCGTTACATTGCCTAACGACTTTTCTATACATTTAGCTCATCAATCGCTAGCCTTAGACTGCCAATAAGAATGTCTTTTGATAAAACTTGCTTGTTTAGTTCTTCTTATCGAATTTTAAGCTCATCATATTTGATCACCTTTTCTTTTTGTTTTACAATTTCTTTTTCTTTTTAGGTAATCGTGTGTTTCAGTTCGAGAACCTGCTCGTCTAAAGTGGCTATTTTTCCTCTCAAAGAGTTAATCGTTTTGTTTAGTTCTTCAGTCTTGGCTGCAGCTGCTTTAAAAGTCTAGTTATCTTTTTAAAGTTAAGTTATTTTTCGCGTAGTTTATTCTATCCTGTATATTTTTATATTTACTTTGAGTTTTTAGTGCGCAGAATCTTATTTGTTCTTTCTATTTACTCCTTCAAAAGCTTGTTTTTTCGCTATTAATTTTGAGTATTTTCTTTTTATTTTTACAAATGGTCCTTTAAATTGATGAAGTTTGTGCTCAACTACTATATTATTTGATTGTTGCGAGATATCTAAGACTGATGTATGTCTAGCTTCTAATCTATGTTTCTTATCTTCTCATTTTTGTTCTATATTAGTTTAAACCTACCTAAACGAAGCTGGTCAAATCTATGTGTTTGTTGCTTTTGACTTTTTTCAGGTCTTTGGCACTCATTATCACTGCTTAGTTGCGGAAGGATTGAGGCAACATAGTCATGTTTCGTTTCATCTGTCTGAAGTCTTTAATTGAACCACTACCTGCGTGTAACATTAAGTTTTCTATAATGGAAAATATATGCTTAGAATATACAACTAAAAATCATGTGCTACTATTAAAATAAAAAAAAAAAAATAGATATTAGTACAGTAAAGATGACAATCAGCAGCACGATCGTTTCTTGGCTGGCGTCTTTGTCTCTTTTCCACCTTATCCTTTGAGAAAAGTATACGTTTTTGGCTGAATCGGGGTTTATGAGCTTAAAATTTTCGTTTTGATTTCTTTGGCTATATAGTGAAAAACTTCGCTAATATTTGTATTCTATTTTGCGCTGACCTAGAAATACTCTACTCCGAACCTTTCAGCCATTTGCTTGCCCTGCTCAAAAGTAATTTTTCTGTCTTCTACGTCACATTTGTTACCCACAAGTATCTTAACTACGTTCTCGCTAGCATGAGTCTTTATTTGTCTAAGCCAATTTTACAGAGATTGAAAGGATGAAAGGTCATTTAGAGAAAATGCCATTACGATACCCATTGAGCCTTTATAGTAAGTTTGTGTGATGGTCTTGAATCTTTATTGTCCGGCTGTATCCCAGATCTGCAGCCTAATCTTTTTGCTTTAAATCTCTATAGTTTTTATTTTAAAATCGATTCCTGAATAGATTCAAGGCTACCGATAGTTGTGAGATGTGAGGTCAAAAAATTGTTTTAGCAAAATCGAAGCAAGATATTTGTTTTACCAACACCACTGTCTCCGATTATCAGAAGCTTAGCCAGGTAGTCGTAACCTAAATCTCTTCGCATTTCTATTTGAATCAATAACAAATGATCAGTATTATACAAATGATAACAGCAATAAATATTCATCTTTTCATTTAGTTAATACTCTATTTGCTAAAATAACGAGAGTTGTTATAGATTAGCAATATATTGATGTCTATTAAGGATTTTACACTTCTTAACAAACTTGGTAGATCTACAATAAACAAGGTGAAGGAGCTTATTCGACTGTATACAAGGTCTAACGCAAAATAGACGGTCAGCAGTACGCTTTGAAAAAAGTAAAACTGGCTAACTTGTCAGAAAAATAGGCAGAAAACGCATTGAATTAAGTGAGAATACTCGCCTCAATTATTCATCCGAATATCGTAAGCTACAAGGAAGCATTCCTCGAAGGAAAAAGTTTATGGTACTGTCTTTAAAATGCAGCATAATCATGGAATTTGCCGACGATGGCGACCTTTATCACAAGATCACTGACTCTAAAAAAAAGAAAAGTTATTTTGAAGAGGACTACATTTGGAGCATAATAATCCACATTCTGAGAGGATTAAAGGAACTGCACGACAAAAAAATATTGCACCGTGATCTAAAGGTTTTTATTGTGTAACGCAGACAGCTAACGTGTTTCTCAACTCAGATGGTCGTGCCCAGCTAGGAGACATGAACGTATCTAAAATAGCTTAAAATGGATTGCTTTATACTCAGACTGGGACTCCTTACTACGCGAGTCCTGAAGTGTGGAGCTAAAATCCTTACGATAGTAAATCAGATATTTGGTCTTTAGGATGTGTAATATATGAAATGACTGCCTTATAAGTACCATTTAAGGCCGAAGATATGTAGGGGCTAGCAAACACTGTTTTAGCTGGCAAATATCCGCCTATTCCCAATCATTTTTCTAAATAACTAGGCATTTTTATTCACAATATGCTGCAACTAAAGCCCAAATCGCGACCATCGTGCGATAAAATGCTCAAGTATCCGATAGTTTTGAGAAAAATACACGATTTGCATTTGGAAAGTCAAAACACTATCGACTCAAAACAAGAAATGCTTTAGACAATCAGACTGCCTAGAAAACTAGATTACCTTAGCGATAGACTTCCAAAATCAAACTATGCCCTAAGTCATCATAGCGGATAGAAAAATCATTCAGTTTCTCTTAAACCTCGTAAAGCCTAAAGGGAACGAACAAGTATTTTTATTTTTATTTAGACACTTTGCCTAAGCTGTAGAAAATTATTCGTTATCATGAATAAAAAATAGGGAGACACTACAGTCGTTCTAAAAAGGTTATAAATTATTCAGATATTTTGTGCGTGGAGGGGCAACAAAAAAATATAAATGAAGTTCGAGTGCAGCTGCCAGATAGAAGAGATAAGTTACAGCAGTAAATTCAAAGAATTTATCAGGGAAAACATGCTGTAAACTATAGATCTAGACCCTGATGTTATGATAGTTTTATTTTTGTAGAGTATAATATTAGCATTTCATCTAAATATATTTATTAATCACTGAAAAAATTATATGAATGCCATATCATTTATTTTATATAACTGCGGATGTCGACAAAAAGAAGTCAATCGGCTAATCTTTTATTCAAATCTAAACAGTAGAGACCTTACCAAGACAACTTCCATAAAACCCAGCAATAGCTGCATAGTCAAGTAAGAAAAGTAATATGAAGGGCTATAATCCTCAACATATTCCTCACAATTAGATTAGCACATATCAAAAATAGTACGTGAGACACCCCTTAAATACATGGCAAAAACCACCTCCTGAAAGTAAACTGATATTCGATTCAGAAGCTGGTCCATATCGTCCTTACGGAAATATCAGTTCATCTTATCAAGAACAATTTCCAGGAAATCAGCCTCAAATGCGTGAAAAAATAGTGCCTAGAGTCAAAAATGAGAACAGAGATGTGCCTTTTAACGCAAGCTCAGTCTACTCATCTGAATTCGGACACAAACATACCAATATTTAAAAACCTTTCATAAAAGATAAGCAGTTTAATCCTGATCTTCAGCCCTTCTCTAACAGCACCACATACGGCTCCCACTTTACTCGCCAGTACAAAAACCCTCATGAAAAAAGAGTATAGCCTTAGGCCAATTTTCCTTCTAACTATGGTTTCAATCCCAACACAACCTACGGAAATGACTTTACCAATAAACCAGTCAACCTGAACCCGAGCTTTAAACCCGTAGAAAAAATTGGAGAAAAAGGTGACCACGATATACTTACTATCTATCAGCAAGACTATCTCAACCCAAAAACATTGACTCGCCCTCTAGGACATACCACCTATCAAAAAATATCGGGAAAATGGGTGCACATGTGATCGCATTCATTATAATACACACTAAAATATTTATGAAATCTTAAATATATTAATTTATTGATAAAAAAAATATAGATTTTATTTAAAGAAGACGAATATTCAATGTTTTACTTTTACGTTGTGCTCTTCGACGTAAGTTATTCTCTCTTCGTAAGTATTTTTGATTTACTCAAGTAACTGAATAAAAAATTAAGTACGCGCTTGTATTCTCGGGCAGTTTCTGCGAATTTCTCTCTTTACAATTTTCTTTTTTTATCTGAGTCTTCGATAAGCACTTTGATTTCCATTATTTTCTGGTCAAATAATTTTTATTTATCCCTGAGGTCTCCAGCGTACTACCCTCTCACTCTTTTTATCTCTTCTATGATAAAATTTTTCTGCTAGACCGCTTTCTAGTATTCCTTGCTGACTCTATCCGTTTCTATCTTGAGTCTTTTAATCTCATCATCTCTGCTCTTAGCCTATGATTTCGCCTGATCATTTTCTCTCTTAAGGTAGCTGTTATCATTTTAAAGAATTTCCATTTGCTATCTGAACAAATCTTCATTTATTTTCATCTTTTCTTTGAGCTTTTCGACTGCTCTTGCGCCCTATCGATTCGAACCTGGCTCTTTTTGATTTGTCGAACTATATATCAAAACCTACTGTTCGAGTTTTTCTTTTTAAAGTTTTAACTGATCAATTTTTTAATCAGCCTATCTCATCTGTTTCTGTTTCTGCTAAAGTTTTTTATACATTTCTTCTTCTACTTTCTGAACCTAGTTCTGATGCTGATTTTTTAAACTATCGACCTAATTTTTGAGTTTATCTCCGATCTGCTCAGCTAACTTCTTATGTTTTGTTTCACGCATCTCAAGATCTCTTTTTTCATTTTCTAGCTTTCCGATATCTTTTTTGAGCTCAGCTATGCGTTACTCACCATCTTGCACGGTAATTCGTTGCTGCTCTACAGTCTCTTTGAGCTTGTTTTTGTCCTTCACTAGAGCTTCATATTCTTTTTGCAGTTTCGTAAGTTTTTTGTGGCTGTCATCGACGGGTTTTTCATCCTAAAAAACTTGTCTGTCACGATTTCCACGATTTTATTTATCGTTGACTGCGCCTGCAGCTCTCACGTCTTGCTCATACTGTTCCCTAAGACTATCATAGTTTCTGATCACGCTTTCTCTTTCCTTATTGAGCTGTGTGATTTGAGACTGAGCTCTTTGGAGATCTTTTTACATCTTGCGCTTTTAATTTTCCTGTTCTTGGTTGCTTATTTGAAGTTCAAAACTCTTATCTTTTAGTGCTTTGAGCTATCCTTAGAGCTGATGCTTGGACAGTTCTAAATCTTTAATAAGCTGCTTGTGATCATGCTATCTTTTCCTGAGTTACTCACTGTCTTTACGATGTTTTTCTGCCTCCGATCGATGCCTTTGATACTCTGCATCTAGTCTTGAATTTTCCTGAGCCAGCCATTTTTGTTTCTCGTTTGTCTGTTGGAGCACCAACTGATGGAAATCAGCTCCTAGCTTGTCTGTGCTGCCTTTCTTGTAAAGATCAATCAGTTAGGTTGTTTTTTCTGTCAACATTGCCCTGAGCTTTTCATTCTCTCCCATAGCTTCTTAATACTTTTTCTATAAGTAAATGAACTCCTAGTTGATGGTCTAGAAGCCACTTTCGAATTCCTGTATTTTGCTTTAGTAGGCATCTAACAAAGGAATCAGTGTAAGTTCGTATTGGTGCAATATAGGATGACTGCCGATAGCATTGTAGAGTTCTCCGTTCTAGTCACGAGGTCTGATCTCAAACTGTGTATGAAGATTTCTCAGTTATTGTCCGAGACGGTTAGCTGAATATATGAATCTATACCTATGTTTTTAAGCTGTTGATTTTATTTGCTGAGGTCGTGGTTCAAGTTTAGCAGTTGTTGGTACGTAAGCTTCTGTTATAGATCGCGGTTGACGATGGCCTAGATGCGGTGGCCCTCGCTGCTCATGTTCGGTAAGTTAATTCGACTCATTTAAATTGTATATAGACAATCATACAAAATGCAATACTCAAATTTTATTGTAAAGATAAAAGTATGTATTCAAAGTTTCATAAAATTCTTGGCGAAATGAGCATTATCATCAAAAATATCATTTTTAAAAATTTATTGATAAAAGAATATTTTTTGTTGAATACGATAATCTATCTAATATAAATCAATTCCTATAATCACGACTAAGTTCCATTATTTTTCTCAAAAGTGCCTCTCTTGCAATCAAATGCATCTATCTTTTAGTGCTGCTCATTCTGCTGGAAGTTATAGATATCAGAATAACCTCATTGTTCAAAAAGTGAACAACAACAATTCGACAAATCACCATATAAAACTATTGTTCATGAGCGCTATAGATGACCTAATTGATTTAATGTATGTGAAAAAACTTAAGGAGAGCGTTTTCAGTGAGATAATTTGAATTTCCTTACTTAAGTTTAGAAATATATTTGTAGAATCGAGCTTAAGTCCAAGAGCTATCATGAGGTTTTTTCTAGAATATTTGAGCTACTAGTTTGCCTGACTTGTTTTTACTTGTCACAAACGATATTATTTGACTAATTAGACTGGGAACGACATTTCTATTCGAGTTTTCCCACTTGACTCGAAAGTCTAAACGGATACCTTTTTTCTTGTATCCTTGTGGAAATGTTGTTTTACGCTTGGGTCTAGCAGCAGAAGGCCTATCTATCACAGGCTGAAGGGCATCGTGATTAGATTTTTCTTCAATTTTTACTAGGGGAGTAGAGTTAACAGAGGGTGAAACAGGATGACTAGTAGAAACATCTATGCATGTTTGTATATCTGACCGATGATAACTTACTATTTGTAAGGGTTTTAGAAATTTGAAGGGTTAAAAATAGTTATTTTGGGGTAAGGGAAACGGCAGATTGTATGAATTTAAGCCATAAATATACATGCTATTGTTGATATTTTCTTAACTGAGATGATTAAAGTGAAAATTGTTCATTTGAAGATTGTTTTGGACCTGCTCAAGAATATTATTATAAAATATTTCTAAGGATACTAGAATTTAGCTTAAGAGTTTCAATATTATAGTTTGAGTTTTCACAAGATATCATAGAGGCAAGCATCGAAACGTATTTTTTATAAAAAGCAATCGACTGAATCAAACAGTCTGAAGGTATATTGGCATTTTTAATTTTTAAAAATTAGTCAGATGGATAAATATAAACATCACTGTTTTCTGAAAGTAATTGCTTGCTCTACTAATTTCCGCAGCTCCACCACATTGTAAAATGAATTTTTTTATTTGTTTTATAGGAAAATAGTCACCATCTATAGTAGTTCACCTTCTTAAGATGACTACCCGAAGTCTTTATCGCGATCTATGCTCTGAGTGAAAAGATTGTCCAATACAAAGGCTAAGTTCCATATGACTTCTTCTTAACTGCGCTCATAATCTTCCAATCCATCGCTTTCCTATCTGCTTACTCTGATAGTCATCAGATTAGGGTTTGCTGGCGTATAGCCGTAAATGTGCAATGACTCCAGAATGTTTGATGTATAGTCCTTATTTTCGAGTTTTCTGATATACAGATCTATGATTTTGAGAGCTAGTATGAGTTTGTCTTTGGAGCTAAGTTCGAGACCATCGTTCATGAGTTCCCTACTTCACAAATAGCTTACATCATAGAAAAACTGCGATTGCTTTTTACGTGTCTGCTGGTAACCTATCGACCTTCTCGACCCTTTACCTGCTGTTTCACAACACGCTTGCTCGATATTGGACTTATGCTGGTCTATGGCTTGCCTTTCTTGATCACTGTAAGCTACAAAGCGTAAATTTTATTGTTTTTTGCCATTATTTCTTTCTAGAGGTCCACCATGTCTTTCTGAAGGTTTTTAATTTCTTCGTTCAGTTTCTTTTTTATTGAACGCTAATGCTACAACTCTTTAATCAGTTTTTCAATCAGTTTTTACAGCTACTGTTGCACATTCATATTGAAATCTCCTCTTTCAGACTAGTACCCATAGCCCTAAAGATAGCTGCCTAATCTTTGTTTGGTCCCACGAGGGCTCTAAAACTTGCTTCGTCTGAGGTTAGTTTCAAGATCCTCTATTTACAAAAGCAAATTCTACTTAGTTTATGTCAAAGCCGTATTTTCATACTAAAGTTCCTCGACTCTCTTCATAAAGTCCTCATTAACTTCTTTGAGTTCAGTCACATTAGCTTACAAAGTTAATATGGCTTGCGTTTTTTCTTTGAGTTGTTGACTCATTTTCGACTAATATTTTTCGCAATCGATGCGATACTACTTTACAAGTTGTTC
>Ga0169931_10002460_pt1 | contig 30173 bp, 27 predicted proteins | sample Kivu_15m_20L_FD_129675 | JGI IMG/M metagenome (GOLD analysis project Ga0169931, IMG submission 129675) | Freshwater microbial communities from Lake Kivu, Western Province, Rwanda to study Microbial Dark Matter (Phase II) - Kivu_15m_20L... | ecosystem: Environmental > Aquatic > Freshwater > Lake...
CCCGCGCTCATCATTGCCAATGGTGCCGAATGTGATTCGGAATTGCTGGGGCAGTTGCTTGAGTGGAATCCTTATGTGCTGGTGCTGGATGGTGCACTGCAGCGGGTGATTGACAGGAATATCAGGGTAGATGCTGTGCTGGGTGATTTTGATTCGGTCGCGCCCGGCTGGGATTCGCATGCCGCATTACAAGGTGTGCGTATTGTGCATGCCCCCGATCAGGAACTCACCGATTTACAAAAGGGAATTGAGTTTCTGATTGCCGAAGGGCAGCAAGCCGCCCATATTGTGTGGGCCACAGGCCGCCGCAGCGATCATCATTTCAATAATCTGGCTACGTTACCGTCGTATTCGGGGCGTATAGAGCTCACCATCATTGATGACCATTCGCGCATTTATAATTTGCCCAAAAGCTTTAAAAAGTGGTACCCGAAAGATACTGTGTTGTCGCTCATTCCTGTGATGGAGGCCGGTGGAATACGTACATCCAACCTGGCATTTGCACTGCAAAATGAGTCACTCCATTTTCCGGGCAGAAGCGGCAGTAGCAACAGGGTGGCAGAGGATGGTTTTGTGGAGATTGCGTACGAAACCGGACACCTGCTGCTGATGGAATGCAGGGATTAATTGCACAAATAGATTATCAATAAAATATAAAAATGCACATATAAAAGTGCAAAATAGCAATTATAATGCTTTTATATGTGTGCAAAAAAATATAAATTTGCATGAGTAAAAGTATATTATGGATAATTTCTTTGATCGTTCGGCCTGGCTGGTGTCGCGTACACGGCAGTCAATTGACCGGCAAATTCAGCGGCGAATTGTCTGGGATGACCGCCTGATAGGTATATTGGGCGCGCGTGGCACCGGTAAGACTACCTTGTTGATTCAGCGCATGCGCGAAGTGCAACAGGGCCGACAGGCTGTCTATCTCAGTCTGGATGATATCTATTTTACCGGACATGCCTTGTTTGATGTGGTAGAAACGTTTGTGAATGAGGGTGGTAATTATCTTTTTTTGGATGAGGTGCATAAATATCCCGGGTGGAGCCGTCACCTGAAAAACATTTATGATGTATTTCCGGATCTGCGTGTGGTGTTTACGGGTTCTTCGGTGCTTGATATGCAGCGACAGGATGCCGACCTCAGTCGCAGGGCGGTTATGTATGGTATGCAGGGTTTGTCGTTTCGCGAGTATTTATTGCTGAAGCACAAATTGGAATTGCCCTTGCTGGATATTGATGAACTATTAAAGAAACCTGGTGCTGCATATGCCCTTTTTCCCCCTGATTTTCGGCCGTTTGTGTATTTTGAGGATTACCTGAAAAGCGGCTACTATCCATTCTTTAAAGAAGGAGAGCAGTCTTATCCCATAAAATTGCAGCAGGTTGTGCGTTTGGTGCTCGAGTCGGACCTTGCCGAACTGCCAGGATTTGATGTGCGCAATGCACGCAAAATGATGCAGCTGTTGTACATCATTGCTTCCAATGTTCCTTTTAAACCCAATGTAACCAAACTGGCATCCCAGACCGGCATTGCCCGAAACATTGTCAATAACTACTTTCAATACCTGGAACAAGCGGGTTTACTGAAACTGATGTATCCGCATGGCAACAGCACGGCTATGTTGCCCAAGCCCGAAAAGGTGTATATGGAAAATTCCAACCTGATGTATGCCATTGCTGCTGAAGGGGTAAACCGCGGCAGCCTGCGCGAAACCTTTTTGCTCAACCAACTGAAAACACTGGGTGATGTGGCATTATCAAAGGAAGGAGATTTCATTTTTAAAGAGAAATTTACGTTTGAAGTGGGCGGAAAAAACAAAGGAAACAGCCAGATTAAAAAAGTGAAAAACGCTTACAGGGTGCTGGATGATGTGGTAGTGCCGCATGGAAATGTAATACCCCTATGGATGTTCGGCTTTTTATACTGAACCCGATACCTTTGCACCATGAAAATTCTTACCTACAACGTGAACGGTATACGCAGTGCGGCTTCCAAAGGGCTCTTTGATTTTTTGAAGGACGAAAATCCCGATGTGGTTTGCCTGCAGGAAATCAAGGCCACCCAAGACCAGGCCGATATTGCTGCCATTGAAGCGCTGGGGTATCATCACTACTGGTTTTCGGCCATTAAAAAAGGCTACGGCGGGGTGGCTATTTTCAGCAAAAAAGCGCCCAAACACGTGCATTACGGCTGCGATCAGGAAGAGTATGACCACGAAGGCCGCGTTATTAGGGCCGATTACGAAGATTTCAGTGTAATCTCCGCCTATTTCCCCAGCGGCACCAGCGGCGATCACAGGCAGGATGTGAAATACCGCTTTCTGGATTTCTTTTTTGACTACTGCAACGAACTTCGCAAAACCTTACCCGGATTGGTGGTGTGCGGCGATTACAATATTTGTCATAAGCCCATCGACATTCACGATCCGGTGAGCAACAAAAACACCACCGGCTTTTTGCCCGAAGAACGGGCCTGGATGGACAAGTGGTTTGATAGCGGTATGGTTGATACGTTCAGGGAATTTCATGCAGAGCCGCACCGCTATACCTGGTGGAGTTTTCGCGCCAATGCCAGGGTTAATAACAAGGGCTGGCGCATTGATTATATCAGCGTGACAGAAAACCTAAAAAAACGCATGAAGGACGCGGATATACTGGCAGATGCGAAACATTCGGATCATTGTCCGTCGTTTGTGGTGCTGGCGTAGATGTTACAATACAGCAATAAAGTAAGTGAACAGGGAAATTAGAAATTCATAATCAGTATTTTAAGTTCCGTAACCATAGATGTAGGTTGATATTTTCAACTTTTTAGGCTGGTATCGTAAATAATCCGTGAGGTTGCACATCTTTGCACCATGGCAAACACAATCAAAGCAAACCAATATCCTTACCCGGGGTATGTTTTGCTTGATGTGCGCAGTGAAGCTGAATTTGAAAGGGGACATATTCCCGGTGCTGTCAATATTCCATTGCTTCGAAACGAGGAGCGTGTGCAGGTAGGAACCACATACAAGCAGAAGGGAAGGGAAGCCGCAGTGGCCCTGGGCTTTGAATTGCTGGGACCACGTTTTCACCTATTGTATGAATCTTTCAAATCAGCGGGAGACAATCCGCTTTTTTATTGCTGGCGCGGTGGTTTAAGAAGCCAGATTTCAGCCACCTTGCTGGCTTGGGGCGGACAATCTGTAAGTCTGATTTACGGTGGTTACAAAAGCTACAGGCATACGGTTCAACAAGCGCTGTCAAAGCCCCGAAAAATGCTATTACTGGGTGGTATGACGGGTGTGGGAAAAACCGAAATTCTAAACATTCTGGCCCAAAAAGGCTTGCCAGTATTGGATCTTGAGGGGGTTGCCTCACACAAGGGCAGTGCCCTCGGCGGTTTGGGAATGCCGAATCAACCTTCGGTAGAAATGTATGAAAATTTGCTTCACAATGCAGTTTCAGCAATCCCTGACGACCAAATCCTGATCCTGGAAAGTGAAAGCCGTAAAATCGGCACCTGTGTAATGCCTCAAGGTTTTTGGCAAAATATGCTACAAAGCCCGGTCATTGAAATTGAGGTACCAAATCAGCAGCGCTTAGAAAGACTGGAAAGGGAGTATGCGCAATTTGATCCTGAGGTTTTAGCGGAAAAGACAGAAAAACTAAGGAAAAGACTGGGCGGTTTGCAATGCCAGCAAGCTAAAGCAGCTATTCTTGAAGGAAGAAAAACCGAATGGGTGCAAATAATGATGGGATACTATGACAAATCCTACCGTTATTTTATGGATGAAAATGGTTACAAGCCGGAAGTACTGATTTGGGACTGGCAGCAAACCGAAAACAGCCTTACGTTGTTAATGAAAAGACTGAAAGAATATGGAATTGAAAAATAAAGTAGCGGTAGTTACCGGCGCCAACAAAGGTATTGGCCTGGAGTGTGTGAAAATGTTGCTTGAAAAAGGCGCAACGGTTTATGGTATTTGCCGCAGTGGCTGCAGTTTGCAGCATGAAAACTACCATTGTTTACATGCCGATGTTGGAAGCCAACAGCAGGTTGATACGGTGATGGACAGCATATTTGAAAAGCACGAAGCAGTTGACATTCTTATCAACAATGCCGGCCTCGGCTATTTTGGTGTGTGCGAAGAATTAAGCGTAGACCAGTGGCAAGAGATGTTTAATACCAATGTGAACGGTATATTTTATTTCACCCGCCGGGTATTGCCGGGTATGAAAAAGCAGGATTCGGGCCATATTGTGAACATAGCAAGTATAGCCGGACTGGAAGGATATCAGCAGGTTTCGGGCTATTGTGCCACAAAATTTGCGGTACGCGGCTTCAGCGATGCACTCTATAAAGAAGTGCGTGATTTTGGAGTGAAAGTTACCTGTGTATATCCGGGTAGCGTAAAAACCGATTTTTTCAGGCATAGCGCCAATATAAAGGCTCACGATAATATGCTTATGCCGGAAGATGTGGCTGCCCAGATTTTACATGCCCTTGAAAGCCCCGCCAATTTTCATACTGTAAATTTGGAGATAAGGCCTTTGAAGCCAAGAGGATAGGACGCCCAAGCCTAACCGCCCCAGTTTTCCCTGTCCAAACTGCGATAATGTATGGCCTCGGCCAGGTGCTCAATTTTAATAGCTTCCGAACCGGCAAGGTCTGCAATAGTGCGGCTTACTTTCAGGATTCTGTCGTAAGCCCGGGCGCTGAGATTCAGCTTTTGCATGGCTGATTTTAGCAACAGTTGTCCTGCGGCATCAATACCGCACACTTCCTGTACCTTGTTGCCCGGCAGTTGTGCATTGCAGTACACCCCGTTCCACTGGTTGTAGCGCTGCTGCTGCAGGTCTCTTGCCTGCTGTACCCTTGCCCTGATAGCGCTGCTTCCTTCGGCGTTGCGGTTTCTTGCCGTCAGTTCGTCAAACCCAACAGGAGTTACCTCTATGTGAATGTCTATCCGATCAAGCAAAGGCCCTGAAATACGGCTAAGATAACGGTCCACGACACCGGGGCCGCATACACAATCTTTTTCCGGATGGTTGTAGTAACCACAGGGGCATGGATTCATGCTCGCCACCAGCATAAAACTGGCGGGATAATCCACAGTCCAGCGAGCCCGTGAAATGGTAACCTTTCTCTCTTCCAGCGGTTGCCGCATCACCTCCAGCACCGTGCGTTTAAATTCGGGTAGTTCATCCAGAAACAGCACTCCATTGTGTGCCAGGCTTATTTCCCCCGGCTGCGGGTGATTTCCTCCGCCCACCAGCGCCACATCGCTGATGGTATGGTGAGGACTGCGAAAAGGCCTGTGTGCAACTAACCCTCCACTGCTGCCAAGCTTGCCTGCCACTGAATGAATTTTGGTGGTTTCCAGCGCTTCGTGCAGGTTTAAAGGCGGCATAATGGTAGGCAATCGCTTTGCCAGCATGGTTTTTCCGGCACCCGGTGGCCCGATTAAAATAATATTGTGTCCACCGGCCGCGGCTATTTCCATGGCACGCTTAATATTCTCCTGACCCTGAACATCGCAAAAGTCAACATCATAATGCTGCTGAGCTTCTTCAAATTCACCCCGGGGATCGGCATAGGCGCGCTCCAGCTGAATTTTACCTGACAAAAAATCGGCAACTTCTTTTAAATTTTTTACACCATACACTTCGAGGTCTTTCACAATAGCCGCTTCGCGCGCATTGGGTTCCGGCAAAATCAGGCCCTTAAAACCGTCTTTCATGGCTTGTATGGCAATGGGTAAAGCACCACGTATTGGCAAAATACCCCCATCTAAACCCAACTCGCCCATAATGATGTAATCGGTCAGCGAATTATCCGTAAGCTGATAACTGGCTGCCAGCATGCCTATGGCAATGGGCAAATCATAGGCGCTGCCCTCCTTGCGCAAATCGGCCGGTGCCATATTTACCACCACCCGCTGCCTCACCGGCTCAAATCCGCTGTTTTTGATGGCGGCATCAGTTCTGAATAAACTTTCTTTTACAGCATTATCCGGTAGTCCAATCACAAAGGTTTTAAACTCTGCGGCGGTGGTTGCATTTACCTCAACAATAATAGGTGTAGCGTTCACGCCATGAACGGCGCTCGCAAACAATTTGACCAGCATGTCTTAATAAATTTTACCGGCCTTTGAGACCTTCAGCCCTACATCACTGACTCCGGTGAGTTTTTCATCCCGCATATTCTGGGAAATTTCCACCGTATACTGCCCCGGTTTTAACTTTAACCGACCTGAAAATGGTTTCTCATAGCTGATGAGATTACCATGACCTTTTCCCAGCCACTTTCCGGTATTGTCGGACAATACTACCTCCAACTGATTTTTATGGTCTGAGGAAGGACCTTTAAGGGTGCACAGCAGCCATATGTTTGAATAACTGTAACCCGTAGTGATTCTCAATCCACAGTCCAGTGTGTAATAAGAGGTTGAATCTTCAATGGTGAAGGTGAATTTTTTACCCTGATTCCAGTGCCATCCTGTAGCATCAGTCTTCTCAAATTTATTTGAAATGACATTGGGATCCGTAGAGCAGGACTGTAAATGGAATACAATAAGAATAGTAAGAATTTTTTGGAAACTAAATAAACGATACATAACTCAACAATTAAAAATGATTAAATAATATGCGAATAAAAGCATCTTCCTGCTGAAAAAGAAATTTTGGCGTGGTAAATGTCATAAAAATTCGCTTTTTCATCCACCCGGGGATGGTGGCCATCCTGGCAAAATCCTTTCTGGTTGTGAGAATAACAGCATTGTCGTTTTTTTGAAGCTCCAAGGCCCATTGTCCATACTCTTTTTCACCAAAGGCTTGGTGATCCGGATAACCGATAAATGACAACAGCCCGTAATGGTCGTTTGTCCAACTCCTGAACGCTTCGTTATTTGCCAGACCTGATACCGCCAATACCTGAGTCCCCAATGCCAGTTTATCTCCATCAGCATTTACCGGAAATGCATTTTCATAACTACAAAAGAAAACAGGCTTTTTGTATTTCTCCAGTTTCTGCCTGATAGTATCAGCCATCGCGTCCGTAAGATTTGCCGGACATTTGGTAACTACAATAATATCTGCGCACTTGGCAGTGCAGGCAAACTCTCGCAGATTTCCTGCGGGCATTGGCCAGTCCTGATAAAATGGTTTTTGGTATCCGGTTAGCAGCACATATTTGTTCGCTTTTAAAGGTAGATGCTGGAAGGCATCATCCAACACTACTGTGCTTGTATCCGGATATTTCTGTATCAGCTGTCTAATCCCTTCAAGGCGGTTTTCACATACAAACACAGGCAAAGAAGGCGCGGCTTTTTTCATTTCTAACGGTTCATCCCCTGAATTTTCTGCCAAATCATCTATTTGCACTTCCCTGAAGCCTTTTGTTTTACGTTTATAGCCCCTTGAGAGCGCCGCTACACGATCTTTATGCTTATCGGCTATAAACAGTGTCATAGGCGTTTTTCCACTGCCTCCTGCAGTTAAATTCCCTATGGCTATGGTAAAAATCGGACTTTTTTTGGATTTCCCTGTTCGCAGAAAGTATTGTCTGCGCATCCAGGCTCCAGCGGCATACAGCAGCCCAAAAGGTATCAGTATAAACCTAAAAACAACGAACACAACAAGGCAAAGGTAGCCAATCGGCTATTATTCCAGTATATGTTTCAGCACGTACCAGCCGGAATGCAGAATGGTATTCATGTCGGCACCATCTCTCGCTATGGCAAAACCCGGCCCGGGGTGATCCGGAAGGATTATAAACCTATCACCCGATTCAGCGATGAATACCAGGGTGTTTTCGGTAAGCTGGGTTGTATCCCGAAGTCCGCTACTATCGCGTGTTTTTTCCGCCCATACCTCTAGTTTGCGGATTTTAAAAGGCTTGTTGAATTGGAATAAAACCGGTCGGTGTTTGGAAGTTTCTTTTTCCAGCCGCAATGCGAAACTAACCGGCAATCCTTCCACATTTGCCTCCTCTTGCCATAACCTTACCTGCATGGTATTTGGATGAAATACAAAACCCAACTCCGGAGAAACAAACATGGTTTCACTGTCCCAGTCTTTCTGCAGTTGCATGGCGGGAAAACTAACCAGTTCTTTGCCTATCCACGATTTACACATTCCAAGTGCCTGCTCACTTAGGCGGAGATAAAATTTCCGGTCTTCCATAAGACCAAAAATAAGAAAGGCTGCCTTCTGGGCAGCCTTTCCATGATATAATTCAGTTTTAGTAGGTTACCAGAATTTCAACACGACGGTTGGTAGCTTTGTTCAGCACGCTGGTGTTTGGCACTTTGGGACGTGTGTCACCAAATCCTACAGCCCTCATGCGCTCGGGAGAGATACCTTTACCCAGCATGTAAACCACAACTGCATCGGCACGGCGCTGAGACAATTCAAGGTTCTTGGCAGGATCTCCGTCTGAATCGGTATGTCCTTCAATGATTACGGAAGCTTCAATGTAGTCTTTCAGGATTTTAACCAGACGGTCAATATCATCGTAAGATTCAGTTTTCAACACATCTTTGTTGGTTTCAAAGAAGATATTTTTAGCAGCCTGTTCGATTGCCTTTTTGGTTTCTATTTTAATTTCCGGACAACCTTTGTTGGCCGCGATACCGGGCTTGGTAGGACACTTGTCGATATTATCGAAGATTCCGTCACCATCTGTATCAGGACAACCTTCACCGGCAATGGTTCCAGCCGCATCAGGGCACTTGTCGGAACCGTCCTCTACACCGTCACCGTCGCGATCAGGACAGCCATTGAGGGCAAGGATACCCGCCACTGTGGGGCATTTATCGTCCTTGTCAAGCACACCGTCACCATCTTTATCAGGGCATCCGCCACCTTCAGCGCTTCCGGCTTCTTTGGGGCATCTGTCTTTGCTGTCTTCAATTCCGTCACCATCAGTGTCGGGGCAACCGGCAAATTTCTTAAGACCTCTCACATCAGGGCAGGCATCATCTGCGTCATATACCGAGTCGCGGTCACGGTCAGCAGGGCAACCCACACTGTCAACATACTTGCGATATTTTTCGGGTGTGTTTTTACAAAGGTCGTATTTGTCGCAAACACCGTCTTCGTCTTTATCCTTGCATTTGCTTGGACCTTTGCTTTCACCCAGAGCCATAGTTATACCTATTGCGTGGTAACCCCACATATCATTGGTTTTCCAAAGTCTGTTCACAAGCGGCATAGAAGGATCTGCATCACCGGGTTGGTTTGCACCATCCCAGCGGTCATTCATTGTGTACGTAGCAGTCCATGACCAGCGAAGACCAATGCGATCACTCAGGTTAAATGAAACGCCGGCACCGCCTTGAACTGCGGCTCCCATTTCAGTAATAGCATTCTGAATCTCGTTTTGGTTGCCCCAGCGAACCTGGCTGTGCACGTAGTATCCGCCGAAACCGCCGTATAAGTAGGGTATTACTTTTGATTCTTCGTTGAAAAATGAATTAAGCTTAAAACGGGCACCCAGGGTTAAATCCATGGTGTTAGCTCGGAAAGACTGGTATTTCCAAGGTTCAGTCTGCCATGAAACTTCTCTTTTGTATCCAACATCGCCTGCACTGAAGTTTACCACTCCATCGAACATGGGATTAAGGTAGTAGCCGAAATTAATGCCGGCACCCTGATAATCGGGTTTTTTGGCGAAGAACAGGGAAGAACCCTGATCGCCGAGGTACTCTCTCAGGCCAAAGTTGGCTTCAACACTCATCGGGGCATCAGCCGTCTGAGCCTGTGCGGCCATGAGAGCTGACATTGCGAACGCGGTGGTAATAAAACGTCCCAGGTATTTATGCATCATAAGCGATTTTCTTTTTGTGTTTTAGGGTATATCAGGCAACAAATATAAGAACTTCGAATAAAAAAAACTTTTTTAAAAAAATTTATTACCATGTCCAACAAAACTTTTGTCATTTAAGCGTCATAATAAACACGCTTACTTACTGATTTTCATCATGTCAAATACCTGAAGATTCAATTGTAGACGTACAATAAATTTCCGCTTCTGCTTATGTTATAGCGGGCAAGAGAACCTCCTGCAGGTCCTTTCAGCGGCAGTCCGTTAAACATAAATCGGCTTTCACAGCAGGTTTCGAAGCGATTTACAGTGTAGGTTCCGCATTTAAGCTGAATCGCCTGCGTATCGACCCAAATTTGAGAGCAGTTATTGAGCGGCTGCCAGGCACATGTGCGCTCAAAAGCATACCAGGTATCGTCGTAATCGTGGATAATCAAAACCCCCTTCACACCGCCTTCGGCGTAGGTGAAATTGCCGGGAACCAGCAAATGCTGATTATCGAGCAGGTTCAAATCAAGGGTTATATTTACAGGGCCTTTGGGAATGGATTCCGTCACATTGTTGTTCCGACAGCCTGCCAGAAAAACCATCAATGATGCGGCAAGGATAAAATTAATCCTCATATCGATAAAACCCCTGACCTGATTTTCGTCCGTGGTGTCCGGCATCTACTTTTTGTTTTTGAATACGGCTGGGGCGAAACTTGGCATCGTTTCCAAAAAGTGAAAACATGGAGCTGGTTACCGAATAATTGGTATCCACACCAATTAAATCCATCAGGCGAAACGGTCCCATTTTAAATCCGGAGGCTTCACACAGCCGGTCAATGCTTTCTAAGGTAGCAACCTGTTCTTCCAGTATTTTTAACCCTTCCACGTAGTAATGACGTGCCACGCGGTTAACGATAAATCCGGGTGCATCGGCGGCATAAACAGCCTTTTTGCCTAATGCTTCTGCCCACTCAAATGCTTTTCGAGCGACATTGCAATCGGTTTCGGCACCCGATATTATTTCCACCAGCTTCATTATGTGAGCCGGATTGAAAAAGTGAACACCAACAACCCGATTTGGATACTGCAAACTGCGTGCTATCTGGGTTATGGGAATAGAACTGGTGTTGGTGGCCAGAATAGTTTCAGGACTATTTACCGTTTCGAGTTGCTTGAAAAGTTCTTGTTTAATTTCCAGGTTTTCCAGTACCGCTTCAATGATTATATCGGCCTTCATATCAGCGGTCTTGTTAACAGCCGTTAGCAAAGTCAGCGTTTGGGAAGCCTTATCCGTTGTTGTTTTGCCTTTTTCAACCGATTTTTCAAGTTCTTTACGGATATATGCTTTCCCTTTCTCGAGCGCGGTTTCACTTACATCAAACAACAAAGTCTGATAACCCGCCTGAATGCTGCTGAGTGCGATACCTGCACCCATAACACCTGCCCCTGCAACGGCAACTTTCATATATACAAATGTAATAAAATTAACGGGAAGTCAGCCATCCTGTAGGATTGAGCTTGGATTGCCCCTGCCAGAGCTGAAATTGCAGTATGGTTTTGGATTCATCATCGGTCCAGACTTTACCCAAAGCCTGTTTGGCTTCAACTTGCTGGCCCCGGCTCACGAACACCTGGCTAAGCCTGCTGTATACCGTGTAATATTCTCCATGGTTGAGTAAAACGGCCTTTTCTTGTCCGGGTATTTCCAGAATGGCAGAAACTGTCCCTTTGAAAACCGCTCTGGCGGTGCTGCCTTCCGAAGTAGTAATATCTACACCATTGTTTACCAGCGTTATACCCGCCAGATCAGGATGTGCGTGAACACCAAAATACTGCGATATATAGCCTCTTTCCACCGGCCAGGGCAAGCCTCCTTTTCCCGAAGCAAAGTTTTCGCTGATAACACGGGCTTCCGGGGTTAGCAGCATTGCACCGGAAGATTTACTCGCTTTACTGCCTGTTGTTTTCGGAGATGCTGCGGCGGTGCTTGTATTGTCTTTCACTGATTGCTCACGGGCTCGTTTTCTTGCGGCAGCAATTTCTTTGGCAATCATGGCCGAAATAGCCGAATTGAGTTTGGCCACAGCCTTTTCATTCTGCTTTATTTTTTTTCGCAATTCAGCCTCTTTGCCAGCCAGCGACTTAACCAGTTTAGTTTTCTCGCTTCTGTCGGTCTCGAGTTGCTGCTGCTCTTTCTTCTCCGATAATAAGATTCCGTTTTTTTCCTGTCGTATTACCTCCAGTGCCTGCAAGCCGTTTTTCACATCTGCTGCCTTAACTTCCAGTATGCCGATTTGTTGTTTGCGGTAATCGGAAAGACGGTTCAGGTATTGCATCCTGCGAACTGCCTGCCGAAAAGATTCTGAAGCAAAAACAAACGCCATCTTATTGGCTGATTTTCGGCTCTTGTAGGCATTGATAATTGTTTTTCGCAGCTTTGTCCTTTCCTCGTTGTAAGAAGCTCTCAGCTCTTGGAGGGTAAGTGTTTGCTTGTCTATTTCCTGATCTGCTTCATTTAGCTCGGATTTTAGGTCATTGATTACCTCGCCTTGTTGCTCTATAATGCGGTTAAGTGCTCCAATTTTGTGTAATGTTGCGCTCTTTTGGGCGCTGGTTTTCTGCAAAATGCCACGGGTGTATTGAATCTCTTCCTGCACTTTTTTGCGCTTTTTTTCCAGTTCCTTTCGGGATTGGGAATTACCTGCCAAGGGCAGTAAAGCGAGAAAACCTATACAGGCAAGGCGAAACATTTGGTTACTGTTTTTGAGTGTATCCGGCCGGAATACTAAACGGATACGAAGGTATTACGGCATCGCTTGGGTTTGTGAACGAAGCCTGCAGGCGTACAGTATTTTTGTCACCAAAGGCGGTAAGCCTCATCTGTTGAGGAACTGAGAACGCACCGGATCTTTGTTCGCCTTCGTAAACCACTTTGATTTGCCTGTTTTTCCCCGTTTCTGCAATTACACTGCTGTCTATGTTGCCATTGCTATTGGTGAACAGCATATTGGTTATGGGTGGATGTGTTGAATACCAGCTCCCCGATGGTGCGTCTTTCTGATAGAACACTGTATCGAAAATAGGGTTGGAAACAATCAGGTTTTGCAGTTCACGCAGTGAAACAGAAGCCCCCAGCATGTTTGACAGATCTGCAATCCCCAGCCGCATATATTCTTTGTGATAAAGATCCAGCACCAGCACGCTGTCTTTGGTGATAATGCCTTTTGCTACCTGAATACCCAAAGCTACCGACATGGAGAACCATAGAATGCTATCATTGCGCATGCGCAAACTCAGGGTTCCGCTTATTTCCTGACCATCATCAGAAATATAATCTATGCTTAGTCTGTCAGAAAAATGGTGCCAGCTTTTACGGTTGATATTATCGCCATTAAGCATCACAGCGGTATCTGTATTCAGGTTCCCTATGCGCACAGGGGCTTCGCTTACGCGCACTTTGCGGGATTTACATGCTCCCGTTAGGGTGAAAAAGGCGATCAGAAGTATGAAGGTTCTCAATGTATACTTAACGATTTTGGATTTTATTTATTTTCTGGCGCACCCGGTCTTTTTGGTTATATGAAACACATAGCAACGCTTTTTCATAGCAGGCCAGCGCTTGTACCGACCGGGCTCCATATAAATCTCCCATCAATTCTAATGCCACAGGACTTTCCGGTAGGTACTTTTTTAACAAGTTAATAGCAGCCTCCTGATTTTGTCCTGTAAGTAAAGCAAGTTGACCCTGTTGAACTACGCACTGAAAAAATGCCCAGTAGCAGCCATTATTATCCGAACCAAAACTTCGGAAATTTAAGTTTACCGGGTCTTCAAAAATTGAATTTAGCAAGTATGCTGCATCCTCCCACTTCTTTTGGCTTAATGCCAATTCTATCCTTGTCATTGTAGCTTCTGTATGGGCTGGTGGTGAAACGTAATCAATATCCAGATCCTCTTCTTTTTTCCCCGCCTGAATCCCAATATAATTTTTCATTGCCACCAGTTTTGTATTGCGATCAAACAATCTTTCACCGTCAGTGCATACGCGCAGGGCTTCGTCTGATTTACCATTTATTGTTAGTGCAATTGCTTTCATCTGATAGCTTTCAGGCACCATGGCATACAATTCCATAAGGGTATCTGTTTCAGAAAGCATTTTTTGTGTTTCACATCCAATAGATAATGCCGTTAGATATTGGCTCCACAATATAAGTGTCTGCTCTTCCAGGTTAAGGGTTTGCTTGAGGTATTTTGCAGCATCACCGGCTTTCCCATGATACAAACACCATAATCCCAGCGCTTCAAGAGCTTCCGGTTCGTTTGGGTGAGCCTGACACAAGTTGCGGAGCATTTGCTCGCAGGAATCGTAGGCCGGATTAGTCAGACCGGTAAATGTTTGAAGGCATTTCCATTTTGATTCGAAGGACAATCCTTTTGTAATTGCAATCTGCTGAATATATGGCGATAATACAGAATCGGCGGAAGCCGTCATCAACTCACAGTAAAGTCCCTGAAGTTCAAAGTCCTGCGGATCCTGCTGAATGAGTGTATCAAGCAGTTGTTTTGCCTGGTCCGAGGCACCATATTCTTTCAGTGTATTAACCTGTTTGTAGCGATAATAGCGGCGATCTGGATATTTTCTTCTGAGGGCGGCCCACTGTTCAGCAGCTTTTTCGGGTTCGCCCATTATTCCCAGGGTGGTAACCCTGAATTCTACAATGGGCTCCATAAGACCAAAGGCCTTTTCCCAGCGGTCGCACAATTCAAGAATAGAAGCATCATAGCCACCCATAGCATAGCACCTGGCGGCATCGTAATACGCTGTCCAGGCACGGGGATTTTTAATGGTGTATGCTGCGAATATGTCGCCAGCCTTGTTAAATTCACTTTTGCGGCGGTATAGTTCCGCATCCAGCCAAAGCCATGCTTCTATGGCAGTATCTGCCTTTCTTGCTTTGGCATTCAGCGCAAGGGCATCATCAAATCGGCCGTTTTTGTAGGCAATGCAGGCAAGACGGTGATAGGCAGCACCCGGCGGCATATTGCTTCTGATGTATCGCCTGAACAAAGAGTCAGATTGTTTCCAGTTTTCCTGAACATAATGCAACTCTGCAGCATAATATATTTCACGCAATGCGGCAGTATCAATGGCTTTAGACGAAGCATCAGGAACCGGTTTACGTGTACCGCAACCCCAGGCCACCCAAAATAACGGCAGCAGGAAACTGCCGTACCGCATCATGATTGAGTGGAATAATCTCCGATACTCAGCTCGCAACTTTCACCATTTAAGCTTACATGATTGCCAATCATACTGTTGGTGAAATTAAGGTTGCTAATATGGCTGTTATTTTGGATGATGCTGTTAGAAACCACACAGTTTTCAAGCTTGGTATTATTGCCGATGCTCACATAGGGTCCAACGGTACAGCCCTTGAGTTCTACATTTTCACCAATAAAACAAGGCTGTATAATTTGTGTGCCGCCATTGAATCTTTCCGGTGCAATATGAAAGAGTTCCCTACGGGTTTCCAGCAAACGCTTATTGGTATTTACCGTAGCATCTTTATTCCCGCAATCCCACCATTCATCCACTGTGCCCGGCTTAAAGCGCATTCCCTTGTTTTTCATGTTTTCAAGAGCGTTGGTGAGCTGATACTCGCCTTTTTCCCTGATGTTATTGTCGATGAGGTATTGCAGTTCATTGTGCAGGGTTTCACCGCTTTTGAAGTAGTAGATACCGATGATGGCGAGATCAGAAACGAACGCTGTAGGTTTCTCCACAAAATCGGTAATATTGTTATCACTGTCGAGTTTAACCACGCCAAAACTGGATGGGTTGTCAACCTTGTGCACCCAAATCACCCCGTCGGGATTGGTGTCCAGGTGAAATTCAGCACTGAACAGCGTATCGGCGAAGGCCACAATTACTTCACCCTGCAGGCTTTCTTTGGCACAAAGAATGGCGTGGGCGGTACCCAGCGGTTCATCCTGATAACATATACGCCCTTTGGCGCCCACGCTTTGAGCAATCTGAAGCAGATGTGCTTCGGTTTCTGATCCAAAGTCACCAATAACAAATGCAATTTCATCAATGGGCTGGTCGCAGACAGCGGCAATATCTTCAATGAGCCAGTGAACGATGGGCTTGCCTGCTACAGGCAGCAGGGGTTTGGGAACGGTGAGTGTATGGGGCCGCATGCGTTTTCCCATACCGGCCATAGGAATAATTAACTTCATGAATCTGTGTGCTGTTCTGGTTTCACCCAAAAACAATGCAAATTAAATACAAAGGGAGCAATTATAATGCTCTGTAAAGATTAAGTTGGGTCTGTGTCATATAAAAACTCCATACGTGCGCTGCTTTAAAAATCGCAGGCAACCCAGATGTAGGGTGCTGTAGTTTTGTTATTCAGACCGAACAACTTGGTAAAAACCTTGCCTGCAAACCATGTTGATTTAAAAAACATCTTAACCCACAACGGTTGCGAAGGATAATTTTCAAGCCAAATACTGAAATTACCGAGAAAACCACCCTGAACATGTTTTCCACCCAGTTCAAACAATGTGTTTTTTAATAACGCAGGATTCATGCAGGGGATATAATGTTTGTTATAGTTTTCCCTGTCAAACCTTCGCTGAAACCAACCATTAATTCCGGTAAAATTAGGTAAAATAATTAACAGCCTGCCCCCGGGTTTCACATATTTTGCATGCGATTGCAAAATCTCGGAGGTGTTTTCGAAATGTTCGATAAGTCCGATGGAAAAAACAAAGTTGTATGTTTGGTGGGCCGGTTCATTAACCAGAATATCGGCTTCCTTCCAGGCAAGTGCATCACTGGCCAGGTTGTTGGCCTGTAAAAAGCGGTGGAGCAATGCATCGTCGATAAAATAATCCACCAGGGAGCAGGGCACCCCCAAATCACGTTTTACGTGTATGGAGAAGGTACCCGGAAAACCACCCAGTTCGCAAGCGTCCTTAAAATTCATGCCGGACAGCAGTTCACGGAAAAGAGGGGTGAATATGTAATCCTGTTTTACAGGCTTTTCGAACTCCTCGATTTTACTGTGCCAGTAATCCGACCAGAATTTGCGGGTGGTTAGTTCCATCTTTATAACCTTACAGGGTGCGTTTCACCTGTTCTTCGATGTACACTTCCAGGTAGTCGCCTACTTCAATATCGTTGAAGCGCTCAATCTGCAGACCGCATTCAAAGCCGCGCAATACTTCCTTCACGTCGTCCTTAAAGCGTTTCAGTGATGCGAGTTCACCGGTATGAATAACCACACCGTCGCGAATAACACGGATTTTATTCTTGCGTTCCACTTTTCCGTCGGTAACCATACAACCGGCTACGCTGCCAACTTTGCTGATTTTGAATACTTCGCGTACTTCCACGTTACCCACGATTTTCTCCACCACTTCGGGGCTAAGCATGCCTTCCATGGCGCTTTTCACCTCTTCAATGGCCTGGTAAATTACGGAGTAGTGGCGAATGTCAATTTCTTCCTGCTCAGCAAGCTGACGCGCCTTGGCGCTGGGTCGAACCTGGAAGCCCACTATGATGGCGTCTGAAGCAGAGGCCAGCAGCACATCGCTTTCCGATATTTGTCCCACACCACTGTGAATTACGGAAACCATTACCTCTTCGGTACTTAGTTTCAGCAGGGCATCCGACAATGCTTCCACAGAACCGTCCACATCACCTTTAACGATAATTTTAAGTTCTTTGAAGTTTCCGATTGCCAGACGGCGTCCGATTTCATCCAGTGTAATATGGCGTTTGGTGCGTATTCCCTGTTCACGAACAAGCTGCATACGTTTGGTGGCCAGTTCTTTGGCTTCGCTTTCTTCTGCCATTACCACCCACATGTCGCCCGCAGTAGGGTTTTCGCTGAAACCCAGCATTTTTACGGGTGTACTTGGTGGTGCAAAATCTATTTTATTTCCACGCTCATTGAAAAGCGCACGTACTTTGGCATAGTGAGGACCAGCAACCATGTTGTCGCCTACACGCAAGGTTCCGGTTTGAACCAGCATACTGCACACGATACCGCGACCTTTTTCCATGGTGGCTTCAATGACCGTTCCCTTGGCTTTGCGGTCAGGGTTGGCTTTCAGCTCCATGATTTCTGCCTCGAGCAATACTTTTTCGAGTAGTTTATCTACATTCAGGCCTTTTTTGGCTGATATTTCCTGGCACTGGAATTTTCCGCCCCAGTCTTCCACCAGGATGTTCATACCGGCAAGCTGCTCGCGGATTTTATCGGCGTTGGCACCTTCCTTGTCAATTTTATTGAAAGCGAATACCATAGGAACACCGGCAGCCTGCGCATGCGCAATGGCTTCCCGGGTTTGTGGCATCACGCTATCGTCGGCCGCAATTACGATAATCGCGATATCGGTAACCTTGGCACCACGTGCTCGCATCGCTGTAAATGCTTCGTGACCGGGTGTATCCAGGAATGTTATTTTACGGCTGTCGGAGAGGGTTACTTCATAAGCTCCGATATGCTGGGTAATGCCTCCGGCTTCTCCGGCAATAACGTTGGCTTTACGCACATAATCAAGCAGCGAGGTTTTACCATGGTCAACGTGCCCCATAACAGTGACAATCGGTGGTCTATGCTGCAGGTCTTGGGGTGCATCGTTTTCATCCTCTTCCACTTCGAGCTGTGCTTCAGCATCTACAAATTCCACTTCAAAACCAAAATCACCTGCCACCAATTGAATGGTTTCTGCATCCAAACGCTGGTTGATACTTACCATCATACCGATTGCAAAACAGGTAGAAATTACCTTGGTCACCGGTATATTCATCAGGCTGGCCAGGTCGTTTGCGGTAAGAAATTCAGTAACTTTAACTATTTTACTTTCTTTTTCCAGGCGTTCTCGTTCCTCCATCCGCGTGTATTCACGGGCTTCTTTGCGCTGGGTTTTGAGTTTTTGTTTCAATCCGCGTGTTTGTCCGGCACCACCCAGTTTGCCCATGGTGGTTTTTACCTTATTGCGGACATCTTTCTGCGAGATTTCTGCTTTGGGATCGGTCTTCTCCTTCTCTTTGGCGATGCGTTCTTCTTCTTTGATTTTATCCTGAACGGCAACCTTTTCACCACCCACTTTTTTGCGTTTGCGTTTCCGCTTCTCTCTCAAATCATCGCGGGCTTCATCGGCCAGGTTTTTCACCCCGCTGGGTGAATCTTTGGGTAACTCAATTTTTCCTAAAACCTTAGGACCGGATAGCTTTTCGAATTTGGTTTCAACTTTTTCAACATCCTCATCCTCTTCCAGTGTATCGGGTGCTTCAGCAGTGGTGGTTTCAGGCTCTACCACTACTGGTGTCTCAACAGGTTTTTCTTCTTTTTTGGCCGGTTTATCCTCAGTTTTGGATGCTTTGCCCTTTTTGGTAGCAATTTCTATTTTGCCTAAAATTTTGGGTCCGCTGAGTTCTTCTTTGCGGGCCTCAATTTTTTCAGTTTCCTCTTCAGGGGGAGTTGCCGTAACTTCAGGTTTTACGGGGGCCAGGGGTTTGGCGGGTTCCGGCTCTTCTGTTTTGGTTGCCAGGGGTTTGGTTGCCGGCGGTGGGGCCAATGGTTTTCCCTCGCGATTGGTTTTGAGTTTATTTGCCTCTTCGCGGGCACTTTTGTCCGCGGCAAATTCCTGCACCAGCACCTGGTACATTTCCTCGGTAATTTTGGTAGTTGGTTTTGCATCTACGCTAAAACCCTTTCCTTTAAGGGTGTCAGCCAGAATCTGGTAACTGCGATTAAGCTCGCTTGCAACTTTAGCTAAACGGTATTCCGCCATGTTTCGTGTTCAAATTTACGTTTTATCCTCTGCAATGCCAATTCGGAATATCGGGGTTTGGTTCCGTCGGCATGCGGGCCGGCGGAACTAAACCTCTCTATTCGCTATGTCGGTGGTTGTATGCGGCATTGCTTTGCATATTTCCACCGTTGTGGCGACAATATTTTTCATGGAATGAAAAGCATTATCACCTATCAGTCTTCAAATTCAGCTCTCAGGATATCCTTCACCTGCTGAATGGTTTCTTCTTCCAATTCAGTGCGGCGAACAAGATCCTCGCTGCTGGCTCTCAGCACGGAGCGTGCAGAGTCTAGGCCAATTTTCTTAAATTCATCAATGATCCAGGCATCGATTTCATCCAGGAATTCATCGAGTTCCACATCATCCTCATCCTGTGTTTCCACATTTACGCGGTAAACTTCAATTTGGTAACCAGATAATTTGCCGGCCAACTTGATGTTGTGGCCACCTTTGCCAATGGCCAGCGATACCTGGTCGGCATCCAAAAACACATCGGCTTTTTTGTTGGTGTCGTCCAGCTCCATGCGGGTGATTTTTGCGGGTTGCAAAGCACGCTGAATGAACAGAGACAGGTTAGTGGTGTAGTTGATTACATCAATATTTTCATTGCGCAGTTCACGCACGATTCCGTGAATACGTGCACCTTTCACACCCACACATGCCCCTACAGGATCAATGCGGTCATCATAGCTTTCCACAGCCACTTTGGCGCGTTCACCGGGCTCTCTTACAATCTTTTTGATGGTAATCAGGCCGTCCAGGATTTCGGGAACTTCCAGTTCAAACAGGCGCTCCAGAAATTCAGGGCTGGTGCGGGAAAGGATAATGCGGGGCGAACCTTTGTCCATATTCACTTCGTGAATTACAGCACGCAGTGTATCGCCTTTTTTGTACATATCGCGGGGAATCATGTGTTCCTTAGGCAGAACCAGTTCATTGCCTTCGTCGTCAAGTACCATGATTTCACGTTTCCACACATTATAGACTTCGCCGCTCATAATTTCGCCACGCTTGTCTTTGTATTTGCGGAACAATTCGTCTTTTTCCAGTTCTATAATTCTGCTCATCAGGGTCTGACGGGCATTGAGAATGCTGCGGCGTCCGAAGTCATCCAGAAATACCTGTTGAATACAATCTTCGCCTACGGCGTAATCGGGTTCCAACTGTTGTGCTTCGCTGAGGCTGATCTGCAGGCTGGGATCTTCTACTTCACCCTCTTCCACAATCAGGCGCAGGTGATACATTTCTATATCGCCGGTTTCGATGTTGATAATGATGTCGAAATTGGCTTCGGGACCGTATTTCTTGCGCAGAATACTGCGGAATACGTCTTCCAGTACACGCATCATGGTGGCCCTGTCGATGTTCTTGAATTCTTTGAATTCTGAGAAACTCTCAATTAGGCTCATGCCCAGCTCTTTGGTTTTAGCTTTGCTCATATTAGTTGAAAATTATTTTTATTGTTGCACTTTTAATGTTTTCCCAGGCAATCTGAACGGGCCGGGATTCCGTTTTCTTTCCTTTCAGCACAATCTGCTCTTCCAATTGCAGTTCGCTACCTTGCAGGGCTATCAGTTTGGCTTCTAATTTGGTTCCCTCTGCCGTTTCTATTTCCAGGGTTCTGCCGCAGTGTTTGGGCAATTGCCTAAGGTCAGAGATTGGTTTGTCGGCGCCGGGTGTGGAAATTTCAAACGTAAATTTTCTATCTCCGAAATCGCCTTCATCTATTTTTTTGGAGACGTGGCGGGTAAAGGATGACAGGTGGTTCATGGTAACGGGTTTTTCTCCATCCATGTAAAAACGATAAAAACCGGCCGGGGTTCCGGTGTGGGATACCAAAAAGAGTTCGAAAGCAGGTGCTTCCTGCTCCACGAGTGTCTTGAGTCTGGTTTCCAAATTTGCCATAGTCAATAAAAAAGGGGACTGCTTTTGGCTTGTCCCCTTCCGTTATTTGTTTAGGAAAGTGATGCAAATATATGGCAAATTTTTGAATTGCGCAAGTGTTTGGGCGGTTTTTGAGGATAACACGTCCCGGAGTTGAAAAAATAAAAAACCGGGTCTGCCTCACTGCCATTGCAACCCCAGGGTCATTGTAATGTCTTTCCCTGTAAGGGTTACAGATGCCGGATAGCTGCCAAGATACGCATTCGGATTAAAGGAAACGCTCCCTATCAAATCGCTGGGATCGAGCAGATCGTAATCGTGAATCTGGATGTTTCTCACGGTATTCAAAGGAGAAATGGTATGTGCCGGACTCAAGGTCCAATTGCGGGGCAGGTTGCTTGAAGCGGTATTGTCGAAACGTGCACTGGTACCATCTACCAATACATCGCCGGCGGCATTCGTGATTTTATAACACACATCGGGACCGTCAAACAAATCCCATCCTGCGCCCTTGGCATCGGCAAAGGGCATTTGGGATAGGCTCACTGATTTTATAATGCAGCTTTTTGGAGCATCCAGCATGCTGAGGGTTTTGGTGACACTGTGCGTTCCTCCCGCACCTTTTGCTGTGAGGGTAATGGTGAAACTGCCTCCTACTGCGAAAGTGCGCGAGGGATCCTTTTCGCTTGAGGTGGTTCCATCGCCGAAATCCCAAAGGTATTCAGTAGCGTTAACGGAAGTATTAGTGAATGTGACATCTGCAGGCACCATGGCGCCATCGCCCGAGTAATTAAAGTCAGCCACAGGTGCAGGTGCAGGAGATTCCTTTTTTTTGCAGGATGCTGAAAACACGAGCATCCCGGCCAAGGCAAAAAAAGCAATAATTGAAGTTTTCATTTTGTTGATTAAAGGGTTGTTGAATGCGAAGCTATAAGATTTTAACCAAATAGCCATATCATTTTTTTACGTAAGCCTTTAGATAGCTCGTTTATGCGACCTCCTCCGGGGTCGAGGGCTCCTTGGGTCGCCCACCCGGCGCTGCCGCTCCGGGTTACAGACATGTGACCCCTCCGGGGTCGGTATTGGTATCAAATTACTAAGGAAAATCTCTTACTTGGCTTGGTGCTTGGACATGCGCATGCCAACGTTGTTGTTTTAAGTACCATTGTGCATCTGATTTTCAATACCTCAACTCACCCCATGCGCCTGAAATGGTGAGTGATTTGGCATCGGAAGCCTCGGTGTAGCCGATAATCAGGCTATCGATACCATACGATTTAGCAATCTGCATCATGGTTTCCGCCGATTTTTCGTCGGTGTAAATTTCCAAGCGGTGGCCCATGTTAAACACGCGGAACATTTCTTCCCATGCCGTGCCGCTCTCTTCCTTGATCATTTGGAATAGCGGTGGAATAGGCAACAGGTTGTTTTTTACAACGTGGATATTATCGGTGAAATGCAACACCTTGGTTTGGCCGCCGCCACTACAGTGTACCATGCCTTTCACAACCGGACGCAGTTCTTTCAGTATGTTTTGTACCAACGGTGCGTAGGTTCTTGTGGGTGAGAGTACCAGTTTTCCTGCATCCAATGGGCTTCCGGCTACTGCATCGGTGAGCTTTTTGCTGCCACAGTACACCACATTTTCAGGCAATCCCGTATCGTAACTTTCGGGATATTTTTCGCGGTACACCGAGCTGAAAACATCGTGTCGGGCACTGGTGAGACCATTGCTGCCCATGCCGCCATTGTATTCACTTTCGTAGGTGGCTTTTCCGTAGGATGCAAAACCCACAATCACCTGTCCGGGTGCAATGGTATGGTTGCTGATGATATCGCTGCGTTTGGCCCGGGCAGTTAATGTAGAATCCACAATAACGATACGCACCAGATCACCCACATCGGCGGTTTCGCCTCCGGTGGTATAGATTTCAACGCCCATGTCGCGCATGTTGGCGCAAAACTCCTCGGTGCCGTTGATGATGGCGGCGATTACTTCTCCAGGGATCAGGTTTTTGTTTCGGCCAATGGTGCTGCTGAGCAGGAAAGGGTCTGTAACGCCCACACAGAGCAGGTCGTCGGTGTTCATTACGATGGCATCCTGTGCAATGCCTTTCCACACACTCATGTCACCGGTTTCTCTCCAGTACAGATAGGCAAGGCTGCTTTTGGTGCCGGCGCCATCGGCGTGCATGATGTTGCAGTATTCAGGATCATTGCCCAGCAGGTCGGGAATGACTTTGCAGAATGCCTTTGGGTACAGGCCTTTATCTACGTGGCGTATGGCGTTATGTACGTCTTCCTTTTGGCTGGAAACACCGCGCAAACCGTATTTATCCTGCATGGTGCAAATATACGCGATTGTCTGGCATTGGCGCAGAATTGACAACTTTCAAAAAGTTGTCAATTCTGCCGCATAAATCCCCGAATTTTGCAACATGACAAAACCCCTGATATTAATCAGCAACGATGACGGCATTACCTCTCCGGGTATTTCGGCACTGGTGGAAACCATGCTGGAACTGGGCGAAGTAATTGTGGTAGCCCCCGATAAACCCCAGAGCGCCATGGGACACGCCATCACCATTAATCAGCCAATACGTCTCACCAAAGTGGAACTTTTTCAGGGTGTGGAGGCATGGCAGTGCAGCGGCACGCCCGTGGATTGTGTGAAAATTGCCATTGATAAAATATTGCCCCGAAAACCGGATTTGATGGTGTCGGGTATTAACCATGGTTCCAATAGCAGCATTAATGTAATTTACAGCGGAACCATGAGTGCCGCGATGGAAGGGGCTATCGACGGTATGAAAGCCATCGGCTTTTCGCTCTGCGATTACAGCTGGGAAGCCGATTTTATTCCCGCAAAACCCTTTATCAAAAAGATTGCAGAAAATGTGCTCACCCATGATTTGCCTTATGGTACACTGCTGAACGTAAACATCCCCAAACCAGAGGACGGCATTATTAAAGGCATTAAGGTTTGCCGCCAGGCCCAGGCCAAATGGAAAGAGGATTTTGATCAGCGCACCGACCCGTTTGGTCGCACCTATTACTGGATGACCGGTAAATTTGTGAATATGGACCACGGACAGGATACCGACGAGTGGGCTTTGCAAAATGATTTTATATCGGTGGTGCCCACCATGTTTGATTTGACGGATCATCAGCGCATTGGTACTATTAATAATTGGGATTTAAATGGATAGAATCATTCAATTGGTAAGCGGTTTGCTGATTGCCGCCATGCTGCCCATGTTGGTAGCAGGCTGGATTGCCATGGCCCAGGGCATACAGTTTCAAACCATTATTTACGCCATTTTGCACGGCGAAGGATTTTACAATACCTATTACCAGGTGGGCGTGGCCGCCAATATTGGCATTTTCTTTCTGGTGATGCGCAATCCCAAACTGCTCAATTTTGGACGGGGCTGGCTGATTGGTACGGTATTGAATGCCCTGTGGACCATCATTATTGACCTGAACTGGTTTACATGAATAGTGCCCGCAAATATTACCTTGTGGCGGGAGAGGCCAGCGGCGATTTGCACGGTGCCAATCTGATTAAGGCGATTAAGGCCATCGATGTGGACGCCGATATACGCTGCTGGGGCGGTGAATTGATGCGGGATGCCGGTGGCGAACTGGTATCACACTACCGTGAACGGGCGTTTATGGGTTTGTGGGAGGTGATAAAAAATATCCGTACCATTTCGGGGTTTTTGCGCAAGGCCAAAGAAGATATCCTTGCCTGGAAACCTGATGTCCTGGTGCTGATAGACAATCCGGGTTTTAACATGCGCATTGCCAAGTTTGCCCATAAAAAAGGAATTCCGGTTCATTATTACATAGCACCCAAGGTGTGGGCCTGGAATACGGGTCGTGTGAAGGGTATTCGTGCCAATGTGGATGCACTGTATTCTATTTTGCCGTTTGAAATTGATTTTTTCAAAAAACATGGGGTGAATGCAACGTATGTGGGCAATCCCGTGATGGATGAAATAGCCGCTTATAATCAATTACAGCAACCTAAATCGCAATATGCCGATAGCCAAATAAATATTGCATTATTGCCGGGTAGCAGGGCCAATGAGATTGACAATGCCATGCCGGTAATGCTGGAATTGGCAGCACGCAAGCCCGACTGGAAATTCAGGGTGGCGGTAGCGCCCAGTTTTGATCTCTCGTTTTATAATCGCTATGCTTTGTTGCCCAATATGGAGTTGTGCCAGGGCAAAACCTACGAGGTGCTTTCAGGCAGCACTGCTGCGGTGGTAACCAGCGGGACGGCCACGCTGGAGACGGCTTTGTTAAACGTGCCGCAGGTGGTTTGTTACCGGGTGGCGGCGCTTACGTATGCCATTGGCAAGCGGGTGATAAAGGTGCCGTATATTTCATTGGTCAATTTGATTTTGAATAAACCGGCGGTGCTGGAACTGATACAGTCCGATTTTACGGCCGAGAAAATTTCCCGGCAGCTGCAAAGCTTGGTGGAAGGGGCAGAGCGGCAAGCGCAGCTTGAAGATTATAAAATGTTGGCTTCTGTAATAGGCGGACCGGGTGCCTCAGCGCGGGTGGCAGAGACGGTGGTTGGTTTTGTAAAAAAGTTGCGCAAGTAAACAGTAAAGTATTAAATTTGCAGTCCTTTTGGGGGATTAGCTCAGCTGGCTAGAGCGCTTGCATGGCATGCAAGAGGTCATCGGTTCGACTCCGTTATCCTCCACTAAAAAAGTAAAAAGGTGATTGATTATCAATCACCTTCTTCGTTTTAAGTGGTTTTGTTAAAACAATTGTTTAAACTTTTCAAACCGCCCTCCTAGACTTTCCCAGGATTTCACCCATAGGATTAAATATGGATTCTGTGCTTTCATTAATTTTAAAAGCAATTGCCTTATCCATCATCCACCTGATAATTTCAGCATTCTCGTTGAACACTGGTTTTTCATTGGTGGCATCATTATAATACCACCTGTGAATGCTTACGCCGGTTCTTGTGGTCAGATTTTCCAGAGTAGGCACATTCCATTCCTGCAGCGCTGCAGCATTGCACCATTGTTCATATTGCCCCAGAATGGGCATTACCATCACCCGTTTGCCCAGGTAGAGCGCTTCAGCCGGTGTCTCAAAACCACCGCCGGTAATGATGCCGTGGCAATCAATGAGACTTTGGGTAAACATCTCATTATCGATAGGATAAAAGGTAATGTTATCCTGTTGTCTGATGGTTTTTGTTTCGCGGGTAAATACCTGAAAATGGATATAGGTAAGCGATTTGAAGTATGTGGCAATTTCACTTCCGGGATATTGCGGTAAGTAAACCGTAATATGGCCTTGGTCCGTGGTTTTGGCATGTACAATGGAAGATTTAATAATAGGCGTATTAATATTATCATCGTAGGCCTTGAAATGTAAACCCAGATTCATAGTGCCTTTGCAGTAGTTCTTTAGTACCCATTCACCCAAGACATCTTTTTTAAGCGGCCTTGGAACCAATGCACTTCTAAAGCTGGCCTGGTGGCCGAAATGTACAGATGGCAATCTTTTTAATTTGCATGCCAGAGAGGTAATACTTTCAAAGTCGTTTAAAATTAAATCATACTGTTGCAAGGGCAATTTTATGGCATCTTTTACCAGCATCAGCGGTTTTAATTTTTTAAAAATTTTCCAATAGTCCAAACCGCCTTTATTGTTGTAATCCAAACTGAGTCCCTTGCTGCGGTACAACACCGGTAAACCTTGTCCCAACTGTGCATTGGTGCCACTCAGGAAGATATCCACTTCGCCATATTGTTGTAGGTAAGGCAGTATTTCTATAGCCCTGGAAATATGACCGTTTCCGGTGGCCTGAACTGCGTAAAATATTCTCATTTTGCCAGCGATTGAATAATTAATTCCACGGGGTTATTTACCACATCCGGAAATGGATGTTTTTTGGTTAATTCAAATACCGTGGAATGGGCCGTTTTTGCCTCGGCATATTGATAGATATTCCAATCGCCGGTTTCATATTCCAGTGCGGTCAGGTTTTCTATCCAGTCTCCACTGTTTAGGTAGCGAATTTTGCCATTTTCGGTTTCAACAATTCTGTCCTGGGGCTGGTGGATGTGCCCGCAAATCACGAAGTCATAACCCTTTTCAATTCCTAAATCTGCAGCGCAGGTTTCAAAATCGCCAATCCATGTGACCGCGCGTTTTACAGAAGCTTTTACTTTTTTACTGAAACTCATTTTTTCGCGTCCCAGTGTATTCAAAATAAAATTAATAAACCTATTTAATAATATCAGTATATCATATCCTTTTCCACCCAGTTTTGCCAGCCATTTTGCTGCACCATTGGTGCTGGCATCGAAAACATCCCCATGAAAAATCCATGCTTTTTTACCGTCAATATCCAAAACCAATTTATCATCTAAGTGAAAATTGCCCATATTAAATCCGGAATATCTTCTCAGCATTTCATCGTGGTTTCCGGTTATGTAATAAACTTTGGTTCCTTTACTTACGAATGATATAATTTCTTTGATAACCTGCATGTGTGTGGCGGGGAAATATCGTTTGCTAAATGCCCAGCCATCAATAATGTCGCCATTCAGAACCAATATTTCCGGTTGAATTGATTTTAAATACTGCACCAGTTCTGTAGCATGACAACCGTAGGTTCCTAAATGGACATCGCTAATAATAACGGCCTGAAGTTTGCGAACTTGCATAAGCAATTTTCGACTGCTATTATTTAATTAAAATAATATCTGGGTATTTATTAGGTTAAATAATCGTTTTAAAATGCATATCAATAATTATTAATAAATAATTCAATAATATTTCCGAAATATTAACGAGGAGTTATGTGGTTAAAAAAAATTATCCCCTTTGTGACTTTAATAACATACAATTCCAAAATTCCTCACGAACTTTGTGTTTCTTAACGCTTGATACATGAAAATTGAACAAATCTATACCGGCTGTCTGGCCCAGGGTGCTTATTTCATCGAATCGGCCGGTGAAGCCGTGGTGATTGATCCGCTGCGCGAAATTCATTCCTACGTGGAACGTGCCGAGAAAAGCGGTGTGAAAATCAAGTATGTTTTTGAAACCCATTTTCATGCAGATTTTGTTTCCGGACACGTAGATTTAGCCAAAGCTACCGGTGCGCAGATTGTCTATGGCCCCACCAACATGAAACTCGGCTTCGATGCGCTGGTAGCCACAGACGGACAAGTGTTTACAGTTGGCAACATTACATTCACCTTGTTGCATACTCCCGGGCATACCATGGAGAGTTCCTGCTACCTGCTGAAAGATGAGAATGGAAAAGATGTGGCCATTTTCACCGGAGATACCCTTTTTATAGGTGATGTAGGCCGCCCCGATCTGGCGCAGAAAGTGGCCGATGATCTTACGCAGGATAAACTGGCATCCTACCTTTTTGATTCACTACGCAACAAAATCATGCCGCTGGCCGATGATATCATCGTGTACCCTGCCCACGGTGCTGGCTCCGCCTGTGGCAAAAACATGAGCAAGGAAACCTTTGATACATTGGGCAACCAAAAGAAAAACAACTATGCCCTGCGCGCCGACATGACCCGCGATGAGTTTATCACGGAAGTTATCACCGGATTGATGCCGCCTCCCTCATATTTTGCAAAAAATGTGATGATGAACATTGAGGGGTACGACAATATTGAGACGGTTATTCAGCGCGGAACCCGGGCGCTTTCTCCGGCTGCATTTGAGGCAGCTGCTAATGAAACGGGGGCATTAATCCTCGATACACGTGCTCCGCAAATATTTGCCAAATCCTTTATTCCTAACGCCATTAACATTGGCATTGACGGCAGTTTTGCGGTTTGGGTAGGCACACTCATCCCGGATTTGAAACAGGAAATTCTCATCGTGGCAGAGCCCGGCCGTGAAACAGAAGTGGTGACCCGCCTGGCCCGCGTGGGCTATGATTTTGCTATCGGCTACCTCGAGGGTGGTATGGACAGCTGGACCGCCGCAGGCAAGGAAACAGACAGCATTAAAAGTATATCGGCAGAAGAGCTTTCCTCCATACAACAAAGCAGCTCCGAAGCGGCCATTTTGGATGTACGCAAGGTTAGTGAACACCAATCGGAGCATATACTGGGCGCTGTGAACGCACCGCTGGATTATATTAACGAGAGCATGCTGAAAGTGAGCAAGGATAAAACCTGGTATGTGCACTGCGCCGGCGGCTACCGGTCTATGGTATTTGCCTCCATTCTCAAAGCACGCGGTTACAACAATCTGGTGGATGTTGCAGGCGGATTTTCTGCCATCAAAAAAGCGGGCAGTTTTCAGCTCACGCAATATGTCTGCCCAACCACACTGCTTTGATTTCGTGGTCTAAGCTTATCAGTTCATCGACTTCCACAACCTGTGTACAATCTTTTTGGCGCGGAATTTGTTATTCGTCGTAATATTGCAGAAAAATTTACGTAAACCTATTCAATAATTAATGTTTATGAAAAAACTCCTTTTTGCATTCACCATGATTGCTTTGGTTTCCACTGGCTGTGTTTCCAAAAAGAAATACAATGCCGAGGTGGCCAAGAATGTGCTTTTGAATGATTCCTTGAATCGCATTACCAACCAGCTCGATGTTTGTCTGAGCGACAAACAAGC
>Ga0169931_10002461_pt1 | contig 30161 bp, 24 predicted proteins | sample Kivu_15m_20L_FD_129675 | JGI IMG/M metagenome (GOLD analysis project Ga0169931, IMG submission 129675) | Freshwater microbial communities from Lake Kivu, Western Province, Rwanda to study Microbial Dark Matter (Phase II) - Kivu_15m_20L... | ecosystem: Environmental > Aquatic > Freshwater > Lake...
CGGCTGTCCTCGATCACCTTCAACACGCCCTGCCCGCCCACAGCGAAGTCCAGATGAAAGCTCAGATCGGAGGGGTCGAAGCGAATCGAACGAAAGCGGACGATGGGCCGACCATCGTCTTCCACCGGGCCGACCAGGAATGAACTGCCGTAAGCGCTATCGGGCAAGTGAACCGGCGGCAGCGGCTTGGCCCGCCAATAGCCATCCGAGGGATAGACGACCAGGATCTCGACATCACGCACAGCCGGCGCACCCGGTGAGGGCATGTTCTTGCGTAACAACTGCACAAGATGCAGACCGGGTTCAATGCGCGCGCCGACCCGGAAATCGACGGTCTCAGGCCGCCAGAAGGTCTCGAAACTGTGACCGACCAGACGGATCGAAGCATCTTCGTGGAGCACAACCGTCCGGGGCTTGAACTTGAACACGGGATCGGCCGACATGTCGCAGTCCGTGAAATCGGGCGCCGTGCTGTCAGTCTGAATGAGTGAGACATAGGGGGGATGCTCCGCGGTCACAGTGAACCGGCCGACGGACGGCGCGAGCACGCGGACGTCGACATTGTCCTCCTCCGCGCAGCGCGTCGGCTTGCTGCGGTTGACAAATTGCGCATCGATGAAGACACCGCTCTGCCCCGCTCCGGTCGGTCCGGCCTGACCCGCCGCCGCGACCAACAAAGCGGGGGGGCCCGCCTCCGCGGGACGATGCGCGAGGAGCGAAGCGGCCACCACTGCGGCCAGCATCACGAGCCTCGACCGGCAGACCTTGCGCTCGGCATCCTGGCGCATTGCGGGGTATTGGACACCGCGCACGCTCAAGACTCCCGCACGGACGGCTGACCGATCCTCGGCTCAGGCTTGTCGCCAAACGGTGCAAACATGCTCCCTGCGTAGGGATCGGGTGGAAACAGTTCCTCAGGAATGGCGCAAAGGGTCAGGCGAGCGAACTGCCAGCCCACCGCAGGGTGAGCAGTCAGAACGGCCAGAGGAATGGACGCCATCAAGCCGATGAAAAAGGGCGCACCAATCCAAAGTGCGCCGGGCGCAACCGCCCAGAGCCAGTAAGCGAAGCCCGCACCGATCAAGGTGTGAAACCAGAGCCCCTTGAACGCGATCCGCCAGGGCAGACCGTCGCTGTCGCGCAGTTGAGTGGTCCAGCCGACCTGCCGACCAAAGGGCAGACCCAAAACGAACACTGTGACCGAAACTGCCGCGATCGGAACCAACAGCATCGAGAAGATCAACTCGACAAACGCCCCAAGGAGGATTCTCAAGGTACCGCCAAATGCACGTCTTTGCTCCTGATCGGCCAGTACCGCCGCCAGGGTCGCGAATTTCGGTGCGAAACTCATGGCGAGCGTGATCGTGAGCATGATCAGGCCGAGTTCAGGCCGGAACGGGCCCTGCCGAATGAGCCCGAACAGCATGAAGCCCAGCCACGCCGGCGCACTGACGTACATCGCGATGGCCAGCCAAAGCTGAATGCGACTCACGGTGAGCAGGCCCGGCATGCCCAGGAGCTTGAAGTACTGCATGTTGCCCTGGCACCAGCGCAGATCCCGACGGATGAATTCGAGAAGCGTCGGCGGATTTTCCTCGTAACTGCCACCCTCGACCGGCAACACCCTGACCTCGTAGCCGGCTCGGCGCATCAGTACGGCCTCGATCTGATCGTGACTCAGTACATGGCCGCCCAGTGGGGGCTTGCCGGGCAGCACTGGCAGATCACAGTCCCGGGCAAAGGGCTCAAGACGAATGATCGCGTTGTGTCCCCAATAGGGACCGCAGTCACCCTGCCAACTCGCGCCACCGAGGGTGTACGAACGCATGCCCAGGCGCATGCCAAACTGGAAGATGCGGGCAAACGCGCTGGCACTCGGCAGGCCCGTCACGAGTGTCTGCAAGATCCCGAGACGGGGATTGACCTGCATGATGCGAACCATGCGAAGCATCGCAGCGGGCGTCATCGCGCTGTCCGCATCCAGAACGATCACATGATCATGATCGCCACTCCAGCGCTCGCAGAAGTCGCGCAGATTCCCCGCCTTGAATCCCTTGCCCCCCTCGCGCCGGCGATAGGTGATGCCGATCGCCGCGCCAAAGCGCGCGCGCAGCGATTCGGTCAATGACTCCTCGAGGACGGCAACCTCCGGACGATTGGTGTCACTCAGGATATAGAGATGGAAGGCCTGCGCATGACCCGTCCCGATCAAGCCCTCCAGCATCCACTTGAGGTTGCGGCCGACCCGCTCGGTTTCCTCATTTCGAATGCAGATGGCGATCGCGGTACGGCTGGCAATTGGCTCGTCTCCCCGGATTGAATTCAGGTGGGGCGCGACCCGCGCCTCCGGGTTGCGGGCGAATGCCATCAAACCCAGCCCGATCACCGCGTGCCAGAATCCGATCGTGGTCCAGGGCAAGGTGAGCGCGAAACACGCGAGCATCAGCAGACCCCAACCGTCGGGGCCCTTCGGGAACAACGTAAAACTCATCATCACGAAAAGGGTCAGCGCCGTCGTGACGACCAGTGCAAGGAAACCCTTGCGACGGGTCGTGAGGGACAGGCCAGAGGCGACGGGCATCGGGTGGCCCTCGTTCAAGGATTGCATGGAATTTCCAGCTCAGAGCATGCGACGCGCCAGGCGGTCACGTTTGACGAAACGGTGGTAGACAGCACCGGCAACATGGAGTGCGATCAGACTGCCCATCAAGGCCGCGCCGCTCCAGTGGAGCGTCGAAAGCACCTTGGCCAGCGCCTCGTCTTTGCCGACCGGCGAGGGCAGCGGCAGGACATTGAATAGCGCGAGCGGAAAACCCCAGGCGTTGGTCGCAAGAAATCCGGTGATGGGCATGAGAGTCAGGAGCAGGTAGAGCAGCGTGTGCGAGACACGCGCCATCCCGCGCACGGCGGATGGCGTCTCGGCCGGCCACGGCGGTGCGGGCCGCACCCAGCGGTAGAACAGACGAAGCAAGGCAAGCCCAAAGACCAGCACGCCGAAGCTTTCGTGAAGGTTGTACAGCCTGAGTTTCAGGGCTTCGTCCGCTGGCCTGAAATAGGCAAGCCACACGCCCATCGGGACCACGAGCAGCAGGACGATCGCTGCCGTGATCCAGTGCAGATATCGCGTGGGGCTCGCATACCGCGAGTGTTGCAGCACAGCAGCACCCGCTCAGCGAGAATCGATACGGGCGTAGGCGGAGTGGTTGTGGATCGATTCGAAGTTCTCGACTTCGACCGCGTAACGCTCGATCCGCGGATCCGTCGACAGCGCCGCTGCAACGTCACGGATCAGGTCCTCGACGAACTTGGGGTTGTCGTAGGCCCGCTCAGTGACGAATTTCTCATCGACTCGCTTGAGTACGCCGTAGAGATCGCAGGATGCCTGGGCCTCGGCAACCCGGATGAGCGACTCGGGTGCGATCGGTTCGCGACCGAGCACCTCGATCGTCACATGCGAGCGCTGATTGTGCGCACCGTACTCGGAGATTTCCTTGGAGCACGGGCACAGACTCGTGACCGGCACGGTGACCCCCACGCGCGCCCGCGCTGAATCGACGCTGCCGTCGATCACCACCGACAGGCGGTAATCGATCAGGCTCTTGATGCCTGATATCGGAGCAGCCTTCCGAATGAAGATGGGCAGACTCACCTCGATGCGACCGCTATCGGCCTCCAGCCGCCCCAGCATCTCGCGATGCAAGGCCACCAGACCTGCAACGTCGATCGACTCCCCGCGCTGGTCACGCTCCTCGAGGAGCGCAATGAAGCGGGACATGTGAGTGCCCTTCTGATCGGCCGGCAAGGCGACCGCCATCGTGAATTCGCCCACAGCGGGCTGCACGCCCTGTTCGCCCCGCCAGTTCAGGGGATATCTCAAACCGCGAACGCCCACGCGGCCAATCGGAATGTTGCGTTCATCGTGGTAAGCCTGAACGTCGGCGATCGCGCCAATCAGCGCGGAATGAGGGTCGGGTGAGTTCATCGGGCCTCCAGAGGACCGGTATCGAGGGGGGAGAACGACCACGGGATTCTGGTCCCGCGTATCGTGTCTTGATAGCGGACGCGATCTTAGGGCCGACGTCAAGCCACCGCGACGATGTGCCGGTTCCCTACAGGGGAATGCGGCCATGGATACACAGATAGTTGACTCGGCAATAAGGGGAGCCAAGCTTTCAGGACCGGCACGTGAGCGTGTGATCCCGATTCCTGAGAGATCAACCGTGCGCCCGGCCGACCTCTCGGGCAGACGATCAGGTTTTCGGCAGCGTCACGCCGAGTTGCCCTTGGTACTTGCCGCCCCGGTCGCGATACGAGGTCTCGCAGACCTCGTCTGACTCGAGGAAGATCACCTGGGCGCAGCCCTCACCCGCGTAGATGCGCGCGGGCAGGGGGGTGGTGTTGGAAAACTCGAGCGTGACATGGCCCTCCCACTCGGGCTCGAGCGGGGTGACGTTGACGATGATGCCGCAGCGCGCGTAAGTCGACTTGCCCAGGCAGATCGTGAGCACCGAACGCGGAACCCTGAAGAACTCAACCGTGCGGGCCAGCGCGAAGGAATTGGGCGGGATGATGCAGACCGGCCCCTTGACGTCGACAAAAGACTTTTCATCAAAGGCCTTCGGATCGACGATCGTGGAATTGATGTTGGTGAACACCTTGAACTCGTCGGCGCAGCGCAGGTCGTAGCCATAGCTCGACGTGCCGTAAGAGACGATGCGCTGGCCGTTGACCATGCGCACCTGGCCCGGCTCGAAGGGCTCGATCATTCCCTGCGCCGCCATGCGCCGAATCCAGCGGTCGGACTTGATGGTCATCGTTGATTCCGATCAGGTCTTTTGAACGACGATGGAAGGAAACTTCTGGGTCATGTCACGCGCCTGCTCGGCGATCCGGACCGCCACCCGTCGGGCAATGCGCCGGTAGATCGCAGCGAGCTCACCCCCGGGTTCGGCCACGACAGTGGGGCGCCCTGAATCGGCCTGCTCGCGGATACGGATATCGAGCGGCAGGCCGCCAAGGTACTCGACACCGAAGTCGCGGGCCATGCGCTCGCCGCCGCCTGCGCCAAAGATATGCTCGGTATGACCACAGTTCGTGCAGGTGTGTATCGCCATGTTCTCGACGATGCCGAGGATCGGAATCCCGACCTTCTCGAACATCTTGAGACCCTTGCGGGCATCCAGGAGCGCAATGTCCTGGGGCGTGGTCACGATCACCGCTCCAGTCACCGGGATCTTTTGTGCAAGCGTCAGATGAATGTCACCCGTGCCGGGCGGCATGTCGACAACCAGATAATCGAGGTCGTGCCAATTGGTATCGCGCAGCAGTTGCTCGAGCGCCTGCGTGACCATTGGACCACGCCAGACCATGGGCGTATCGGGCTCGATCATGAACCCGATCGAAGACGCCTGAACCCCATGGCCGATCAGCGGCTCCATCGTCTTGCCGTCAGTCGACTCGGGACGCCCGTTGATGCCCAGCATCACGGGCTGGGAAGGTCCGTAAATGTCAGCATCGAGTACCCCCACCGATGCGCCTTCGGCAGCCAGCGCGAGCGCCAGATTGACCGCAGTGGTGCTCTTGCCGACTCCCCCTTTGCCCGAAGCCACGGCGATGACGTTTCTCACCTGGGGAAGCGTCTTGACCCCACGCTGCACCGCGTGCGCCACGATCTTCTGGTAGACGTTGACTGCGACGGCCGACACCCCGGGCAAGCCACGAAGCGCATCAACCACCGCAGTTCGGATCAACTCGACCTGGCTGAGCGCCGGGTAGCCGAGTTCGACGTCCAGTGAGAGGGCGGCGCCATCGACTCGGATATTGCGCGCGGACTTGCTCGCAACCAGATCCTTGCCTGTGTTCGGATCGACAACTTTGCGCAGGGCTTCGGTGACCTGTTCGACAGTGACGCTCATGACGCGTGTGGCTCCAAATGAGAAAAGGAAATGAAGCCTTCGAGTCTAGCAGGGGCTCCAATGACCATGATTCTGAATCCGGCGGGCGACCGCGCGGCCGCCCATGCCGGGCAGTCACCACCTGGACATCCACCCTACCTCAGGCCCCGGTCTTAGGCATCCTGTGGATCGCGCAGAGCTTGTTGCCGTCCGGATCGCGCAGGTAGGCAAGATACATGCTGCCAATCGGACGCACACGCACACCCGGAGGATCCTCACAGGTGGTCCCGCCATGGGCGATCCCGGCCGCATGCCAGGCCTCGACCTGCTCGCCCGACTGACAGGGAAACCCGATGGTGCCACCGTTGGCCACCGTTGCCGGTTCACCGTTGATGGGAATCGTGACACCGAATGCGCCCGTCGGCGTTCGCCAGAACACACGGTGACGGTCGACCACACCCGGCGCAATGCCGAGAGTGCCCAGCACAGCATCGTAGAAACGCTTCGAACGGTCCAGATCGCTCGACCCAACCATGACGTGAGAAAACATGATGCACGACCTCCTCAGATTGCAAAAAGACGCGGCCCGACGGGCGCGCCGGCGGAAATCATCCTAGCGGCCCGGCAATTCTGCCAGCCAGCGCAGCCGGGTCTCGATCCGCGCAAGCGGGTCGGGCATACCCCGCTCGGCGAAGATCGCATGAAGATTGTTGAGCATGCGGATCAGGATCCGCGCAGGCGGAGCGGGCGCGAGAAGCGCCTGCAGCTCAAAACCATGGGGATTGGCGCGCTGCTCGATCTCTTCGAGATCCAGCGATGAACCAGCGAAGGGATCGATCACGACCATCCCGTCGAAGAGATCGACCCGCACCAGAAAATGCCCGGGGAAACTCACCCCGTGTGCATCGAGGCCAACATGCCGGGCGAGTTCGATCAGAATCACTGCAAGCGAGATCGGAATGCCTCGACGGGTCTCGAGCACCCTGTGGATGTAGCTGTTATCCGGGTGGTAGTAGTCGACGAGGTTACCTGCGAACCCCTGCTCGACCCGGTAAAAATGCAGCAGGCGACGCAGGCGTTCGGTTTCGGTGGGGAGCCCCGCGCAGGCGCTCGCCAGGCGAGCGGCCAGCCGGTCGAAGCGGGAAAGGGCTTCCTGAAGATCGAATCCAGGATGTTGATCGATTGCGATCGAGGCCGCCGCCTCGAAAAGTGGGATCGCCTGGGGATCGGCGATCAGCAGGCGAAAGTACTCGATATCGGGCAGCGCACGGAACATGGCCATCGCCACGGGTGAACAGGGTGTGGGGCGAGTATGCCCGAAAGCGGCAGCCGGGGCGTGTCGCAGCGCTACAATCAAAGCTGAATGCGCCGGCCCGGTCCGGCGAGCAGCCTCACACGAGCCTTATCCTCCCTGGATCGCCCATGCGCCGACGACTTTTCGTGACCACTGCCCTGCCCTATGCGAATGGCTCCTTTCATATCGGCCACATCATGGAATACATCCAGGCCGACATCTGGGTGCGATTTCAGAGGATGCGCGGCCATGAGGTCCATTTCGTGGGCGCTGACGATGCCCATGGCGCGCCCATCATGCTCAAGGCCCAGTCCGAGGGCATCACACCGGAGCAACTGGTCGCCCGCATCGCGGCCGAGCGCCCCCAGTACCTGAACGGCTTTCACATCTCGTTTGACAACTGGCACTCGACGCATTCCCCCGAAAACACCGAGCTTTCGCAGAGCATCTACCAGGGCTTGAAGGCGCAAGGCCTGATCACCACCCGGACGATCGAGCAATTCTTCGACCCGGTTCAGGGCATGTTCCTGCCCGACCGCTATATCAAGGGCAGTTGCCCGAAATGTGGGGCAAAAGACCAGTACGGCGATGCCTGCGAAGCCTGCGGCGCGGTGTACGCTCCCACCGATCTGATTGAGCCGTACTCGACGATCTCGGGCGCGACGCCCGTGCTGCGGCAATCCGAGCACTATTTTTTCCGGCTCTCGGACCCTCGCTGCATCGCATTTCTGCGTGAGTGGACCCAGTCCGGACGCCTGCAATCCGAGGTGGCGAACAAGGCGCTCGAGTGGCTCGACAGCGAGACCGGGCTGGGCGACTGGGACATCTCGCGCGATGCCCCCTACTTTGGCATTCCGATTCCGGATGCCCCAGGCAAATATTTCTACGTCTGGCTCGACGCGCCCATCGGCTACCTCGCGAGCCTCAGAAATCATTTCGACAAGGGCCAGGCGCGCGCCCAGACGGATCAGACCTATGAGGCATTCGTCAGCGACCCCTCGGTCGAGCAGTATCACTTCATCGGCAAGGACATCATCTACTTCCACACGCTTTTCTGGCCCGCCACGCTACATTTCTCGGGACGCAAGGCACCGACCAACGTGTTCGTCCACGGCTTCATCACCGTGAGCGGCGAAAAGATGAGCAAGTCACGCGGCACGGGCATTTCGCCACTTCGCTATCTCGAAATCGGCATGAATCCCGAATGGCTGCGCTACTACATCGCGGCCAAGCTCAACGCCCGGGTCGAGGACATCGACTTCAACCCCGATGACTTCATCGCACGGGTCAATAGCGATCTGGTCGGCAAGTACGTGAATATCGCCAGCCGCGCGTCGAATTTTCTGCTGCGGCATTTCGACGGCGCACTGCTCGATGTCCGCGGTCGCTCCGCATGGCAGGCTCTTGCCCTGCCCGAGCGCTCCGAGGAAATCGCCCGTTGGCTGGAGGACAGAGAGTACGGCAAGGCGTTGCGCGCGGCGATGGAATTCGCCGACCGGGTCAACCAGTACTTCGATGCGGAAAAGCCCTGGGAACTCGCGCGCGACACGGCTGCGCGCGAGCGTCTGCACGAAGTCTGCTCGATCTGTCTGGCCGGCTTTCATGCGCTGACCGTGTGGCTGAAGCCCGTGCTGCCCGCACTCGCCGGGCGCGCCGAAGCCTTCATGAATACGGGGCCGCTCGCCTGGGCCAGCCTGGCAACACCGCCCGAGCGGATCGGTGCCTACGAGCACCTGATGACCCGCGTCGATGCCAAATTGCTCGACCGGCTCTTCGAGCCGCCGGCTGCCATGGGGGACAAGCCCGCGAAATCGGCCGCATCGTCCACCGCATCGACCGCCGCATCGACTGCTGCACCGGCGTCCGGACCGGCGCCCGCACGCGAACCGGGCGAAGCCACGCCGCCCTCCCCGATCAGTATCGACGACTTCGGCAAGGTCGATCTGCGCATCGCCCGGGTGCTCGATGCGAGCGCAGTCGAGGGCTCGACCAAGCTCGTCAAGCTCTCGCTCGATGTCGGTGAAGGCCAAGCCCGAACGGTGTTCTCAGGCATCCGCGCGGCCTACGCGCCTGAAGCCCTGGTGGGACGACTGACGGTGCTGGTCGCCAACCTCGCCCCCCGAAAGATGAAATTCGGCGTGTCGGAGGGCATGATCCTGTCGGCCTCGGCCGAGGACGCATCACAGCCCGCCGGGATCTTCCTGCTGGATGCTGATTCTGGCGCCCAACCCGGAATGAAGATCCGATGATCGTCGAGCCAGACCCGATCGCAGCGGCCGCAAGACAGCCCAGTCGAGCACGCTGATCCAGGACCGGCCGATGCTGCGCTTTCGCCCCAGACTGATCGATTCGCTCAAGGGCTACACCCGCGCGGATCTCAGGCAAGACATCGGTGCCGGCGTGACGGTGGGTATCGTCGCCTTGCCGCTGGCCATGGCCTTTGGCATTGCGAGCGGCGTCAAGCCCGAGCAGGGCATCATCACGGCGGTCATCGCAGGGTTTCTCATTTCGCTCCTCGGTGGCTCGAAAGTGCAGATCGGTGGGCCAGCGGGCGCCTTTGTCGCGCTGCTTTACGCGATTGCTGAGCGCTACGGGCTGGCCAACCTGATGCTGTCGACGATGATGGCTGGCGTGCTGATCTTCGCGATGGGGGCACTCCGGCTGGGGCGTTTCATCCACCTGGTGCCGCTGCCCATCATCACGGGCTTCACGTGCGGCATTGCGGTGGTGATTGCACTCCAGCAGGTGCGCGACTTCCTCGGACTGGCAATCGAAAAGATGCCGGCCAATTCGCTCTCACAGATCGGCGCCATCGGCAGCCGTATCGATACGATGAACCCGCAGGCGATCGCACTCGGCGTGCTCGCGCTCATAACGGTCGTGGCCTGGCCCAAGACCTATGCCCAGCAGGCGCCCGGCTGGCGCAAGTGGCTCTCGCGCGCCCCCGGCACGGTCGCTGCGCTCGCGCTGTGCACGCTGGCGGCCAGCGTCCTCTCCCTGGAGGTGGAGACGATCGGCAGCCGTTTCGGCGGGATCCCGCAGTCGCTACCCGCGCCAAGCTTGCCGACCTTTGAGTGGGCCACGGCACAGTTGCTGCTCGTTCCGACCCTCGCGATTGCCGCGCTCGGAGCCATCGAGTCGCTGCTGTGCGCGCGCGTCGCAGACGCGATGATCAACGAGCGCCACGACCCCAACCAGGAGTTGATGGCTCAGGGGATCGCCAACATGGTGACGCCCTTGTTTGGCGGCATCGCAGCGACCGGCACGATTGCACGGACCGTCACCAATGTCCGCGCGGGTGCTCGCTCGCCCGTGGCGGGCATCGTTCACGCGTTGACGCTTGCCTTGATCGTGCTGATCGGCGCGCCGCTCGCAGCACACATCCCGCTTGCCGCCCTGGCCGGCATTCTGCTCTTCATCGCCTGGAACATGGGCGAATGGCGAGCCTTTGCCGAGCTGAAACGCTTCACGCTTCATTACCGACTGCTGATGGTGGGTACGTTTGCACTGACCGTGATCTTTGATCTGGTCGTGGCGATCGAGGTCGGACTGGTCGCGGCAGGACTCCTCTTCATCGCGCGGGTCGCCTCGGTCACCCGGGTCGAGGCGATCGCCCTCCCCGGAGAGGACACGTCCCGCTTCGAGGCATGGCGCTTGTTCGGTTCGCTTTTTTTCGGGTCGGTCGGAAGGCTGGATCCCTTGCTGGATCGCCGGACCACAAATCACGAGGCACTGGTGCTGGACATTCACCAGATGATCAATCTCGACACCACCGGGCTCGATGCACTGCGCACACTCGCCCGGCAGTTGCGCAATCAGCAGAGCCGGCTGGTACTGATCGCGCCCAACGAGCAGCCCTTGTCGCTGATGAAGCGCAGCGGTTTTCTGGATGAAGCCGGAGGGCCCGAAGTGTTCCCCGACCTGCCCTCGGCGCTCGCATCGCTGCGAGCCACCCCTCTGGCCGATCGCCGCGAGCCGGGGTCAACCCGTGGGGATCAGACGCTCTAGCCGAAATAGCGCGCGAAATTCTCTGCCAGCCGCGCTTCAATACGCGGCTTGTAGGCCGCAAGCAGAAAACCGAGTTGGGCCTCGAGACGAATATGGTCATCAAAGACCTGGAGCACGCCGGAGAGGCCGCTGCGCCTAAAACTCAAGGCGTCACCCTCCCAGCCGGAATTCACCCGAAACTCGTCACGCATTTCGTCGGCGAGGCGCTGGACGACCGAGCGCGCACGTTCCAGACCGATTGCATGCGCACGTTCAAAAACAATTTCAGCCAAGTCGCTCTCCGGTGAACTGGAAAGCGCGGATCCTAGCGCGATCGACAGACCCGAGCACAGCGCGGGGCCATCCGCGCCGCGCTCATTTGACCGGGGTCGGCAGATCACGGCCCTCGGCCCAGGCGATCAAATTGCCGGTAGCGAGCATGGCCATGCCCAGCCTAGAGCTGAGGGTGGCGCTGCCCAGATGTGGGGTGAGCACGATATTGCGGCAGGCAAGCAATTCGGGCGCAAGCGCGGGCTCGTTCTCGAAAACGTCCAGCCCCGCAGCGGCAATCCGGCCCTCAGTCAAGGCGCGGGCCAGCGCAAGATCATCCACGATGCCGCCTCGCGCGATGTTGACAAGGGTCGCCGACGGCTTCATCAAGGCGAGTTCCCGCTCACCGATCAGGTGATGGGTCTCGGGCGAATAGGGCAGGACCAGGACGACGTGATCAGCCTCGGCCAGCAGCGTATCGAGATCGACACGGGTCGCGCCCAGTTCGGCCTCGTTCGCCGCCGCACTTCGGTTGTGATAGAGCACGCGCATCGCAAAACCTCGGCCCCGCCGCGCGACCGCCGAGCCGATCCGACCCATACCCACGATACCCAGCGTAGTGTTCCAGACATCAGCGCCCAGAAACTGGTCAAACTCCCAACGATCCCAGCGCCCCTCACGCAACCAGCGCTCGGACTCGGAGACGCGGCGAGCCGCGGCCATGAGGAGCGCCCAAGCCATGTCGGCAGTCGCCTCGTTGAGCACATTCGGGGTGTTGGTAACCGAGATGCCCCGCTCGGCGCAGGCCACGCGATCGATGTGGTTGTAGCCCACAGTGGCCGTCGCAACGATCCGCAGTTCGGGTGCAGACCCGATCAGATCGCGATCGATCCGGTCGGTCCCCACGACCAGCAGCGCCTCGCGGTCGGCAACCCGGGCCAGCAGCTCGCCACGCTCGAAAGACAGGTCCTCCTGGTTGTCCATGACATCGAAGTGTTCCTGCAGACGTTCAATCACCTCAGGAAAGATTTTTCGGGTAATCAGCAATCTTGGCTTCATATCGGGTTTCCTGTCTGAACATATCGACGGATCAATTCGGCGCTTTCACACCAATGGGCCTCGAGTTCTCGGCCCGCAGTCATGTCACGACCCAGCACCGCCGAAAGCGTGTGGCGGTTCGACAATACGAAATAGCCCTGCGCGGCGATCAACAGATAAAGCTCAGCGGCGTCGATCCCCGCCCGGAAAACGCCCGCTGCAACGCCTTGCTCGAGCAACTCGGCAAGCCGACCGATGACCGGTGAGACAAGCTCCTGAAGAGCGGGCGATTTTCTGAGGTGCTTGGCCTGGTGGAGATTTTCTGTATTGACCAGACTGATGAACTCGGGGTGTTCGAAATAGTAGCGCCAGACGAAGCGGCAGAAGCGCTCGAGGGAGCCCTGCGGGTCGGACAGATCGATCTCGACAGCGCGCTCGGCGTCCCGCAGCGCCGCATACACCGACTCGAGCGCGGCACGGAACAAACCCTCCTTGCTGCCGAAATAGTAGTAGAGCATCCGCTCACTCGAGCGCGCGCGCACGGCAATCCGATCACCCCGGGCACCTGCAAAACCGCTGCGCGCAAACTCGATCGTTGCCGCCTTGAGGATGCGCGCACGCGTCGCATCGGCATCCCTCTTGCGAGGCGCTCCGGTGGTGCCAAGAGACGGGATCGATGCGCTCAAGCGATGATCACCGGAACATCCGCGGCGGGCGGGGTATTGCGACTGCGCTGGCAGCGGACGATGCCATCGATCATCACCATCCCGACCCCTGGAATGTCGCCCAGGCGCACGCTGTCCAACAGATCGCGCCCGGCCGAATGCTGGGCCTTGTCGATGAACACGAAATCAGCCGGCCGCCCGGGCTCGATCAGCCCCTGGGCGAGACCACGCATCCGGGCCGTGTTGCCGGTGGCAAAGCCAAACACGATTTCGGCCGGAATGTCCGCCATGCTGGCAATGAGTGCGATCAGCCGCAGCATGCCCAGCGGCTGCACACCGGAGCCCGCCGGCGCATCGGTACCCAGGATCACCCTGTGGGGACACTTGAGCTCCATCGCATGACGCGCGGTGAGAATTGCGATCCGCTCATTGCCGTTGTGCACGATCTCGAGCGCGCGGCTGCTTTGTTCGCAGAGCTTGCACACGGCCTGGTAGGACAGTGACGTGTGGCCGCCATTCACATGTCCGATCACGTCGGCATCGGCTTCAAGCACCACATCCTCGTCGATGAGCCCCGAACCAGGAATCGATGGGCCACCGGTGTGAATCGTGCTCTGAATGCCGTGCTTGCGCGCCCAGGCAACCATCTGCGCAGCCTCATCGCCCGCCTTCACCGAACCCAGCCCAATCTCCCCCAGTAGCCGTACGCCGGCGGCGGCAAGATCGGCAAAATCCTGCTCCACCATGCCTTTTTCGATGACGGGCGCACCCGCCAGCACCCGCACGCCGCCCCCGACCCCAGCCGCCCGCATCCCGTCAAAGGCGCGCTGAGCGGTGATCGCAAGCGCTTTCACCCCGACGATGTCCTTGGGCCGGCCCGGCAGGTGCACCTCGCCCGCCGAAATCATGGTCGTGACACCGCCGTGCATGCAGGATTCGATCCAGCCGAGCTGATTCTGTCGCGGTGTCCAGTCGCCAAAGACCGGATGCGTATGCGAGTCGATCAGCCCCGGCGCAATGGCAGTGCCGCGACAGTCGATCACCCGATCCGGACCCTCGGTATCGCAGTCGGCCTGTCGACCCACGGCCGCGATCAGACCGTTGTTCACCACAATGGTATCCGCATCGAGGATGGGACGATCGATATCGCCGGACAGCATCAACCCGATGTTGCGGATCACGACCTTGCCGGATGTCTCCGCTGCTGTCACCGCTGCCATGTCAGATACTCCTCGTTGATCGATTCAATAAACCCTGGCCCGCTCAGCGCAGACCATCCTGGCCCTTGAGCTCGTGCACCTGCAGCCCCCCGACACGCGGCAGCGGCCGCCCGCTGTCGGTCACCGAAACCGCGACCAGAATTTCGTTGGCACGCGGCGCGTCGGCCAGCCGCGCCTCGATCGCATCGAAATGACTGCGCACGAACGCTGCGTCCTTGTGGCCCAGCGGCACATCGATCGGCGTGCCAGGCCCACCCATTTTCTTGGCCGAAGGCACCAGCGCCGCTCCCTTCTCAACGGCCACCCGAAGCGGCGCGCCCAGCTTGGGGTGCAAAATGGCTGCAGCGTGCTCGAGCTCGCCCGCCTCGCCGACAACAGCCGCCTTGCCGTAGCTCTGTGCCTGCCCGGGCGCAATGCCCAGGGCCTGGACGCAACGTGCACCGAGCAGCCCGCCCAGCTCCTCGCCGATCGCAATCAGGTCATCGAGCGATTCGCTGTAGCGACCCGCGTAGGGGTTGGTGATGACGGCGATCGCCAACGCCTTGCGCGTTGGCGGTGAGACCGCACGCCCCATCTCGGCGTGGGTTTCCTCGACAGTGACCACCAGTTTGCGAATTTCTGCTGCCATGACCGAAGTTCCTCGTTCCAGACGCTCACCCAAATCGGCGAGCCATGATTGTGCACCACTGGAGGGCCTGGCCCGAGCGCTCAGACCGCGAGGTACTGTGCCCGCACCTCGTCATTGGCCTTGAGCTCAGCGACCGTTCCATCAAAGCGGATCCGCCCCTTCTCGATGATGTAGGCGCGGTCGCCGACCTCAAGCGCAAAGTGCAGATTCTGCTCGGAGAGCAAGACGGCGACACCTTGCGCCTTGAGTGCCTTCACCGCGCCCGCCATCTGATCGACGATCACGGGTGCGACCCCCTCCGAAGGCTCATCGAGCAGGATGCAAAGCGGATTGCCCATCAGCGTGCGCGCGATCGTGAGCATCTGCTGTTCGCCGCCCGACATCCGGCCACCCGGACGATCCGGCATCTCGGCGAGATTGGGAAAGAGCCGGCCGATCCGCTCGAAAGTCCAGGGTGCGAGCCCGGATCGCCCTGGCTGCCGTCCCACCTCGAGGTTCTCGAGCACCGTGAGTTCGGTGAAGATGCGGCGATCCTCGGGCACATAACCCAAGCCCAGTCGAGCGACCTGAAACGACTCGAGGCGTTCGATATCACGGTCCATGAAACGCACCGTGCCAGATCGGGGCCGGACCAGACCGGCAATCGATTTGAGTGTCGTCGATTTGCCTGCCCCGTTGCGTCCCAGGAGCACCACGACCTCGCCGGGATGAACCCGCAGGCTGACATCGAACAGGATGTGCGCCTGACCGTAGAACGTGTTGATGCCGTTCACTTCGAGCATCGGCTCGCCGGCTCGGGCCCCTGCATGGGTACTCGCTGTCATTGAATCGTCTCCACGATCAGGTCATCCCGTTCATCAGTGTTCGGCGCGCGAGCCCAGGTAGACGCGCTGCACTTCCTCATTGGCCCTCACCTCGGGCGGGCTTCCCTGAGCGATGAGTACGCCGCGGTTGAGCACCATCATCCGGTCCGCGTGGCGAAAGACAACGTCCATGTCGTGCTCGGTAAACAGCACCGCAACACCGGCTTCGCGAACCAGCGTCGCCGTGAGCGCCATCAGGTCGAGCCGCTCGCGCGGCCCCATCCCTGCGGTCGGTTCATCCATCAGCAGCAGACGCGGGCGATTGGCGAGCGCGATCGCGAGTTCGAGTCGCTTCAGGTCGCCATAGGCCAGCACCGCGCAGGAGCGTTCGCCCTGCGCCTTCATGCCCACCCGATCAAGCAAGGCATCGGCCTCGTCGACATACTGCGCGGCCGCAGGCACCCAGCCATTGGCGAGCATCCGGTTGTGCGAAAGGATCGCCATCTGCACGTTCTCTCGCACGGTCATCGAGGCGAAGGTCGCGGTGATCTGAAAGGTCCGACCGACCCCCAGCCGCCAGACCTCGCGAGGCTTTAGCCCGATGAGGCTGCGCCCATCAAGACGCACATCGCCTCGATCGGGCTGCAATTGGCCATTGAGCATGTTGAAACAGGTGGATTTGCCGGCGCCATTGGGTCCGATCATCGCCATGAGTTCGCCCGTCCTGACCTCGAACGAGACCTCATGGACGGCGCGCACGCCACCAAAGGATTTGGACAGTCCGGAGACTTCGAGCAAGGTCGCCATCAGTGCGCTCCCTGATCACGCTCGGGCATGAAACGCTCGCGCAGCGAACCCGCAATGCCCTGTGGAAACAGCAGCACCAGCACGAGGATGGTGAAACCGAGCATCGCCCGCCAGTAATCCGTCTCACGTGCCACCGTGTCGTGAAGCCAGGTGAAGACCGATGCGCCCACCCACGGCCCCACCAGACTGTGAATGCCGCCCAGCAGCACCATGACCAGGCCGTCGATCGACCGGCCCACCGAAATCACCTCGGGCGCGATGCTGCCTTTTGAGAATGCGAAGAGCGCGCCAGCCAGCCCGCAGACCAGACCCGCGAGCACGAAGGCCGCCCAGTGCACCCCGATCCCGTTGATCCCGATCGCATCGGCGCGCAGCGGCGAATCGCGATAGGCGCGCATTGCATAACCGAAGGGTGCAAGCAGCACGCGACGCAGCAGCAGCACACCCCCCACGGTCGCCGCAAGCGTCAGGTAGTAGTACACCCATTTCTCGGACAGCCAGGCCGCAGGCCAGACCCCCACGACACCATTCGAGCCGCCGGTGAATTCATCCCACTGGAAGACGATCGACCAGACGATCTGCGCGAAAGCAAGCGTGAGCATGGCGAGATACACCCCGGACAAGCGAACGCTGAACCAGCCGAAGATCAGCGCGCCCAGACCGGCGAGGAGCGGAGCCAGCATGAGTGCGATTTCCATAGGCAGCGAAAAGGCCTTGAGCATGAGCGCAGCGCCGTAAGCGCCCAGGCCAAAATAGGCGGCATGGCCAAATGAATGCATGCCACCCGGACCCATGATGAAGTGCAGGCTGGTTGCAAACAGCACGGCGATCAGGATGTCGATCATCAACACGTTGATGAAAGGCGCAACGCTGCTCGCGAGCGGCACCATCAACAAGGCTACGAGCAAGACCCAGCCCAGCCGTCGCAGCAGGGGCGTTGCCGCCCGCAACGGTGGCCCGGCGTGCCCGGCAACATTGCGGCTGAGCGCCGACGGTTTGCCCAAGAGCCCCCAGGGGCGCCAGATCAACACCGCAGCCATCACCAGGAACTCGACCACGAGCGTAAGCTTGGAGAAGGAAAAACTCACGCCGAAAATCGTCACCTGACCGATCGCGATGCAGAGCGCCTTGATCTCGGCAATCAGCAGGGCAGCAAGAAATGCCCCGGGTATGCTGCCCATGCCGCCCACCACCACCACCACGAAGGCATCGCCGATCGCAAGCAGATCGAGAAACTGGTTGGCCGGCTCACGCGGCGACTGAAGCGCCCCGCCCAGCCCTGCGAGGAAAGCACCGAGCATGAACACGCCGCTGAAAAGCCAGGCCTGATTCACGCCGAGTGCGCCGACCATCTCGCGATCCTGGGTCGCTGCGCGGATCAGAATGCCCCACCGCGTACGCATCAGGATGAACCACAGGATGCCCAGCACCGTGGGCCCAATGAAGATCAGCACCAGATCGTAGGTCGGGAACTGGCGCCCGAGGATCTCGACCGAACCCTTCAAACCCGGCGCCCGCGGACCGACCAGATCCTCCGGACCCCAGATGAAAAGCACCGCGTCGCGGACCATCAGCACGACCGCAAAGGTGGCGAGCAACTGCAGGAGCTCCGGCGCGCGATAGATGCGCCGCAGGAGCAGCAGTTCGATCGCGAGTCCGATCAGCGCGACCACAGCTGCCGCAAGCAGCACCGAGGTCCAGTAGCCTAGCGGCGAGCCGCCGATACGATCGATGATCGAATACGCCAGGTACACACCCAGCATGTAGAACGAGCCGTGCGCGAAATTCACGATTCGCGACACGCCGAAGATCAGCGAAAGACCTGCGGCGATGAGGAACAGGCTGGACGCGCTCGCCAGACCATTGAGCATCTGTACCAGAAGAGCTGAAAGCGTCATGGACGGTCTATCCGATAGAGGACTTCAGCACGGGCGCGGCCTGTGGTCCGGCCAGGCCCGAGTGTCGGCGGACAGGGAGCCAGACTCCCTGGGTTGTGGATGCGGCCAGCCGGGGCTGATCCCCAGGACCCGCCCGGCCGCCGGTCACTGAAGAGCGATCAGGTCTGGGGTCGCATCCTGGCCACCTCGGCATCCGAAGGCTGGTAATTCGCACCATCGAAATAGCGGAAGTCGCGCATTGTGCCCCGTCCATTGACCACCGTCGTGCGCCCCACAAAGGCGCCGAGCGTGGACTGATGGTCCTGGGCACGGAAGACCACCCTACCGAAGGGCGAGCCGAATTCAAGCCCGCGGAAAGCCGTGATCATTTTCTCGGTGTCGGGTGCTCCGGCCCGTGCAAGACCGGCTGCCATTGCCTTGATCGTCGTGTAACCCACAATCGATCCGAGACGGGGATAGTCATTCCAGCGCTTGCGATAGGCTGCGACGAAAGCATCGTGCTCGGGGGTCTTGATCCGATCCCAGGGATAGCCGGTCACGAGCCAGCCCTCGGGCGCTTCATCCTTCAGGGGATCGATGTACTCCGGTTCGCCGGTCAGCAAGCTCACCACCTCACGACCCTTGAAAAGCCCCCGGGTGTTGCCTTCGCGAACAAGCTTGGCGAGGTCGGCACCAAAGAGCACGTTGAAGATCGCATCGGGCTTCATGTCGATCAGAGCCTGTACGACTGCACCCGCATCGACCTTGCCGAGCGGGGGCGCCTGCTCGCCCACGAACTCAATCCCGGGCTGGGCCTTGCGCATCAATTCGCGAAAGCTCGCCACCGCCGACTGCCCGTACTCGTAGTTCGGATACACCACCGCCCAACGCTTCTTGTTCCACTTGGACGCCTCGGGTACCAGCATCGCAGTCTGCATGTAGGTCGAGGCACGGAGGCGGAAGGTGTAGCGGTTGCCGTTTTGCCAGACGATCTTGTCCGTGAGCGGCTCGGAAGCCAGGAAGAAGATGCGCTTCTGCCGCGCGAAGTCGGTGAGCGCCAGTCCGATGTGCGAAAGAAAGCCGCCCACCAGGAGATCAACCCGCTCTCGACTGACCAGTTCCTCAGCCACCCGTACGGCATCCCCGGGGTTGCCGCCGTCGTCACGCGCAACGATCTCGAGCTTGCGTCCGCCCAATCCGCCCGCCGCGTTCACTTCTTCGGTCGCAAGTTCCCAGCCTTTGCGGTAAGGGTCCAGGAAGGCCGGCTGCGCCTTGTAGCTGTTGATTTCGCCGATACGGATCGGACGGCCCTGCGCGGCGAGCGACAGAGGCACTGCGCCGGTCACTACTGCGGCGGCGGCCGGCGCGGCGGCGGCGGCCAGAAAGTCTCTTTTTTTCATCTTCGGCTCCTTGATGGGTTGAGTGAGTCAACTAAATTATTTAAAGCTTCGGAAAGATAGCGTCAAACGCGCACGCCGTCACCCTGTTCGTGCGCAATCAGGCGGTCGAGCGTGCGATGCAGGCGCGCGGCCCCGGCATCGAGCGCCAGATGCACAGGCCGCTCGATACGTGGGTCGGCTCGCGCCTGCTCGATCGCCTCGAGCACTCGCTTGTCTTCGTCAAATGCGATCATGAACTGCTCGGTGATTTCCGTAGAGACCCGCTCGTCGTGGACTGCAAAATTGCGCAGCTGGCACCAGAAATAGTGCGTGCTGTGCTCGGTCTCCGGAGTCAGGAAATGATTGGAGAACATGCGTACGCCCGCCTGCCGTGCGGCCTCCGACTCGCCGCTGCCGGGCGGGTGCGCACCAAAATCCACCACGTTGATCGACGGCGCATACCACCAGTAGTACTGCCACCGGTCGACATTTGCGGTAAAGCCGCCGAACCGTTGCAGGATAGGGGGCGCTGCCGAATCCCGAGTCCAGCGCGTGACCAGAATGGTGTCGCCGTCCTGTGAAGTCTCGATCGGGATGTCGGCCATCGCGCTCGTCCCCAGGGTGCTCGGGTGGACGTAGGTCACGTGCACTGGATCAAGCAGGTTTTCGGCGAGCAGACGATAGTTGACCTTCACATGCGTCTCCGGTCCGATATTGAGCCCCCAGCCGGGCTCGTCCCAGGGGAGCCGGTCGAAGATCAACCCAGGATCAGCCCGCTCCGGCTCACCCATCCAGATCCAGATCATCGCCCAGCGCTCGACCACGGGGTAGGCCGGCACACGCGCCTCGGGCGGGATGTGCGTCTGAGCTGGAACCCGCACGCATTGGCCCGCGCCATCAAAACACATGCCGTGGTAGCCGCACTGGATCGCATCGCCCACGACCGTGCCGCGCGAGAGCGGCAGCAATCGGTGGGGGCACCGGTCGAGCAGCGCAGCCGGACGCCCATCCGATCGTCGATAGAGCACCACCGGCGTGTCGAGGATGCGGCGCGCAAGCGGCTGCTCCTTGAGTTCGTGCCGCCAGGCCGCGACATACCAGGCGTTACGGACAAACGTCATCGTGCATGCTCCACTTTCAAACTGCGACGGCCGCTGCGATCGATCAGGCGCCATCGTCCCGAAAGCACCAGCGCGGCGCGCTCGATCAGTCCATGACCGGCAAGCTGCAACGCGAACCGCTCGCCCGCATCGAGCGCGGCGTCGACCTGCTCGACGCTCAACGCGCCGACCGCGAGGGTCACGAGTCGTTCGCCCAGATCGGAATCATCGCGAACCGTGGACGCCGGCGCACGCTCGATCGCTGGATCGTCGACATCCACGGCATTGGCGATCAAGGTGGCCGCCGCGTCGGCCGAGGCCGCGTCGGCGCCAATCACCGTAACCGTGTCGGCAATGCCCATGGAAAGACTGCGTCCGCGCCAACCGGAACTCGCGACACCGCGCACTCTTTCGCTGCCCAGCACATCGAATTCGGCATCAATGGCCGGTGCCCCGAGATCGGCGACCAGACCCACCCGATAGTGCGCGTCGGCCTCGAGATGAAGCGCGATGTCACCCCCATTGTTCACGTAGGCACGCCGCACTCCGGGTCGGGCAAAACAGTCGATCAGGTGATCGGCCACGCTGCCGGCAACCGCCGCCATCGGCGTGATGAAGACCCCGGTCGCGCGCGCGAGTCTGGAAGAGGCCTCGTGCATGCGCGCGGCCACTGGGCCGGCGGGCGGCCGTGACGCGGGGCTTGGCGCGCGCAGGGTGGGGAGTTCCTGAACGAGCCTCTGCAGAACGGGGCCGAAACGCGCCCAGGCCGCCTCGAAGGCCAGCGCGCAGGGCCCGGCCTCGCCCTCGGCGCCGATCACCAGATCGATCGGCCCTTGCGCAAAGTGCCAGCGCCCAGGATCGAGCTGCCGACGCGTGGCCACCCATCCGTTCATCCGGGTGTCCCGAGCGGCCAGGGATTGTCACCGATCCAATCGATCAGGCGATGCTCGCCTGTTGCCCAGACCGCCTCGATCCGACGCACGCGATCCATGTGGCCACCCAGCGCCTGGTAATCATCGAGACGCATCGTGAATTCGATCGGCGCGACGATCGCCGGCGTGGGGACCGACCCAAAGGAACCCTTGGGCATCCGCGCCACATCAGCCATCACGGTAATGCCGCCGCCTGGCCAGACATAGACGGGTGCGCCGCCACAGGTCACCCGGGTCAACAGGTGCTTGATCGAGCGGGTGAGCAAAATCGGGTTCTCCGTCACGCCCGCGCGCAAGCTGCCGCCGGCGCCCCCCAGAAACAGAACGGTCGCGAGCGCCGGCTCACAGTTTTCGCCGATCCGGTCGACGACCTTTTGAACGACTGCAGGCATCGCCGCCGGTCGGGGCATGAGGTCTTGATCGAGTTCGAACCACTGCGCATGCTCGCCGGTGGTCGAGACCATGAGCAGGCTCTGGCCCGGACGTGCGACAGCGGGGTCCCAGCCTTCGATGATCGACAGCGGATCGGTGATGTCGGTCCCGCCCCAGCCGGTGCCTGGATTGGCCACCTGAAAGTAGCGCCCCGGCGTCGACTTGCGGCCGCGCAGGCGAATGCCGGAAGGCGGCATATCGAGGCATCGCCCAGCCTGATGTTCGGTGAGCACGCCCGTGATGTGATCATCGACCACGACGACCTCATCAACGTGACCGCACCACTGCCGGGCAAAGATTCCGATTGTCGCGGACCCACAGCCCACGCGCATCCGCTGCTCCTCGACGCCGTTGACGATCGGCGGACGATCCGCTTGAACGGTGAGCGCTGCGCCGCCTTCGATCCGGAGGTCGACCGCCTCCTGATTGCCCAGGCGCTCCATCAATTCGCAGGCCATCCGGCCCTCGCGCTTGGAACCCCCGGTCAGATGATGCACCCCTCCGAGCGACAGAAACTGGGAACCGTATTCGATGGTCGTCACATGACCGACCGCCTCATCCTTGTATCGGACGGTCGCCTGCTCGGGCCCCAGGTAGCGGTCGGTATCGATCTTCACCTTGAAGCTGCAGTAGCTGAAGATCCCTTCGGTGACGACGGTCACCATATCCACACCCTCGTGGCGACTCGCGACGATGAAGGGCGCGGGTTTGTAATCCGGGTAGGTGGTGCCGCTCGCTACACCCGAAACAAAGACCGGTGAATCCTCACGTAGCCAGCGACCGTCCCACTTCCCCGGATCGGCCGGAACGACTTCGACGTCGGGGCGCTTCATCAGCACGACTGGATCCATCCGTCGCAATTGCCCTCCAACGTTGCCCCAGCGATCGCAGGCGCCCAAGCGGCCCTCGCTGATCTGACAGAGGACCGGACAGGCATCGCACTGAATCTTGTTGACCGCCATCTTCTCGGGCGGACGGGACTTCAGGACCGCGGGCGCGGGCTCCTGTTCATCAAGCGCGGGCGAATTCATCAGTGGTCTCTACCTTGAAGCGCAGCCAGCAGCCGATCCGGTGTCACGGGCACTTCGTGCAGGCGGGCTCCGGTCGCATGGCGGATCGCGGCCAGAATCGCGGGCGCGGTTGCAATCAGTGCGGGCTCGCCAACCCCCTTCGCCCCCGAGGGTCCGAGCGGCTCCGGATCTTCGATCAGATGGACGGTGATCGGAGGCAGATCGCCTGCGCTTGGAATCAGGTAGTCATGAAGGTTGTCGGTGCGCCCGGCGTGATATTCCTCCATCAACGCGAGACCGAGGCCCTGGGCGATGCCGCCGTGAATCTGTCCCTCGACCTGAGTGGGATTGATGGCCCGACCCACATCGTGGGCCGCATGGATCGCGAGGACCCGTACGGTTCCAAGTTCGACATCCACCTCGACTTCGGCGAACTGGGCAGCAAATCCGTAAGTGGCGTAGGGCACACCCTGACCGTCGGCATCGAGTGGCACGGTCGGGGGGTCGAAATGCCCCTTGCCCACGGCAACCTGCCCGCGGGCGTCAAGGGGGAGCGTGTCAAGCGCGAGCCGAACCTCGCCTGAGGCCTCGGCCGATTCGCTTTGCCCACACAGAACAGCCCCCTCCAGCCACAGACGGGCCGGTTCGGCGAGTCCCAGCATCTCGAGCAAGCGAGCCCGCAAGCTGGCACCGGCAAAACGAACTGCGTTGCCCGACACGAAGGTCTGGCGTGAAGCCGAACTCTTGCCACCGTCGAGCGTCAAGGCCGTGTCGGATACGGTCTGATCGATCAGCGCGAGCGGCACGCCCAACGCGTCAGCCGCGATCTGCGGCATGATGGTGTAGGTGCCCTGGCCAATCTCCACCGCACCGTTGTAGAGGAGGAACCGACCCGAAGGCAGCAGGCCGATTTCCATGGTCGAAGGGTTGGCGATCACCGTATTGCCGATGCCATACCACATGCAGGCGATGCCAAGCCCGCGCCTGAGGCTGGCGGGCCGGCGACCGTGCGGATCGGATGGGCCAAAGCGACGCGCCGATGCGGCCACCACCGTATCATCCAGCCGGGACCGGGCCGCCTGCCAGGCAGGCTGCAGCGCCTCGAGACAGGCGCGCATGCCGACCGAGGCCGACAGCGCCTGTCCGGTGGCTGTACGGTCGCCCGCGATCAGCGCATTGCGCAGGCGCAATTCGAGGGGATCGACGCCAACCCGTTCGGCGAGCTCGTCAATCAGCATTTCACCCAAGAGCGTCGACTGCGGCACCCCAAAGCCACGAAAGGCTCCCGCAATCGGGTCATGGGTGATCACGGCACGCGTGAGCGCGCGCACGGCCTCGAACCGATATGGACCGCAAGCGTGAATCGGAACGCGGTTGGCGACCGTCGGCCCCCACGACGAGTACGCGCCGGTATTGAAATCGCCCTGGAAGTCGTATCCGATGAAAAGCCCGTCGTGATCAGCGACCAGCCTCGCCTTCATCTGCGCAGGATGGCGTTTCGTTGTCGAGCGCATCGACTCGGGTCGGTCGTAGACGATGCGCGCAGGGCGCCCGAACTTGCGCGATGCGGCAACCAGCAAGGGCTGGATCGACATGTCGAGCTTGCCGCCAAAGCCGCCGCCGACCGCAGACGGGATGATGCGTACGCGCTCAGGCGGCAGGCTGAACATCCATGCGATCTCGTCTCGATCCATGTAAGGCGTCTGGGTGCAGGCGAAGATCGTCACATGCGGCCCATCGCCCCCTTCGGCCCAACTCGCGTGACCGGCTTCGGGCTCGATGTAGGCATGCTCGATATGGCGCGTGACCATGCGGCCCTCGATCACATGGGGCGCACCGACGGATACGGCGTCGACATCGCCGCTGCAGACCCGGCCCCGACACAGCACATTGTCCGGCCAGCGCGACTGAACGGAGGGTGCTCCCGGGGCGAGCGCCGCATCGATGCCCGAGATCGCAGGCAAGGGCTGCCAGCGGATCGGCACGCTCGCGGGATCGATCGCCTCGATGGCTGCGGCCGAACCCGCGACGACCAGCACCGCCTCACCCAGTATCCGCACCTCGCCTTCAGCGAGCGCAGGCTGATCTCGCAGATCGGGAAAAATCGCAAACCGGTTGACCGGGATGTCTGCGGCGGTGACCACTCCAGTCAAACCCGGCCGAGCCGCGACCCAGGCATCGAGATCACCCAACTCGAAGTGCGCGTGCGCGTGGGGCGATCGGATGATCCTGAGATGGAGGGCATCGGCGGGCACTTCGTCCGCGCCATAGCGCTCCGCTCCAGTGACTTTCGCGCGTGCATCGAAGCGCGCCACCCGGCTACCAATCGCCTGCCCGGCAGGTACCTGATCGATCGACACCGAAGCGGGCTGGGTACCGGCACCGACCGCCACCACCGCCTCGACGATTTTTCGGTAACCCGTGCAACGGCACAGAACGCCTCCGAGCCCGTCGAGCACCTGCTGCTCGGTGGGGACCGGATGGCGGCGCAGCACGTCGGCAGCGGCCATCAGCATACCCGGAGTACAAATGCCGCATTGAGCCGCACCATGATCGACGAAGGCCTGCTGCAGGGCCGAAAGCTGTCCGCTCTCGGACGCGAGCGATTCCACCGTCTCGATCTCGCGTCCGGCGCACTGCCCAAGTGGCACCAGACACGCGCAGACCTGGCGGCCATCCAGGAGCACCGTGCAGGCGCCGCAATCGCCGGCCGAGCAACCGACCTTGGTCCCGGTCAGACCGAGATCATCGCGCAAGACGTCGGACAAGCGGCGGGCGGCAAGACGCGCCGGCAACTCGCGGGGCTCGCCGTTCACGACCAGGCCCAGCACCGCTTCGACCTGAAGCGGCATGAAATCGACGGGATGGTTCAATGGTTTCTCCTCGAATCAATCGCAAGCGTCAGCGCACGACGGACCAGTTCGCGCGCGGCCTCGCGGCGATAAACGGCTGAACCCCGGACATCGTCAATGGGCGACACAGCCGCCTCGAGCAGCGGCACTGCAGCCCCGGCCGGCGCGAGCAGACGATCGATTTCAACGGCCGCGTCGGAACGGGCAAGACCGGTCAAGAGGGCCTCGATCGGCTCGACCCGCCGCGCCGAAGCGGAACACGCACCGACAGCAATCCGGCAGTCAGTGAGCCGATTGTCCGGATCGAAGTCGACCTGCACCGCGACCATGACGATCGAGATCACCAGATAGCGCCGGTGCCCGAGCTTCAGAAATGACGAAGCCGCGCGACTTGAGGGCAAGGGCACCTCGACTGCGGTGAGCAATTCGTCGCCGGCAAGCGCGGTACGCCGATTGCCCAGTACGAAACCGGCAATCGGCTGGCGTCGTACTCCACGCACACTGGCAAGCTCGACCTCAGCGCCCAGCGCGAGCAGGGCAGGCACACCGTCCGCGGCCGGCGAGGCATTGCAGAGGTTGCCCCCGAGCGTCGCCTGATTTTGGATCTGAAAACCGCCCACTTCGGCTGCAGCCTGACCCAGAGCCTCCAGCCCAGGTGGGGCCGGGTAATCACGAAGCTGCGCCCAGGTGACGCCCGCGCCCATCCGCAGCCAGACGCGACCGGATGCATCCGTGCGGGTCTCCAGGTCCTGCAGGCCCTCCACCCGGGACAGGTCCAGCAGGGGCCGATCGAGCGCACGACCCACATGCATCGGATACACATCGGTACCGCCTGCAATCACCAGCCAGGCGGGGTCCGACCGGATGCCGAGTGCCTCGTCGAGCGCCCTGGGCGAGCGTGCGGTCGGTGTGAATGAGGGAGCAGTCATCCTGTTCGATCCTCCGCTTGAACGAGCGGTTGGGGCAGCGGTTTTGAGGCCAAGAGCCCGGTTGCGCGCGACATCCTGTTTTCTGATGAAGTCCTTACTTCATTAGCGCTTGCCGAAAACTTAGCCTACGGTAGAATTTCCGTCAATTCGTAACCGACCCGCCCCTGGCGTAACCCCTATCCCAGCTCACGAGGACCCCCTACCATGACCCATGTGGTGACCGAATCCTGCATCCGTTGCAAATTCACTGACTGCGTCGATGTGTGCCCGGTCGACTGTTTCCGAGAGGGGCCCAACATGCTGGTGATCGACCCGGATGAGTGCATCGACTGCGCGGTCTGCATCCCCGAGTGCCCGGTCGAGGCGATTCGCGCCGAGGAGGATGTGCCAGCCGAGCAGCAGCACTTCATCGCGCTCAATGCCGAGCTCGCCCGCAATTGGGCCAGCATCACCCGCACCAAGGCAGCGCTGCCCGACGCCGATGACTGGCGCGAGGTCAAGGACAAGCTTTCGATGCTCGACCGCGGCTGAGCACCATCATGGCATTGACGCTCCCCACCGGCCTGCGCTTTGCAGATCTCTACGACGATGCCGGACTCGCCCGCATCGACGCATTGTTCATGGAACGGCTCGGGGCGCATGACCCTGCGCTCGCCAGCCGCCTCAGCGGAGCGCGTGGGGCCGTTCTGGGCGACTCGCCGCTCTCGAACAAGGACGAGGCAACGCTTCTGATCGATCTTGCGCCGCGTGTCGATGCGTTCGTTGCCGAACTCTTCGACATCGGCGAAGCGCTGGCCGATCTGAAGGCAAGGCACCACGACCTCGAGCCCCTGTATCAGGTCAAATGGAAATTCGTCAAGCGGCAAGCCATGCTCAAGGTCACGGCCGAGCAGTTGGCGGGCCTCGATTCAGACGCGGCGCTCGCCCAGATCGAGAACTGGCTGGGGCAATCGTTTGACGAACTGGTTTTTTCCCGTGCGGTACTCGCCTGGCAGGAGTCGGGTGAGACCGAACGCGTCGACCTGGCCATGCGCTACTGCGCGTGGGCTGTGCAGACGCCAGAGGGACAGGCGCGTCACCATCAGGATGTCATCTTCCGTCAGCCCGGCAAGATCGACCCCTGGGCGCTGATCCCTCACGCCCAGAGCCACACTCGCGACGGAGCACAGGTCTTCACGATCGCGCCTGAGCACATCCGACGACGCGAAGGCTTCGCGCTGACCGACCCGGGTTGCGACCTGCGTGGCGCCCTCGACCAGGCCATCTACTGCATCGGTTGCCACAATCAGGGCAAGGATTCCTGCTCCAGAGGGCTCAAGGACAAGCCCGATGCCCAAGGCCGAACCGTCTACAAGAAGACCGTCTTCGGCGTGAAACTGGCGGGGTGCCCGCTCGAGGAGCGCATCTCGGAGTTCCAGATCGCAAAGTCGCAGGGGCACTCGATCGGTGCGCTCGCGATCATCACCATCGACAACCCCATGGCCGCGGCAACCGGCCACCGGATCTGTAACGACTGCATGAAAGCCTGCATCTACCAGAAGCAGACCCCGGTCGATATCCCCCAGGTCGAGACCCGCACCCTGAAGGATGTGCTCGAGCTGCCATGGGGTTTCGAGATTTATTCGCTCCTCACACGCTGGAACCCGCTCGACCTGCGCCGCCCGCTGCCCCGCGCGGACAGCGGCTACAAGGTGCTGGTCGCCGGCATGGGGCCGGCAGGTTTCACGCTCGCGCATCACCTGATGAACGACGGCCATACCGTGGTCGGAATCGATGGCCTGAAGATCGAACCCTTGCCCGCTGCGCTGTCGGGCGTGGACGTCCACGGCGAGCGCGTCGCATTCGAGCCGATCGAAGACGTCACCACGCTCTATGAGTCGCTCGATGACCGTCTGATGGCGGGCTTTGGCGGGGTCGCCGAGTACGGCATCACGGTTCGCTGGAACAAGAACTTCCTCAAGGTGATCCGGCTGCTCCTCGAGCGACGGGCGCGTTTCACGCTGCTGGGCGGGGTTCGGCTGGGCGGCACGCTTACGGTCGACGATGCCTGGACGCTCGGCTTCGATCACATCTCGCTTGCGATGGGCGCGGGGCGTCCGACCGTGCTCGACATCCCGAATGGCTTGGCGCGCGGTGTCCGCACGGCGAGCGATTTCCTGATGGCTTTGCAGCTCACCGGTGCAGCCAAGACCGACTCGCTCGCGAACATGCAGATCAGGCTGCCGGTCGTGGTCATTGGTGGCGGTCTGACCGCAGTCGACACGGCGACCGAGTCGCTCGCCTATTACGTGGTTCAGGTCGAGAAATTTCTCGACCGGCACGAGATCCTGGTACGGATGCTCAGCGAGCCGGTGCTGCGGGCGCGATGGAGCGAAGAGGAACGCGAGACTGCGGATGAATTCCTCACGCATGCCCGCGCCATTCGCGCCGAGCGCGCGCGAGCGGCCGAAGAAGGACGCGCCCCCCGCATTGCCGAGATGCTGGAGCAATGGGGCGGCGTGACGCTCGCCTACCGCAAACGCCTGGTGGACAGCCCTTCCTACACGCTCAACCACGAGGAAGTCGAGAAGGCCCTCGAGGAAGGCATCCGCTTTGCCGAATGCCTGGACCCACGCGCGATCGATGTCGATGCGCATGGCGCGGTCCGCTCGATCACGCTCGCCCGCCAGCTGCGCAGCGACGAGGGCCGGTGGTCCGACGCCGAAGGCGATGGGGCGACGCTCACCTGGCCTGCCCGGACCATTTTCGTTGCGGCCGGCACCCAGCCCAACACGGTGCTGGCCCGCGAGGACGCCCTGCACTTTTCGGTCGACGGCAAGTACTTCCGGGCGATCGACGAAGCGGGCGAGCCCGTGAAACCCGAGTACGCGACGAGCAAGCCCGAGCAGCCTCAGGTATTGCTCTCTCGCGCCGAGGACGGCCGCATGGTGTCCTTTTTCGGGGACCTGCATCCGAGCTACTTTGGAAATGTGGTCAAGGCGATGGGTTCGGCCCGACAGGGCTATCCGGTCGTCTCGCGCGTGCTGTCGCGTAAGACTCCGGCC
>Ga0169931_10002462_pt1 | contig 30154 bp, 31 predicted proteins | sample Kivu_15m_20L_FD_129675 | JGI IMG/M metagenome (GOLD analysis project Ga0169931, IMG submission 129675) | Freshwater microbial communities from Lake Kivu, Western Province, Rwanda to study Microbial Dark Matter (Phase II) - Kivu_15m_20L... | ecosystem: Environmental > Aquatic > Freshwater > Lake...
CAGCGCCTGGCCGATGCCCTGGACGGCGCCGCCGTCGAGCTGGCCGCGCACGATCAGGGGGTTCACCACCCGGCCCACGTCGTTGACCGAGGCGTACGAGACCACCGCGACCTCGCCGGTGCCGGGGTCGACCTCCACCTCGCAGAGGTGGCAGCCGTTGGGCCAGGTGGGGCCGGCGACCGCGCTGGTGGAATCGACGAACACCTGCCGGTCGGGCTGGCGGGCGGCGAGCTCGAACAGGCCGATGCGCCGGTCGGTGCCCACGATGGTGAACGTCGCGTCGCGGTACTCGAGGTCCTTCGGCGAGGCCTCGAGCGCCTCGGCCGCCAGTTCGGTGGCCCGCTCGACGGTGCGGCTCGAGGCCACCCGGACCGCCGAGCCGCCGGTGAACAGCGAGCGCGAGCCGGCGCTGCCGAAGCCCACCGCCCGGTCGGTGTCGCCCTGCACGATGCGCACCCGCTCGATGGGCACCCCGAACACGTCGACCGCGAGCTGCGCGTAGGTGGTGGCGATGCCCTGGCCCATCGCCTGGGTCGCCGAGGTGAGCTCGATGAAGCCGTCGGCCGACACCGTGACCGTGACCCGTTCCTCGAACGCGTTGCCGCCGGTCCATTCGAGGAACGAGGCGATGCCTCGGCCGCGCAGCCGGCCGCGGGCCCGCGATTCGGCGTGGCGGGCGTCGAAGCCGTTCCAGTCGGCCAGCGCGAGCGCCTGCGTGGTGATCGACTCGAAGGATCCGGTGTCGTAGACCTGCCCCATCGGGTTGCGGTAGGGCATCTGCTCGGGCCGGATCATGTTGCGGCGGCGCAGCTCGGCCGGGTCGAGGCCCAGGCGCCGGGCGGCCGCGTCCATCAGCCGCTCGATCACGTAGATGGCCTCGGGCCGGCCGGCGCCGCGGTAGGCCCCGGCGGGCGCGGTGTGCGTGAGCACCGCCCGCAGGTCGAAGTCGATCAGCGGGATGTCGTAGATGCTGGTGGAGACCCACGGGCCGATCAGCAGCTGGATCGCCACCCCGGTGCCGGTGGCGTAGGCGCCCACGTTGGCGTGCGTGCGCACCCGCAGCGCCAGCACCCGGCCGGCGGCGTCGAGCGCGAGCTCGGCCCGGCTGGCGATGTCGCGGCCGTGGTGGCTCGCGAGGAACTCCTCGCTGCGCTCGGCGCACCAGCGCACCGGCCGGCCGAGCGAGTGCGCGCACCAGGCGACCACCGCGTCCTCGGGATACAGGCCGGTCTTCATGCCGAAGCCGCCGCCCACGTCGCCCACCCGCACGCGGATGCGCTCCTTGGGCAGGCCGAGTACGTCGGCCAGCGTGTTGCGCGCCCCGGCCGGCATCTGCGAGGACAGCCGCACCGTGAGCCTGCCGGTGTCGGCATCGGGCACGGCCAGCACGCCGCGCGGCTCCATCGGGGTGGCGGCCAGCCGCTGGTTGACCAGCTGCAGCGAGACCACGTGGGCGGCGCCGGCGAACGCCGCACCGGCTGCCCCGGCGTCGCCGTGCAGCGCCTGCGCGGCGACGTTGTCGGGCGCCTCGGGGCAGACCGCCGGCGCGCCGGCAGCGAGCGCGTCGTCCAGGGCGACCACCGCCGGCAGGGGCTCGTACTCGACCCACAGTGCGTCGCAGGCGGCGCGCGCCTGCGCCGCGCTGTGCGCCACCACCGCCGCCACCGCCTCGCCCACGAAGCGCACCGTGTCCATCGCCAGCGCGTGCCGGGCCGGCGAGACGGGCGCGCCGCCGCCGGGGCGCTTGAACGCCTGGGAGGTGGGCAGGGGCCTGACGCCCGCGGCCTGCAGCTGCGCGCCGGTGATCACCGCCTCGACGCCCGGCAGCGCCAGCGCCGGGGCCGGGTCGATGGCGACGATGCGGGCATGCGGGTGCGGCGAGCGCACGAAGCACAGGTGCCGCTGGCCCGGCGCGTCCACGTCGTCCACATACCGGCCGGCGCCGGTGACCAGGGCCGGATCCTCGATCCGGCGCACCGGGTGGCCGCTGCCGAAGCGGCCCCAGGCCGACTCGCCGCTCATGCGCGCTCCTTCAGCAGGGCGGCGGCCCGGTGCACCGAGTCCACGATGGTCACGTAGCCGGTGCAGCGGCACAGGTTGCCCTCCAGCGCGTGCTCGATCTGTGCGTCGGTGGGCTGCGGGTGCTCGGCCAGCAGCGCGGCGGTGCTCATGATCATGCCGGGCGTGCAGAAGCCGCACTGCAGGCCGTGGCAGTCGATGAAGGCCTGCTGGATGGCGTGCAGGGCGCCGTCGGCGCCGGCCAGGCCCTCGATGGTCTGCACCGCGCAGCCTTCGGCCTGCACCGCGAGCAGGGTGCAGCTCTTGACGGCCTGACCGTCGATGAGCACGGTGCAGCAGCCGCACTGGCTGGTGTCGCAGCCGACGTGGGTGCCGGTCAGGCCGAGGGTGCGGCGCAGCACCTCGACCAGCAGCTCGGGGTTGCCGACCTCGGGGGCGACCTGGCGGCCGTTGACGGAGAAGCGAATGGTGGGCATGCAGCAGTGACGCAAGATGGGATGGCCGATGGTAGCGTGGAACCCGCGGGCCGGGCCCGCCGGACGTTCCGGGTGCGGCATGGCCCGAATGCGACCGGGTGCGACGGCCCGGCCGCCCGGGTGTGCCTGGCCGACCGAGCACGCACCGGGCGCGACCCTTCTGCCGGCCGGCCGACACCCGGTGCGGGCGCGAAGCGCCCTCGCTGTGACCGATTTCCTGCCTGCGGGGCCCCTGGGGCGGCCAGACTCCGGTCGAGAGCACACCCCCGCGAGGACGGACCGATGATCGAGCGCACCGACCTGTCCCCGGCCGCGGCGAGCGCGCCCGCCGCCTGCGCGGTCAGCGAGGCCCTGCGCGAACGCGCCCATTCGCTGATCCCCGGCGGCTGCCACACCTATGCCAAGGGTGACGACCAGTACCCTTCGAACGCGCCGGCCTTCATCGTGCGCGGCAGCGGCTGCCACATCTGGGACGTGGCCGGCCGCCGGTACATCGAGTACGCGATGGGCCTGCGCTCGGTCACCCTCGGCCACGCCTACCCGTCGGTGCTGGCGGCGGCCGAGCGGGCGATGCGCGCCGGCACCAACTTCAACCGGCCGTCCCCGATCGAGGGCGACTGCGCCGAGCTGTTCCTGTCGATGGTGCCGAAGGCCGAGATGGTGAAGTTCACCAAGGACGGCTCCACCTGCACCACCGCCGCGATCAGGCTGGCCCGCGCCTACACGCATCGCGACTGCGTCGCGATCTGCGCCGACAGCCCGTTCTACTCGTACGACGACTGGTTCATCGGCACCACCGCGATGGACGGCGGGATTCCCGAGATCGCCACTGCGCAGACGCTGCGCTTCCAGTACAACCGGATCGAGACCCTCCAGGCGCTGTTCGACGCGCATCCGAACCGGATCGCCTGCGTGATGCTGGAGCCGGCACGCTCGGTGGAGCCGGCCGATGGCTTCCTGAAGAAGGTCGAGGCGCTGTGCCGTCGCCACGGCGCGGTGCTGATCCTCGACGAGACGATCACCGGCTTTCGCTGGCACGCCGGCGGCGCGCAGGACGTCTACGGCGTGACCCCCGACCTGTCGATCTTCGGCAAGGCGATGGGCAACGGCTTCGCGGTCTCGGCGCTGGCCGGCCGGCGCGCGCTGATGGACCAGGGCGGCATCCGGGCGCCGGGCGCGCGCCGGGTGTTCCTGCTGTCGACCACCCACGGCGCCGAGCACCACGCGCTGGCCGCGGCGATGGCCACCATGACCGTCTACCGCGACGAGCCGGTGGTCGAGCACCTGCATGCGCAGGGCGAGCGGCTGCGCGCCGGGGTCACGGCGATCGTGGGCTCGCTCGGCCTGCAGGGGCACTTCGGCGTGGAGGGGCGCGGCTGCTCGCTGATGTTCACCTGCCGCGACCGCAGCGGCGCGGCCTCGCAGCCGATGCGCACGCTGTTCATGCAGGAGATGATCCGGCACGGCGTGCTCGCGCCGAGCTGGCTCACCGCCTATGCGCACACCGACCGCGACATCGAGCGCACCCTCGAGGCCTGCGGCGAGGCGCTGCTCGTCTATCGACGGGCGCTCGACGAGGGGCACGAGCGCTTCCTGGCGGGCCCGGCCACCCGCGGGGTCTACCGCCGCTACAACTGAGGCCGTCGCCGACGCCGCCCTGGCCGCGCCGGCGGCGGGCGTCAGCCCTCGTAGGTGCGGCCCACGGCCAGCAGCTCGGGCGTGCCGATCAGCGCGTTGAGCTGGTCGAAATCGAGCATCTCGTCGCGCATCGGCGCGGTGCTGCGGTGCCGGTGCAGGCTGCCGTAGTAGCGGCGCAGCGCGTGGGCGACCGCGCGCGCGGTGCCGCCCGGGAAGATCACGATCCGGTAGCCGATCCCGCCGAGCTCCCCGGCGTCCAGGATGGGGGTCGCGCCGCCCTCGACCATGTTGGCCAGCATCGGGACGCGCCCGGCGAACCGGTCGCAGGCGAGCTGCATCTGCTCGCGGCTGCGGACCGCCTCGACGAACAGCGCGTCGACCCCGCAGGCGAGGTAGGCCTCGGCCCGCTCGAGCGCGGCCTCGAAGCCCTCGACCGCCACCGCGTCGGTGCGCGCCAGGATCAGGGTGCGGTCGTCGTGGCGGGCATCGAGCGCGGCACGCAGCTTGCCGCACATCTCGCCCACCGGCACCACCGCCTTGCCCTGCAGGTGGCCGCAGCGCTTGGGGAAGGTCTGATCCTCGAGCTGGATCATGGCGGCGCCGGCGCGCTCGAACGCCCGCACCGTGCGCTGCGTGTTCAGCGCGTTGCCGAAGCCGGTGTCGGCGTCGACGATCACCGGCGCGGACACCCGCTCGGTGATCCGCGCCAGCGTGTCGGCCACTTCGGTGGCGGTGGTGAGGCCGACGTCGGAGCGGCCGAGGCGGGTGTAGGCGATCGAGGCGCCCGACAGGTACAGCGCCTCGAAGCCGGTCTGCTCGGCGACCAGGGCGGTGAAGGCGTCGTAGACGCCGGGCGCGAGCAGCGCGAGCGGCTGGCGCAGCCGCTCGCGCAGTGACGGGTGGTGGGACGGGTCGTTCACGGCGGCGTGCCTCCGAGTTGGTCGATCGCGGTGCCGGCTGCGATCCAGCCGCCGCCCACCGCGCTGAGCAGGCCGTTGCCGGCCAGGTAGCCCCAGGCGTCGTTGCCCGAGACGCCGCGGGCTGCGCCGCCGGCGGCCAGCAGGTTGGGCAGCGTGCCGCCGTCGGCGCGGCGCACGCGGCAGCGTTCGTCCACGTCGAGCCCGCCCTGGGTGTGGAAGAGCGCGCCGGTCACGCGGACCGCGTAGTAGGGCGCCCGGAGCCGGCGCCGGAAGCGGCGGCCCAGCGGGTCGGGGCGGTCGGGGTCCACGCTGGCGAGGGTGCGGGCGAGCACCGCCGCATCGCAGCCGATCAGCGCGGCCAGCGCGTCCACGTCGGCCGCGCGCCGCAGCGCGCCGGCGGCCTCGGCCGGGGTGAAGTCGGGGAAGCTGCGGGTCAGCGGCAGCAGCGGCTCGTCGAACACCTCCCAGGCCACGCCGCCGGGCTGCCCCAGCACGTGCACCGCGGCCTCGGAGTAGCCCTGCGACTCGTCGTGGAAGCGCTCGCCGCGCAGGTTCACCTGGATGCCGCCCTCCATGATGGTGGCCCAGCTCATCAGCGCGCCCTGCGGCGTGATCCAGGAGCCGTGGCCCTGGTAGCCCTGCAGATCGGCCAGTCCGGCGCCCAGTGCGCGGCCCCACCCGATGGCGCTGCCGTCGTTGCCGGTGTGGCCGCCGAAGGAGGCACCGTCCATCGCGGGCAGCAGCTCGCGCACCATCGCGGCGTTGCCGCCGAAGCCGTTGCAGGCCAGCACCAGCAGCTCGCAGCCCAGGTGCTCGAGGCGGCCGTCGGGGCGCTGGTAGCCCACGCCGGTCACGCGGCCGGCCTCGTCCACCCACAGCTCACGCACCACCGCCTCGGTGAGCAGGTCGGCGCCCAGGCCGGTGGCGGTGCGCTCGAGCGCGGCCATCAGCGCGGCGCCGGTGCGCTCGGGCACGCCGTGCATGCGGCGCACGCGGTGCCCCGGGTACAGGAAGCCGTCCTGCACCTCGAACGCGATGCCCAGCGACTCGAGCGTGTCGATCGCGTGGGGCACCGCGGCCACGTAGGCGTGGACCAGGTGCGGCGGCGCCTCGCCGGCGGTCTTGGCGATGATGTCCTCGGCGAACAGCGCCTGCGAATCCTCGATGCCGAGCGAACGCTGCAGCCGTGTGCCGGCCGCCGGGATCAGCCCCGACGAGAGGGCGGTGGAGCCGCTGGGCACCGCGTCGCGCTCGAGCAGCACGCAGTCGATCCCCGCCTGGCGCAGACGGATCGCGGTGGTGAGGCCGCAGGCGCCGGCGCCCACGATCGCCACTGCGATCCGGGGCGCCTCGTCGGGCAGGGGCGTGGCCCGCACGAGGCGCGGGCCGGCCGGTTCGGAGGTCATCGGGTGCGCTCCAGTGGGTGTCTTTGCGGGTCGGGCAGCCCGCCGTGCCGGTGCGGGCCGATGCGTGGGTACGGGCTCGTGGGGGGCACCGGCGGCGTCCTATCGGCGCGCCGCGCGCCGTGCGGGCGGCCGGCTGACGTCGAGGGTGACCCGGGCCGAGGCGTCGAGGGTGGCGCGCGGCGGCGGCTCGCCGTTGCCCCGCGGCTGCCAGCCGTCGCTCGCACCCACCTGCGACAGCTCCATCTGGTACTCGTAGCGGTCGGGCCGGTACAGGCCGTGCAGCAGCTGCACCGGGCGTTCGTCCACATCGTAGACCAGCCGGCGGACCTGCAGCAGCGCGGTGCCCACCGCCACCTGCAGCTCGGCGGCCACCTGCGCATCGGCCTGGCAGGCCGAGACCGTCTGGCGGGCCCGGCCGAGCGCGATCCCCGACTCCTCGATCAGCTGCAGCATGGGCTTGACCGCGAGCTCGCGCCGGCCGTAGCCGCGCACCAGGTCCTCGGGCACGCAGGTGGTGATCAGCGACACCGGGCCGGCGGCCGAGCTGCGCCGGCGCACCGCCTTGCGCAGGCGTGTGCCGTCGGGCACCTGCAGCGCCTGCGCGGTTTCGTGCGAGGCGTGGATGATGCGCCAGTCGAGCACCTTGACCGAGGTCCGGCGGCTCACCTGCACGAGGTTCTCGAGCAGCCCCGACAGCCGCGAGGTGCCGTGCCCGACGGCCGTCGGATCGCCGTTGCGGCGCCCCTGCTCGGCCCGGGTGGTGGGACGGGTGCCGCGCCCGGCCTCGCGCACGATCAGGTCCTCGCTCTCGAGCTGCTCGAGCGCCCGCCGTACGGTCACGCGGCCCACCCCGAACTGGCGGGCCAGCTCGAGCTCGCCGGGCAGGCCGGCGGCGAACCGGCCCTCCTGCAGCTGCTCGCGCAGCACCAGGTAGACCCGGTGGTACTTCGCGAGCGGCAGCGGCGCCGGCATCGCGCCGTTGGGCCGGGTCGACGGGGCGGGCGCCAGGCCTGCGCTGCCGGATCGTGGGGCGCCCATCGCGGTTCAGCGGGCGGTGAAGCCGCCGTCGGCACAGACCAGCTGGCCGGTGATGAACGAGGCCCGCGCCGACAGCAGGAAGGCGACCAGCTCGGCGATCTCTTCGGGACGGCCCAGCCGGCCCATGGGGATGCTGGCCTCCATGGCCGCGAGCGCGACCGGGTCGGCCCGGGTGGCGGCCACCATGGGTGTGTCGATCGGGCCCGGGCCCACTGCGTTGATCCGCAGGCCCTCGGCCGCCCACTCCAGCGCCAGCGATCGCACCATGCCGTTGAGGCCGGCCTTGGAGGCCGCATAGGCGGCGCCGCGGGCGTGGCCCACGCGGCCGATCTGGCTGCTGATCACCACCACGCTGCCGTCGGCCGCGGCGTCGGCCCGCATCCGGGCGATGGCGGCCCGCGTCAGCACGAAGGTGGCGCTCAGGTTCACCTCGAGCGTGTGCCGCCACTCGTGCAGGCTGGTGTCGTCGGAGCCCTTCTTGTAGAACACGCCGGCGCAGCAGGCCAGTGCGTCGAGGCCGCCCATGAGGCCGGCGGCGGCGTCGGGCAGCGCCGCGGTGGCCGCGTCGTCGAGCAGGTCGCGAACCAGCACCCGGGCCCCGGGGGCGTGCGCCTGCAGCGCCTCGCGCTGGGCCTCGTGCTGCGCCACCGCCACCACCTGCGCGCCGTGCGCCAGCAGCGCCCGCGCGCAGGCCAGGCCGATGCCGGAGCCGGCGCCGGTGACCAGGGCCCGGCGGCCCCGCAGCTCGGGGACGGGGGAGCGGTCCATCGGCTCAGAGCCCCAGGTACTTGCGACGCAGCTCGGGGTCGTCGGCCAGCTCGGCGGCCCGGCCCTGCATCGCCACCAGGCCGTTCTCGATGATGTAGGCGCGGTGGGCGATGGCGAGCGTCTGGATCGCGTTCTGCTCCATCAGCAGGATCGACTGGCCCTCGCCGTTGATCCGGCGGATCAGGGCGAACATCTCCTCGACCAGCAGCGGCGACAGGCCGAGCGAGGGCTCGTCCATGATCAGCAGCTCGGGCTCGGACATCAGCCCGCGGCCGATCGCGAGCATCTGCTGCTCGCCGCCCGAGAGGGTGCCGGCCAGCTGCGTGAACCGCTCCTGGAGCCGCGGGAAGATGGCCACCACGTGCTCGATGTTGCGGCTGCGCCGCGCGGTGCCGCGCACCAGGCTGCCCAGCTCGAGGTTCTCGAGCACGTTGAGGTTGGGGAAGATGCGACGGCCCTCGGGCACGTGGATGACCCCGCGCCGGACGATCTCGGTGGAGCTCAGGCCCACCAGTTCCTCGCCCTTGAAGCGGATGGAGCCGGCGAACGGCCGGTACAGCGCCGAGATGTTGTTGTTCAGGGTGGACTTGCCCACGCCGTTGCTGCCCAGCACGGCCACGATCTCGCCCTGGCCCACGTCGAGGTCGATGCCGCGCAGCACCTCCACCGTGCCGTAGCCGGCCCGCAGGCCCCGGATCTCAAGCATGGCCCGCTCCCGCGTGGCCGGCCGCCATCCGCTCGGCGGCGCCGCGGCCCAGGTAGGCCTCGATGACCGCCGGGTTGCCCACCACCTCGCGCGGCGCGCCCTCGGCGATGATCCGGCCGTACGACAGCACGTAGATGTGCTCGGACAGGCTCATCACCGCCTGCATCACGTGCTCGATCAGCAGCACCGTCACGCCGCTCGCGCGGATCCTGCGGATGATCTCGACGATCTCGACGATCTCGGACGGGTTCAGCCCGGCGATGACCTCGTCGAGCAGCAGCAGCTTCGGGCCGGTGGCGAGGGTGCGGGCCAGCTCCAGCCGCTTGCGGCCGGCCACCGTGAGGTCGGCGGCGGGCTGGTCGAGCTGCGCGCCCATGCCCACCTGGTCGGCCACCCGGCGCGCGTGCTCCCAGGCCTCGTCGCGGCGGGCGAAGCGCTGGTAGGCGCCCACGGCGATGTTCTCGTGGACGCTGAGCCGGGCGAACGGCTGGGTGATCTGGAAGGTGCGCACCATGCCGCGCCGCGCGATCTCGTGCACCGGCAGGCCGGTGATGTCCTGGCCCAGCAGGGTGATCCGGCCGGCGTCGGCCCGGTGGAAGCCGGCGATGCAGGCGAACAGCGTGGTCTTGCCCGCGCCGTTGGGGCCGATCAGGGCCACGATGCGGCCCTCGGGCACCTCGATGGACGCGTCGTCGACCGCGCGCAGGCCGCCGAAGATCTTGGTCAGGCCCTCGACCTTGAGCATCACGCGCCTCCCCGGCTGCCGCCGCGCCGCCGGAACAGGCGCTGGAACAGGTCGATCAGGCCGTTGGGCAGGAACGCGATGATGACCACCAGCAGCGCGCCGTAGATGACCAGCGACAGCCCCTGGACGTTGGTGAGCACCCGCGCCGCGTCGCCGATGCCGGCGAGCAGCACCGCGCCGATCAGCGGGCCGTAGACCGTGCCGGCACCGCCCACCATGCTCACCAGCAGCATCTCCACCGACTTGTCGACCCCGAAGGCGATCATCGGGTCGATGTAGAGGAAGTACTGGGCGAAGAACGCCCCGCCCATGCCGCACAGGGCGCCCGAGAGGATCAGCACCTTGACCTTCTCCCGGAAGACGTCGATGCCCAGCGCGCGCGCGGCGTCCTCGTTCTCGCGGATGGCTGCGAGCTGGGCGCCGAAGCGCGAGCGCTTGAGCCACACCGCGACCGCGATCGAGAGCACGGTGAGCGCCAGGATCACGAAGTAGAAGCCGATCCGCTCGGCGAACTGGAAGTTGGACGCGGCGGGACGGGCGGGGATCAGCAGCCCCAGCCCACCGCCGGTGAACTCCACCGAGTTGGTGAGGATGCGCATCACCTCGGCGAAGGCCAGCGTGATCAGCGCGAAGTACGAGCCCTTCAGGCCGGCGCGGAACGACAGGAACGCCACCACGAAGCCCATCAGCCCGCCGGCCAGCGCGCTGGCCGGCAGGCCCAGCCAGGGGTTCAGGCCGAAGCGCAGCTGCAGGATGGTGGAGGCGTAGCACCCCACCCCGAAGAACACCACGTGGCCGAACGACAGCTGGCCGGCGAAGCCGCCGGCGATGTTCCACGACTGGCCGATGAACGCGTAGAACAGCGCCAGCACGCCGAAGTTGACCCAGAACGGCGACGGCAGCACGAAGGGGAACGCGATGGCGACCGCCAGCAGGACGCCGTGCAGCAGCCAGTCGTGGCCACGGCCGGTGGGGTTCATTGGCGGGCCCCGAACAGCCCCGAGGGGCGCAACAGCAGGATCAGGATGAAGATCAGCGAGATGCCGATCTGCCCGAGGCTCTCGCCGAGGAACAGCCCGCCGAAGGACTCGGTGAGCCCCACGATGAGGCCGCCCACGACCGCGCCGAGGAAGCTGCCCATGCCGCCGAGCACCACCACGGTGAACGCCACCAGCACGAACACGTGGCCGGTGCTGGGCGAGACGTAGAAGATCGGCATCAGCAGGCAGGCGGCCGCGCCCAGGGTGGCCAGCCCGATGCCGTAGGAGATGGCGTAGACCCGGTCGACGTCGATGCCCACCAGTCGGGCGCCGACCCGCTCCTTGGCCACCGCGCGGATCGACTTGCCCACATCGGTGTGGCGGATCACCAGGCCGAGGACCGCGCACAGCGCCATGGCCGCCACGAACGAGATCACCTTGGGCAGCGACACGAGGTGCGGCCCGAGCTCGACCATGGTGTCGGAATACGAGACCGAGATGGTGCGGGTGTCGCCCTTGAAGAACATCAGCGCGAGGTTCTCGATCAGGATCGACAGGCCGAGCGTGATCAGCAGGATGTTCTCGTCCTTGCCCTTGGCGAGCTTGCCGATCAGGAAGCGGTACAGCAGGTAGCCGAGCGCGAACATCGCGGGCGTCATGATGAGCAGCGACAGGTACGGGTCGACCCGCAGCAGCGTCAGCAGGTAGTACACCCCGAACATCGCCAGCATCAGCATGCTGCCGTGGGCGAAGTTGATGATGTGCAGCACCCCGTAGATCAGCGTCAGGCCCGAGGCCACCAGCGTGTAGATGCCGCCGATGAGCAGGCCGTTGAGGGCCGCCGAGACGAGGATGGTCAGGTCCAATCGGGTTCCCCGGTCAGGAAAGGGCATGGCAGGGCCCGCGCGACCGCCGCAGCGGGCGCGCGGCGCCTGCCTCAGGTTGGCTGCGCCCGGCGGGCGGGCGCCCGGCCGTCAGCTCGCCTTGGGACGCGGGAAGACCGCCTTGGTGGACGCGAACTGGTTGGGCCAGACCACCTCGATGTCGCTGGTGGTGGCCTGCAGCAGCACGCCGGTGCCGCCGGTGTTCTGGCCGTTGACGAACTTCGTGGGGCCGTAGGGCATGAAGTGGTCGGACCAGGTGCTGGCCTCCAGCGCGGCGATGACCTTCTCGCGGTCGGCGGTGCCGGCGCGCTGCAGCGCGTCGGCGTACAGCATCACCGAATTCCAGCCGCAGTAGACCTCGAAGGTGAACAGGTTGCCGGTGGCCTCGACCCGGCGCTTCATCTCCTGCGACTTCGGGTTGCCCGGGTGGAACCAGTGGTTGAAGTCCATCATGTGCTGGGCCACCTGCGGCTGCTCCTTGACCAGCCGGTAGTTGAACCCGCCGCCCAGCACGCTGAACATCGCGGCCACGTCGATGCGCTGCTGGTGCAGCGTGCGGGCCAGCAGCACGTACTCGTTCTGGTAATTGCTCATGATCACCAGGTCGGGCTTGAGGCTGCGGATGCGCAGCGCGACGTTGGAGAAGTCGCGCGTGGGGTTGGCGTGCTTGATGGTCTCGAGCGGCTGCACGTTGATGGAGGGCAGCTTGCCGGCCAGCAGGCGGGCGGTGCCGGTGCCGAACTCCGACTCCTCGTGGATCAGTACCGCGGTCTTGGCCACGTTGCCGGCGGCACCGTTGACCTGGCCCAGCGCCATGATGGCGTCGTCGACGCACTTGCCGAAGCCGGGCGCGAGCCGGAACACGTTCTTCAGGCCGCGGTTGACGATGTTGTCGGACACGCCGACGTCGATCAGGAACGGGGTGTTGTACTTGGCCGCCGCCTGGGTGGCCGGCAGCGCGATGGCGCTGGAGAAGCAGCCCACGTACGCCGACACGCCGGCCTGGTGCAGGCGCTCGACCTCCGAGACGCCGATCTCGGGGCGCGACTGGGAGTCGCCCAGCGCGGCCTCGAGCCGGGCGCCACCCATCGACTGGATGCCGCCGGCGGCGTTGACCGCGTCGATCGCCATCTGGCAGCCCAGGCGGCCCTGGCCGCCGCTGTAGGCGAGACCGCCGCTCACCGGGTGAACCAGGCCGATCCTGACGGGGGCGGGCTGGGCCTTGAGCAGGGCGGGGGCGCCCAGCACGGAGGTGGCGGCGCCGGCCTGCAGCAGCTGGCGGCGGGAGATGCGGGCTGGGGATGTCATACGGCGTCCTCGTGGGGTGGGGGCGGGGCCATTTGTTTTAAACATAGAACAATTGGCCTGGACTATGGAGGGGCCGGCGGGGTAGTGTCAAGACCCTGTTCCCGGGCCCCGCGGCCGCCCACCGATGGATCACCCGCTCTACGACTACGCTGCACTGCCGGGCCGGGAGCCGGTCCGGATGCCGCAGGGCGGGCGGCTGCACGCCTACGTGCTGCTGTGCCTCGAGCACTGGGATGCCGAGCCCGAGGCGGGCGCGGTGCGCGATCCGCGTTTCGTGGGCGAGTTCGGCAGCTTCTCGCCCGACTACCGCAGCTGGACCCAGCGCGAGTACGGCCTGCGGGTGGGCGTGTTCCGGGTGATCGATGCGCTGCGCGCGGTGGGGGTCGTGCCCGCGGTGGCCGCCAACGCGCGGGCCCTGCGGCGCCTGCCCGGGCTGGTCCGAACGCTCGACGAGTGGGGCTGCGAGTGGGTGGCGCACGGCATCAGCGCCTCCGACATCATGCACTCGCGCATGTCGCCGCAGCGCCAGCGCGACCACGTCGTGCAGTCGCTGCAGGCCTTCGACGAATGCCTGGGGCGGCGCCCGGCCGGCTGGCTCAGCCAGGACTGGGGCACCAGCCCCGACACCTTCGCCCTGCTCGCCGGGGAGGGCCTGCGCTACACGCTCGACTGGTGCAACGACGACCAGCCCTACCCGCTGCACACCCGGCCGCCCATCGCCGCGGTGCCCCTGTCGGCCGAGTGGGACGACGTGCAGTGCCAGTGGCTGCGCCACCTGTCCCCGCACGATCACGCGCGGCTCGCGCTCGACGCCTTCGACCGCCTGCGCGCCGAGTGCGCCCGGCAGGCGCGCGGCGCGGTGTTCGGCCTGGCGCTGCACCCGTGGGTCTGCGGCATGCCCAGCCGGATCGGCGCGCTGCGCGGGCTGCTCGCCGACCTGCGCGCGCGCGAGGCGGTGGCCTGGACCACGCCGGGCGCGCTGGCCGCTGCGGTCTGCCCCACCGAACCCCCCGTCGGGGAGCCATCGCCATGAATGCCCTGGACTCGCTCGGCCGCTTCGCGGCCACCCTGCGCTTCGGCGACCTGCCCGAGCCGGTGCGCGATCACACCGGCTGGATCCTCGCCGACACGCTGGCCGCGATCGTCGCCGGCTCGGCCGAGCCGGAGCTGCGTGCGCTGGCCGCGCGGCAGCCGGCGCAGCCGGGCGCCACCCTGCCGGGCCTGGGGCGCACGACCGCGCCCGCCGGCGCGGCGCTGGTCAACGGCACCGCCGGCACCTTCCTCGAGATGGACGAGGGCAACCGCTTCTCGCGCGGGCACCCCGCGGTGCACGTGCTGCCGGCGGCGCTCGCGCTGGCCGAGACGCTGCCGACCGACGCCGACACCTTCCTGTCGGCCCTGGTGGCGGGCTACGAAGTGGGTTCGCGCCTCGGCGCGGCCTCGCAGCTGCGCGGTGCGATGCACCCGCACGGCACCTGGGGCACGATCGGTGCGGCCGCGGCCAGCGCCCGCGCGCGCGGATTCGACGAGGCGCGGGTGCGCGAGGCGATCAACGTCGGTGCGTCGCTCACCCTCGCCACCTCGAAGAAGACCATGCTCGAGGGCGGGCTGGTCCGCAACGTGTACGCCGGCCTGAGCAACCACAACGGACTGCTCGCGGCCGAGCTCGCGGGCTGCGGCTTCACCGGCGAGCGCGACGGGCTGCAGTCGCTGTTCGGCACGATCGTCTCCGAGCGCTTCGACACCGGGGTCGTGCTGCGCGACCTCGGCACCGACTGGCACCTGATGCACAACTACTTCAAGCGCCACTCCTGCTGCCGCTACAACCACGGCACGCTCGACGCGCTCGACGCCATCGACGCCCGCGAGGGCCTGCCGGACGCCGACCGGGTCGCCCGCGTGCGGGTGCGCACCTACGGGCTGGCCGCCGAGCTGCGCGACCCGGCGCCCCGCAACACCCTGGCCGCCAAGTTCTCGGTGCCGTTCGCGGTGGCCACCCGGCTCGTCAACCGCCACAGCGGCCTGGCGGCCTTCACCTGGGACGCGGTGCGCGACCCGGCGGTGCAGGCACTGGCCGCCCGGGTCGAGGTGCTCGAGGACGAGGCGATGTCCGGGCGCCTGCCCCAGGAGCGTCCCGCCAAGGTGTGCATCACCACCGTGGAGGGGCGGGTGCTCGAGGCGGCGGTGGGCGTGAACCGGGGCGACGACGCCTCGCCGTACACCCCGCAGGAGCTCGGCGACAAGTTCCGCGAGCTGTGCGGCCGGGTCTGGCCGGGCGCGCACGCCGACGAGCTGCTGCAGGCCACCCTGGGGCTGGTCCGCGACCGCGTCGCGCTGCCGCACTGGCTCGAGCTGCTGCGCCGGCCGCCCCGGGCCTGATCGCGCCGTGGTTGACGGCCCCCAGCGATGTTCGCAGTATCGGACCCCTGCCGCCGCGTCCGCCGGCGCGGCCTTCCACCCATCCACCGAGCCCCGCGCATGCAGACGACCGACAAGACCGCCAGGCAGCTGTACGCCGAGATCAAGGCCAACCCCACCCGCAAGCGTCTGGGCTTCGGGCGCATGCCGGCCCTGATCAACGTCGATCCCCAGAAGGCCTACACCCGCGTGGGCGAGTTCGTCACCGCCTACGAGACCGACCCGCGCCAGATGGAGTACATCAACACGCTGGCGGCCGAGTTCCGCGCGCGCGGCTTCCCGGTGGTCTGGACCTACGTGGCCTACATGGAGTCGGGCGAGGACTGCGGGGTCTGGGGCACCCGCAGCAACACGCCCGACTCGCTGCAGAACATCAAGGTGGGCAGCCGCCGCGCCGAGTTCGACGACCGGCTGGTGATCGACCACCGGCGCGACATCGTCGTCAACAAGCGCATGGCATCGGCCTTCTTCGAGACCCACCTGGGGTCGATCTTCACGTTCCACGGCGTGGATACCGTGGTGGTCACCGGCGGCTCCACCTCGGGCTGCGTGCGCGCCACCGTGGTCGACAGCCTGCAGCGCAGCTTCCGGACCATCGTCCCCGAGGAGTGCGTGGCCGACAAGCACGAGAGCCCGCACTACGCCAACCTCTACGACATGGCGCTGAAGTACGCCGACGTGCTGAGCTTCGAGGAGACCCTGGCGCAGCTGCGCCAGGTGCCCGCCCGCAGCGCCGCCGGGGGCTGAACGTGGCCCGCGACCCCGGCTTCTACGACTACCTGCCCTACGACCGGCGGCCGGTGATCCGCTGGCCGGGGGGCGCCCGCGTGGCCTTCTGGGTGGCGCCCAACATCGAGTTCTACGAGCTGAACCCGCCGCGCAACCCGGCGCGCGCGCCCTGGCCGCGCCCGGCGCCCGACGTCCAGAACTACTCGTACCGCGACTACGGCAACCGGGTGGGCTTCTGGCGCATGCTCGAGACCATGAGGCGCTGCCACATGCGCGGCAGCGTGTCGCTGAACGTCGCGGTCTGCGAGCACCACCCCGAGGTGATCGCCGCCTGCGCCGAGAACGGCTGGGAATTCTACTCCCACGGCACCTACAACACCCGCTACCTGATGGGCATGACCGAGGCGCAGGAGCGCGCGGTCATCCAGGACTCCATCGACACCATCCGCCGCCACACCGGGCAGAAGCTCGACGGCTGGCTCGCGCCGGCGCTCACCTACACCGAGCGCACGCTCGACCTGGTGGCCGAGATGGGCCTCACCTACGTGTGCGACCTGTTCCACGACGACCAGCCCGGCCCGGTCAAGGTGAGCAGGGGCCGGCTGGTCAGCCTGCCGTACTCGCTCGAGATGAACGACACCATCGTCTACAACGTGAACCTGGTGTCGCCGCGCCGCTATGCCGACATCCTGAAGCGGCAGTTCGACCGGCTCTACGCCGAAGGGGAGGCCTCCGGCACCGTGATGTGCATCCCGCTGCATCCCTACCTGATCGGCCAGCCCTACCGGCTGGCCGCGTTCGAGGAGGCGCTGGCCTACATCACCGGGCACGACCGGGTGTGGCTGGCCACCGGCCGCGAGATCGCGGCCTGGTTCGCCGAGCACCACTTCGACGCGTTCGCCGCGGCTTCGATCCCGGTGGGGGAGGCGCCGTGAGCCAGCCGCTGCCCGACGACTACCTCGACTACCCGCTGCGCCGTCATGGCATGGACCACGACCGCTACGACTGGTCGATGCTGCCGAAGCGCCCGCCGGTGCGCTGGCCGGGGCGCGCCCGGATCGCGCTGTGGGTGGTGCCGGCCCTGGAATGGTTCCCGCTCGACATGAAGGGCCAGCCCTTCAAGCCGCCGGGTGCGATGCAGACCGCCTACCCCGACCTGCGCCACTACACGCTGCGCGACTACGGCAACCGCGTGGGCATCCATCGCGTGATGCGGGCGCTCGAGCGCCACGGCGTGCCGGCCACGGTGGCGGTCAACGCGGCGGTGGCGGTGCGCTACCCCACGCTGCTCGAGGCCTGCGTGCAGCGCGGCTGGGAGGTCATCGGCCACGGCCTCGACATGGATCACCTGCACCACGGCGGCCTCGATCCGGAGCGGGAGCGGGGCTGGATCGCGCAGTCCCTCGAGATCCTCACCCGGGCCACCGGCGCACGGCCGCGGGGCTGGCTCTCGCCGGCCAAGTCGGAATCGTTCGCCACTCCCGACCTGCTCGCCGGGGCCGGCATCGAGTACGTGTGCGACTGGGTCAACGACGACATGCCGTACCCGATGCGCACCACCCACGGCCCGCTGGTGGCGATGCCCCACCCCATCGACATCGACGACGCCACCATCCTGGTGGCCAACCACCACACCGAGGACGACTTCCGCGACGCGCTGATCGACCAGTTCGACCTGCTCTACCGCGAGGCCTCCGAGGACGACGGCCGCGTGATGGCCGTCTCGCTGCACCCCTGGGTGATCGGCCAGCCCTACCGGATCGGCGCGCTCGAGCAGGCGCTCGACCACATCGTCCGCCACCGCGGGGTCTGGGCCGCCACCGGCGGCGCGATCCTCGACGCCTGGCGTGCCTGCCAAGCGCAGGCCTGAGCCGTGCCGGTCATCGACGCGTCGCCGGCCGGAACGGTCGCGTTCGTGCGCCACGCCGCCACCTACCAGCGCGACGGCCGGGTGCTGCGTGAAGGCGGCGCCGCCCGGCCCGATGCCTCGGCACTCGTGCGGGCCTTTCTCGAGGCGATGCAGGCCCGCGACCTGCCGGTTGCCGGGCGGATGCTCGCGCCCGGCTTCACCATGACCTTCCCGGGCGCGGCCCCGATGCACCGGCTCGAGGAGCTGGTGGCCTGGGGCCGGGGGCGCTACCAGCGGGTGGGCAAGGTGTTCGAGCGCTTCGACGAGTGCTGGGGCGACGATGCCACCGTCGTCTACTGCAGCGGCACGCTCGAGGGTATCTGGCCCGACGGCTCGGCGTTCTCGGGCATCCGCTTCATCGACCGCTTCGAGGTGGCCGACGGGCTGATCCGCCGGCAGGACGTCTGGAACGACCTGGCCGTGGTGCGGCCGGCTGCCGGCTCCTGAGGCGCGCCATGGTCGCCATGCACGAACGCATCGCCTGGTCGGCCCGGCCCGAGCGCCCCCCGCTGGCCTGGCCCGGCGGCGCCCGGCTCGCGCTCTGGGTGGCGCCGAACATCGAGCACTACGAATACCTGCCCGCCCAGGTGCGGGTGCGCGACCCCTGGCCGCGCGTGCCGCATCCGGACATCCTGGGCTACGGCCTGCGCGACTACGGCAACCGGGTGGGCGTGTGGCGGCTGATGGAGGTGTTCGACCGGCTGGCCATCCGCTGCACCGTGTCGCTGTCGATGTCGGTGCTCGACCGGTACCCGCCGATCGCCGAGGCCATGATGGCGCGCCGCTGGGAGTTCATGTCGCACGGGCTCTACAACACCCGCTACCACTGGGGCCTGAGCGAGGACGAGGAGCGCGCCGCCATCGAGGAGTGCCAGGCCATCCACCGGCGCCACACCGGCCGCGGGTTGCCGGGCTGGTTCTCGCCGGCGGCCTCCAACACCCTGAACACGCCCGACCTGGTGGCCGAGGCCGGCATCGGCTACCTCTGCGACCTGTACCACGACGACCAGCCCACGCCGCTGCGGGTGCGCCGCGGCGAGCTGCACTCGCTGCCCTACAGCATGGAGCTCAACGACAGCATCGCCTGGCGCCGCGGCATGGAGGCCGAGGCCTTCGCGCGCAAGATCCGCGACGAGTTCGACGTGCTGTATGCCGAGGGCGGTCAGGTGATGAACGTCGCGGTCCACCCGTTCATCATGGGCCAGCCCCATCGGGTCGCGCACCTCGAGCAGGCGCTGGCCTACGTGCTGGGCCACGACGGCGTCTGGTGCGCCACCGGCTCCGAGATCATCGACTGCTACCGCCGGCAGGCCGCCGGCGCCACGCCGTGAACGCCGCCGCGGTCGCCGACTACATCGCGGCGTTCGAGGTGGCGCGGCCGGTGGACCCCGGCCGCGCCGCGCTGGTCATCGTCGACATGCAGTACGCCACCGGCTCGCGCCAGGGGGCGCTCGCACGCCGGCTGCAGGCCGAGGGCTCCCGCTTGGGCGACTACCGGTTCGACCGGATCGAGCGCTGCGTGCTGCCCAACGCCCTGCGGCTGCGCGAGCGGTTCGCCGAGCTGCGGCGGCCGGTGCTCCACGTGACCATCGGCGCCGCGCTGCCCGATGCCAGCGATGCGCCGCCGCACATGCGCCGGCTGTTCGTGGAGTGCCGCAACTTCCTCGGCAGCCGCGAGCACGAGATCGTCGACGAACTCAGGCCGCGGGCCGGCGAGCACGTGCTGCGCAAGACCACGGTGGGCGCCTTCGCCTCCACGAACATCGACAGCCTGCTGCGCGCGCTGGGCTGCGAGCAGCTCTACCTGACCGGCGTGTCCACCAACATGTGCGTGGAGACCACCGCGCGCGAGGCCGCCGACCGGGGCTACGGCGTGACCCTGGTGGAGGATGCCTGCGCCACCACCCACGAAGACCTGCACCACGCGACGATGCGCAACTTCCAGCGACTGTTCGGCCGGGTGCGCGGCACCGTCGAATCGCTGGCCGAACTGGAGGTGGCCGATGGCCGATGACACCGGGCGCCCCGTCCGGCGGGTGCTGGTGGTGGTGCCGTTCGCGATGTCGGCCGACAACCTGCTGCTGCGCCAGGCGCAGCTCGAGGGGCTGTCGTTCGGCGACGGCATCCGCTTCGAGTACCGCGCGGTCAGGGCGGGCCCGCTCAACTACGCGAGCCACCACGACTTCGTGCTGGCCGACGCCGCCAACTTCGATGCCGGCTGCCGCGCCCAGCAGGAGGGTTTCGACGCGGTCTGCATCGACACCATGAGCGATTCGGGCGTGGCGGCGCTGCGCTCGGTGCTCGACATCCCGGTGTTCGGGCCGGGCCGCGCGTCGATGCTCACCGCGCTGATGTTCGGCGACCGCTTCTCCATCCTCACCATGGCCAGCCGCTGGAAGCCGCTCTACAAGAAGGCGCTCGACGAACTGGGCCTGCACCACAAGTGCGCCTCGGTGCGGGCGATCGAGGTGCCGCCCGACAACCAGTCGCTGCTCTCGGGCAAGGAGGCCGACGTGTTCCCGCTGCTCGAGGCGGCCGGCCGCCGCGCGGTCGAGGAAGACGGCGCCGAGGTGCTGATCCTGGGCTCCACCACCATGCACCAGGCGCACGGCTGGCTGAGCGCGCGCCTGCCGGTCCCGGTGATCAATCCCGGGCCGCTCAGCTACAAGCTCGCCGAGGCGGCGCTCGACCTCGGCCTGCGCCACAGCCGGGTCGGCTATCCGGCCCCCATGCACCCCCGCCTCGACCTGCTGCAGCACCTGTTCGCCGCGGCGGCGTCGTTCGGCGACCGACCCTGAGGAGACCGCCATGCCCCATCGGCTCACCCCGACGCAGATCGATGCCTACGAGCGTGACGGATTCGTCTCGCCGATCGACGTGCTCACGCCCGAGGAAGTGCGGTCCTGCCGTGCCGAGCTCGAGGACTGGGAGGCCGGGCGGGGCCAGCCGATCGACTTCCCCGAGAAGTCGAAGTCGTACCTGCTGTTCGGCTGGGCCGACCGCCTGGTCCATCACCCGCGGGTGCTCGACGCGGTGGAGGACCTGATCGGCCCCGACATCCTCGTCTACCACTCCACGCTGTTCCTGAAGGAGGCCCGCACGCCGGCCTACGTCCGCTGGCACCAGGACAGCACCTACTTCTTCCTGGAGCCGCACCTGCACGTGACGGCCTGGGTGGCGCTGTCGGACGCCACCGTCGAGGCGGGCTGCATGCGGGCCCTGCCCGGCAGCCACCGGTGGGGCGCCTTCGAGCACGACGACAGGCCCGGGCCGATGAACATGATCCGGCGTGGCCAGGGCATCAGCGACCGGTTCGACCACGAGACCGGCACCTTCATGCCGGTGCTGGCCGGCCAGATGTCGCTGCACCACACCGACCTGGTCCACGCCAGCGGCGCGAACGACAGCGCCGACCGCCGCATCGGGTACGCGATCAGCTACATCCCGGCGCAGGTGCGGCCCACCGGGCACGTGAAGCCCTCGGCGCTGTGCGTGCGCGGGCGCGACCACGGCCACTTCGTGCCCGAGCAGCGGCTGGGCATGCCGCTGTCGGACGAGGCGCGGCGGGCGCACACCGAGGCGCTCGCGCGGTTCCGCGCGCTGCAGGACGCGGGCTTCGCGCCGGCCTGAACGGCGCCGGCGCGGGCGGTCGGGGCAGACCCTCGCGGGCGCGGGCGCGGCCGCAGCGACTCAGGCGCCGCGTGCCGTCGCCGGCAGGGCCCGGCGCAGCGCGAACATCAGCCCGATCGTGGCGAGCACCAGCCCGGTCGCGGCGACCAGCACCACCTCGGGCGAGCCGAGCGCGTCGGCGAGCGAGCCGACCAGCCGCGGCAGCACGCCCATCCCGAGGTAGAACAGCGTGTAGAAGAGCCCCAGCCCGATCGCCCGGGCCGGTGGCGACAGGAAGCGGGCCGGCGCGGCCACCAGCACGCCGGCCGCGGTGCCCGACAGCAGGCCGGCCGCGGTCAGCCAGGGCAGGGGCGGGGCGCCGAGCCGCACGGCGGCGAGGCAGACCGCCCAGCCGAGCAGGCCCGCGACGGCGATGGTCATGGGCCGGCCGGAGCGCGCGATCAGCCAGCCGCCGACCGGGATCGACAGGATCGTGGTGGCGGTCAGCGTGGCGGTGATCGCGCCGGCCTGCGACACCGGCAGGCCGCGGATCGCGAACAGGGCCGGCAGGAACGCCACCATCAGCGCGAAGGCCACGTTGTAGGTGGTCCAGGCCGCTGCGGCCAGGGCCAGTCGCAGCGGGTCGCCCGGGGCCAGCGCCGACAGCCGCAGCGCACCGGTGGCGGCGGCGCCCGGCGCCGGCCGGTACAGCCACAGCACGAGCACGAGCGACAGCAGCGCCAGCGCGCCGGTCAGCGCGAAGGCGGCGGCCGGCGCGGCGGCGAGCGCGACCGGGCCGAGCACCACCAGCCCGATGCCGATGCCCATCGGCCAGGTGCTCACGAAGATCGCCATCGCCAGCTCGATCTCGCGGCCGGCGAACCAGTCGGCCACCATCTTCGAGGCGGTCACGTTGAACAGCACGCCGCCCACGCCGCCGAGCAGCCGCCCTGCTTCCAGCGTCCGGACGTCGGGCGCGGACGCGCACAGCGCCGCGCCGGCCAACATCAGCGCGGTGCCCGCGATGGCGATCCGCCGGTCGCCGAAACGTGCGCTCAGCAGCCCGCCGGGCAGCGCCAGCAGCACCCCCGGCAGCAGGAACAGGCCGACGAGCCAGCCGATCTCGCCGAGCCCGAGGCCCCATTGCTCGCGCAGCAGCGGCGCGGTGGAGCCGACTGCCTGGAACTGGAAGCCCATCGCGACGCGTGCCGCCGAGAGCACCCACAGCGCGCGCCAGCGTCCGGACATGGCGATGCCCGGGGCCCGTCAGCCGCCGGGCCCCGGGCCCTGCACACAGGGCGCCGCGCCCGGCACGAAGTGCAGGTCGGCGAACCCGGCGCGGGCCGATTCGCCGGTGTTGTCGGTGTCGGCGGTGATCGCGAGCTGCGCCACCGCCGCCTTCGGCCCGAAGTGGGCCCGCGCGTCGGCCGCCACGTCGCGGCGCTCCCAGACCCAGCGGCCGGCCTCGGCCGCGCCGCTGCGCTGGACGATCATGATTGCGCGCTCGGTGTAGGCGTTGGGCCGCACCGTGCCCACCGGCTGGCGGTTGTCCCAGACGTAGTTCAGCGCCGCGTCGGGCACGTCGGCGCCCCAGATCGCCCGGGCCACCGCGAGCTGCGCGCGCAGCCCCAGGCCCTGCTCGGCCCGCGGGATGGCCAGGCTCACGTAGACCCGGGCCGCGTAGTCGTCGCCCTGGCGGGTGGCCATGTCGGCGCCGGCGAGGGGCGCGTCGACCCGCCAGCGCCAGCACAGCACCGGCGTGGCCGCGAGGTCCACCGTGACCGGCCGCGCGAGCAGCGACATCGCCCGGCTCGACTGCACCTCCACCGCGGCCACGCCGTCCCACTCGCGGGCACGGAAGGTGTTGCGTGCGACCCGCTGGTCGAGCTGGAACTCGCGCCAGTCGCCGATCCCATCGGCGAACCGGCCGATCCAGAGCGCCTGCGAGGCGTCGGCAGCGGCGCCGGACGCGGCGGCGGCCAGGGCCAGGGTGGCCAGCGCCCCGACGACCCTCGGACGCATCACGCCAGCGCCTCCGACAGCAGGTGCGCGGCGCGGTCGCGCTCGGCCACCAGGTCGTGCTGGAAGCGCAGCACCTGCGCGATGACCTCCGGCAGCGGGCCGGCGAGCGCCACCCGGATGCAGCGCGAGGCCTCGGCGAACGCGCCGGCGCGACGCAGCAGGTCGACCTCGATCGCGGCGTCGGTGCCGGGCTGCTCGCCCAGTCGCCGGCCGGCGGCCCGGGCCATGCGCAGCGCCGCCACCGCCAGCCGCCGGCAGGCCTCGGCCCCCGCCTCGTCCTGCGCGTCGTCGGCCACCCAGGCGGCCGCCAGCGTCGCCCAGAACGATTCCGCCAGCGCGCCGGCGCCGGCCTCGATGCGGGCGCGGCACAGGAATTCGGCGGCCTTGTCGGGCAGGGCCGGATCGTCGAGCAGCGCGCGGTAGTCGTCCTCGGCGACCGCCGCGTCGGCACCGGCCAGCGCCACGCCCAGGTCGCGGGCGCAATGGCCGCAGGACACGCAGCACTGCACCTGCAGCGGCAGCGCCGAGCGCAGGGTCTCGGGCGGGCGGGTGTCCAGGTCGGCCGATCCGTAGGCATTGCGGCCGTCGGGCCGCCGCACGTGGTTGACGCAGCCGCACACGGCGCAGGTGACTTCGCTCTCGACGAACCCGGTCATCGGGCGGACTCCGGCATGAAGCGACGAACCTGGGAGCGCATGATCGCATCCTCCGGGGTCTGTTGGACCACCGCCCGAAACCGCAACCGCAGGTTGTCACCTCGGGGTGCGCTGCCTGGCGCCGCCCGCCCGACCCGGGGGCGCGTCTGCGGAAATCGCTGGCCGTCGGGCCCGGCGTCGGTAGAATCGCCCGTCCCATCCGCGACCGGAGCCGCAGGTGATCGTCGTCGACAACGTGGTCAAGCGCTTCGGCGGGGTGGTGGCCGTCGACGGCTGTTCGCTCGAGGTGGCCCCGGGCTCCATGACCGGCCTGATCGGGCCGAACGGCGCCGGCAAGACCACCCTGTTCAACCTGATCGCCGGCTTCTTCCCGCCCTCGTCGGGCCGCATCTCGGTGGGCGGGCGCGACGTCACCGGGCGGCGCACCGACGAGCTGTTCCACCTCGGGCTGGTGCGCACCTTCCAGATCCCGCACGAATTCTCGCGGATGACGGTGCTCGAGAACCTGCTGGTGGTGCCGGCGGGCCAGTCGGGCGAGTCCCTGATCACCGGGCTGTTCGGCTGGGGCCGGATCCGCGCCGAGGAGGCGAAGGTGCGGGCGCGCGCGCACGAGGTGCTGGAGTTCCTGCGCCTGACCCACGTGGCGGCGCAGCCGGCGGGCGCGCTCTCGGGGGGCCAGAAGAAGCTGCTCGAGCTGGGTCGGGCGATGATGTCGGGCGCCCGGACCATCCTGCTCGACGAACCGGCAGCCGGCGTCAACCGGACCCTGCTCGCCACCCTGCGCGACGACCTCAAGCGGCTGCACCGCGAGGGCTACACCTGCCTGGTGATCGAGCACGACATGGACTTCATCGGCGACCTGTGCGACCCCATCTACGTGATGGCCGAGGGCCGGGTGCTGATGAAGGGCACGATGGCCGAGATCCGCGCCAATCCGCAGGTGCAGGAGGCCTACCTCGGCGGAGCGGCCCTCAAGCAGGAGCGCGTCGCATGAGCCTGCTCTCGGTCGAGAAGGTGCGCGGGGGCTACGGCGAGGCCGACATCCTGAACGGCGCGAGCCTGCAGGTGGGCGAGCGCGAGATCGTGGTGATCATCGGCCCGAACGGCGCCGGCAAGTCGACGCTGATGAAGTCGGTGTTCGGCCTGGTGCGGCTGCGCGAGGGGCGGGTGGTGCTCGGTGGCCAGGACATCACCAACGCCAAGCCCGAGTCGCTGGTGTCGAAGGGGCTGTCCTACGTGCCGCAGGAGAAGAACGTCTTTCCGTCGCTGACCGTGCAGGAGAACCTCGAGATGGGCGCGTTCGTGCGCCGCGACGACTGGCGCCCGGCCATGGAACGGGTGTACGCGCTGTTCCCGCCGCTCGCCGAGAAGCGGCGCGCCACCGCCGGCTCGCTCTCGGGCGGGCAGCGGCAGATGGTCGCGATGGGCCGCAGCCTGATGGTCGAGCCCAAGCTGATGCTGCTCGACGAGCCCACCGCCGGCCTGTCGCCGAAGTACATCGACCTGATCTTCGAGTGCGTGAAGGCGATCCACGCGCAGGGCGTCGCGGTGCTGATGGTGGAGCAGAACGCCAAGCAGGCGCTGGGCATCGCCACGCGGGGCGTCGTGCTGGTGGCGGGCGAGGACCGCTTCACCGACGCCGGCCCCGCCATGCGCGACAACCCGGATGTCGCCCGCATGTTCCTCGGAGGCTGACGATGCAGGACTTCTTCAACTTCTACCTGCTGCCGGGCCTGGTGCTGGGCTGCATCTACGCGCTGGGCGCGGTGGGCCTGTCGCTGCTCTACGGGATCCTGCGCTTCGCGCACTTCGCGCACGGCGACATGATGACCTTCGGCGCCTACATCGCGCTGGCGCTGGTGGCGGGCCTGGGGATGTCGGCCTACGGGGCGCTGCCGGTCGCGATCGCGGCCACCATCCTGCTGGCGTTCGCGATCGACCGCCTGTTCTACCGGCCGCTGCGCAACCAGTCGCCCGCGGTGCTGCTGATCTCGGGCTTCGGCATCGCGCTGATGGTGCGGGCGGTGGTGCTGTTCGTCTGGGGGCCGGGCACCGAGGTGTACCAGACCGGCATCCAGACCCCGATCGTCTGGGAGGGCTTCCGGATCCAGCAGCGCCACGTCTGGATCCTGCTGATCACCCTCTCGATCGCGGTGGCGCTGCACCTGTTCCTGTCGCGCACCCGCACCGGCAAGGCGATGCGCGCGATGAGCGACAACGCCGACCTCGCGCGGGTCAGCGGCATCCCGGCCGACCGCGTGATCCTCTGGACCTGGGCGCTCGGCGCGGGGCTGGCGGCGGTGGGCGGCGTGCTGCTGGCGATCGACACGCAGCTCTCGCCGCAGATGGGCTGGAACATCCTGCTCGCGATGTTCGCGGCGGCCATCCTCGGCGGCATCGGCAAGCCCTACGGTGCGTTCGCCGGCGGCCTGATCCTCGGCCTGGCCGAGGAGCTGGCCAGCGCGCCGATCTTCTTCGGGCAGCCGCTGGTGACCCCCGACTACAAGATCGGCGTGGCCTTCGTGATCATGGTGCTGATGCTGGTCTTCCGCCCCACCGGGCTGTTCCGCGGACAGGTGCTCTGATGGACAATCTCAGCGGCTACGCGATGTACGGGGTGGCGATCCTCACCATGGGTGGGATCTACGCGCTGCTCACCCTGGGCCTGAACCTGCACTGGGGCTACACCGGCCTGATGAACGTCGGCATCGCCGGCTTCGTGACGGTGGGCGCCTACACCAGCGCGATCCTCACCGCACCGGCCTCGCCCACCCACCTCGGCGGCTTCCAGCTGCCGCTGTTCGCAGGCCTGATGGCGGCGGCAGCGGCGGCCGGGCTGGTGGCCTGGCTGATCGGCCTCACCACGCTGCGGCTGCGCAGCGACTACCTCGCCATCGCCACCATCGGCATCGGCGAGATCCTGCGCATGGTGGCCCGCAACGAGCAGTGGCTCACCAACGGCAGCCAGGGCATGACCAACGTGCCGAAGGCCTTCGACTCGCTGCCCTCGCCGTGGTCGGAGGTGGCCTTCCTCGGCGTGGTGCTGGTGCTGGTCGCGGCGATGTACTGGCTGTGCGAGCGGGCGCACCGCTCGCCCTGGGGGCGCGTGCAGCGCGCGATCCGCGACAACGAGTACGCGGCTGCGGCCGCCGGCAAGCACGTCGAGCGCTTCCGGATGGAGAGCTTCGTGTTCGGCGCCATGGTCATGGGCCTGGGGGGGGCGATGATGGCGCAGCTGCTGCGCTTCGTGGCCCCCGAGACCGCCGAGCCGCTGATGGTCACCTTCCTGGTCTGGGTCATGCTGGTGGCCGGCGGCAGCGGCAACAACCGCGGCGCGGTGGTCGGCGCCTTCGGCATCTGGTTCCTGTGGTCGTTCACCGACTACATGACCCGCTTCCTGCCCGATGCGTTCGAGGCGCGCGCCTCGTTCCTGCGCATCTTCCTGATCGGGCTGGCGCTGCAGTTCATCCTGATCTACCGCCCTCAGGGGCTGATCGGCGAGCGCCCGCCCAAGGGCGCCGACCAGTGAGCTGCGGCCGCGGCGCGCTCGCGGCCTGCCGCTGAAGGCAAAGAACCCCGCCGGTCTCTCGGCGGGGGTTCTCTCTCTACCGAACGGTGGGCGTCGCGCGAGCGCCGTGCCGGCGCCCGCCGGTCGCGTTACTGGTCGGCACCGGCCATCTTCTCGGTGACGATCTCACCCGAGTCCTGGCGGATCGTCCAGATGCCGATGCGGCCCTGCACGTCGCCGTTGGCATCGAACTCCACCGGGCCCGAGGCGCCTTCGTAGTTGATCTTCGTGCCCTTGGCGATCAGCTCCTTGGCGCGCGCGAACTCACCCGGGCCGACTTTCTCGCCCGGGCCGTTGGCCACGCGGCGCAGCGCGTCGCGGATCGCGGTGCGATCGGCCGAGCCGGCCTGCTGGATGGCCAGCGCGATCAGCATCGCCGCGTCGTACGACTCGGCGACGAAGGCCTGGGTGGGGTCCTCCTTCGAGAACGCGCGGTAGGCGGTGCGGAACTTCTCCTGCAGCGCGGGCTCGGCGGTGGACGCCGGTGCGGTGCCCCAGGTGCCGGCCAGGTTCTTGGCGCCGATCTCCCGCACCACCGAAGGGTCGCGCATGCCGTCGGGCAGGATGAAGTTCTTGAAGAAGCCGTTCTCGAGGGCCTGGCGCAGGATGGTGTTGCCGCCGTTGGCCGGGTAGCCCACCAGCACGAGGGCCTGCGGGTTGCCCGAGCCGGCGGCGGTGGCCAGCTCGGCGCGGTACGACGGGCGGTCGCCCTCGAAGTTGGCCGCGCTGGTCACGGTGCCGCCGAGCTTGGTGAAGTTCTCGCGGACGGCGTTCATCAGGCCGTTGCCGTAGGCGCTGTTGATGGCCATGATCGCGATCCGCTCCACGCCGCGGGCGCGCGCCTCGCGGGCGATGACCAGGCCCTGCAGGCCGTCGGGCACCGCGGTGCGGAACACGAAGTCGTTGTCCTTCAGCGCCGAGATGGCGGGTGCGGTGGACGACGGCGAGATCTGCACGACGCCGTTGGGGATGGCCACGCTGTTGGCCACCGGGATGGTGGAGCCCGAGGCCATCGCGCCGATCAGCGCCGAGACCTTCTCGACCTGCACGAGCCGGGTGGCCACGTCGACCGCGACCTGCGGGTTGGTCTGGTCGTCGGCGTCGACGAGGGCCAGTCGCTGGCCGTTCAGCACGCCGCCGGCGCGGTTGACCTCGTCGATGGCCAGGCGGGAGCCGTCACGGATCCGGGGGCCGAGCGCGCCGAGGCCGCCGGTGTAGCTGTAGACGCCGCCGATGCGGATTTCCTGGGCGGCGGCGGGCATCGCCGCGGCGAGCGCGAGCGCGCCGGCTGCGAGCAGCGCATACGGGGATTTCTGGGTCGACATCGAGTCCTCCGACGGGTGGGGGCAGGGGGCGAGGGAAACGGCTGACCGGCCGATGTGACGGCCGGGCGTCCGCGCAAGAGGGGACCGCGTCCAGCGGGGCTGGCGCGGACGGTCGCGACTATACCCCAGGGCGATCGTCCCGAAGGGTGCGCACCATCGCCCGGCGGGGGCACTCGGCGGTGATCTCGAAGGTCAATAGTTCCGTGAATGCTGATGTTCCGATATGATTCGGTCCGCCGAGGCGCGGTAGCCGGCCCGGCGACCGACGACAACCCCCGGAGACCCCCCGATGAAGCCTCTCGCCGCTGCGGCGCTCCTCGCCGCGTCCCTGTCCGCCGCCCCCGTGTCCGCCAGCGTCGAGCTGGCGAGGAAGTACGCCTGCATGGCCTGCCATGCGGTCGACAAGAAGATGGTCGGGCCCTCCTACCAGGACATCGCGAAGAAGTACGCCGGCCAGAAGGATGCCGCGGCGCAGCTGGCCGACAGCATCCGCAAGGGCGGGGTCGGCAAGTGGGGGCCGATCCCGATGCCCGCGCAGCCTGCGCCGACCGACGCCGAGATGCGCGCGCTCGCCGAGTGGGTGCTCGGCGGCGGCAAGTAGGCGGCCGCCGCTGGCGATCCCGGTCGGTGCCGGCGGCGCGCCGGCGCCCGGCGGTCACGACGGCTGGCGCGGCCTGCGGTTCAGCGCTCCAGGATCCACTGGATGATCCCCTTGGCCAGGTAGCCCACCATCCCGAACGCGAGCCCCAGGAACAGCACGAAGGTGCCGAAGCGGCCGGCCTTCGACTCGCGGGCGAGCTGCACGATGATGAACACCATGTAGAGCATGAAGGCGCCCACGCCGAAGGTGAGGCCGAAGGCTGCCACCTGCTGCTCGGTGAACCCGAAGATCATCGGCGCGCGCGCCCCGCGATGCCCCGTGGGGGCAGCGGGTCGGACTCGACCAGGTCGCGGTAGGCGTGCCAGCTCGCGTGCCCGAGCCAGGGCATCACCACCACCAGCCCGAGCAGCGCCGGCACCATCCCGGCCA